>ERZ802822.434-NODE-434-length-29845-cov-12.072796_pt1 | contig 29845 bp, 29 predicted proteins | sample MGYA00345649_ERZ802822 | MGnify/ENA primary metagenome ERZ802822 (study PRJEB30503, sample SAMEA104212359) | marine metagenome | biome: Westerlies Biome; feature: [SRF] surface water layer (ENVO:00010504) within the epipelagic zone...; material: water...
ACATCTTGTAAGCTTTCAGATTTCTTTCGAGCCGTAACAACAACTTCTTCAATAGTTGCGTTTTGAGCTGCTATAAAACCACTAAACACAGATGCATTTATTACAGCAAAAGTAGATAGTGTTGGCAATATTGCCGGTATTAAAGAAGGAGTAATCTCCTTCCGGATTTTGTTTAATTTATCTAACATAGTTCCCCTAATTAAGAAATTAATAGCCTTAAGGTTAACAAATTCTATTAAAGGATACAAATTTGGTTAAAAATAAATATATATATTCTTTATCTATTATTTTGCAAAGTAGATATTTGATTTGAATTATGTTTCACTAGTTCAAATTTACTCAATTTACATGAACAATATAAGCAAACCTAGATTTATTATTTCTGTACTATTAATATCGCTTATAACAGCAATAGTTTCATTAAATTCTGATGTCTCAGAGCTTCTTTTTCTTGATTTACAAACTTTTTTATCGAAGTATTTAGGGTGGATGATAATTATCTTGGCTAATGGATTTGTAATATTTTCAATATTTTTACTATTTACCAAATACAAGCACATTAGGCTTGGCGGTCAGGATGCTAAACCAACTTATTCTTATACAAATTGGATTGCTATGTTGTTTAGTGCTGGTCTTGGAATAGGATTACTTTTTTATGGCGTTGCAGAACCCATTATGCATTTAAATTCATATCCAGGAATGATAGAAGGTGATGTCTCCTATAATGCTGGTAAGGCTATTGGGTTGGCAAATCTTCATTGGGGGCTTCACGGTTGGGCAATTTATTCTTCTTTAGGCTTATGTTTTGCATATGCTTCATATAACAAAAATTTGCCCTTTAGGGTTAGTTCATTACTTGGTGAAAGTATTTCTAAAAACAAACCTGTTGCAATAATTATAGACATAATTGCAATTCTAACTACAGTATTTGGAGTTACAACATCCCTTGGACTAGGAACAATACAAATCAGTTCAGGACTAGGTCATGTTTTCTCTATTAATGAAACATTTTCTAATCAAGTTATCATCATTGCTGTTATTACTCTAATTGGATTAATAAGTGTATGTTTAGGACTTGATTCAGGAATTAAAAGACTCTCACAAATAAATATGATATTAGCTACAACTCTAATGCTATTTATATTTATCTTTGGCCCAACAGTATTTATTTTGAATGCTCTTATCCAAAATTTTGGTTCATACGTTAATACTCTGATTGAGTCAGCTACATGGACTGAGGTTTATGAAACTACATCTTGGCAGAATGGTTGGACTCTATTTTTTTATACATGGTGGTTTGCCTGGGCACCTTTTGTGTCCTTATTTATCGCAAGAATATCTTATGGAAGATCAATTAAGGAATTTGTTATTGGTGTTTTATTTGTACCGTCCTTTATAGTATTTCTTTGGATGGGGATATTTGGAAATGCTGCGATTTATCAGGTCATCAATGAAACTAGTCAACTTAATGAAATTGTTAATAATAATTATTCTGTTGCTCTATTTGCATTATTTGATGTCTACCCTATTGCTAAAATAGCATCAGTATTTTCATTGATACTGATAGTTACATTTTTTGTTACATCATCTGATTCTGGGGCACTTGTGGCTTCTATGCTTTCATCTAAAAGTCAGACAAGTATAAATGATAATTCACCGCTATTATCCAGAGTTACTTGGGCAATTCTTTTAGGGATACTTGCAGGTGTTCTTTTATATGCTGGGGGTTTGACTGCACTACAAACATCTGTAGTTGTTACTGGAGTACCCTTTTCAATAATAGTTGTATTTGCATGTAGGCACTTTTATAGATCTCTTGAGAGCGAGTTAGATAATTAGTCTATCTCTTCATCAATACTTTTTAATTCCTCAGCATCCATTTCATCTTCAAAAACTAAATTTTTATTTTTGTTCCCGCTTATTTTTTTTGCAATGGTTAGGGCTGCAACAATAATGATTAATATTATTCCAAGTTGGTAAAGCATATTTCACTCTATATAATTAGTTCAAACTTATAATAACTCTTTATTCTAATATTAAAAATGGAAGCAATTAATAATATACTTAATAGAGTCTCAGCAAGAGAACTTTCAAGCCCATATCCAACCAAAGATGAAATGGATCTTGTATATAAGGCTGCTCTGAGAGCACCTGATCATGCATGGTTAAGGCCGACAAGTTTTATAGAGGTAAAAGATGAAGGATTGGATAGATTATCAAAAATATTTTTTGACTTTGGTAATTCAAAGAAAAATATAACTGAAGAGGTTTTAGATAAATATAAAAATGCTCCTTACAGAGCTCCTATGATAGTCATACTAATTAATACTGTAAAAGAACATCCTAAAGTGCCTGCAATAGAGCAAAAATTATCAACAGCCACAGCAGCTCAGAACCTTATGTTAGCTCTAAATGCCTTAAATTATGCTTCTATATGGAGGACAGGAAAATTAGCATTTAATGAACTTGTTCAAAAAGATTTGGGATTAACTTCCGATCAAGAGATATTAGGATACTTGTACATAGGTACTGAAGTTGGCAAAAAGAAGAAGGTTCCCTCTTTAGATATTGATAAATTTGTACAACACTTATAAGTCTTTATTGTTAAATAAAAAAGCAGCAGTAAAAGCCATTAAAGAAAAAATTATTTCTGAAATTAAAGATGCAAGTGCCAGCGGCGCGCCGTGGTAAAGATAAGCTAATACATTAAAAATTCCAGCAATTGTATATAAAATTCCAACGCTAAATATCCATTGGTATTGTTTTGTTACTAGTGAGATGAAACAAAGTATCGCAGTTGTAAGAAATAAAGCTGTAAAGTCTCTAATTTGAGTGCTTCTTCCCTCCCCATCTAAATACATCATATTTAGTGATTCAGCAGCTGACTCAGGAATAAAAATCCACTGAAGAGAAATTATTGTTAAGACAGTTCCAAGAAGTATGGACAAGGTATTTGGTATTTTCATAGCTCAATTCTCTTTGTATTAGTAATAGGATTATGTGATATTTCGTTATTTTTGTAACTAACAAAATGACAATTGCTCTCATTACCAAAACTGACAATATGTTTGGGTAGATCATCTACAACATGGAGGGCGCAGAATCCTTCTATCGCAAGACAGTTATCAATCTCTTTATTTTTTAATATTTTTGATACGAAGGGTATCCTTTCAGGCTCCTCATCATAATGTGGGCAACAATTGCCTTTTACAAAATTCAAGCATGGTAATATTGATTGATTGTCTTTCCATGAATCAGTAATCCCATTTTCAAACCAGCATATAGCACCAGCACTAACGCCACTCATAATAACTCCTCTGTTGTATACATCAAATAAAATTTCATCAAGGCCCCATTCACGCCAAACTGCCAACATACTCTTAGTGTTTCCACCACCAACAAAAATAATATCTTGTTTAAGAATATGTTCTTTTAAATCAATTGTTCTTTTAAAAAAATCAATATGAGAGGTCCTGCATTTTAAAGAATCAAATGCTTTATAAAAATTTTCAATATAACCAGCATCGTCTCCGGTCGCTGTTGGAATAAAACATATAGATGGATTTTCTTTTGAACATTGTTCGACAATATATTTTTCAATTTTTAAATCTTTAATCTCTCTACCAAATCCCCCGCCACCTATTGCAATAATTTGTTTCATAACTTTACTTATTTTTATTATTAAATTTTCTATCAAACGATATTAATCTTTTTTTCCATTTATCTGTTAAATGCTTGAACTCATTTTCTTGAATAATAAATTCTCTGAAAATTAAATCTCTATCTACCATTAAAATAACTATCTGTTTTATATTTGAATTAAACATAACGTTATGTGCATTGGCATATGCACAACCTTGGAGAAAGTAATCTCCAATCCATTCTCTCTTTTTTATTTTTTTTGCAGTTTTGAAATCTATAAGAGATGGAATTCCGTCATATGTCCCAACACAGTCTGCAGTCCCTGCAAATAAATTATCAAGTATTAAGCCTACTTCTAATCCCCATACCTCTGTTATTTTATTTAAACCATCCGATACAAATCTATTAGTAATTTTTTCAGACATCTTTTCTTCAAAAGATGATCCAAACTTATCCCATTCATCATTGTTTAAGTAATTTTCAATTGCTAAATGAACAGAGGTGCCTATATCTGTGCTTTGCTTTATTACTCTGTCAGCCTCATTATCTCCAACTCTAAGCCTCCATTCATTAATACCATTAGACTTATCAGAAGTATTCGATAGAACTGTGGTGACACTTGGAACTAGATTTTGATTAGAATCTTTGTAATATCTTCCAATTTCAGTATCTACCCTTTCAAGTTCTGGATAATTATATTTCTTACTCATATTCAGGAAAGTGATTAATTAATTCTGAAAGATCGCCTTCAAAATGTTTCCAGTAATTCATTGCTGATTTGTATATAGGCTGTCTTACTTGCTCAGAACTTGCTGTTTTCACCGGCCTTGAAGATTTGTAAAAGTTTAAACAACTTTCTTCAAAGTCAAGATCTAAGAAATCTATCATTTTTCTAACTTGATTTTCTGAATCTTTAATAACATCTTCATACAAAACTGTGTGTATTGATCCTGGGAAATAAGAATTCCAAAATTCCATTATTTTTTCATAGTCTTTGTAATATCTAGCAATGTCATCAAGGTCATATGTAAAGTGCTGTCCTTTTGCAAAGTATTGTTTAAAACAGCTAAAGCATCCATCCATAGGATTCCTTCGAGCGTCAATGATTTTAGCATTGGGTAAAATCATTTTTATAAGTCCAATGTGTGGAAAATTGTTAGGCATTTTATCAATAAAGAAGTCTTTTCCTTCTCTAGCCCATTGAGTTTCATCAAGATAACTTTTTCCATGAGATTTAATAGACTTATCATCTAAGTTTAAAAGATTATTTAAGTAATCTTCAGAATTATTAGAAGTTCTTATTCTTCTTCCAATTGTCATGATATTTCCTAATTCTTGAGTTCCTTCTATTTTTGAATGGGAGGCTAGTATTTGCTCCAACAATGTTGATCCTGCTCTGGGAAGTCCTAGTACAAAAATAGGCTCATTAGATTTAAAGCCTGATTCAAAATTTAAATTTTTCTTATTTTTATCAAAAAAATTAATTATCTTATCAACGGAATTAGAATTATCTTGAGCATTGTATTTAACAGTTTTCCTTTGAAGCCAATTGCCCTCCTTATATGACTCAAATGATCTTTTAAAATCTTTATTTGATTCATAAGCCTTTCCAAGTGCAAACAGCATTTGGATTTTTTCAACTTCATGCATCTCTTCATTTAATGCTTTTTCCATAGAAAGAATTTCTTTATCTGAAAATTTATAAGTTTTGAGATTTGCTAAACTCCAATAACCCTCTCCACATAATGGAAATTGCTTTATAGCTTTATGATATGCATTTTCACTATTTGATCTCTCACCTAAAGTTTTATATGCATGGCCCATGCTCAAATAGACTCTCGGATTTTTATCATTAACTTTTAAAAGTTGTTTGTATAAATTGATACCATCCTTGTATTGGCCTAATCTTATCGACATCGTTGCAGATGCGCCAATAGCTTCAAAGTTATCTGGATCAAGCTTTAATAAATTTGTAAATGCCTTTTTTGCTTCAGTTAATTTATTCTGAAGTCTGTAACATTTTGCAAGATTATCCCAAAGAAGTTTATAGTAAGGGCTTAAACGAATAGCTCTAATAAATAATTTTTCAGCGACTAAATATTTTTTATTCTGTGTAGCTAATAATCCAAGTAATCTTAAAGCGTCAACATTATCCTTATCCTTTTTTAGGATATTCTTATAGGCTTTCTCTGCTTCTACATTTCTTCCAGCCTTTGCATGTCGAATGCCTTTATATAATTCTGAATAAGTTTTATCAGATTCCAAGAATTCTTGAATTGCATTATCAGCCTTCTCTTGATCGTCCATGTCAAGATAATGATTTGAGACCTCTCTAGCTGTACTTATAGAAGGATACTTTTTATGAAGTAATTTAAGACATTCAAAAGCATTTTTAGTATCTCCCTTGAAGATAAATAATTTATATTTCATTTCCAGATACTTCTTTATATCTGTTACCAAATCAATTGACTTATCAATAACACTAAGAGCTTCATCTGGTTTATTTAGCTTTATAAATATTGCGCCTAGAAGATCTAAAGAATCTATATGTGCAGGATGAACTTTTAATATTTCATTTAGTTGTTCAATGGCTTCATTTAGATTATTATCTTTTAGCAGTTTAAGCGCATTCTCGAATGCAGATTGTGTGTTATTTGAATCTGACATATGTTAAAAAATATTAACCCTAATTGGAATAAATCGGTTATTAGTATAACTATTTTATTATCAGTGGTGTTATCAATATTCGTATTGATTGACCCTCAAAATACATCCAAGATTCTTTCAGATGTTTATGGTTACCTTTCTGCGATGTTTGAAAGCGTCTTCATGTATGGAAGCTTTGGGTTATTAATATTCCTATTAATTTTAGGTTTATCTAAATATGGGAATTTTAAAGTTCAACTATCGAATAAACCAACATATTCAATGCTGTCATGGAGTTGCATGTTATTTGCAGCTGGTATTGGAGCAACACTTTTGTATTGGTCTACAGTCGAATGGATGGAATACTATAATATTTTGAAAGATGATCCTTTGCTTACCAAAGATGAGGTTCTTCTATATTCAAGAGCATATCCTTTATATCATTGGGGTTTTTCTGCATGGTCAATATATTGTTTACCAGTTGTTGCATTTGGTATTGCATTAACATTAAGGCCTGATACAAATTTATCATTTTCAGGGATATTAGGTGCACAAAATTATCTTTATAAATTTTTATTAGATGTTTTATTTATCGGTGCAATTATCTGTGGAGCCGGTGTTGGATTAGGCTTGTCATTTCCATTGATATCATCAGTAATATCTGAAATTTTTCAAATAGACAGAACATTTGGATTAGATATCTTTACTATACTTATGTGCTCATTAGTTTTTATGACAAGTGCATATGTTGGAGTTCAAAATGGCATTAGAAGACTAAGTAACATAAATATATTTTTAGTTATCTCATTTTTAATCATAATAATATTGGTTGGGCCAACCCAATATATTCTTATTAACTCAGTTGAATCGTTTTCATTTCTAATGGTTAATTATATTGAAATGAGTCTTACTACAGGCACTGAGATTAGCATTGATTGGTCTGTATTTTATCTAGCGTGGTGGTTAGCGCTAGCGCCTATGATAGGAACATTTATAGTTAATATTTCAAATAATAAAACCTTAAGGCAAATTATATTTGGGACAATTCTTGTTGGTAGTTTTGGGTGTATGTTTAGCATGATGGTTTTATCAAACTTGTCTATTTCTATATTTGAGACTGGTGCTATAAATGGTCCAAATATAATAGAAAACAATTTAATGACAAGAGAGCGATTAATAGTCAAAACAATATCCTCTTTGAATTTTAGTTATATTCTACTTTTAGCCTTTTCGCTAATATTGATAATTTTCTTATGCACTACTTATGACTCAGCAAGTTATGTGTTAGCATCAGCGTCAATGAAAAACTCCAACATGAAAAGTTCTAAATCTTTACGAATATTATTTGCAATTTTGTTGGTGATACAACCAACACTTCTTATGTATTTAAATGGTGTTGATTCTTTTAAATGGATAATGGTAATTTTTTCAATACCTTTATTATTTATATATTTACTTCTTATTTATTCAATTCTAAAAAATGTTTATTCAATTAAAAGCGCATAAAGCTCACGTTTATTCTCAAACTGAGATTGATCCCTCAAAAAAGAATATTGTCCTTATTCCTGGAGCTGGAATGGATCATAGAACTCTCTCAATGTTCAAGTTAGATTCAATTAAAGAAACACATAATGTTATTGCATTTGATCTTCCAGGTCATGGCTATACAACTGGACCACTTTTTACTGATGTTGAGAGTCATACCGACTTTTGCATAGATCTGCTTAATGAATTAAATTTAAAAGATCTTACCCTTGCAGGTCATAGCTGGGGTGCTTTAATAGCCTTAGATCTTTCAACAAAATATTCTAATGAAATGACGGTCTGTATGAATGTTGCATACCCCTTTACTGTTGGAGATATATTATTAGATCATGCAAAAGGCAATCTAGATCAAGCCGTTGAGTTTTTAACTAAATATGGTGTTTATAAAATGCCAAAAACAGAAATTAAAACAACCGGTTTTGGGGTAAAAGGATCTGGCTTTTATGGAAGATCAAAGGGCGAGATTAAATCACCCTATGGTACAAAAAATGTTGAGGCTGATCCTGAAAGAGAAATTAAACTATACCCTTTAAAAAGACTATTTAACCAAACTGAAAAGGAAATAAGTTCCATAGATTTAAATTCATGTACTAATTTTAGATTGGAAGACCAACAAATAGATAATTTAAAAAATATAAAATATATTTTTTGTGACAAAGATAAATTAGCTCGATACAATCCTGATAATGTGATACTGAAAAACACTAATAAAGAAGAGGATATATTTATATTAGAAGAAACAGGACATTTCCCTTATTTTGAGGATCCTGAGCAGCTAGAAAAAGTTTTTTTAGATATTTTTAAATATTAATATCTATATCTAAACCTAATACCGATAACTCTTGGCTTACTGCCAGTTCTTCTGTAACCAAATCCTGGATAACCAGAAGTTCTTTCAGGAGGTGCAAGTTCTGCAAAATCATCATATATTGAGAGAAATCCATCTTTATCAAATATATTATTTACATATAATTCAATAGAAGTGTTATCAAAGTCTATACCTGTTCTAAAATTGGCTAAGCCATAGGAAGGTAAAATAATTGCGCCGTCTGCGTAATCTTCAGCTCTGTCTCCAGTATAAGAATAATCTAAGTTCATATATCCAGATCTACCCATTAAGTTAAAATCCTTATCAAGCGAAACATAAGCAGAAATTTCAGGTATATATGCAAGTCTGTTACCTGATGATGCATATAATGCTCCTTCTTGATAATAATCGTTTGCTAATGTTGAATCTACGCCATTGAAGTAATAAGTTAAACTGGTGGTGTCATTTATAGCATAATCTAGACTCAATTCTATTCCAGTTACTTCTGCGTTTCCTACGTTATCAACAAATGCAATTGAAACTAAGTTTATATCAAATGTAGTAGTTTGATAATCAGTCCAATCCATGGAGTATAGCGCTCCGTTCATTGTAAGTTTTCCATCTGCAAGTTTGGATTTAAAACCTAATTCCATACTTTCTAAATAATCAGCTTCATAAGTTCTAGGGGCTGTGTCAGAAGGACTCATTCTATTCACACCACCTGGTCTAAAGCCCTCTGTGTATGATCCATACACCATAAAATCGTCATTAATATTATGTTTTAAATTAATCTTTGGAATTGTTCCAGACGCTGAAGATGTGAAATTCCCACCGATAAGACCATACTGTTTGTCACCATAATAACCGTTACTTGCCAACAATTTCATATCTTGTTCATAATCTCTAAAACCCAAGGTTAATTGAGTTTTTTCTCCAATATCAATATAGGCCTCTCCAAACAAAGCTTCAATTTCACCGGTTCTATCTAAATCAGCTTCCCACCATGTGCCTGATAGACCATTACTATAAAAAGTTGCACCAGGCTGCAGATAATCTACATCAGTAACTTTTTCATTAGTTTCTTGGAAAGCGCCAAGAACCCAATTAAATCCTGAATCATTATTTGAGGATACTCTTATTTCTGTTGCTGTTCTCTCAGCATTATTTCCTTGAGAGTATGTCATTCTAGGATCTCTACAATCATTGATATCTATGTAATAGTAACCATAATATTCATAATAATTACATACATAGTATGAATAAGCTGCAAAGTAATAATATTCAACATAACTAGAATAATCGTAAGTATATTCTGTGTCTCTTTCAAAAATAGAAGATGTTAAAACAACATCTATGTCATCTGATATGCTTCCACTCAATGTAAATGACATTTGGTCAAATGTATCATCATATTTTTCAGGAGCATATCTTGTATTAGTTCTCTGTGGCATTCTTGCAGTTTGAAGATCATTTAAAATATCAGTTTCATATGAACCATTGTTAACTGAGTCTTGGGTTAGAAACGAGAGATCGAGATCAAAATTTTCAAACTCACCTCTAATTCTTAATCGAGCACCTTCTTTTGAGGAATCATTATAATCTTTACCTGCAACATCATAGGGTTCTGTTGTATTATCAATCGTATAATTAATACCGTTATTTCTATATGTAAATGATGCGGGTTCATTATCTATCCATCCACCATCTTGAACATCATATGCTGTTAATCTTGCTGCTATATTTGAACCAATAGGCAGATTAAGAAATGCTTCTAATGAATTATCATTTGAACCCATATTAATAGATCCATATTCAACATCAAAACCATAATCTATTCCTGAAGAGTCAGGTTTTTTAGTAATAATCTTTATATTTCCTGACGTTGAAGATGAACCATATAGAGTTCCTTGTGGACCCATTAAGACTTCAACTCTTTCAATATCATAAACATGCAAATCTGGTGTTAAACTTTGAGCAGAGATTGGCTGATCATCTAAATACAAAGCAGCAGTAGCTTCTGTGCCAGCATAACTATTCATAATTGAGCCATCTGAAATGCCTCTAATATAAAAGTTAGATTTGCCAGGTCCAACATTATTAAATGTAACTGCAGGAGATAAGTTGGCAATATCTTCTAGGCTTTTAATATTTTTTGCCTCTAGTTCATCTGATGATATGGCTTGAACACTCATTGCAACATCTTGTATATTTTGTTCTTTTTTTGAAGCGGTAACAATAATCTCTTCGACATCGTCTTGAGCTTGTAAATTATTTGTTTGCGATACACCAATTCCTATAGACAGAGCTCCTAAGAAAGATAAAGCATAATTATTATCTTTAAATACATCTCTAAGTATTTCGGTTGCTGGATCGACCTTTTTTTCAAATAAAGGCTGTAATTTTAAAGCTGGCATAAATTCTCCCCTGAATTATTAAGTAAGTGCTTATATTAATAATAATACATCTAGTAATGATTACAAGTTTGAGATTTATTATTTTTGATTTTATTAGTTAAAGAGACGTTCAAGCAAAAAATCATTTCCCCATGAATTAATTTTGGTTTTACATTCTTCAATATCTATATCACTCTGTTTATTTGATCTGCAAAAACCAGCATTATCCTCACTTCCTGGCCAAGAATGACCTCTATTCATGTTTAGTAGGCTTGTAACTTTAACTCCACCGTCACAATCACTAAAAACTTTTTCTTGTATTAAATCAAAATCATCATAAGTTACTGATTTTTCATTGGAACAATTAAAAGTTGTGGTCCATTCTTTCATAATGTCTGTAACTGGCGTATAGAAATACTTATCGAATGAAACAACATCAAAAGGAGGTACAACATCATCTTTAAAACCAGCATAAATTATATAGTTAATAGGTGCTTTTGGTTTGCATGCTAGACCATACTGAGGTGATCCAACTACATTAATTACTCCTTTAATAAGATCTGGATACTCGCAAGCTAAAGCATGTGCCATCTTTCCTCCATTGCTCATGCCAACAATATAAATGTCATCAATCTTAAATCTATCTTTGACATCATTAATAATTTTTATTATGAAGCCTAAATCATCTCCGCAACTTGTCCACGCGCATCTTCCAGCATCAGTGCCATGACAATCATCAAATTTTGGATAAATTACAGCATCGACAGCGCATGTTTCGCCAATAGGAGTTTTAGTCTTTGAGCCAGTTAAATCATTCCAAGAAGAAACATAGTTTGAGATGATTGCTCCCCTGAAGTAATTTTTTTCATAAAAATATGATCCCTGCGGATAAACAGCAACAAAATTATACTTTTCTGCCATGGTATTGAATCCACCAGTAGTTTCAATTTCAAAACCAGATGCAGATCCTGTATACCCATGTAAGCCTATTACAATCTTCTTTGGATCATTTATATTTGAAGAAGGTTTATAGACAAGATAATGTCTATTAACATCATTGAATGCAAGATTAACCCTTTCTGTCTCACTAAGGATTAAATTAGACGATATTAATAAACAAATAATAAATAATTTTTTCATATTGTTGTAATAAATTTTATCAAGCTATTGTAGGAGTTTTCTTTTGAGGATTCACTAAAAACTTCATGACGAGCTCCTTCTTCAATCTTAATTGAAGTATTTGAATATAAGCTTGATATAAAAACATTCAATCGATAAACTCCTTTTCCGTTTTCTCCAACAGGATCATCTGAGCCAGAAATTATAAATATTGAGGTCGAGTTATTTGATTTTGGGTATTTTTCTTTTTTGAATACTTCTAAAAGTCCATTTGCAAGATCATCCCATAAACCATTTGTTACTGGAAACCCGCATAAAGGATCCTCAACATAGTTATCAACATTATCATTATCTGAGGATATCCAGTCTTTCAATGTTCTGTTAGGTTTAAATTGTTTGTTATAAGGCCCTAGTGTGATGTTATCAAGAAATATACTTACTGACTTTTTACCAAAAAATAATATTTGTACTTTTACTAGTAATTTTTGAATCAGTAAAATTGCGTTAGGTGGTTTGCTTGAACCGGATATTATTAAGCCATCAACATCCATGCCTTTTTGCATTGCTGCTAATGCAATCCACGAACCCATACTATGGGCTAATACATATTGTTTGAGGTTTGGAAATGTATTTTTTGTTCCTTCAACTAGCTCTAGTAAATCTTTAACTACCATATTCCATCCATTGAAATCACCAAAGTAACCTTTGATATTGTTTTCAATTCTATTCCCATGACCTCTGTGGTCGATAGAAATTACGTGATAGCCATCCACATTTAATTTTTCTATCAACCAGTTATAACGCTTTATATGTTCTGCCATTCCATGACAAATATGGACCACCCCTTTTGGTAGAGGGGAATTTGTTAGATATTTATATATATATTTATTATCAATAGATAAGCTTGAATTCATAATTTATAATAAACTTATAATAAAATTATTGAAATAATAATGGACGAAATACATATTGCTGGGACTGGGATTTGGTATCCTGATGACATCATCACTAATGATGAGATCGTACTTTCTTTCAATAAATATGTAGATAATTTCAATGAGATAAATAAAGATTTAATTTCAAATGGTAGCTTAAATCAGTTAGAACATTCATCTGTTGAGTTTATTGAAAAAGCTTCAGGTATAAAAACCAGGCATGTAGTTGATAAAAAAAATATTCTAGATGTTGAGAGAATGATGCCATCTTTAAAACATGAAGATGAATCAAGATTATCAATTCAAGCTGTTGCTGGTATTCATGCTGCAAAAAAAGCTATGGCACAAGCTAATGTTACGCCAGATGATATTGATGCAGTTATTTTAGGAACGTCTCATAATGCAAGGTATTATCCAGCTGTTGCGATTGAGATACAAAATGAGCTTGGGATAGATGGATATGCCTACGATATGCTTGTAGGTTGCTCATCAACAACTTTTGCTATTAATAATGCATACAGTGATATTGCATCTGGGTTAGCTGAAACTATTCTTGTCGTAAATCCAGAAATCTCAACTCCAGCTGTAAATTTTGGCAAAAGAGATATCCATTTCATATTTGGTGACGGTTGTGTGGCTTCAGTTATTAAAAAAAATAGCTCTTCAGAAAAAAGTTTCAAGATCTTAGATAGAAAATTAATGACTCAATTCTCAAATAATATTCGAAGCGATTGGAGTTATTTAGCAAGAACTGCTTCAGATTATAAAACAGCTGAAGATTTAATTTTCAATCAAAATGGTGGCAGTGTCTTTAAGGAAGTTTGTCCTTTGGTAGCTAAATTTATTTCTACACAATTAGAGAAAAACGATATTGAAGTTAAAGATATATCTAAATTTTGGTTGCATCAGGCTAATGCTAGAATGATCAATCTTATAGTTTCTAAGATTATTGGATCTGATGATTTTGATACAAACTTAGCACCTCTTCCCATTGAGACATTTGGGAATCTAGCGAGTGCAGGTTCATTGTTTGCTTTTAACTTAAATAATGATCTTAAGTCTGGTGAAAAAGGTATTATATGTTCTTTTGGAGCAGGCTATTCAGTTTGTTCAATAATAGTGGAGAAAGTCTAAAATGGGTGAATATGATGCAGTTTGGGTATTTTTAATTTCTTTAGTCTTTGTAGGCTTCTATATCTTTATAGAAGCAAAACCTAAAGGCTCAAATCTCTTTGGTGGTATTTCTAAAACAATTAGTAGATTCTTTAGAAGCAGATAAGTTGTTTAATAAAAAATTAAATGTCTTTGTATTTGTAATACTTGCATTAATTGTTGGCGGCCTTGCATCATCTAACACATCTGATGATTTATGGTATCAGAGTCTCATAAAGTCTGATCTAAACCCTCCAGGATATGTATTTGGAATTGTTTGGCCAATTTTATACTTGTTAATGTCAATATCTGCTTATAGGAATTTTGATTCAATTGCCAAAATATTTTTTATTCAGTTATTTTTTAATACTATTTGGTCATGGCTGTTCTTTTTTTATCATTTACCTTTTATTGCTTTACTAGATATTTGGTTATTGATTTTCTTGAATATAAATATACTAATAGTTCTAGCTAAAAAGGATAAATTAGCAATGATTTTATACACACCTTATGTCATATGGCTTCTTTTTGCCTCTTATTTAAATATATTTATTGTTATAAATAATTAGATAAAGATTCCTACAATCAATCCTGTCATACATGAAGCAAGTGTTGCTCCAATCAAAGCCTTAAATGAAACATTAATTAAATCATCTTTTCTTTCAGGCGCCATTGCGGTTATACCTGAAATTAAAATACCAACTGATGAAAGATTTGCAAAACCACAAAGGCTATAAAAAGTTATAAGTTTTGATTTGTCTGAAAGTTCGCCATTTTCAAGTGCCGCTAATCCTGGATAAGCAACAAACTCATTTAAAGTTGTTTTAATACCAAGAAGTTCACCAGCGATAATTGCTTCACTCCAAGGTATTCCCATCAACCAAGCTATGGGTGCAAATAAATATCCAAGTATTATTTCAATTGATAGATCAAATCCAAACTGAAATGAAATTAATCCCAAGAAAGAATTAACTATATAAACAAGTGCGATTACCGCAATTAATATTGTTCCAACACTAACAGCAATACTTGTTCCGTCAGACGTTCCCCTTGTCACAGCGTCCATTGTACTTTTATATACTTTTGGTACTTTGTTTTCATTGAAGTCTGTTATTTCGTTTGATGGGATCATGATATTTGCATACATGATCGCGGCTGGGACAGACAAAATTGAAGCAGTTATGAAATGTTGGATTAAGTTTTCATCACCAAATGAGGTCTCAAGAATACTTATTAATGCGACCATTACAGAGCCAGCAACAGTAGCCATGCCAGCAGTCATCAATATCAATAACTCTTTATTGGATAACTTGCTAACATAGGGTCTTATAAGTAATGGCGCCTCAACTTGACCTACAAAAATATTTGCAGCTGCACCCAAACCAACAGGACCACCAATGTTAAATAGTTTTTGGCATGCTTTTGATATTAGATTAACTATAAAAGGAAGAATCCCCCAATACCATAATATGGCAGAAATACACGCCATTACAATAATATAGGGCAGAACACCAAAGGCAAATGTTTCCAGCAAAGATCTATAAGGCCCAGCACTGTCTGATGGAGCATATCCAAAAACAAAGCTTGCCCCCTCAACAGTAGCCTCTTGAAGAACAACTACTCCATTTCCCATTATTTCAAAAATACTGATAATAAAAGGGATTTTTAGCAAAACGACTGCTAGAATTATTTGAGCTAAAATTCCATAAGCAATAAATTTAAAGTTAATAATTTTATAATTATCTGAAAATGGAACAGCTATTAAGATCAAACCAATGAAGCCAATAATTATTTGAAGTACATTGAAAATATCCATATCAGTAAAGCTTTATTTCTTTTAATCTTTGGTTTAAAAAATCATTTGCAAGAATACCCTCATCATTATCTCGAAAGATAGATTTCAGATTAATTGAAGGTGCTGGATGAAGAAAAAATGGGATACTGTATCTAGGTTTTGATTCTGCAACATCATCTTGAATGACTCTATGTGTAGTGCTTTTAAGTCGTTTATCTGTAACAAGTTGCATCATGTCTCCAATATTGCAAACTATAGCGTCGGTACTAGGTTCAACTTTAATCCATGAGCCATCTTTGCTTAAGACTTCTAGCCCACCCTCTTCAGCACCAATAAGCAAGGTTATAAGATTAATATCTTCATGAGCTCTTGCTCTGTGAAGATTATCTTTCATCTCAACCTTTGGATAATGTATAGATCTTAGAAGCGAATTCCCCTTTTTAATCCATTGATTAAAATAATCTTGATTAAGACCAAGAGATAAAGATATAACAGATAAAACTCTCGAACCTATTTGATGTAATTCTGAGTATAAATCATCAAAATTTTTATTAAATTCTGGTATTTCTTTGATATGAATATTTTCAGGTATCTTTTTATCATAACTATTATCAATAACAGGACCATGATGCCAAAATTCTTTCTGATCAGGTATTGTTTCACCTACTGCGGTTTCAATTCCTTTTGGTGTATATCCTCTAGCTCCTTTTGATCCAACTGAGCTATAACTATTTTTTACAGCATAATCTAAATCAAAAAAATTCTTAGAGCTTTCGTAACACTTATTAATTAAGTCTTTAGAGAGTCCATGGTTTGTAATAGAAAAAAAACCATGATTTTCTAGAGCATCTGATAAAAGTTTTATAGAAGTTTTATCACCATTTTCCATTGATTTAAAGCATAGTTCTGGAATTGAATTATTAGACACTTAAGTATTTTAACAAAAAAAAAGGCGGATAAACCGCCTTTTTTAATTTTTAATCAGTTAGAACTCATATGAAAAACCAAGTTGGAATCTATAAGAACTTCTATCAAAATCAGTTGCAATAAACTCATTATTTGTTCCAGTGATAACTATTTCACCATCGGAGTTATAACCACTAGTTCTTAAAATTTCAGTTGTGCTAAATGTAAACTGACGAATTCCCTTTTCGTCATCAAGATAATTTAAAAAATTTAACATATCTAAGTAAATAGTAAATTTATCATTTTCACGGAGTCCTGGTAGCTCTTGAAGAATTCTAATATCAAGAGACCTATAATATGGGCCTGTTCCAACATTTTTAGGAACGTTACCACCAGCATATTTAGAAAGTCCTAGACTGTCTATGTGTGCAAGGATTGTTGCTTCATCAACACCGTCATACACAACATTTGGATCATTTGCTTCGGGTATATATGCAAGTACTCCCCAGTCTCTATCAAATAAACCCTCTTCACCATCTTGATAAAAATCTTTATATGCATGTGAATATGGTCTTCCAGAATATGCGCTATAAAATGCTGATATTGTTGTTGGATATTTTGAACCTGCATTAAATGTGTAGTCCATACCAGCAACAAATCTATGTTTTTGTGCCCATCTAGAAGGACCAACCTCAGGCTGAAGTGCATCAATTCTTGGTAGGCCTCTATAATTTGAAGTCATTTGTGAAGATGAACTATCGTATAAAGACTCTCTATCAACGTAAGTATATCCAGCAAATGCATTCACACCGTTATCAAAATTCTTACTTACATCAATAGTAAAAGAATCACTTCCACCTTTGCCGGTATTAAAGGTCATAATATTCCTTGTATATCCAGAATTGTATATATTCCTTCCATCATTAGTCTTTAAATATATCCCTGATGGTTCAACGCCCATATCAACATATCTAAAGGCATTTTTGACATCAGTTTTAATATAAGAAAGTTTAACCTTGTAATCATTTTTGGTGAACAAAGTTAAATCTAAAGACATTTTTAAATCTGAAGGTAACTCTAACCCAGGTGCCAATGCTTGGGCAGCATCTCCATCACCAACATCTAAATCAAGAAGAGTATGAAGTTGTGTTCCATCATAATAATCTCTCCAATCAAACCCGTTAACACCTGTTTGGTAATCACCTAGCATCCAATCTCCAGTGAATACTGTATTCATTCCACTATCAGCACCAAAAGGAGGAGCTAACCAAACAAATGGAATTTTTCCAGAAAATATACCAATACCACCTTCGAGTTGAGCTGAGTCAATAAAATCACTTTCGCCAAACCATATATCTGATACATCAAGATCGAAACTTGCTCTCGGTTGAACAATTTCTGAATCAAGACCACTATCATTTCTTATTCCTGTTAAATTAAAAAAAGCAGGAGTATAAGTCAAAGGTGTTATAGTTTCAGCTGTATCAATCCTAACTCCAAGACTTACAGTTAATATATCGCTAACATCAATAGTATCTTCAATATAGAATTCAGTTATTTCAGTATCAAAAGCTGCAGCGGCCTCCTCTTGGTTTCCACTTGGCACTAATAATCCTCTAAAATAACTAAGATCACCATCAGCGTCACCACCGGTTAAGAAGTCATCAACACTGTTCCATCTCCATCTTCCATTACCATATGCAATAAATGCGTTATATAGAAATTTTTCATGGAAACCATAACCTGCTGTGATTGTATGATTGCCTGCTGTATAGATTGCCTTTAATGAGATTTTTGATTCCTCAGTCATTACTTTATTAAACGATCTAAATTGATCAGTCGTAGGAAAAGCTCTTGCTCCACTTGATAATGTGATTCTATGGTGACCAAAGTCTTCGCCACCCAATGACTCGTTGTCGTTTATGTAATCAATTTCTAAATACTGAAATTCTAAGGATAAATTATCTGAAACATCTGAAAACCAACTTATTGAAGACTTTTGTCTATCAATAGGAATATCATAATAGTGAGCCGCAAATACATAGTTTTGACTTGGTCTATCATATGGTGATAGCTGATTTTCCTGAGTATCTTGATACATAAACTCAAGTCTATTGTTTTCATTAATGTTGTAATCCAGTTTTACAATTAAACTTTCAGCCGTTTCTGGAGGCATATCAAAAATTGGCCAGTTACGAGCAACTCCTCTAGCTGAATAGTTATACCTTGTGTTGAGAAACTCTTCTATCTGAAGAAGTTCAGCTTCATCTGCTGGATCAATTGCTCTTGACTCGCTCGGAGACAACCTTTCAGATTCTTCATAGGCCAAGAAGAAAAATGCTTTATCCTTAATAATTGGGCCACCAAATATAAAGCCTTTAGTTTCGTCTTCAAATTGATTTGGAGGGCTACCATTAACATCTCCAACATCATTATTGTCGATTGAACGGCCATAGAACTTGCCTTTAAATTCATTTGTTCCTGACTTGGTAATTGCATTAACGGCAACTCCACCAAAGTTACCCTTGGTAACACTGTAAGGAGCAAAATCTACTCTTATTTGTGCTAGTGTTTCTAAAGCAATAGGGTTTCTGATGGATGCAAATCCATTATCATTTAGACCAAATGAATCATTTGCTTCGGTTCCATCTACTGTGAAGTTATTCATTCTTGGGCTAACACCTAATGCGCTTATTTCACTATCACGAAACGTTCCGCTGACTGCAATTCTTGAATCTCTTCTTACAATGTCTGCAAAACTTCTATCTGTTGAAGGCGCTAAAAGAATATCTGTTTCTGTAATATTTAAACCAGGGCCAGAAGCTTGGATACCTACTCTTGAAGCAGTTACTGTCACATCCTCTACGTCGACAGCAACTAGATTAATTTTAAAATCTGCTGTGTCTTCCAAAACTAAAAATATATTATCTAAACTTTCTGAAGAATATCCTGTTTTGGAAGCAACTATCTTATATGGACCTCCAGGTCTCAAAGATGAAAATCTAAAACTGTCATCAGTCGTTGTTGATTTTACAGATCCTGTAGGTTCGTGTGTTACCGTGACAGTAACTCCAGAAACATTAACATCACCAGTGATGGTTGAAGTGGTATCAGAATATGAAAAAGAAACGAAGAACAAAGTTAGTATTGAAAGTGAAATTCTATTCATGAAAAATCCTCTTAAGTTTGTACCGATAGATTATATACTTAATTAATAAAAATCTGCGAGTATTGTGTTAAATTTGTGTCAAAAGTTTGTGAACTTTAATCAACAATCTGATTAGCATATCTTAGAACAATTTGAGGTTTTCCATTGTATTCTTCAATTAAACCTTTTATACATATTTTCTTATTTAAGAACCTTTTTTCTGGTTTTGCACCAAATTCATCTCCAGTATATTCAGTCCAAATAATTGCTGTAAATGGTGCTAAAGGATAATCTTTTTGAAAATTTAAATACACAGGATCTCCTCTAGATTTTCTATTTAAATATGTACCTTTAACTTTGCCGCAGACAACCTTTACTTCACCAATATATTTATTTGCATATATTGCAGAAATTTTTTCAACTTCACTATGGCTATGCTGTGATAAAAATAACATAAAAAATATAAATAAAATTTTCATATTCATCAAAGTTTAATTTTAATTGAATTCAAAATAGTACCAGATTTATTTTTAATTTGTACATCGAGACTATCACGAAAAATCTCTAAAATGCTGTAATTTACCTCAGGATATGTTTCACCAATTAAATAGGTGTCGGTTTCTTTAAATAATGAGCCAGGTTTATTCAAAGATGATGATGTTATTTCTGTTATTCCATTTTTTTTATATATTCCACTTCTGTGTCTGTCTCCAGAAAATAATAAAGTCTTATCTTTATATTGTTCGAGCATATCAAAAAGTTTTTTTCTATCATTGGGGAAATTACTCCATTTTTCATAACCATGTTCAGTAGCAATAATTTGTATAGAGCTAAATATAATTAAAAAATCAAATTCTGTATTTAATTGATTTTTAAACCAACCCCACTGTTCATTACCTAATATGGTTGCACCCTCGGATGTATTAGCAATGTAATTACCTTTATTACCCATTAGTTCAGATCTAAAGTATCTGGTATCAAGAAAAATCAATTTAAACTTTTTTTCATGGAATATCTTTTCTGTAGAGAAATAAACTCCTTCTCTAAAATTTCTTTCATCTTCTATAGGAACTTCCCAAAAATCTAAAAACATTTTTTTAGATTTAACTTTATTTTTGTAATCTTCTCCTCCGTCATTAACACCAAAATCATGATCATCCCAGATCGCATATATTTGTATCTGATTTAAAAAATTTGGAAGAGCTTTTTCTTGTTTTTCATAAGCCTTTTTCATTTTTCTGAGATTGCCAGAATAAGAATCTCCATAAACATTATCACCAAGGAAAATAAAGTAATTTAGATTTTCTTTTTTTATTGATTCCCAAATTGGCTGAGGATAGTCTTGATCTAAACATGATCCAAGTCCTAATTTAACAGAGTCAGCTTGAACTAAATTAATATTACAAAAAATAAAAACTAAAAAAAATATCTTTAAAATATTGTTTTTCAATTTACTTTAATGCTATCTGAGCCAAAATACTTTTCTAAACAATTTGGAACTCTAATTAAATCATTACCATCAAAATAATTTTCTATTAATGCTATTAAACATCTTCCAACTGCAAGACCAGAGCCATTTATAGTATGAACAAAACGGTTTTCATTTTTTGATTTATATTTTATGTTTGAACGCCTTGCTTGAAAATCTGTAAAATTAGAGCAAGATGAAATCTCTCTATATTTGTTCTGACTAGGCATCCAAACCTCAATATCAAAAGTTTTAGCAGACGAGAAACCTAAATCGCCTGTGCACAATTCTATAATCTGATATGGTAATTCTAATTTATCTAGAATTTCACAAGCATTAGCTAGCAAATCTTGAAGACATTTCATAGATTGCTCTGGCTGAGTAATTTGAACCAATTCTATTTTTTCAAATTGATGCTGTCTTATTAAACCCTTAGTGTCTTTTCCATAACTACCTGCTTCTGATCTAAAGCAAGGTGTATGTGATGTAAGTTTTATAGGTAAATCTTTTTCATTTATAAATTCATTCCTGTAAAGATTTGTTAATGGAACTTCTGCTGTTGGAATAAGATAAAGTTTGTCTGAGGCTTTGAATAAATCTTCTTCAAATTTTGGAAGCTGTCCTGTTCCAATAAGTGATTCTTCATTTGCCATGAAAGGAACATAATATTCTTCGTAGCCATTCTTAATTGCAGTATCAAGCATAAAGGTAATCAATGATCGCTGAAGTTTTGATAAGTCGCCCTTTAAAACAGCAAATCTTGAGCCTGATAGCTTAGCTGCCAAATTAGTATCAATTTTTTTTGTAATTTCAAGATGGTCTAAGGTATTTGAGGTATCTATAGATCCATAATTTTTAATTACAACGTTATCTTTTTCAGATTTTCCTTTTGGGACTGATTCGTGAGGTAGGTTGGGTATATCTAAAAGCAAAGCATTTAATGAATTTAGAATCTCTTGAAGTTCTAAATCCTTAGTTTCTAATTCAGCATTTGTTAAATCAATAGTTTTCTTTAAAGCAGAAGTATCTTCTCCAGATGATTTAAGTTTGCCAAATTCACCTGAAAGTTTTTTTCTATCTGCTTGAAGCTTTTCAACCTCCACTTGTAACAATTTTCTGTTATCTTCTAAGGCCTTAAAAGATGGCTCATCTAAAGAATAGCCTCTAGTTATTAGTGAAGATTTAACATCTTCAAAATTATCACGTAATTTTTTTATATCTATCATTATTTAGCAATCAATGTCCCAATGTATGTAGCTAATATTGTTAATACCACGGTGATTATTATATATGAAAGAGCAGAAATTAAATTTGAATTAGCAATCATAATGGTTTGGTAAGATAGTGCTGACATGGTTGTAAAAGAACCTAGGAATCCTATTACAAAAAAATAATAAGATGTATCTTTGGTAGGTAAAGACATACCGAGTATTACTCCTATTAAAAAACAACCAATCACGTTTACGAATAAAGTTGCATATGGCGAAGTTAAAAATAAATACTTTTCAAAGATTTCATTTATTCCAAATCTTGAAATAGCTCCAATAGCTCCACCCACCCCTATAAACAACAAGTTAAATATCATTATTTTTTATAAAATCTTATTAAGTTATCAATATTCATATTATCTTTATATTTAATATGAAGAACTTTTTCATTGATAAATTCAAAATAAAAAGATTTATTGTTTTCTTCTATTAAATAATTTGAGTCATCTATTTCTTTTATATTTAAGCCCTCTTTTGAAAAGCCATCATTGATAAAGTTAAACATTGAATTATTTTCAAGATCCGTTTTTTTGATAATTTTGATTTGATTGAATTCAAGATCATGGATTTCAATCCCATCATTGCTAATAAAATATATTTCTTTAAAGGGTTCACGTATTTCTATTTTTACAGTGTTGTCTTCATTTCGAGTTAAAACACCTGAGGATTCATCAAAACTGTCATTAATTTTATTTAAACTTGTTTGAGTAAACGAAAGTTCGCTATTAAAAAAAGCATTTAAAGATTCTTCAGAGTTAGCTGATGCCATTAAATTAAATAATAAAAAGAAACTGAGGTATATTTGCTTCAATCTAATCTCTTTTTGGAACTAATACTTCTCTCGCGCCATTTGAGCTCATCTCAGAAACAAGACCAGCCTCTTCCATAGTTTCTATAAGTCTTGCTGCTCTGTTATATCCAATTCTTAATTTTCTTTGAACTGCAGAAATAGACGCTCTTCTTGATTCTATTACAAAATTTACTGCTTCATCATAAAGTTCGTCTTGCTCTTCAGATGAACCAGATTCTGACCCAGTCCATCCTGGAATTGGTCCAGTATCTTGTTTTGAAGAAACAATTTCATCAACATAGTTTGGTTCTGCCCTTGATTTCCAGTCGTTAACAACTCTGTGAACTTCATCATCACCAACAAAAGCTCCGTGAACTCTAACAGGAACTCCTACTCCAGGAGGAAGATATAACATATCTCCGTACCCTAATAGTTGTTCGGCTCCACCCTGATCTAAAATTGTTCTTGAGTCTATTTTTGTGGATACTTGGAATCCGATTCTGGTTGGTATATTTGCTTTTATTAGTCCTGTTATTACATCAACAGAAGGTCTTTGAGTTGCCAGAATTAGATGAATTCCAGCCGCTCTAGCCTTTTGTGCAATTCTTGCAATAAGATGTTCAACTTTTTTTCCAACTAACATCATCATATCTGCAAACTCATCAACAACAACCACAATAGATGGTAACGCTTCTAAATATTCCTCTTCATCTTCATTAAGTGGATTGAGTATCTGTTTTCCATTTTTTTCTGCATCTTGGATTTTTTTATTAAATCCAGCTAAGTTTCTAACACCCATCATGGACATTAATTTGTATCTTCTATCCATCTCAGCGACACACCACCTAAGTCCGTTTGATGCATCAGTCATGTCAGTTATGACTGGTGTCAAAAGATGAGGAATTCCGTCATAAACTGCTAACTCTAGCATCTTGGGATCAACCAGTATCAATCTAACGTCTTCAGGATCAGATTTAAATAATAAGCTTAATAACATGGCATTCAACCCAACTGACTTACCAGATCCAGTTGTTCCTGCCACTAGTAAATGTGGCATTTTAGCTAGGTCAACTACTATTGGATTTCCAGAGATGTCATGACCCAAAGCCAAGCTTAGGTTTGAGGGAGATGATTTAAATGCTTTTGAGGATAATATCTCAGTCAGCCTAACCATTTTTCTATTATTATTTGGAATCTCGATACCAACAAAAGATTTACCTTCGATAACTTCAACAACTCTAACGCTGCTTACTGAAAGCGACCTTGCAATGTCTTGAGCAATTCCAGTTATCTTACTTGCTTTTGTCCCAGGTGCTGGCTGAATTTCAAATCGAGTAACCACAGGACCAGGAAGTACAGACTCAACAGTAGCTTCAATACCAAATTCTTCTAACTTTGTTTCTAATAATTGGGCGATTTGATTTAATTCTGATTCAGATAATGAACTCCCGTCATCAAGAGCTCTATCTAATAGCTCTGTGCTAGGCATTATTGTTTTAATTTTTTTATCATCATCAGATTCAGCATCATTCTGCTTTGGGACCTCTTTTAGCGGCGTATCATTTTTAATTGGTAGGTCTGCTTGTTTTAAATCCGAGTTAATTTGATCAATCTTTTTTTCTTTGATTTGTGGTTCATTAGAAATTTTTGGTTTGATCTCTGTTATTTTCTTTTTGTCATTATTTTCTTTTAATATATTTATAAATGTTTTGATTCTACTAAATAGTGAACTAACTGAATTCTTTAAATATTCGATTATCTTACTTATTAAAATTAATCCATAGTTACCTGCAATAATTATAATTTTTCCAAATTGATCAATTGTTTTTAACCATGAAAAATTAAATGAAAGAGATGTTGCTGGTATTACTAATATAACTAAAAAAATTAGTGAACCAAGATTCCCTATTGTTGAAGATAATCCTGCAATAACTTGTTCACCTATAAAGCCGCCAAAATTATTTTTAAAATATAAATCTCCTATTGAGCTAAAACAAATTAATAAAAAAATTGAACTTGCAAGCCTGACAAGGGTTTTATTTATCGATTTATATGGATCTGCATGGAAGAGTATTTGAATTGCCCAAACACAACCTATTAATAAAACCAAATAACCACCATAACCAATTAGTGTGTGTAAGAAATCAGCTATAGATGCGCCTAAAGGTCCACCAAGATTATTAATATCTTGAGATGAATTTTTATTAAAAAACCCAGAATCTGAAACATCATATGAAACAAGTGATACAAATATATATAAAGAAAAGGCTATTAAGAAGAAACTAAAAAAATTTAGAAGAGTATTTTTAATATATGGAGGCATTTAATTATTTATATTTAATAACTGTTGTAATTATAGGCATAAACCATAACAATTTCTTTATATTCAATTATAATTCATCAAATGTCAGATAATCATAATAAATTAATAATCTTAGGTTCTGGTCCTGCTGGATATGCTGCTAGTATTTACTCTGCGCGTGCTGGTTTGAACCCAATAATTATTGCTGGTATGCAAGAAGGTGGACAACTTACAACTACAACAGATGTTGAAAATTGGCCAGGAGATAGTGATGGTCTGCAAGGTCCTGAATTAATGGATAGAATGAAAAAACATGCCCAACAATTTGATGTTGAAGTAGTAAACGATCATATTAATAAAGTTGACCTTTCACAGAGGCCATACAAATTGATAGGAGCCTCTGAATATACTTGCGATGCTTTGATTATTACAACAGGTGCAAGCGCTATGTATTTAGGCCTACCATCTGAGAAAGAATTTTTAGGTAAAGGTGTCTCTGCGTGTGCTACCTGTGATGGCTTTTTTTATAAAGATCAAGAAGTTGCAGTAATTGGTGGTGGTAATACTGCTGCAGAAGAAGCTTTATATCTTTCTAACATATGCTCAAAAGTTTATTTAGTTCATAGAAGAGATGAACTTAGAGCTGAAAAAATTCTTCAAGATAGGATTTTTAAATTAGAAGAAGAAGGAAAGATTGAAGTTATGTGGAATACACAACTTTCAGAAGTTCTTGGAAATGAAATGGGTGTATCTGGGATAAAGCTTAATAATAATGGCACTGAAATAACTAAAAATGTTATGGGTGTTTTTATTGCTATAGGACATAAACCAAATACAGATATATTTGAAGGACAACTTGAAATGGATAATGGTTACATTATTATTAAATCTGGATTAAATGGCTCCGTAACAAGCTCCTCTGTCGAAGGAGTGTTTGCAGCTGGTGATGTTTCAGATCAAATCTATAGACAAGCTGTAACGTCTGCTGGGTTTGGATGTATGGCTGCATTAGATGCTGAAAAGTATTTATCAGAACAATAAAAAATAAATGAAATATAAAGCATATTTAATAGTAGAAAATGAAGGAACTTTTTCAGGCTCTATAAAAGAATTAGATACTCCTGAAATATCTGAGGGTAAAGTACTTATCAAAGTTGAATATTCCTCATTAAATTATAAAGATGCTCTTGCGGCATCAGGTGCCAAAGGTGTAGTGAAATCTTACCCATTTGTTCCTGGTGTGGATGTGGCTGGTGAAATTCTTGAGTCTTCATCAAATAATTTTTCTAAAGGCGATAGAGTTATCGCAACGGGCTATAAAATGGGGATGGCAGAATTTGGTGGATTTGGCGAGATAGTTCATCTTCCAGAAGAATGGGTTATAAAATCTCCTGATAATTTATCAAATTTTGAAGCAATGTCTCTAGGTACCGCAGGTATTACAGCAGCAGAATGTGTAAAGAAAATCACTGACAAAAATATTTCTAATAACTTACCAATTATTGTGTCTGGTTCAACTGGTGGAGTTGGTTCAGTTGCAGTTAGTCTGTTATCAAAATTAGGTTATAAGGTCCATGCAATTACTGGAAAACCAGATGAAGTCGAAATTTTAAAATCTATCGGGGCATCTGAAATTATTTCACGAAACGAATTTATGAAAGAGCCAGCAAAAGCACTAGATAAAGGCATTTATGGTTCTGCTGTTGATACAGTTGGTGGAGATATACTTGCAAAGATTATCTCAATGATTTCAAATCAAGGAGTCGTTTCTTGTTGTGGGAATGTTGGAGGAGCAATGTTTACTTCATCAGTATTTCCTTTTATTTTAAGAGGAGTTCAACTTTCAGGAGTTGATTCTGCAGAATCTCCTATAGAAATAAAGAAAGAATTATGGAATCTACTATCTAATGAGTGGTCACTTGATCTTACCAATCAAACAAGGACTATCAATATATCTAATGTGGGTCCAGAAATTGATAAAATTTTACAAGGTGGGCAAATTGGAAGAGTTGTAATTCAACATGGAGATAAATGATGAAAGATGAATACAAAGAGTTTTATAAGTCGGATGAAGAAGATCTCGATAGCAAAAGTGATGCTAAAGTAATTTTGTTCTTAATTATAGTTGCTGTAGTAGCTATGACTTACTGGGTTGCTATTCAATAATTTATCTTGGCTTCATTCTCATACCAGAATCTAATCTGATTGTTTCTCCGTTAAGATAAGTATTCTTAACAATATGAACAGCTAAATCTGCAAATTCATTAGGTTGTCCAAAACGATGAGGGAATTGAGTAGATTCCAATAGCGGATCTCTAACCTTATCAGGAGCTAGCTGCATTAAAGGCGTATCAAAAATTCCAGGAGCAATTGTACATACTCTTACCGCATGTCTAGCTAAATCTCTCGCAGCGGTTAATGTTAGACCTATTACTCCAGCTTTTGAGGCGCTGTATGCTGATTGGCCTATTTGACCTTCTATTCCTGCAATTGAAGCAGTATTAATAATTACCCCTTTTTCGCCCTTTTCATCCGGATCATTCTTATCCATAAGGTCAGCAGCTATTCTCATAACATTAAATGTTCCAACAAGATTTAAATTTACAATAAATTTAAAAGCATCTAGCGGATGAGGCTCCTCTTTACCAAGGATTCTTCCAGGATATCCTGTTCCGGCGCAATTTACTGCAATATGCAAACCACCAAATTTTTCTTTTATTTGGGTGATGGCATTTACAACTGGGTCTTCTTCCATGATATTTGTGGGAATGAATACAACATTATCTTCGCCTAAGTTATTTATTATTTCATTTGCCTTTTCTTCATTAATATCTAGTATTACAACCTTTGCACCTTCTGCAACAAAGGCTTCAACAGTTGCTTGTCCAAGACCTGAAGCTCCCCCGGTTACAAGAGCTACCTTATTTACTAATTCCATATAATCTCCTGAAATAGGCATAAATTATAACTTCTTTTATATAAATAAATCATGTTTTCTTTTTTGGCACAGTAATTGCATACCTATTAGTGAGTATACATTTTAAAGGAGAAAAAATGAAAAAATTACTACTTTTATTAACTATGGTCTCGCTGCCTACATTTGCATCTGTAAGTGCTAATGTGAGCATTGCCTCAGATTATATTTGGAGAGGAATGACTCAGACTGATGGAATTGCTGTTTCAGGCGGTTTTGATTATGCAGCTGACGGTGGTTTCTATGCTGGTATATGGGGATCAAATGTTAATTTTAACGATAGTACTGGATCAGGAAACGGTGCCGAATTTGACTACTACTTTGGATATGGATTCGAAATGGGTGGTGTTGGTGTTGATCTAGGCTATGTATCTTTTGACTACCCTGGTAATGAAGATGGTCTTGATTTTGAAGAGATTGTTTTAGGATTAAGTATGGGTGACCTTGGTTTAACATTTGCAATGGGCCAAGACGGAGCGCCTGACTATACAGAAATAGCATATGCAATTGGAGCTGTTGGTGTTTCATATGGTCAATATGATGACTATGGTGATAATTTTGCTATCTCTTATGGATTCACATGTGGTTCATATGATTGCGGAATTGGCTACTATGACTTTTCTGATGATGGTTATGGCGGTGACGAAGACGCACTAGTGTTCTCAGTTTCAGCAAGCTTATAAATATTATGAAACTTGTAAGCGCGATAATTAAACCCTTTAAACTCCAGGAAGTTAGAGAGGCTCTTGTCGATGCAGGCATTGAAGGTCTAACAATTACTGAAGTCAAAGGATACGGAAGGCAAAAAGGTCATACAGAAATGTACAGAGGTGCTGAATATTCTGTAGATACATTACCAAAAATTAAACTTGAAATTCTTGTAGAAGAAGAGAAAGTTGCAACAGTAACAGATGTTATTACTAAAACAGCTAATACTGGAAAAATTGGTGATGG
>ERZ802822.435-NODE-435-length-29829-cov-34.657939_pt1 | contig 29829 bp, 30 predicted proteins | sample MGYA00345649_ERZ802822 | MGnify/ENA primary metagenome ERZ802822 (study PRJEB30503, sample SAMEA104212359) | marine metagenome | biome: Westerlies Biome; feature: [SRF] surface water layer (ENVO:00010504) within the epipelagic zone...; material: water...
CTATCGATAAAAAATTATTAAGATACTTAACTGTTAGAGTAAAAAAATTTGATTTAGAAGCAAATTACTTCGCAAAACGAGAAGACAGTGAAAAAAAAGAAAGCTATAAAAATTAATTATGCCTAAAAGACAAAGTGGAAACAAAAAAGGTAAACAAAGTAATTTTGCTAAACTTAGTATATTTCAACCAAACAAATATAAATTTAAGAAAAATTGTCCATTATCAATTAAAGGGGCACCTAAAATTGATTACAAAAATATAAAACTTTTAAAAAGATATGTTTCTGAAAATGGTAAAATTTTACCCTCGAGAGTTACAAATGTTAGTCAAAAAAAACAAAGAGAATTATCCTTGTCAATTAAAAGAGCTAGAAATTTAGCCTTATTATAATATGAAAGTTATATTGTTAGAAAATTTAAAAAGAATTGGATCAATTGGTGAAATAATTGATGTGAAAAGAGGATATGCAAGAAACTTTCTCATTGCAAATAAAAAAGCATTATATGCTTCTAAAGAAAATATTAATCAAGTAGAAAAAATTAAGACTCAACTTTCTAAGAAAGATAACGAAAAAAAATTAGAGGCTAAAAAAATAGCTGAAAAAGTTAATAATAAAGAATTTGTAGTTAATAAATTAAGTACAGAAAATAAAGAATTATATGGTTCAGTAAAACCAACTGAGATTTCAAAATTAATTAAAGAAAAAGAGCATTTAGATATTAAACCATCAATGATACAGCCAGTAAAAGAAATTAAATCTTTAGGTAAATTTAAAGTGAAGATTTCTTTACACTCAGAAATTGATGCAGAAATACTAATTGTAGTTGAGTCAGCAGAAACTATTCAATAATTATACAATCTTTTCCCCAATCAATTTTTTAAATTTATTTATTCTTTAAATATTATATTTATTGATTAATGGAAAATAATCTATCAATTGTAAAAGATAAATTTAAAGAACTTCCAAATAATATAGAAGCTGAACAATCTGTAATTGGTTCAATACTAGTTACAAATGAAATTTTTGATGAGATTAATACTATTATTTCTAGCAATAATTTTTATGATCCAATGCATCAAAAAATTTTTGGTGCAATAGAAAACTTAATCTACAAAGGTATGTTAGCTAACCCGATTACTTTAAAAAATCATTTTGAAGATGAAAAAGATGAATTAAATGTTCCAGAATATTTAGTGAAAATCACAAAATTTTCTACTTCAACTAGACAGGCTACTGAATACTCTAAAATAATTTACGATATGTTTGTTAGAAGAGAATTAATCAAAATTTCAGAACAAACAATTGATACAGCTAAATTAAATGATTTAAATACCAACGGTCAAAATATTATAGAAAACTCTGAAAGATTATTATTTGATTTAGCAGAAAAAGGTTCTTTCAATTCTTCATTAATAAAATTTGATGAAGCTATGAGACAAACAATTGAAATGGCTTCTGCAGCATATAAAAATGAGGAAGGTATTGTTGGAGTTCCGACAGGACTGAGAGATTTAGATGATAGACTAGGTGGTCTTCATCAATCAGATTTAATTATTATTGCTGGAAGACCATCGATGGGTAAAACTGCTTTAGCAACAAATATAGCATTTAATGCTGCACAAAAATTACAAGATAGTGGAAAGACATCTTCAATTGCTTTTTTTTCACTAGAAATGTCATCAGAACAATTATCAACTAGAATATTAGCTGAACAATCAAGAATTAAATCCAATGATATAAGACGTGGAAGAATTTCAGATGAACAATTTGATAAGTTTATAGAAACTTCAAAAAATATTGCAGAACTACCTTTGTATATTGATGAAACTCCAGCAATGAACATTGCAGCCATGAGCAATAGAGCTAGAAGAATAAAAAGATTAAAAGGTCTTGATATGATCGTAGTAGACTACATACAATTAATGAGAGGTTCGTTTAATAATAAAGATGGTCGAGTTCAAGAAATATCAGAAATAACACAGGGATTAAAAGCCATTGCTAAAGAATTATCAATACCAGTTGTTGCTCTCTCACAATTATCAAGGGCTGTTGAACAAAGAGATGATAAGAAGCCTCAATTATCTGATTTAAGAGAGTCTGGTTCAATTGAACAGGATGCTGATGTTGTTATGTTTGTTTATAGAGAAGCTTATTATTTAGAGAGAAAAGAACCTAGGCCAGCAACTGTGGAACATGCTGAATGGCAAGCAAAAATGAATGAAGTATCTAATTTAGCAGAAATTATAATTGGTAAACAAAGACATGGTCCTACTGGAAACGTAATGCTCGAGTTTGAGGCAATGTTTACTAAATTTAAAGATACTCAAAATAGCTAAATTCCAATATAAAAGGGATAAATGATAGCCCAATTTTATCAAAATATCATACTCAAAAATCCCAAATCTATTTTCATAATTTTATTAATAACATTAATTTCCTTTGGCTATCATTCTAAAGATTTTAGATTAGATGCTTCTTCTGAAACTTTATTAATTGAGGGTGATCCTGACCTTAAATATCTTCAAGAAATATCTGAAAGATACGGTTCAAAAGAATTTTTAATTTTAACCTATACCCCAAATGAGGGAATGGTTTCAGATGTATCAATTAATAATCTTTTAAGCCTTAAATATAAAATTCAAAGTTTAGATTGGGTTCACAATGTAGTTACATTATTGGATATTCCTTTGCTGAATAGTTCAGATGCACCTCTCCAAGAAAGGCTTGAAAGTTTCAAGACTCTCAAAGATGAGGGAATTGATAAAAATAGAGGCTTTAATGAAATAGTTAATAGTCCAGTTTTTAGAAATTTTGTAATTAGTGAAGACGGAAAAACAAGTGGAATTATTGTATACATTAAAAAAAATGAACAGTTAAAAGATGTTCAAAAAAAAACAAAAGAAGAGATTGAAAAATATAAAGATCAATTAAAAAAACAAAATCATAAAAATATACTTGAAATTAGAGATGTTATTAAAAGTTATGAGGATATTGGTAAAATACACTTAGGTGGTATACCTATGATTGCTGATGATATGATGTCATTTATTAAAAGTGACATAATAGTATTTGGTCTAGGAGTTCTGATATTTATTATTGCAACTTTGTGGTTTGTTTTTAAAAGAATAATTTGGATTATAGTTCCAATTAGCAGTTGTTTTTTTTCTGTAATAATCATGATGGGAATACTGGGCTTACTTGGATGGAAAGTAACTGTTATATCCTCAAATTTTATAGCTTTGATGTTAATTCTAACAATGGCGATGAATATACATATGAGTACTCGATTTTTACAGATCAGAGAAAACTATCCTCAAATGAGTATTTTAGAACTGATAACTTTAACTACAGAAAAAATGTTTTGGCCTATACTTTATACTGTTTTAACAACTATAATTGCTTTTCTCTCCCTAGTATTTAGTGAAATAAAACCTATTATTGATTTTGGTTGGATGATGACTTTGGGTCTTATTACTTCTTTCATAATTACTTTTACACTTTTACCATCTCTAATTAATTTTGTACCAACAGAAAATATTTCAATAAAAGAAAATAAAGACTCAATAATTACATCCTTTTTTTCAAAAGTTTCACAAAATAATCATAAAATTATTTTTATGATTACTGGTATATTAATTATATTAAGTCTTATAGGAATAAGTCGTCTTGAAGTTGAAAATAGTTTTATAAATTATTTTAATAAAAAGACTGAGATTTACAAAGGAATGAAACTTATAGACGAAAAACTTGGTGGGACCACGCCACTCGAAGTTATTTTAAAGTTTCCAAAAAAAGAAAAAGCAAAAACTGAAGAAGATGATGAATTTGAAGATTGGGGGGATGAAAATGAAAATGATATAGAGAAATATTGGTTTACAAAAGATAAAATTGATAAAATTTCCTCTGTTCATAATTATTTAGATAGTTTGCCTCAAGTTGGTAAAGTCCTATCATTTTCCTCAATTATTGATGTAGCAACATTACTTAATAATAATAAACCTTTGGGTACTTTAGAAATGGGAGTTTTATATACAAAAATACCTGAGACTATAAAAACAGAAATTATTGATCCTTATATATCAATTAAAAATAATGAAGCACGAATTAATCTAAGAATAATCGACTCTCAAGAAAATCTAAGGCGTAATGATTTAATAAAAAAAATAAATTATGATTTAAAAAATCAACTTGGACTAAAAAAAGATGAATTCAAACTTGCTGGAGTTTTAATATTATTCAATAATCTACTTCAAAGTCTTTTTAAATCACAAATTTTAACTTTAGGATTAGTAATGATTGGAATATTTTTAATGTTTGTAATTCTTTTTAAAAATATCAAATTATCATTAATAGGAGTAATACCAAATTTTATTGCTGCATTTTTCATATTAGGAATTATAGGATTGCTTGGGATACCTTTGGATATGATGACTATTACAATTGCTGCTATTACTATTGGTATCGCTGTAGATAACAGCATTCATTATATTTATAGGTTTAAAGAAGAGTTTACTATTTCTAATGATTACAACAAAACAATAAATTTATGTCATTCGACTGTGGGAAAAGCAATTTTGAATACCTCTATTACAATTGTGTTTGGCTTCTCAATTTTAGTTTTATCTAAATTTATTCCAACAATTTATTTTGGAATTTTTACAGGGATTGCTATGTTGTTGGCAATGGTTTCAGTTTTGACACTTCTTCCATCATTAATTTTATTGCTAAAGCCTTTTGGAAAATAAATTTAAATAATGGAAATCATTAAAGAAATTTATAATTTGATATCTATTATAGATCTAACTTATATAGTTATAACAATTCTCTCTTTAATTAAATGTTACTCAAAAGGCTTTGTACTAAGTGTTCTAGCAATGGCAAAATGGTTATTTGCTTATGTGATAACATTGATCGCCTTTCCAAGAATAAAACCATATGTTAAAGATATAATTGATAATGAGTACATCTTGGATATCACTCTTGGGGTTATAATTTTTGTAATTGTTGTTTTTTTAGTACTTCTTATTAGTAAAGGTATAAGCAAAGCTATCAAGTATACTGGCCTTGGAAGTTTAGATACTATATTTGGATTCTTTTTTGGTTTTATTAGATCTTATATCATTTCTGTTTGTATCTTTTCAGCTATCCATATCGTATATAACTACGATAAATGGCCATTAAATACTGACCAATCATACATCTTTCCATATTTAGAAAAAGGTAGTAATTATTTATTAAAAGAATTTCCTAATGAAAAAACATATCAAGATTCAAAAGAAAAAATTGAAGAACTTTGATCCTAAATTAAAAGAAGAATGTGGTGTATTCGGTATTAGTAGTGCTAAGGATGCTGCTGCATTAACTGCTCTTGGTCTTCATGCTCTACAACACAGAGGACAAGAAGGATGTGGAATTGTTTCATTTGATGGAAAAAAATATTATTCAGAAAAAAGATTTGGGTTAGTTGGTGACAACTTTAATAAAGAAAAAGTTCTTAATAATCTAAAGGGTAGTTATGCAATTGGTCATAATCGTTATAGCACAACTGGTAATAATACTCTTAGAAATATTCAGCCTTTTTTTGCTGACACAAATGCAGGTGGTATTGGTGTAGCTCATAATGGAAACTTAACAAATTCAATTTCACTCAGAAATAAGTTGGTTGAAGATGGAGCTATTTTTTATACCACTTCAGATACTGAAACAATTGTGCAACTAATTGCTAAATCTAAAAGACCAAAAACAATAGATAAAGTTGTTGATGCTATATTTCAAATACAAGGAGGTTATGCTTTAGTAATGTTGACTCAGAGCTCTTTAATTGGAGTAAGAGATCCTTATGGAATTAGACCACTGGTTATCGGTAAATTAGGAAGTAGCTATGTATTAGCATCTGAAACATGTGCTTTAGATATTATTGGTGCAAAGTTTTTAAGAGAAGTAGAAAATGGAGAAATTGTTTTAATAGAAAACAATGAATTGAAAAGTATTAAGCCCTTCCCTCCAAAAAAAGTCAGACCATGTGTTTTTGAATATATTTATTTTGCTAGACCAGATAGTCTCATAGATAATAAAACTGCTTATGAACACAGAAAAAACTTAGGAAAAGAACTTGCTAAAGAAAATGACATTAAAGCTGATATAGTAGTTCCAGTACCAGACTCAGGAAATGCTGCAGCTTTAGGATTTGCACAAAATTTAAATATTAATTTTGAACATGGCTTAATAAGAAATCACTATGTTGGTAGAACTTTTATCGAACCAAGTCAAAAAATTAGAAGTTTAGGTGTTAAACTTAAATTGAACGCGAATGAAACTACAATAAAAAATAAGAAGATAATTCTTATTGATGACTCTCTTGTGAGAGGAACTACATCACACAAGATCGTAAAAATGTTATATGATGCTGGAGCAAAAGAAGTTCATGTAAGAATAGCTTGCCCAGAGATAAGATATCCAGATTTTTATGGAGTTGATACACCCACAAAAAAAGAATTACTTGCAGCAAATAAATCAAATGATGAAATAAGAGAGTATATCGGTGCCAAATCTCTAAAGTTTTTATCTATAGATGGTTTGTATAGAGCTATTGGTTTTGAGAAAAGAAATGAAACTTATCCACAACTAACAGATCATTATTTTACAGGGGATTATCCAGTAAAACCAGTTGATGAATTAGGTGACAGTAAAATAACACAATTATCATTATTAAGCACAGCATCAAACAACTAAAAATGAAAAAAGTAAGTTTTACAGAAATGAAAAATGGAACTAAGGATGATTATCTTTTTTTAGATAAACATGAAAAAGATTTTGCTAACAAAACCTCAGATAGAATATTAGATTTTATGTCTAATCTTACTGAGACACTAGAAGGTTACCAAATATCAAGATTAGAACATTCACTTCAAAGTGCAACAAGAGCCTATAATAATGGTGAAAGTGAAGAAATGGTTGTTGCAGCTTTATTGCATGATATTGGAGATGAACTCGCCCCTATGAATCATTCTGAATATGCTGCATCAATTCTTAAACCATATGTTTCAGAAAAAACTCATTGGATAATAGAAAAACATGGAGAATTTCAGATGTATTATTATGCCCATCATTTAGGTGGAAATAGAAATAAAAGGGATGATTATAAAGATCACAAATATTATAATGACACAATCAATTTTTGTGAAAAATATGATCAAAATTCATTTGATCCTAATTATAAATCATTGCCATTGGAGTTCTTTAGACCAATAGTTAAAAAAATATTTTCTAGAAAGCCGTATTCTTTACTTTAAATCTACTAATAAAGTACTATTTAATATCTAATGATCTCAACCAAAGAACAAATAATAGAATATTTTAAAACTGGTATTAAGGAAACTAAAAATTTTAAAATCGGGATTGAGCATGAAAAATTTCTATTTAATAATGAAGATAACAAAAGAGTAAATTACTCTAAAATAAAGGAAATGTTTACAGCTTTACTTGAGTTTGGCTGGCATCCAGTTTTAGAAAAAGGAAATATAATTGGTTTAAATAAAGGTGGTAAAAACATTACTCTTGAGCCAGGAAATCAAATTGAGCTATCTGGGGATAAATTAAATAATATCCATGAAGCATGTGCAGAGTCACATGATTATTTGTTTGAGCTAAGACAAGTAACAAAAAAAACAGGTATTAAGATCGTAAGTGCAGGGTTTGACCCAATTTCAAAACTTAATGAAGTTCCTAACAATCCAAAAAAAAGATACGAATTAATGACAAAAGATATGCCTGAGGGAGGTGAGTTAAGTCTTGATATGATGTATCGAACTTGTGGAACCCAACTCAATATTGATTACAATTCAGAACAAGATTTTATTAAAAAATTTAAAATTGTTAATTCAATCGTTCCAATTACGATTGCTTTATTTGCCAATTCTTCAATTAAAGAAAAACAAAATAGCAATTATTTATCATATCGATCTAAAGTTTGGCAAAATACATCCAGAGGTGGATTACCAAAAGTTTTTTTTGAAAATTTAAATTTTGAAAAATATGCTGAATTTGTCATGAATTTTCCAATTCTATTTATTCAAGAAAAAGAAAATTATATTTCTGGAAAAAAATATATATTTAAAGATTTTATGAATGGTAAAATTAAAGAAATCAAAAATCGTTTGCCAAATGAAAATGATTTATCTACTCATCTTAGTACAATCTTCACAGAGAATAGATTAAAAAAATACATAGAACTTAGATCAATGGATACATGTGGGTGGGATTGTTTATGTTCAGGTCCTGCTTTTAATGTTGGAATGTTGTATGGTAATCTTGATGAGGTTTACGAATTAATATCTAAATGGGATAAAAATAAAATAATTAATGCTTATTTAGAAGCTCCTAAAAAAGGATTTAATACTCAATTAATGGGTAAAGACCTACTTTACTGGGCCTCACACTTACTAGATTTATCTAAAAAGGGTTTAGAAAAAAGAGACTTACTTAACAAAAGTAGAAAAAATGAAACTTTATTTCTCAGTCACTTACAGAAAGTAATTGATAATAAAAAAACAAATGCAGATCATATGATTAGTAAATTTTCTAAAAATGAAGATTTAAATGAATTGTATGACAAATAATATTGTTGCTATCCAAGGTAATCATCCCTCAAAACTTAACCCAATAACTGATACAAGTATTTTTTTAGCAAACGAAATTCAGAGTAAAAATTATAGAATATTTTATTATGACCCTAAAAATTTATCGATAATTAATTCTAAAGTCATAGCTGAAGGGTTTTTTATTAAGTTTACGTATAAACAAAAAAAGTTTTTTAAAATAATAAAAAAACAAAAGTTAGATCTTACAAAATGTAAGTTTATCTTAATAAGACAGGACCCTCCATTTAATCTGGAATATATTTCAACAACTTATATTTTAGATTCAATTAAAACTAAGGTAAGAGTTGTTAATGATCCATCGTCAATTAGAAGTATATCTGAAAAACTTTATTCAGCTAAATATCAAAAATTTATGCCTAACACTATTTTTACTCAAAATATTAATGAAATAAAAAAATTTTTTAGGAAAAACAAAAAAGTTATATTAAAACCTATTAATAGTTATAGTGGAAATAATATTCATTTATTAAAAAAATTTGATGTAAAGTTGATTAAAAAGTTTATTAAAAAACATGACTACATAATTTGTCAAAAATATTTACCAAAAATAATACACGGAGATAAAAGAGTTTTTTTAATTAATGGTAAAATTGTAGGTGCGATATCAAGAGTTCCAAAAAAAGGTTCTTTTTTAAGTAATATGAGCAAAGGAGCTAGACCAATAAATACAAGTTTAACTAGAGTAGAAAAAAAAATATCAAAATTAATTGCTAATAATTTAAGAAAAGAAAATATTTTTTTTGCTGGAATTGATTTTATTGATCAAAAACTAAATGGTGATATCAATGTTACATCCCCTACTGGGTTAAAAACTTATTACGATTTAACAAACATTAATTTAGCCAAAACATTTTGGAAAGAACTTAAAGCTTGAACAATTTAACTGATCAGCAGAAAGGCTCTTTACTTGCTTTTATTGCAGTAATTTTTATCACTCCAGACTCTTTATTTATAAGGCTTTCAAATGTAGATACTTGGGGGCTAGTTTTTTATAGAGGTATTATACCTTTTTTTACAGTTTTTTTAGGTATGCTGATAATTTATAAATTAAATTTTTTTAAGATACTTTTATCTAGTGGATTTCATGGATTAATTTATGTTGGAACATTTAGTATAACAAATATTACCTTTGTTGTTTCAATACAGAATACTAATGTGGCAAATACTTTAGTCATGATTGCTACAGCTCCAATGTTGTCAGCTATTCTTGGAGCAATTTTTCTAAAAGAACCTCCAGATAAAAAAACATGGATTTCAATTATTATTACATTTATTGCTATAATTTATATTTTTTCTGATTCTTTAAAATTAGGAAATTTCTATGGAGATATTTTAGGATTTATAACAGCTATTGGACTTGCTGTTGGAGCAGTAACTATTCGTTCAGCAAAATCTAAAAATTTAGTACCTGCAGCTGTAGTAGGTAAATTATTTGTAGCCACTTTTGCTCTATTTTTCATTGAAAGTTTTGTTCTTGAAAATAAAGACTTAATTATTGTCCCTTTAATGTGCATTCTATGTGTTGCTATACCTTTTGTATTAGTCACAATAGCCCCAAGATTTATACCAGCTGCAGAGGTAAATTTATTTTTCTTATTAGAGACAATTATAGGTCCAATATGGGTTTGGATGATAATTAAAGAACAACCGAGTGTTGAGACACTTTATGGAGGTGCAGTTATAATTATCACAATCGCTACTCATTCATTTTTAAAGCTTAGAAATTCATAAGCTTGTCACAATTAAGACTTGATTTAATAATAGATCGCGAATAGTTACATCGGTTTTTATGAATAAAGTTTTAAAAAATTCTTGGGCACTATTTTTAGGGATGGGTTTCTTAATGATGGCTTATGGTTTTCAAAGCTCATTATTAGGTGTGAGAGCTGTACAAGAAGAATTTAGTTTAACGGCAACTGGGTTTATGATGTCTGGCTATTTTGTTGGATATTTTATAGGTGCAGCAACAATTCCAAATATTGTTTCTCGAGTTGGCCATATAAGAGTCTTTGCAGCTTTTGCATCATTAGCTTCATTGGTAATTTTGATACACTCGATTTTAGTTAATCCATTTATTTGGTTTTTATTGAGAGTTCTAACTGGAATAAGCATGGTTTGTATTTATACAGTTGCTGAGAGTTGGTTGAATGATAGATCAACAAATAAAAATAGAGGAAGTGTACTATCAATATATATGGTCATTTTATATGGTTCGATGGGCACTGGAATGTTTCTTCTTAATTTTAGCAGTCCAGAAAATTTCCAGCCTTTTATTTTGATATCAGTAATTACTTCAATTGCTCTGATTCCTATCTTGCTTACTAAAAAAAAACCACCAACTTTTAAAAAAATTAAAGCAATGAAACTTATGGATCTTTATGAAGCATCCCCTTTTGGCATGGTAAGCTCCTTCTTCTATGGAACAATACAAGCAGCTTTATTCACCTTATTAGCGGTATATGCAACATCAATGAATTTTACGATACTCGAAATATCTATTGTAACATTTTTGTTAGCAATCTCTGGTGCAATATCTCAATTTCCAGTTGGTAAAATATCTGACATGTATGATAGAAGAAAGGTAATAGTTATTTCTACATTTGGTGCATCTACATTTGCTTTTCTTGCGATATTAGTTTCAAGACAAATGTATTTACCAGATGGATTAGCAACAAGTAAAACTTGGTTTTATATTTTTTTAATTCTTTTTTCTTTTTGTAGTTTACCTATGTTTTCACAAATTTTAGCACATACGAATGATTATATTCCAAAAGAAAAATTTGTAGCAGCGGGTGCAGGACTTCAATTTGTATTTGGATTAGGAGCAATGAGTGGTCCATTTTTATGCTCAATATTCATGGACGTGGTAGGTCCAAATGGATTTTTTATTTTTCTTCTTTTCTTCCATGGAATTATAGGAGTTTTTGGAATTTATAGAATGAGAGTAAGACAAACTGTAGAAAATCCAGACTCACAATTTGTTGCTATGCCATCAACAATTACGCCTGCAGGAATTGAGTTAAATCCAACAACAGAACCAATTGACGAACCAGAAAAAAGCCCAGAAGAAATTAAAAATTATTAATTTTTTAAAAATAAAACACTTTCAGGTTGTACCCAATTTAATCAGTTCCAAATTAAATTTAATAAAAAACTTATTGAAAAAAAATATTTTCTCTAGTGAAATAGTTAAATTATAAAATGGTCAAAAAACGAAAAAAAAGAATAAAAGATACCCATAAAAAAAATGGGTTAGCTAAAATAGCAAATTTAACTTCAAAATCTTTTGGAAGTGTGCTTTCAAATTATAAAAAGAATAAAGAGCTTGAGAAAATAAAAACTATCAAGCTGCAAAAACTTGAAGAGAAAAGTCAAATCTTAAAAGAAAGAAAAGATCTTAAAATTTGGGAAGAACGATTAATCAAAGAAAGTAATAGGATTAAACTTAATGAGGATGAATTAAGATTGAAAGAAAAGGAATTCAAATCAAAAGATGAAAAACAAAAATTAGAGTCTGATCGTTTAATTAAAAAAGATGACGATTTAATTCAGATTGCTAAAGAATTAAGAACGAAAGAAAAAGAACTAAAATCTAAAGAAGAAGAACAGAATAGAAAAGATATTGATTTAAAAGTTAGAGAAGAAGAACAAAAAAATCTTGAACTCAAGGAAAAGAGAAGAAAAGAAAGAGCTCTAAAAATAATCAAAGAAGAAGAAACAAAACAGAAAGAATTAGAGTATATCAAAATTAAAGAGTGGGAAGAAAAATTTGACCGTGAACAGAAGGCTAAGGAACATAGAGAGAATTTAAGAGAACAAAGACTTAAACAAAAAGAACTTGAAAAATTGGGAGCTTTTGAAGAAAAAGAAAATAATATGTCCTCAACTTTAGAAAATTTTAATATAGACAAAACTAAAGAACACTAAAAAATTTCAAATTAAATTCAGTAAATGAATAAAGAGAATGCTGAAAAATTGTGGAAAATAATTCAGGAAACAGGTGATTATTTGCAGGGTCGTTTACCAAACCACCCAAATCATCCTAATGGGAGAAATCCATATGCTCATGTAGCAATTTGTATCAAAAATAAATTTGATTCTAGTTACAAAGATATCCCTGATGATAAATATGAAGAAATCTTAAAATATATAGAGTTTTTAAAAAAAAACCCAAGTTAGACTTTATTGGTTAGGAAAATAGTCTTTTAATTCACCTTCTCTATGAACGTCTGCCGTACAGCAATGAAGTCCCCCACCAAAAGCATAGGCATCTCTTAAATCCACTGGAATTACTTCCATGCCAAGTTTATCTAATTGTTCAGATTGATATTTTTCACTTTTTTCTACACAAACTGTTTTTGAGTCTAAAACTAAAACATTCATTGATAGCCAAACTGATGAATAACAAAGTGGTGGAGGCTCATTATGAGCTGGTTGAGCTGCATCAACTATTTTCCAATCATTTTTTTCAAATAATTTTCTTTGTTCTTTAGGAAGTCTTCTTTGAGGATTGTTTATAATTAATCCTTCTTTTATTGGTGTGAAAGTTGCATCTATATGAATTGGATATGGATCACCTGGAAAATTTACTGCATGAACTCTATGATCTTTAAAATGACGTCTTAACCAATCAATCCCTTTTAAATTGGTAGTAAATCCATGTTGAACAATTAAATCTTTACCAAATCTAAGTACATCTGCTGCATCGAACAATGGTTCTTCTTCAGTGGTTACAAAAAATTTATCCTCAGTCCATTTTAATCTTTTTTGAATTCCAATCTTATCAGACAAATAATCTTTTCGATAATCTGCATCAGTTAATCTTGGTTTAGGTGCAGACTCATGTTTCATGTTGGGATCTGAATTATAATATTCTTTTAAAAGGGGTCTATAACAAAGGTATTCAAACCATCTACACCTATAACTCATAGTTGCCTCTAAAATTTCATTTCCAACAGTTAACAAAACATCTCTTGGTGGCATGCAGCCAAACATGCTTTCAGCTTTCCAGTCAGGAGTTGAGATTTTCTGATTAAAATTTATTGGTGAAGGTCTATCTACTTTTATACCTCGCTTAGTTAGCATACTAGAGAAATCATCGAGTAATTGATTTGCTTTATCTACAGTATCTTTAGTTCTAGGGCCAAATTGCCCTTTCATATCAGAATCTTCAGGAACTTTTGCATCTAATGCAGGCTCAGGAGCAGGTATACAAACACCATCTGCCTTACCAACTATTACATGCTTTAAGGGATCCCACTCATTCCAACTATTTACAATTATTTTATCTATACTCATTTGTTAAGAAATTAATTGAGAGCAATATATCTCTTATTCCATCTCATTATTAGGCTATAGTAAATGAGAGAAACAAAAAGAAAAAAACCACCTACTATTGTATTTGTTGATGGTATTTCATTAATACCAAATAATGGTAACCATACCCAAAAAATTCCACCAATTACTTCTGTTAAAGATAATAACGTTAGCTCTGCTGCTTGTATTGCTTTTGATCCAATAGAATATAATATTAAACCCAAACATACTATTATTCCATGCAATGAAAACATTGCACTATTATAGCTAGTAGCAAAAAATGGTTGATTATTTGCTAAAATCATAATTGTAGCAATGACAAAACAAAATAAGCCAGCTACTGCAACTGTTGTAAACTTTGGAGTTTCTTTTCGCCATCTTAGTGTCACTGAAAATATAGAAAAACCAATAGAGGATGTAAGTCCAAAAACGAAACCTATTAAAGAATTCTTTTCTGTATTTCCTACAGCCATAATTATTATTCCTACCGTAGCAATAATCATTGATATCCAAACATTAAGAGAGATTTTTTCTTTTAAAAACAAAAAAGCTAGTAGAGCTGTAAAAAATGGCATTGCAGCTAAACATAAAAGGGTAATAGCTGCAGTAGTATTAGTTATAGAATAGATAAAAGATATCATCGCTATACCTAGACCTATTCCTCCAACAAGTCCTGACTTACCTACTTTTTTGTAATTTTTATAAAAGTTAATTCCCTCTTCAAAATATAAGTACAAATTTAATATTATAAAAATAGTTAATCCTCTACCAAATATATATTGCCATGGAACCATGTGAGGATCATTCATGTATCTGACAACCAATGGACCAAAGGACCAAAGAATACCAGCAAATAAAACTATAGGTACAGCGATTTTTTCATTTCTCAGTTCTACCATATGTGGATATTTAATTCTTATTGGTTTGAACTACAACAAAAATTAGATCTTTATACAAAAATTTTATTCAAATTTAATATAATCTAAGATAATAAATTACTATGGATTTAGAAATTCTTAGAATTGCCTCAGAAAATAATAACAACAAATATATCCAGAATCATACACACCATTCAAAGTTGAAAAATCCATTATGTGGTGATGAAATGCAAATAAATCTAATCATAGATGAAGAGAGAATTATTGATTTTGGTTATCAGGGTAAATGCTGTGTTTATTGTCAGGCATCTGCAAGCTTACTATCTAAGATTTCAATTAATAAAAAAAAATCAAAAATAAATGAATTGTGTGATGATGCAAAATCATTTTTTAATGGTAATAGTGATATTATTAAAAAAAAATGGAAACTTATGCAGAAACTATTTAAACCTAAAAATAAAGCTCGTAAAGAGTGCATTTTATTACCTTTTAAAACTGTACAAAAAATTGTATCAGACTAATTTCTAAATGAATAATTTTAAACAATCTTTCTTTGCTGGTTTATTTTCTGTAATCACAATAGGTGTTTTAACTCTTTTAACTTATAAAACTGATTTTGGGATATTCTTAATAGCTTCTTTTGGATCATCAATGGTTTTGTTATATGGATATCCTGAAAGTCCATTCGCACAGCCTAAGAATGTTTTTTTCGGTCATCTTCTTACTGCTGTTGTAGGAATGATATTTTTATACTTAGTGCCTCTGCCGTTATATTTAATATTACCATTAGCAGTAGGATTTGGTGTGGGTTTAATGATATTTTTAAATGTAACTCATCCACCTGCAGGTGGAAATCCTATTATAGTAATTATGGGAAGTGTTTCTCCAGATTACTTATTAAATCCAGTTATTTCTGGTTCAATAATCATTTTGGGTTTTGGTATAATAATCAATCGGTTTATTCTTAAAAAGTCTTATCCAAAATCAAAATAATTTGTTTGCTAGCTCCTTTAAAATAATGTTAGATGGCTCAAATAAATTAATATTTTAAAGTAACCACGGAGAGAGAATGAAAATATTGTGCGTATTATACGATGATCCTAAAGGAGGAATGCCCAAATCATATCCTATAAAGGATCTTCCAAAATTGGAAAAATATCCTGATGGTATGACGTTACCTTCACCAAAAGGTAGAGATTTTAACCCAGGAGAATTATTAGGATGTGTGTCAGGAGAGTTAGGCTTAAGAAAATTCTTAGAGAGTAACGGACATGAATTAGTAGTAACTAACAGTAAAGATGGAGATGGATGTGAGGCTGATAAGCATATTGTAGATGCTGATATAGTGATTTCTCAACCCTTTTTCCCCTATTATTTAACAAAAGAAAGAATAGCTAAAGCTAAAAATTTAAAAATGGCTGTTACTGCAGGAATTGGCTCTGACCATGTTGATTTACAAGCTGCAATGGATAATAAAATTGACGTTGTTGAAGTAACATTTTGTAACTCAAGATCTGTTGCTGAACACATAGTAATGATGATTGTTTCAATGGTGAGAGATTATCACAATCAACATAGAATTGTAAATGAAGGTGGTTGGAATATTGCTGATGCTGTACAAAGATCATATGATGTTGAGGGAATGCATATTGGAACAGTAGCTGCAGGACGTATTGGACTAGATGCTTTAAGAAAAATGAAACCATTTGATACTCATCTACACTATTTTGATAGACATAGATTACCTGAAAGTGTTGAAAAGGAACTTAATCTAACATTTCATGAATCAGTTGAGTCAATGGTAAAAGTTTGTGATGTTGTGACTATAAATTGTCCTCTTCACCCAGAAACTGAGAATCTTTTTGATGATGCAATGATAAGCAAAATGAAAAAAGGTGCTTACATTGTAAATACAGCTAGAGGAAAAATTTGTAATCGTGAAGCAATTGCAAAAGCATTAAAGAGTGGTCAACTAAGTGGTTATGCTGGTGATGTATGGTTTCCACAACCAGCTCCTAACGATCATGTTTGGAGAACTATGCCTAATCACGGAATGACTCCTCACACTTCAGGGACATCGCTATCAGCTCAAACTAGATATGCTGATGGTGTAAGAGAAATTTTAGAATGTTTCTTTGAAGGTAAAGAGATTAGAGATCAATATCTTATCGTAAAAGATGGTCAACTAGCTGGAATGGGTGCTCACTCATATAGTAAAGGATCTGCTACTGGTGGATCTGAAGAAGCAGCTAAATATAAGAAGAAATAACTTATTATATATTATTAGAGGTATGCTACTTTAAAAAGTAGCTACCTTTAATATTCTAGACTCATTTAGTAATTTTTGTATATGTATTAAATGAAGTTTTTTATCATTATAATTTTTGTTTTTTTAGTAAATAATCCTTCAAAGGCTTTGGGGGAAGATAAAGCATATTTCGCTGGGGGATGCTTTTGGTGTGTAGAAGAGTCATTTGAAAAACTTAATGGAGTTATCGAAGTAATCTCAGGATATTCTGGTGGTACTACAGAGAATCCAACATACAAAGAGGTAACTTATGGAAATACTGGTCACTTTGAGGTTGTAGAGGTCATTTATAATAAAAATATAATATCCTTTGAGGAGCTACTCAAAAACTATTGGATAAATATAGATCCATTTGATGCATATGGTCAATTTTGTGACAAAGGTTATAGTTATAGGTCTGTTGCATTTTATCAAAATGATAAAGAAAAAAAATTAATTGAAAGAGACATAAAGAATTTAGAAAAAAAATTTAATAAAAAAGTAGTCACATATCTCAGAGAGTTCAAAAAATTTTATAAAGCTGAAAATCGTCATCAAAATTTTTATAAAGTATATTTTCAAAATTATTTAAGATATAAAAAGGCTTGTAAGAGAGAAGAAACTTTGAAAGAGATCTGGAATAAATAATATTTTATGAATATTAATTGGAATTTTGATAATTCTTATTCAAAATTACCTGAGTCCTTCAAAGAAAATATTAAACCAGTAAAAGTAAAGAATCCTGAATTAATCATACTTAATAAAAGTTTAGCTTCAGATCTAGATTTAGATTTTTCTAATATAAATAAGATCGAATTATCAACATTATTTGCAGGAAATGAATTGCCTGAAGATAGTAATTCAATCGCTCAAGCTTATGCAGGTCATCAATTTGGTCATTTTACAATGCTTGGAGACGGTAGAGCAGTTTTAATTGGAGAACATTTGTCTAAAAATAAAGAGAGATATGATATTCAATTTAAAGGATCAGGGAAAACTGCCTTTTCAAGAAATGGTGACGGGAGAGCTGCATTAGGCCCAATGTTAAGAGAATACTTAATAAGTGAGTCAATGCATTATTTGAACATACCAACAACAAGAAGTTTGGCTGTTGTTAAAACAGGTGAAGATGTAATTAGAGAAGCGCCTCTAAGAGGAGCAATACTTACCAGAGTAGCTTCAAGTCATTTAAGAGTAGGAACATTTCAATATATTGCGGCTAGAAATAAAAAAGATGAATTAGAAATATTATTAGATTATGTAATTAACAGACATTTTCCAAAGATTTTAAGCTCTAAAAATAAAGCTTTAGAACTTTTAAAAGTTGTTCTAGAAAAACAAGTTGATCTAGTCATTAATTGGATGAGAGTTGGTTTTATTCATGGAGTGATGAATACAGATAATATGAGTATTTCAGGTGAAACAATCGATTATGGTCCATGCGCTTTCATGGATAGTTATGATCCTAAGACAGTATTCAGCTCAATAGATAAAATGGGAAGATATGCGTATTGTAACCAACCTGTAATTACAAAATGGAATTTAGCAAGATTTGCTGAAAGTTTGATACCTTTAATTGATGAAAATCAAGATAAAGCAGTAAAAGCTGCTACTGAAATAATCAATTCTTTTGAAAATAAATATGAAGAAAAATGGCTTGATATGATGAGAGATAAATTAGGCTTATCTGGAAAAGATGAAAAAGACAAATTTTTATTCATAGACCTACTGACTTGGATGCATGACAAAAAAATGGATTATACAAATACTTTTTGTCATTTAATGGAAGATGAAATTCAAAAAAATAAAAATTATGAAGATAAAGATTTTAAAAATTGGAAATTAAGATGGAATGAAAGATTAAAAACTAATAATAACTCCCCTGAAAAATATTTAAAATTAATGAAAAGTGTAAATCCTCTAGTTATTCCTAGAAATCATAAAGTTGAAGAAGCACTTAATGCTGCTAATCAAAATGATTTAAAACCATTTCTTAAATTATTAGAAATTTTAGATAATCCCTACAAAAAAAATAAAGATGCCATTGAATACCAAATTCCTTCAGCTGCAAAAGAAAAATATCAAACTTTTTGTGGAACTTAATCTAAAGAACGTAAGGTTCTGGTCTTGCTTTTTTTCCTAAAACTCTTTCTACAGCCATATTGGATATATCAATGGATTGATATGAACCTGTAGTTATCAGTTCAGTCAAAGCTCTGCCTATTCCTGGGGCTTGCATCAAGCCTCTGCCTGTAAAGCCAGTTGCTAAATACACATTATCAAATTTAGGATGTTTACCTACTACAGCGTTATTATCTAATCGATTACAATCATAATAACCTGCCCAACCACCTGTAAGTTTTAATTCTTCAAAAGCAGGAATTCTTTGAGCAAGTGCAGGCCATACTAATTCCTCAAAATCATCCCAAGCTGGCTCTAAATCTTTTGCTTCAAAAACAGATTTCGGTGATCCAGCTAAATATTCTTTTCCTTCAGGCCTCCAATAAACTCCTGTAGTCAAGTCGCCAGTTAAAGGCATTTCAGGAATGTGTTTTGGGCACTTAACTCTGAAAACAGTATGTTTTTGAGGCTCAACTGGAATATCTTCTAAGAGTTCTTTAGTCCAACATCCTGCAGCAGATATAATTGTCTTTGCTTTTATCTCTGAAAGTGTTTTTACCTCCCCTTTTATAAATTCTGCACCTAGTTCCATAGCTTTACTTTTTAAGGCACCATGAAACATGAATGGATCAATCCAGCCTTCACTCTGGTTATCAGTGAATGTTGCTGTTTCTATGCCATCGCTATTGATATAAGGAAAAAATTTCGGCAACTCAGATCCTTTAATATTTTTTGTTCCAGCTTCACAAGCTTTATGATTCTCAAGAGCTTTATATTGCTCCTCGGCATGTTCAGGTCCAAACATTAATAAGTATCCATTAGTAACCATACTTGCTGTTGGTTTTGGATTTTTTTCGGTTTTAAGTAAATCAGGAATTTGAAAGATAAATTCTCTTGCAAATTTTCCAAGTAAAATATTTTCCGTTTGAAAAAACTGTCTCCTGAAACCACCTAAGGAGAGTGGAAAAGATGCAGTTTTATAAGTTGGATCTCTTTCAATAACTTTTACTTTTCTGCCTTCTTTAGATAAAAAGTAAGCAGTTGCAGTACCGATTATTCCACCACCAATTATAACAACATCATCCATTAATTTAAAATAAGTAAATTTATATTGAGGAATAAGGCATAGCAGCACCAAAGTAAATAAGGAATCATAAGGTAATAGCTTACAGAATTGACACGTTTAAATCTTATAATCAGAATAACGATCAAAAAGATTAGAATCATCAATACTGCTAATGCTAATAAAATTTGATGAAGTCCAAAAAAAACAATACTCCAAGTTGTATTAAAAACTATATGAATAAAATAAATGTATACAGTTTTCATATCTCTATTTTTACTGTTCCAAAAAAACCAAATGGCTAATGTCATCATCAAATACAAGGTCGTCCAAACAGGTGCAAAAACCCAGTCTGGAGGATTGTAGTTTGACTTGATTAATTGTGAATACCATGGTTCCTTTAAGCTTATTGTCACTAATCCACCAATAAATGATGCAGAATAGGTAATAACTAAAAACAGAACGAATGAAAAAAATTTATTTTTGAGCATATAAGTATTATACATCAGTATAAGATGAATAAAAAAACAATTTGGATAACCGGTGGAAGTACAGGCATAGGTAAGGCTTTAGCGATCAAATTTGCAAATGAAGGATGGAATGTAGCAATTTCAGCAAGAAGAGAAAATCTTCTTAGAGAAATTTCAGATAATCATGAAAATATAAATTCATTTCCATTAGATGTTACTAATAAAGATAAATGTAAAGAGGTTTTCAATAATATAAAGAATCAATTTGAAAATATTGATATTTGTTTTTTCTCTACAGGAACATGGAATCCAAAAAAAGAAAAGGATATAGATGTTGAACAAATAGAAGATGTATTTAAAGTAAATTTTTTTGGAACACTTAATAGTATAAAAAGTGTAGAGAAATACTTTAAAGAAAAAAAAAGTGGAACAATAACTATTGTTTCATCTATTGCAGGCTATAGAGGTTTACCAAATTCAACTGGCTATGGTCCTTCAAAATCAGCCTTAAACAACTTAGCAGAAAGTTTATACTTTGATTTTAAAAGATCAAATGTGAGGATTTGTTTAGTAAGTCCCGGATTTATAAAAACACCCATGACAGATAAAAATGATTTTAAAATGCCCTTTTTAAAAACTACAGATTATGCAGCTGAAAAAATTTATGACGGTTTAATAAATAAGAAAGTTTTTGAAATTCATTTTCCAAAATCTCTTACTTTAATACTTAAAATACTTAGCTTTTTACCAAGTAAAATTTATTTTGGCTTGATAGGAAAAATGACGAAATATCAAAAGAATGATTAATCCTTAACAAATACGACTGTCAATTCAGCAACTTTAAAACCAAATTTAGTCATCACTGCTCTATTGATAGCTACTCGTTCATCTTGTTTAAAAATCCAGTCATCAAATGTGATTTTCATTTCTTTACCTTTGACAGGTACCAATAATACATATTCAAATTTAAATGCTGGTCCAAAAGAATAACCTTTTGCTTTTCCCACAACATCTCCTGCGGTACCTTCGTAATTGTTATCATCAATTTTTGTAATCTGCCATTGCCTAGTTTGAACTTCTCCATCATCCCAATTAAATTTTTCATCAAGAATTAATTGTTTACCATCCCATTTTCCATTTAAATCAGCTGAAAACTGTCTTGTAACTTTCCCTGATCGGTTTTGAAGTACTCCCCAAGCTTTTACATTGCCTGATAAATAATTTTCAATAATTAATCTTGGTTCTTTGTTTTTAAAATCTTCTGGTTTCATAGAACTATTCTTTGAACAACTTGTAATTAAGAATAATGAAATTATCAATAAAATTGATTTAATAGTTTTGTTTTGCACGATTCTCCTTAAGATTATTTGTTTTGAATTGAAAATTGTATTAGATCTATATTTTTTGATTTAAAACCCGCTTCACAGTAACATAAGTAAAATTCCCACATTCTTTTAAAAGTTAAATCAAAACCTTGATTTTTAATTAAATTCCATTTCTTATTAAATTCTTTTCTCCATAAAGCCAAAGTATTAGAATAATGGTCTGCATAAGACTCATACGACTTTATAGTTAGTCCATTATCAGAAACATATCTATTTATACTATTTTTATTTGGCAGAAATCCTCCGGGAAAGATATATTTTTGAATAAAATCCTGTTTATTTTTATATCGATCAAACAGAGCATCATCTATCGTAATTGCTTGAATAGCAGCTTTCCCATTATTTGATAAATTATTCTTTATTGTTTTAAAATAGCCCTCTAAATAGTTTTGTCCCACTGCCTCAATCATCTCAATTGATGCAATTGAATTATACTTGTTATTTAAATCTCTATAATCTTTTATTTCAATATTAACTTTCTCATTTAATCCACATTTATGGATTCTCTCTTTAGCATATTCAAATTGTTTTCTTGAGATAGTAATACAATCCAATTTTACATCATATTTTTTTCCAAGATATTCTGCAAAGCCTCCCCAACCGCAACCAATCTCTAAAACTCGATCACCATTACTTGGCTGGATTAAATCAATAAGTTTTTGATATTTATTATTTTGAGCGTCTGACAAATTTTCAGTTGTTTGATCAAAAATAGCACTAGAATAAGTCAACGATTTATCCAACCATAGAGAAAAAAATTCATTTCCTAAATCATAATGCTTGGCAATATTTGATTTACTTCTTTTTTTTGTATTTTTAATAAAAAATTTTTTAAACAAATTAATTAGAGGAAAATCTAGTAATCCTGAGAATTTATGAATAGTATTAATATTTCTTGCTGTTATTTCTATTAAGTTTGAGAGATTATTTGTTTCAAATTCATCTCTCATATAACTCTCAGCAAAAGCAATACTTCCACCTTTTATCAAATTAAAACAAAAATCAGCTTTTTTTATCTTTAGATTTGATCTTAAGTCACTTTGAACATCGCCAAACTTAAAAACTTCTCCATGATAATTCTTAATTTCTAAATAACCAAATTTGATATCTTTAAGAGTTTTAAAAACTAGTTTGTCTGAAATTTTATATAAATTCATTAATTCTCAAATGTAATATTATTTTTGATTTTTATTTTTTTTTTAATGAACTTAATTCCTTTAGCCCACAATTTAAAGGCTTCAAAATGTATCGCTAAAATGATTTTTAAAGTCATTAATGGGTGTTTTAGGTAAGACTTAATTAACTCTATGCTTGTAAAATTTACTCTATTTCCATCCTGAGAAGCATATAATATCTTTTCATTATCTTGATATTGGTCAATTATAACTGATATTTTTTCACTTGGTTTTAAAAGCCTAAAGAAATAATTACAATTCATCTCAATAAAAGGAGAAACATGAAATTTTTTTGAACAATTATGCTGTAAAAGATTATCGTTATTCTTTGTTTTGAAAATATAAGTATGCTGTTCTCCAAATGTGTTTTTAACCTCATAAAGTATTGAAATTAGATTTTCTTCTTCATCATAGATATAAAAGACACTCAATGGATTAAAAACATATCCTAGAATTCTTGGATAACATAAAAGTTTAATCTTAATATTTTTGTAAACTATATTATTTTGATCTAAGTTTCTTTTTACCCAGTCTTCAAGAGATGAGCCATCTCTATCTCCATGATCCTTTTCAAAAAAACTAATCAGATTAAAACGGTTATATGAAAAAAACTTAATTTTCTTATCAAGAATTTTTAATTCGGCTAAATCAATTAATAAAGAAAATACATCATATTTAAAAAAATGCATTTTTGGTTTAAATCTTTTATGAATAACAGTGCCATTATATATAAAACTAGTCATCGAAGTTTTTGATCATTTCAATCGATGACTTTATTCCATCTTCATGAAAACCGTAACCAAAATAACTACCACAAAAAAGGATATTTCTTTTATTTTGTAACTTTGTGAGTTGACTTTGAAAATTTAATGAGGATTGATCAAAATATGGGTGGGTGAATCTTACTTTTTTCAAAATTTTTGACTCATCGATCTCAAAATAAGGATTTAAAGTTAGAAAAATATTTTCCTCACATTTGAGGTTTTGTAATAAATTTAACCAATATGTTATAGAATTTTTTTCTATTTCATCTTTTTTGATTGAAGAATTCCATGAGCACCAAGCATTTTTATTTTTTGGCATAGCTTTTTCATCAGTATGAACATAAGCAAAATTCTCTTTATATTTATAGTTAGATAATATATTTTTTTCTTGATCAGTAGGATTGTCAATTATCGATAGAGCTTCATCTGCGTGTGTTGCTAGAACAACTTTGTCGTAATTAAAATATTCGCTTTCTCCACCATAATATAAATCTATACCTGTCGTTTTAGTCTTAATTTTTTTGATTGGGTAATTTTTAAAATGTTCTCCACTGATTTTAGAAAGAATGTTTTTAACATATGTTCTGCTTCGATTTGAAACCGTATACCACTGGGGTCTATTTTTTAATTTAAAGAGACCATGATTTTGGAAAAACTTTAAAAAAAAACTCAATGGCATTTGGCTAGCAGCACTAGGCGGCATTGACCAAATAGCAGAAACCATTGGTATCAAATGATAATTGATAAATTCTTTTGAAAGATTTTCATTATTTAGATAATCACCAAGAGTTTTCTCTTCGTGATTTTTTTTCATGTTATCACATTTTTTATAAAACTTAATTATGTCAAAAAACATCTTAAGGAATTTAAAATTAAATAAATTAGTTTTATTGGAGAAAATTCCACTTAATCCTTTTCCACAGTACTCAAATGAAGAGTTTTCAACTGACACAGAAAAAGACATGTCACTTTTTTCTATTGCGATATTATTTTCATCAAAAAAATTAATTAAATGAGGATAAGTAGCAAAGTTAAAAACAATAAATCCTATATCCACAGAAACTTTTTTTAAACCAAATGATAAATCAATAGTATGAGAGTGACCTCCAAAATGATCTTCTTTTTCAAAAAGATCGACATGATGTTTTTTTGATAAATAATATGCAGCACTTAATCCTGAAATGCCTGATCCAACTACAGCAATTTTCATTAAATGTTATGCTGCATCTTCTTTAAATTCATCCATACTCGGACAAGTACAAAAAATATTCTTATCACCGTAAACATTGTCCACTCTTGCTACTGGTGGCCAAAATTTATTAGCTCTTAAAAATTTAGCTGGGTAAGCTGCTTCTTGTCTTGTGTATTTGTGTTCCCAATTATCTGAAGCAAGCTCAGAGTCTGTATGAGGTGCATTTTTAATTGGATTATCAATTTTATCAAATTTACCTGATTTAATCTTATCTATCTCTTGCTTAATTTTAATCAAAGTGTCACAAAATCTATCTAATTCTGATAAACTTTCACTCTCTGTTGGCTCAATCATCATAGTGCCAGCTACAGGCCATGACATTGTTGGTGCATGAAATCCAAAATCAATTAATCTTTTTGCTATATCTTCCTCAGTTACACCTGTTTCTGATTTAATATTTCTAATATCAATAATACATTCATGAGCAACATTTCCTTGTGATCCTTTATATAAAATTGGAAAATGATCTTTTAGTCTATGCGCAATATAATTTGCGTTAAGTATTGCAACTTGAGAAGCAAGCTTTAATCCTTCTGATCCCATCATTTTAATATACATCCAAGAGATCGATAAAATACTTGAGCTACCCCAAGGGGCTGCTGAAACTGCTCCAATTCCAGTTGTTGGTCCACAATCTTCAATAACTGGATGATTAGGAAGATAAACTTGTAAATGTCTTTTACATGCAATAGGTCCCATTCCTGGCCCTCCTCCACCATGTGGAATACAAAATGTTTTGTGTAAGTTTATATGACAAACATCTGGACCAAAATTTCCAGGCTTAGCAATTCCAACTAATGCATTTAAATTAGCTCCATCCATGTAGACCTGACCACCATGTTTATGAACTAATTCACAAATATCAATTATTTTTTCCTCAAATACTCCATGGGTAGATGGGTAAGTTACCATTAATGCCCCAAGGTTTTCAGAATGTTGTTCTGCTTTTTTCTTTAAATCATCAAAATCAACATTTCCCTCTTTATCACAATTAACAACAACTACTTTCATTCCAACCATCTGAGCACTTGCTGGATTAGTACCGTGTGCTGAACTTGGAATTAAACATATATTACGATTACCCTCGCCTCTATCTAAATGATACTTTCGAATAACCATTAAACCTGCATATTCTCCTTGAGCACCTGCGTTAGGTTGTAGGGAAACACCTGAAAAACCAGTTATAGAACGTAACCAATTTTTTAGATCAGTAAATAAATCTCTAAACCCTTCCATTTGTTCAATTGGAACAAACGGATGAGGTTCTGCAAATTCTTTCCAAGAAATTGGGATCATTTCAGCAGCAGCATTTAACTTCATTGTACATGAGCCAAGTGCAATCATTGTTCTATTCAATGCTATATCTTTATCTTCTAATCTTTTTAAATATCTAAGCATTTCAGTCTCGGAATGATATGAGTTGAAAACTGGATGTTCTAAATATTTTGAAGTTCTTGATAAGTTTTTTGGAAGATTGGGTAAACTAACTGATGGATCTTCTTTTTTGATTGATTCTGCTGCATTAAAAATTTTTAATAGTTGATTTACTCTATATACATTTTTTCTCTCATCAAATGAAACGGCAAGCATTTCAGAATTTACTTTTCGTATATTTACTCTTTGATTCAGGGCATTTTTATAAATTTGATCAGTCTTGTCTTTGGTAATAATCGTAACAGTATCAAAAAAATAATTCGAATAAAGTTCATATCCAGACTGTTTTATTTTATCAGCAAAACTTTTTGCTAATTGAGACACTCTCTCAGAAATATTTTTAATTCCATCTGGACCATGATAAATAGCATATGCTGCAGAAACAATTGCTAATAAAGCTTGAGCAGTACAAATATTACTTGTCGCCTTATCTCTTCTGATATGTTGCTCTCTAGTTTGTAAGGATAATCTATATGCCTTGTTACCATGTCTATCAACTGATACACCAACAATTCTCCCAGGCATTGATCTTTTGTATTCGTCTTTTGTTGCAAAAAAAGCTGCGTGTGGACCACCATATCCCATTGGAATTCCAAATCGTTGAGAGCTTCCAACTGCTATATCGGCACCGAGCTCTCTTGGTGTTTTTAGCTTTGCTAATGCCAACAGATCACAAGCTAATATTGCCTTCCCATTCTTTTTATGAATTTTACTAATTGCTTCACTTGGGTCCTTAATATCCCCTAAAGTTCCAGGATATTGTAAAATTCCACAAACTAAATCTTCCTTTAACTGGTCTAAAACTTCATCTTCTTTACCAACTAAAACTTTTAATCCCATCGGTTCAGCTCTTGTTTGAATTACATTTATTGTTTGAGGATGACAATCCTCAGAAACAAAAACTAAATTACTATCTTTTTTATTTAATCTATGACTTAGACCCATAGCCTCTGCTGCTGCTGTACCTTCATCTAATAAAGAGGCATTAGCAATATCCATTCCTGTGAAGTCAACGATCATTTGTTGAAAGTTCAATAACATCTCAAGTCTTCCTTGAGCTACCTCAGGCTGATAAGGTGTATATGAAGTATACCAACCAGGATTTTCTAATATATTTCTTAAGATTACATAGGGTGTATATGTTCCATAATAACCCATACCAATAAAATTTGAGTAAACTTGATTTTTTTTAGACATTACTCTTAATTTTCTTAAAGCCTCGTACTCTGAATTTGACTCACCAATATTAAGTTCACCTTTAAATTTTATTTTTTCTGGAACAGTATTGTCAATTAAGTCATCTAATGATTTATAATTTAATTCTTTTAACATTTTTAATTGGTCTTCTTTAGAAGGTCCAATGTGTCTTTTTAAAAAATCTTTTTCTGAATTTGGTAACATTATGCTGAAGTCTCCTTTGCAAATTTATCGTAATCGTCTTTATTCATTAAAGTATCCATTTCTGATTGATCTTTTATTTTAAGTTTAAAAAACCATGCTGAGTCCTCTGGATCCTGATTAATCTTTGACGGATCATCCACTATGGCTTGATTTGTATCAACTACTTCACCGCTCACAGGAGTGTATACATCACTAGCAGCTTTCGTTGACTCAACAACACCAGCAGTTCCATCTTTTTCTACGTTAGAACCCTTTTCTGGAAGTTCTGCAAAAACTATATCACCTAACATCTCTGTTGCATGTTTTGTAATTCCAATTGTTGCTACATCTCCCTCTAATTTAATCCACTCATGTTCTTTAGAATATTTTACTTCACTCATTTTGTTGCCCCTTTCACGTAACTTTTTTTATAAAACGGTAATCCACAAATATTTGCTGGATGTTTTTTTCCTCTTACTTCTAAGAAAACTTTTGTATCTTTTTTTGAAAATTCATTTTCTATATAGCCCATTGCTACAGGTCCATTTACGCTTGGTCCAAACGTACCACTTGTAATTTCTCCAATATGAACATCTGATTGATTAAATATCTTTGTTTTTTCTCTAGCAATTATTCTTCCCTCAGGTTTAATTCCAACTCTAATTTTACTAACACCATTATTTAATTGTTTAATGATTATATCAGAGCCAATAAAATCTCCCTTGGATATTCTTTCTTTTGAAATTGCCCATTTTAAATTTGCTTCCACTGGAGTTTTGTCTTTATCAAGATCATGGCCATATAAACATAAACCAGCTTCCAATCTCAAAGTATCCCTTGCTCCTAAACCTATTAATTTGGATCCTTTGTTGATCAATTCTCTGGTTAATTTATCTACAAAATCATTTGGGATCGATATCTCAAAACCGTCTTCCCCTGTATACCCAGATCGAGTAATATAAACTTTCTGATCTTGGAATGAAAACCAGTTTCCTGACATAAAATTTAGATCTTTTACTCCAGCAACAACGTCGTTTAGGATTTGAGATGATTTAGGTCCCTGAATTGCAATTAAAGATCTGTTTTCATCTAAAACCATTTTGTACTTTTCTTCTAGTAATTCCTTTAAAATTTTTAAATCATTATCTTTGCATGCTGCATTAAGGATTATTAAAAAACCTTCATTTGTTTTTGTTATAATTAAATCATCGTGTATCCCAGCATCTTTATCCATTAAGAAACTATATTTAGAATGATTTAATTTTAAATTTTTCAAATCTAAAGGAAAGATTTTTTCTAAATCTTTAATTAGGTTTTCATCACCATAAATAAATAATTGACCCATATGAGAAACATCAAAAATACCAGAATGATTTCTTGTGAATTTATGCTCCTCTACTATACCTTCTGAATATTGAATTGGCATCTGATAACCTGCAAATTCAACAAATTTTGCATTGCTTTCTTGATGTAATTGGTACAGCGATGTTTTTTTTGTATTCATATTAACTCTTTGTACCCATCTGTATATTTGCCTGAGAGTTTTGCTCCTTCGGCGAGAATTAAATCTCTTTCCAGAGTTAATATGTTACGGTCCTTTTTACCTGAGAGATTCCTGGGTGGTTGCTCCTTCGGTGCTACG
>ERZ802822.436-NODE-436-length-29792-cov-9.531954_pt1 | contig 29792 bp, 36 predicted proteins | sample MGYA00345649_ERZ802822 | MGnify/ENA primary metagenome ERZ802822 (study PRJEB30503, sample SAMEA104212359) | marine metagenome | biome: Westerlies Biome; feature: [SRF] surface water layer (ENVO:00010504) within the epipelagic zone...; material: water...
AGCTAGCCGCACTGCTGAATTCCAGAATCATTGCGCTGCCCTTACTCGACAGCCACGGACGCATCGTGGCTGTGGCACGACTTGGGACTGGCGCACTACAACTTGGCCAGCACCCCATTGGGGAAGAACATCCATGTTTTGTGATTGCAGAAATTGGCAACAATCACAACGGCGATATCAACACCGCACTGCAACTCATCGATGCAGCCCATGCCGCTGGAGCGGATTGCGCAAAATTCCAAATGCGCGACATGGGGCAGCTGTACAGCAATTCAGGAAAGAGCAGCGATATGGCGTCCGACCTCGGGACGCAGTACACCCTCGATCTTCTCGAACGATTTCAACTCAGCGATGACGAGTTGTTCCATTGCTTTGATTACTCAGCCAGCAAAGGACTGGTACCGCTGTGTACCCCCTGGGATCAAACAAGCCTGCAGAAGCTGAATCAGTGGGGGATGGAAGGCTTCAAAGTTGCATCTGCTGATTTCACAAATCACGCCTTAATCACTCAACTTGCAGCCACTGGAAAGCCTCTTATTTGCTCTACCGGAATGGCATCAGAACTAGAAATTCGTTCTGGCATACGCCACCTCCAGAAAGCAGGAGCCAACTATGTTTTGCTGCACTGCAACTCCACATACCCAACCCCTTTCAAGGACGTCAATCTTCGCTATTTAGAACGACTACGTGAATTAGCAGATGCGCCTGTTGGATATTCAGGCCATGAGCGGGGCATCGAAATCCCTCTGGCGGCAGCAGCACTAGGAGCCGTGGTGATTGAAAAACACATCACACTCGACAGGGGGATGGAAGGCAACGATCACAAAGTGAGCCTTCTTCCGGATGAATTCAGCCAAATGATTCTTGGCATCCGCCGTGTTGAAGAATCCATGGGACAAGGCGGCGAGCGGAGTATTAGCCAGGGCGAAATGATGAATCGCGAAGTACTCGCCAAGAGTCTTGTGGCATCCTGCGACATCGATGCCGGAACCACAATCACAGAGGCGATGGTGCGAATCCAAAGCCCTGGGCAAGGGCTGCAACCCAACCGACTTCACGAATTAGTTGGCCAAAAACTTCCGATCAGCAAAAAGAAAGGCGATATTTTCTTTCCCTCAGATCTTGAAGAACAAGCTTCTAAACCGCGTGCATTTAATTTCGTGCAACCCTTTGGTTTACCTGTTCGTTATCACGACATCAGCACATTTTCAGAAGTAAGCAATCTGGATCTTGTTGAAATTCACCTCAGCTACAAAGACCTCGAAGTTGATCTCGATTTAGTAATACCCGAGAAACAACCCATGGGGCTTGTTATCCACGCCCCTGAATTATTTGCCGGTGATCACACGCTCGATTTATCGACTGCCGACAATAACTACCGCAACCATTCCATTCAGGAACTTCAACGGGTCATTGACATTTCAAAAGATCTTCGCAAACGCTTTAAATGCGATGAGCCCGTTCTTCTTGTCACCAATGTGGGCGGCTTCTCTGAGCACCATCATCTCGACGATCAGGAAAAGCGCCCCCTACGTGATCGATTAATCCAAAGCCTCAACAAGATATCGACAAACAATGAGGTTGAAATCATCCCTCAAACAATGCCACCATTCCCATGGCATTTTGGTGGACAGCGATATCACAATCTTTTTGTTGATGCCGACTTCATTCGCGCCTTTCACAACGACACCGGAATGCGTGTGTGTCTTGACGTATCCCATTCAAAATTAGCTTGCACCCACTTGGACGCATCATTCAGTGAATTCTTGAAAAAAATTCTACCGTTCACTGCACATTTACATCTAGCAGATGCGCAAGGAGTTGATGGCGAAGGGCTCCAAATCAAAGAGGGTGAAATTGATTGGATCGAGCTTTTCAACCTAATCAACCTTCACTGCCCAAAGGCATCTTTTATTCCTGAAATCTGGCAGGGTCACAAGAACCGTGGCGAAGGAGCCTGGTTAGCACTTGAGCGCCTAGAACATTACTCCTCAGCCAGTAAAAATAGTGCTTCTGTCGCGTGAGCCAACTCAAACCTAAGCAAATCATTCTGCATTGCGGTTTACACAAAACCGGAAGCACCTATCTACAACGCAATTTCAAGAGCAAGCGCGAGACTTTGCTGAGCCATGGAATTTTATACATTGGACCAACAACGTTTAAAAAACAATTTCGCCATCTTTGGAAACACCTTCAATGGGAAAAATCAAAGACGGAGCCTTCCCAGAGACTGACGGAGCAAACGCTAAAAGCTTTAATGCAAGAAGCAGGACCAACCCCAGACCGGATTCATACAATCTTCGTATCTTTCGAAGCTATTTTCGGAACTCTGCGAGCGGGCTTGATTCAGAAAAATCGTAAAAAAAACTCAAATTGTGAAAACAAATTAGGCCTTTATAGGTACAGCAAAAGAAGAATTAAACGATTAATGCGATGGCTCGAATGTACACTCGGAACAGAAGAAATTGATTGGACGATCTGCTTTGCGAGCAGGCACAGAGTGGACTTCATTCGTTCATGCCATATTCAGTTAATCAAAGAAGGACACGAGATCACAAACCTAAGCAATGAAGAATTTACGCAGACTTCCAATTTTTCATATGCAGATCCAAGTAAACTAATCGATGAATTAAGCAGCCTGAAAAAAACTAGAAAGATTAATATTCTTCCCTTCAGTTACGACCACAATAGTGATCGATCAGATCCGACTATTTATCTAAACAATTTCATCAATCTCGTTTTGCCAGAACAGGCAGAACAGATTCGATCTACTCTAATCAGCGAAACAAATTCAAAGAATCTCCACAAAAATATTAATCCTGGGATCAGCGAACGAGGGCTTGACATTGCAAGACAAGCACGACCCCTATTCACGAAACAAGAATGGAAGTTGTTTCGTAAATTCTTAGAAAAAAACTTTATCAAGAGCATTTAATCCATGGCACAACCTCATCACTTCATTCGAATGAAGCAGTGCAAGCTGCTCTATGGACGCGTACCAAAAGCTGCAAACTCCTCGATCAAAGCTGCCTTATGTCGGCTGCTGAGCGAACGACCACCTAAAGGAACAAAAACCACATCAGACAAATTCTGGCAACATGAAACAAATAATGAAACCGAATTAATCACTTTACGCAAGGCTCGTAAATATCGACGAAGTCACTTTAGCTTCAGCTTTGTACGCAATCCCTTTGATCGCCTGATCGCCGCATACAACAACAAGGTCGTCGAAATAGAAGAACCACCCCTGCCAATGCAGCACATGGGCATTCATCACGATATGTCATTTGAATCATTTCTCGACGTCTTGATTGATACCCCCATACACCGATATGACGTTCATGTCTTGCCACAAAGCCATTTGCTATGCCTCGGACGACAGGTGATTCCAAAATTCGTCGGCCGAGTCGAACAAATCGATGAACATTGGAGCATTCTCCGAGACATCCTGCTACGACAAGGTATCGATGTCATGGAATCGCTGCCTCAGAAGAATGTACGCCGGAGCGAGAAAAGCGGTTTACAAATGTATTTCCATAATGACGCACTAATTGATAAAGCTCTTCGACTTTATGGCGACGACGTTAATCTATTTTATAACGATACGAGCATTGAAAACCTGATTAATAATGCACCACTACCGCACATAACACCGTTGCAATCACGCTCCCTAAAACTAACAAGCTGGCTTCGGAATTATGTTTTCAATCGCTGAGACAGAAAGCTGGCTTAACGATTTACGTTGTTATCGAGCCATCAAAAGTAGCATTGATGGTCGGCACGACCACATTGCAAAGGCCTATCAACAACAATGGCCTAACTTCATCATTATTGGATCAGCTAAGTCTGCCACTACCACGTTGGCAACCGTGCTTGGCAAGCACCCAGACATCCAAATCAGTGCATCGATGGAACCGAAGTTCTTCGGCCGAAATTACAGACGTGGTTGGGAATGGTACGGGCAGCAATTCCCCGGTGGAGAACATTATCTCCTGCGTGGGGAAGCAAGCACGATGTACACCTCCTCTTACCGCTCCTATCAGCACACACCACAACTCATCCGCCACCATCTCGGAATCATTCCGCTGATTTATCTCGTACGTCACCCCCTGAGGCGCATTGAATCCCATTGGCGTCATTGGCGGGGGAGAATCAATCATTGCCCACCCTTTCACCAACTCCTGAAGTCAAAGGTATTGAAGCAACGGGTAGTAGAGGGATCGTTTTACCACAAGCAACTCATGCGTTACCGCCAGTGGTTTCCCGCCGAATCAATTCACTGCCTGTCGACAGAAGAACTCACCGCACATCCCATCAAGAGCCTGAATGCCGTTTTGAAATTTCTGGGCCAACCCGCCAACGCCTCTTCACTCCTTGTCAAGGGATCATTACCTCTAACAAATCCAGCGGGATCAAAGGGACGACGCAATATTGAGCCTCCCCAATGGACAGCTGAACTAAAAAAGCGGACGATTGACCTCATTCAACCAGATAGCGAAGAGTTTTTGAAAACAATTTACTGGCCAAAGGATACATGGCAATGGAACTAATCCAGACTTAGAATACTGCAAACAACTAACATATATCGCCACAAAACTACGCCGCTAAAGATTTATTTATGGCAGTGAGCCCTAAACCGATAGGAAGGGTTGGTCGCGGCATGCTTCGTTTTACGACCAGAAACTCTTTTTCTCCACATACGAAATGAAGATTGCTTCATTTCTTTTCGCATAAGCTCTATGACTTCTTTTTCAGAAAGACCAAACTGATACTGAATCGCCTCAAACGATGTGCGATCTTCCCATGCCATTTCGATAATACGATCAATTGCTATAGGCTGTAAGTTATCCATTGAAAGAGATCAAAAATACATAAATTTAAAAGGTGTTAACTCAATAGGCAAATATTGAAACAGATAAAGACTGGCCAAAACAATATGATATGGAGAGTTCAGTTATATCAACTGAAAATAAATTAAACTGAACTCATGGAGCAGAGAATCGAACATAAATGATTGATCAAGCAGGTGCTGCTTCAGACTCACCAAGCTCGGGAAATTTGACAACAAGCAAGTCTTCAGACGTGATGTCGCCGTTTTGATCAAGAAGCTCTGGATGAGTCGTGATTAGGCCTGTGCGGTCCTGACGCCGTGACAATGAAGCAGCTCCATTCATGTTGAATCCGAGAGTCATCATGCGGAATGCCTGAACAAGGAGGAAGACAGATAGCGCGGCAAATACGATTGGGAAAAGGAATGACAACATCGGATCAACCCTCCCGCTTTGCGACAGGGACATCGGTTGGTTGAGCCAACACGTAAACGACACCCGTTGTCAGAACTGCCGTTACAGCAATCAAAGCGAGGATGGCAGAGGAGTAGTCGCCCATAACAGAACCTTCTTATGAAGAAACGTTACGCGATTTTGCGAACATCCGTGGACCCTGGAGCCGAGTTCACCAAAAGCAGAAAGCCGGAAAACTACTGGGTCGCGGGAAGACGCGTCGATCACTGGAACCCTGAAGGAAGATTTCTTGTTCTTGCGCGACGGATGGCTAAGTACATCAACGGGTAGTTCTATTGAAGTTAGAGCACTACAACAAGAAGAGAGATTGTGGACGCGTCATGGGAAAAGCTAAAAAGCTGTCGACCGAAACCAACGATCAGTTGATCAATTCACTCATTGGGCTCGCAGCCATCTTTGTGTCATGTGCCATCTGGTGGTCCATTGCCCCTCAATGGCTTACAAGCACCTGGCAAACCTTTTAAGCCGCCAGCGGTAGTTCGTCTGATAACACCAGCGGATAATTGGGCCTTGGACCAACCTGCCCAAGGGCAATGGCTCGGGCCCGTTCATATAGAACGCTGTCGATCTCGCCGGCGACCTCCAGATCAACAGCAATCCTTGCCCAGTTGTTGATTTCAGCCTGGTCCACAGAAATAGGGCTCATTGCTGAGAATTACAAGGACAACGGAAGAGATGCGCAAGGAGAAGTCAGCATCACCAAATCATTTTTGTAGCGCGTCATTGCTTTTTCAGCACTTTCCAAGCCACGTATCCCGCACCACTAAGAAAAACAAGAGGCAAAACAGCCTTCACGAAGCCGAGGGCAATCCAAACCACAAGGATCCCAACACCAAAGCCAACACCAGTTTTTTTGACCATTGCCTGACTCTCATCAGTCATGGTGGACCACTTGGGGAGAGGCATGTCGAAAATAAACAATGAAATCGATACCCAATCTTGTCGAACTTGAGGGCAAAAAGCCAGTCCTTACGGTATTAGGAACAGTTAGAAACCCACTGAGGTGATCCAAATGGATTTAGTTATCTGTGGGTGTAATCAAATAAAAGAATGAGACGTGATCGGAACGCATTCATCATCTTCACCAATCAACTGGACAAGTTGAATGTCTACAAAGGCTTGCGTTAGGGCCAAAATCTGAAGGACATAGCAGTCAACAGCCTGACCCAAATCATCAAATGATTCGACAATGACAGAACTTTCGCCGTCGTCAACACGAACTTGATACTGCATCAAAACGGTTTACGAAGGCGTACTGAAAAGACTCGTGAAAACTGGATGCCCCTTGAACAGGTGCTATTGATCGAACAACAGAGAGGACATCGAAAACAAACCAGGAACAATGTTTTGTTAAGAAGCTGAAAACTATTAATCAGCGTGAAAACAAATTATTCGCTGCAACGTTCTTCTTCCGCTAATTCCCGTAAAAAACGACGGCGTTGAGGAGATTCATATCCGGTGAGTTGAGGGGCGATGGATTGGCTTCCAGACTGTTTGATCTCCCTTCTGGCGGTGAGGTCTGATTTGTTCATGTGGTCGTTTTTATCGGTTCTCGCGCAGTGGACCCTTTTCTTGAGGATTCTTTGGCGTATCGACAATCATACATATCTTCGACTTTTTAGCAAGAACACGGCCTAACGCACTGGAGGCAAACATCGCCTCCAGCCAGCGGCTTGCATCCTTTTCCACTCCATAACCGCGCTATCCCTGAGCATGCGCCGACGCGCCTGCGGGATTGGGTAGTCAGGTTTTCTCCATCGGAAAGTCCGAATGGTGACCCAAGGAGCTTGGGTCGACGGATCATCAGCGCTGAACTCACAGACCAACCCCTGCTGTTCATTCACGAGCCAACCTTCACCATCTTGAGGATCGACAGGCTTGCTCGGGTCATCTGATTGCTTCCACATCGAGGAAGTCTGGCGACCAAAAACTTAAAATTGAAGCGATGCAACGGAATACCAATAAATCCCAGTCAACTTGGCTTAATCGACTTAGGTGCCTGGAGATTAGCGATTAAATAGCAAAGACATCATTCAACGCTGCTTTTTGGACAGAATATAATGATATCGAAAGCTATTATTTTACTGTGACTAAAGAAGCAAGTTTTAATTCGAGAATAAATCCAAGACGCTTATTCATAAAACTGATCAACGAATAACTGCTACATCTGACTTAAGAAGAACCAATTAACAATCATAAACTGTTGCCTAATCGGCTCAATATCCCCGTTCCTTGTAAAGCTGAGCTGCCGAAGCATCCACGTATGCATTGACTTTTTTCAAGAAGGCAATCAAACGTTCTTTGATTTTGCTCATTTTACAAACACAGGGAATACCAAAACAACGCTGATACCAGGATCAACATCGAATTTCGTAAAGCAATGACAACAGCGTCTGACAACCGTGACCGACTGGAAATCACCAGATGCCCAGTTCGAGCCAAAACAACCCAATCAGAGACATGGAAGCGATGGTGATCGAAATCCACTGATCTTTGAGAACGCGAGTCATAACCGTGTCGATAACAAACCAGTCAACCTGCTAAAACCACGCTCCGCCACCCCCGCCTTCAACAGAATTCACAACTGAGGACTTTGAAAATCATGGTCAACACCCCATAAAACATCACACAACTCGATTCATTTCAAATACCAGAGCAACAAGATGCTCATCGAACAAAGGCCAGTATCGATGGGTGTAGTATCAGCAAAGGATCATTCACCAATTATTTCAAACCTAAAGAGCGACAACAACAACACATTGACTTTTGAGCAGCTAAAGCTTTGTGCTGAAACAGTCAGATCGATAAAAGAATCAGGATATCTGTCACCAACACCAATACAGGCTCTAACGATTCCGGAGGTACTCCAGGGCAAAGACATTATGGCATCGGCCCAAACTGGCACGGGAAAAACTGCGGCTTTTATTTTACCTATTATTGAGCTACTTAGAGCGGAAGATAAGCCAAAACGATACCAAGTTCACTCTCTTATTCTCACGCCAACAAGGGAGTTAGCTGCACAAGTTGAGGGCAGTGCGAAGGCGTATACAAAATATCTAGCCATGCGATCTGATGCCGTTTTTGGTGGGGTTAGCATTCGCCCGCAAGTCAAACGCCTACAAGGCGGGGTCGACATTCTTGTAGCGACACCAGGCCGTTTACTCGATCTGATCAATCAGAAAATGATCCGATTTGACAATCTCAAAGTTTTAGTTCTTGATGAAGCAGACCGGATGCTTGATATGGGATTTATTAGGGACATCAAGAAAGTAATTGAGTTCCTACCCAAAAACCGCCAAAATATGATGTTTTCGGCAACATTTAGCACCCCAATCAAAAAGCTTGCCCTCGGATTACTCAACGATCCTGTTGAAATCAAAGCCTCAGTACAAAACCAAGCCGCTCCCACAATTGAACATCTTGTTCATCCTTGCGACATGGCACGCAAAGTCGACTTGCTCTGCCATCTCATCAAAACCAACAAATGGAAACAGGTTCTTGTGTTTGCACGAACCAAACATGGTGCCGATAAAGTCGTCAAAATTTTGTGCCATCAACACATGAGGGCATCAGCCATTCACGGAAATAAAAGCCAAGGAGCAAGAACCAGGGCACTCGAAGGATTTAAAAATGGAGACGTCAAAATATTGGTTGCAACAGATATTGCCGCTCGGGGTATTGATATACATCAACTGCCATATGTGATCAATCTTGATTTGCCAAATGTCGCGGAAGACTATGTTCATCGCATAGGACGAACAGGTCGGGCCGGTGAGGCTGGACATGCCATTTCTTTAGTTGCAGCGGAAGAAGCCTTGTTACTCAAGGCGATTGAAAAGTTTATAGGCAATCCACTCCCAAAAGTTGATGTTGTCGGATTTGAACAGAAGATTTTGAAAGCTGAACCGCTGAAGCAAGGCGGTCAACGGCAACGCCGACCTTCTCAAACAGCACGCCCGGGCCAAAAGGCAAAAACTAACCCTGCCTCCTCACAACAACGAAGAAGTGACTGGAGAAGGTCATCGAATCGATCAACACAGGGAGAGAGGAGAACACGACAACGCTGACTTATGACATAGACGCCAGCATCAGCCCCTAAACAATGGACAGGCGAAATTCTCTAATCCATTGATGGCATGGATGTTATGACCCACGGATTGATATCTCACATAGCCACAGACGATCATCAGAGTCACACCAACTGGATTAGAGGGAACAAAAATACATCACGCTGATTGTTTGTAGTCGGTTTCCGCTTCTCGACGTTCAGCACAACACTGCATACACATACAAACGTAATCAGCATCGATACCGATAAAGCCTCCACCTCGCCAGTGGGTATGCAACGTTCCAGGAAAGAGACGAGCCAATTCTTCATTAGAAGCGGCCATTCACCCAACCGCAAAAAACAACGGTCCCCAGGCTCAGCAACAACGTGATCGCCTGGCGCTTTAAGTCGACAGGATCCGAAGGATGGTTGGCGTAGGCCTCATTCGACACCTCGTCTAATGGCATAAGTGACATAGGTCTGGCGACAGTGATGGAGAAGGGTGAAAACCCAGGACGGCCTTAGCCACTGGCTCATGCGAGCGTCTAAGACCAGTCGAGTCAATGGGTCATCTCTCCTAGTGGAGAGCAAACGGAACATCTCGACGAACGGCAGCCAAGGATTTTGCAGCTAGAGCGTCACATGCTTGCGCAGCGCGATGGTTTTTTCTTTTAGGTTGAACCCACTTGTGGGCTAAAGAAATGACTGATCAGTCGCAGACTGCCATTTGGCCAGCTTTACTGCCAACGTTCCTTTTCTTTGGGGGCTTGGCCTCCGCAGCACTACTCACACAACTCATCGGGTAAGCCCCACACTTCAGACATCCACCAATGCGTCGATCCACCGCCATCTCTTCAAGGCCGGATCAACGGAAAGACAAAAGCTAAAGCAAATATAATTACCTATTTTCAAAATAATAAGATTGGGAAACTATTTTAATTGTTCTGTTTAAATTTGCCAAAGATAAACGGAGGAAAGCATGTCTGGCCAATCAAAATCTCCAGCCTGTTACTTACGTTGGACCGTCCAAAAAGTCGCCGACAGAATGTATGCCGTAGCGGCAACAATCGACGGAATTGAGTACGACTTTGTCGGGAATTACAAGTCGATTCGTGATGCTCAAAAGGCGGGTCGCCGTTACGCGACAGACCTCATGCATAACTCGATGTCCGGGGGACAGCTGGCCTTCAAATAAGGCTCTATCTCGTACCAGAATTGGCGACTATAGCCATCGCGATAAAAACTGTAGAAGTTGGACCCAGCCTTAGTGCTGGGTCTTTCATAAGGCCAACACATCACCATATTGGCGACATAACACGCTCATTCTGCGTGAAAAGTGAATCTAAAATTCTCATTCAAGACTGGCTGCAAGATAGTTCATTCATTATCGATAGAGCCATGGCCTCGTTATCCCTTGTGGAGCATCCTTCCATATTCCAATCCGCGATTGACGAGCTTGATCCTCTATCAAAAGCAGCTTTGGGCCATCACAGTGAGATTCATTCGCTTGATACACAAAAACCAACCCAAGACGAATTAACTCCTCACCAATATCGATTCCACCAAGAGTGAAAACATTAGCCAGAAGACGACCATACTGATCATAATTAATCGGCTGGACTTTGATACTTGAATGACTAGGTAAAAGACCAGTTAATGTGTTCCTAGCAATTCGTCCATGGGGAGCCTGGCCTATCTCAGGTGCATCGATACAAGCCAGACGGATCTTGGTTTGCTTGCCTTGAATCCTTGCAATCACACTGTCTCCATCAATCACACGCAGGAGGGTGGAGGCCTCTAGTTGCAGAGGACAAACAACCAAAATGAGTAGGCCAATCGCAATTTTTGGCTTCATCATCAACCTTTTTCCCAGAGCTTAAATACGAGAAAGCTTCCAGGTGCCGCGATCAGCAAAGCTATAAACGGCAACATCAAAAGTTGCGCCACGACGTTGAGATCGCCAAGCTGGCTGGTCAGCCAGTTGCACGCACGAATACCAGCGATGAGATACAGCCCACCGAAGGCGATGGTCCATGCGAACTTCTGAAGGTCAGTCATCAGCCGTTACCTGATTGATCTGGTTAGAACAGTTAGACGTTGAGCACAAAATCCAATGAAGTTTGACCCGATGAATGCTGAACCGATGGGAACTCTCATTCTCGACGGTAAGCACAAGCCCTTCCATGCGCTTGCATGTCCGCTACAACCTCAAATTAAACAAGTCAAAAAGAGTAGATGAGGTCCGAACAGACTGCGGACAAAAAGCGGCAAGGACGTAGCGGTCCGTCAATCACCATGGATGTTCCCAAGACGTCTTGCTAATGAAGGCTCAACGTCTTGATCACTGCCTAGGACAAAGCCTGTCAAATCCATCCAAAAGCTTCACCAAGTTGGCTCAGCTATCCATCGCTTGGTCGTCAGTCCACAGAGCTCAAGGCCTCTCAAATGATCTTGCGCCTCCCATAGGCCTAGAAACTCCAAACAGACACCCTCAGAGAGGCAAATAAGGAACTTTCCGTCCTGCGTCTGCTGGATAGGCACCTCGCCACATGGCAGTTTGATTTCTTCGATCATTTGAATATCAATTTTATATTATTTTTGTCGGATCAAACTTTTGATTGTGCATCAAATGACACCTAATTAAACTTATGTGGAAATGAACTTATTGGCTAATATTTAATCGCGGTCTTCTTGCGAGAATCGATAGGTACTATCGACATGACAGCTTGCTCACACCAAGCAATGAGGTTGATAACTAACTCACGACAAGCCCTGTCTGACGACAGGGCTTGATTAAATGCTCTTGCACTAAAACCGGAGTATTCACTTCTAGCTCAGCGCGTTGGACTAAGCCAACGTAATGATGGAGTAAAGCCCAGAGAGTTGACACCGATCATTCTTGTACAGATGAACAAGAATATGCAAGAACTTTCCTAACTTGCCACCGCAGAGAAAGCAACAATCGCAACCACACGGGTCACTTCAATCAGGCCAGCGATTGTTAGAACAGTAGCAATCTTGGTAACAATCTTGGGTGGCTTACCACCAGACCATGCCATGGACATTTCCATGTATTCCAAATCGCTACCATTCGGAAATATAATATTGTTATTGGGCTGCGATGAGAAGGACTGATTCAATTGACTCGCAACACCAATCGCCTTGTCCGAGTAGGCATAACCTAGCGACATGGCGGCTGTACGATTAAATGTAACCTGGGGAGCACCAGCAGATGACTTCCATGAACGCATGTATGGAACCGTATGCTTACCAAACGTTTCCAAATACTCAGCAGAATCAACCATTGCATCTATCACAGCTCCATGCCCAGATTCGGCCTGGAGAGCAATAAATTTAGAAATTTCCAATTGGCTATAAGGGACCCTGCCAAGCAGATGCTTAAAATCCAGCTCAATAGTCCGCATTGGAGAACAGTTGGCATAAAAATTACGCTCATAAAACTCAGACTTTGCGATCCCTTTAACAAAGTCTTTAATGGCTATTTCACCGTTTAAAAGCTGGGATTCCAACTCAACTGAACGCTCATAATCCATGAGATGAGCATTGCCATATACATGGGCATAAGCAGCCTCGATAGCCTTTTGGCAAGCTTCAACGGAAGAATCAGCAAGCTCTCCTCTTGGCACTTTGGTCTCACATTCCTCATGCAGCCTTGGCCCCATGGGAAGACTCATCTTTTCACAGCCAGCCTGAAGGAACTCCGCCCTCGTCAAAGAAATTTTAATCGGTGACTTTCGATCAAACTTAAAGGGATGACCTGTGGTCCGCTCTCCACCAAACTTCGTAATTATCGACTGAGAAGAGATCATCAACCACTTAGATTAAAGCAAAATTAATAATACTGTATTTCTTAAATATGCAAGGAAGAGAAAACCGCGTTGCAAGCAAAAAGAAGATAAAGACATACATGTTTACGTAAATAACGCCCAAGAGTGACTATTTTTTAAGCAGTATGATCACATTTTGCTTTTCATATAGAAAAAAAACAAAGTGTCTTAGACGCGAAAAATTCGTGCACTAGAAAGCCAGTCACGCCACTTCGGTATGACCTGCAAGCAATGATTCAGACGTTGGGTCGTATGAGACAACTCAGACAGATCGATGAAAGGGCCTCTCTAGCCGCCCCGATGCTTGCCATAACAACGCGAAGCAACGAACTCAATAAGACAAAACCCACAACCCAACTCGGCTTTAGTCTCAAACTGTTGAGCAGAGCTCATAACAACCCAGGACAATCAGCTGAAACAGGATGGATCAAAAAGCAGCGGCATCAGCAGGGGCTCATCGTCCACCTTCAAGTGAGTCAGGACGCAACGTGTCGTGCAAACCTGATCAGAGAGGTCGCATTCGCTGATGCAGACAAAGTATTCATCAATCGCCTGCCATCGCTCAAAGATGCTGTTGTGACTATGTTCTCCTTTAATTGAATGCATTTTATTCCGGCAGCTTTGAGATATTTATGACGAGTTTCTTTCGACGTCAAGCATCACATTACGCAGGGTGAACTACCTAGGAATAATTAACCAGCCAGAAAGAATCATTCTCACCATGCAAAATCATGAGTTTCTATAGAGATTATTTGTCGCAGAAACTATTCTGGGATCAGGTTGATAGTGGGAAGGCCAACAGAGCTGTGTTAAGTACCTATTGACTCTCAATCTGAGAAGAGTAGATACAAGTCAGTCGAAAGGAACGTCATGATGACAATCTGCTCAGGCTTCTTTGACTGCTGCCTTCCCATTGACTTGGGAGAAAAGGCCAACAGATCCGAAGCACCGAATGCATCACAAGCGATGAAATCTCAGCACGACATGTACTGGGATGACAAGTGTGAAGCTTCTCCAACAGCGCCTGGCTGCAAGGTTTACGAGAACTGACTGTTCTCTCGTGCCATCAGTTCTTTTTTTAGAGCAGAAATGGGCGTCGACATGGCCAGAAACACCGTGTAAAACCTGATCAGAGCGCCCTTTAAGTGGCGCTTTTTTCATGGCCGCCCATCAGTTGAGGGTCCGGCCAACAAGGATGCAGTGCCAACCGTGAAGAGCAGAGGCAGAGTGGTGCAATGAAACGACTCCTCGTTCTGCTTCAGCGACTGACACGCGGAAGTCAGAAACCCCCGCTCCATACACCGGCGGAATTGGAATGCTTCAAGCGCGATGCCCTTGAGAACAGGGGCAAGCACTACTGATGCAGGGAGCATTCGAGCTAGGGCTGGTGGCAATCCTTTTTGTAGGTCTTCAGGTTTGGTGGCTTAGCAAAGTTTTTTTGAATCGTCCTCGGCAGCCACGACCCATCGGCAAACAGATGCGGGCCAATTCACTGCAAAACGAACGGAATGCCTTGGAGAAGCTGTTTGGAAAATCCTGATCGCCAGCACCACTTCACCTAACCGCACCCAACAGCAATGGTGCTGGTCAGAACAGGACAGACGCCTTGGTTGCGAACCAAATCACCATGCTGGCCATCGCGATCGTGCAACCGATCAGAGGGAGGGTAAGGGAGAGCTTCATGCAAAGACCTGACGGTTTCGCAGTATGAGGTTGATTTGCTCAGGAGAAGCAAAGGCTTCATGCCTCTTATCCCGGCATGCCTAAGGCACACCAATCAGGATCAGGATGGCTTCTCATCGATGCGAGAAACCTGAAGAGCGACAAACGACAAACGCGAAACATCACAGAGGCAACCAAGACAATGCAAATATTTTGTCGGCACTACATCTAGCGTCAGACATTCAAATAAAGAGCTATATCTAGCGTTTGCCAATAATTTCTTCCCAGGTGATTAATTCTGGTTGCTTTTTGGTTGGCTTGGGGGCATTAACTCGCGAAGCTGAGTCTCCCCGCTCTGGAGTGAGTGATCTTCTGTTCATTGAAAAAACGGTTATCGGTTCTCGCGCAGTGGTCCCTTTATCGGGCGCTTTGGCGTGATCCATAACTAACACAATCACCGAACCAAGCGCAGCCAGGTGGTCGAGCTGGTGATCAGGCCGGAGTTGGCACAGGGAAGCTTCTTCCAATCGCTCGGCTTCCGAGTGTCATTTGATCTTGAACAACCCATTGGGCAAAAGTATTGCTGTTCGGACCAGGCCAGTATCCATATTGGTGAATCAATGGGTAGTTGTTTGGGGATGATTCAAGTCTCCCCATGATGAGCAAAGCCTCTTCATCCAACCACTGGCGTATTAATCGAGGGGGTCCATTGCCAACTCCTTGGTAGGGAAGCAAAAGATTCTTGTGAAGATGTCCCCAACTTGAATCATTCTGGTACGGATGTTGCCACACCTCCCAACGATCACAGGTGTGGTGAGGTTGTACCTTGCAATCACGCAAAACAAGAAGCCAATAGTGATCGGCAATGATCCCAACCAAACCAGGAATTCTTGCCGCGAGCAGCTCAACTTTGATCATATTTTTTGTACAACACAACCCCAAGAAATAAAAGTAGCGCAAACAATCGATTCATCAATTCCTAACATCGGCACAGCGAAGCATCAAGCCAGCGGAATAGTTCAGTGGTGAAACGGGAAACTTGTGAAAGCGGCAAAAGTGGAAAAGCTTCCGACCTTTAGGTTTTCAACCTGGTTCACAGGGCTAAAACCAGTACAACTAGACCATTGGCATCCCGAGGGAATCTTTGGCAGAACTGATGGAGATGTATCGGCGGGCCAATCAAGCTGAAGCTGAATACCAAGAATGGCTGGCATGGCTGATGCGCCAGGTCGGACAGGACCAAGGACACTCCAATCAGCCAGACGAAACAGCTGCGTCGTAATTAGACGTTACCCAGATATTCAGGGCTTCATCAGGGTCCGTGGTCGGAAAGCAGTAGGACCTGACCAATGGAGCTGCTACGGCTTAATTAGGTCGGAATCATGACGACTGTCCCCAATTAAAGCCGAAGCGCTGACTGGCTGCAGCCTCCATTTCCTTTCGGACTTGAACCATGGCCTCACGAGCAAACGCCTTGTCGTTCTCCTGGGCCGTGATGATCTGCTTGGTGAGAGAGCGGAGCATCTCAATGTCATCGCAGGCATCAATCTCACGGAATGCGGCTTCGAGGTGGAACCTCTGCTCGACTGATAAATGATGGTTGGTCATAACAATTAAAGTGAGCTAATCCCCAGAATTGAGTTAGGACTATGTTTCAAGACTGATAAATCAGGCCGTCGTAATACTGAACGGAGCTGCTGGATCGCTCGTAGGCATCGGATCGGCTTGGCCTTCAGCCAGAACTTTGGCACGGCGATACATTTCGCTATTCGTTGCGCCTTTGGCTTCCATTGCTGCTGCAACAACAGCCCAGTTACGAATTTCGGTTGTCATCATGATCATGGATAGTCGACCACATAAATCTCGCGGCTGCTCATCGCCACTGTGAGGTGGACAACCGTCAAGAGACCGAACAACAGAACAGAGACTGATTTGCTAGATGTATCCAGTTGATAGTCAAATTTGAAGCCTACAGTGCTTTATAGATTCATCATCATGCGGATCACTAAGAAAATTCAGACGTACCAGCTTGGATGTGCCTCCAAGCTTCTTCTGCTGAGTCGGCAAAGTGAAAGAGCTTGAGGTCGTCGCGAGAAATCAAGCCAGACTCAGCCAAGAACTCGAAATCAATTAACCGCTCCCAAAACTCTCTCCCAAAAAGAACGATTGGCATTGGACTTTTCGTACCAACTTGCCTCAAAGTTAAGAGTTCAAATAATTCGTCGAGAGTGCCATAACCCCCTGGAAACAGAACGGCTCCAACTGAGCGCATCACAAAATGAAATTTTCGTATCGAGAAATAATTAAATTGGAAGCATAGTTCAGGCGTGATATAAGAATTTGGATGTTGCTCAAAAGGCAACGATATATTCAAGCCAACGGATCGACAACCGGCCTCGAATGCGCCGCGATTCGCAGCCTCCATAATCCCTGGTCCACCACCAGTTACAATCACATGGGATGAACATCTTTCATCTTGATCTAGCATTGATTGACCATACTTAGAAGCTAAATATGCAAAATCTTTGGCCGCATTATAAAAGGGGGCCAAGCCTAAAAGGCCTTCGCAACTACGAACCCTCTGGTTGAGGCTTATCGATTCAGGATTTTGCTGTAATAACTGCTGAGCCTCAGCAAGCTGCTTCTTCGCGTTGTCTGGATCGACAATTCGCGCCCCTCCAAAAACAATAATCGTGGATTTGATTCCAGCCAATTCGAGATGGTGCTCTGGCTTACTAATTTCAAGTAGCATTCTTACACCACGCATTTCATCACTATTCAACAACTGTTGATCTTCATGGGCTATCTGATAAGTAGGCGAACGCATAATTGCCTCCAAATTAGACTTTGCAATATCTGAATCTTTACTGAATTTGCTCATGAAGTTCTAGCTGGTTTCGCCTACTAATAAATCAAAGCATGTTTGCTGCTAATTCGGCAAGTGGACTGCGTTCACCCTTGCTCAATGTAATATGTCCAACAATATTTTGACCTTTTAATTTTTCTGCCAGCCAAGTTAACCCGTTACTGTCAGAATCCACATAGGGATTGTCGATCTGATTAGGATCTCCCGTAAAGACTAATTTTGTTCCTTCACCTGCTCTTGTGACGATTGTCTTAACTTCGAGTGGCGTAAGGTTTTGAGCCTCATCAACGAGTATGTATTGATGGGCTATTGATCTCCCTCTAATGTAATTAATAGCCTCTACTTCAATCAATCCCATTCCTTTCAAGTCTTCCCACGAATGAGTACTATTATTTCTCACATGCTTCTTCGATCGCTCGCCTTGCTTGTCGATGCCTGAACCAGTCAAGTAATTCAGATTATCAATAATTGGTTTCATCCACGGCGCGAGCTTTTCTTCAAGACTTCCAGGTAGATATCCAAGCTCTTTCCCAAGTGATATCGGTGGTCTTGTCACCAATAACTTGTCGTATAAATTTTCGTCGGCAACGAGATGCAATCCTACAGCTAATGCAAGGAGTGTTTTACCTGTACCAGCTTTACCAACAAGGCTCACAAGTTGAACATTTGGATCGAGCAACAAATCCAAGGCAAAGCTTTGTTCAAGATTTTTCGACTTAATCCGACCAAGCCTTGCTCTCTTCAACCATTCCAAGCCTCTTATACTTTTTGTTTCTGCATGATATCTGCCCAAATAGGTGTGGCCTTTTTGGCCTTCGCTATTGAAGACAACTCCCTCATTTGCTCTTAATTTAGCCTCCAATAGCTTTGGATTTGAATCAAGCAATAGCGACCCAGCGCTATTGAGATTATCGATTACTTCGTGATTTACATTAATCGCTCTAAACCCCTTATATAGATCTTTAACGTCAATCAAGTCATTCGTATAGCTTTCTGCCTTGAGGCCAACTGCATCTGCTTTAATTCTCAAATTTGTATCCTTAGAAATCAGCACAACTTCACTTTCATCGCCTAACATCCTTTTATTTTGCTCTTCTAGTGCTACGGCCAAAATTTTATTATCACCACTATCTCCCTTTAATTCAGGTGGCAAGCGATCGGTCGTTTCTTTTCTACAAAATGCAACTTTTAATGTACTTCCATTTCCATGACTCATGGAGACTCCATCAGCCAGATTTCCTTTCGCTCGGAAGGAATCCAACAACCTTGAAACACGCCTGGCATTTCTACCCTTTTCACCTGGATCCTTTTTAAATCGATCAACCTCTTCAATCACTTGAATTGGAATAATCACTTGATCAAAACCGAACCTCCTTGGTGATTCAGGATCATGGAGCAACACATTTGTGTCGAGGATAACGGTCCGTTTTTTGATCATAACGATCACCAAGTTCTCAAAAAAGTTTTTAATCCTTTGGCGCTTCGTCTATTACCCAGAAGCGCCATCGGCTACCAAACCAAAGACCTAGCTCTCATAGATCTTGCAACCAGGTTTCGCAGGATTTTGATCACAAGCTTTATCCCAGTAGTTTTGGACTTTATGGGGTATGGGCTTAGAAATTCCGCAGTTGGTGGTTTTTTTATTGGGGAAATGGAAATGCTTCATGAGATTCATCACAACCTCCTTTCCTTTCCTCTAGTTTTACTCAGATAATCGATCTCGAGAGATGTGGTGATCCGAAGGCTTCGGTGCGGACTTCACACCCATCTGTTGCGTAACCATGGCGGCTGATCTCCGAGTCCCTTGCTGATCAACGAACCCTCAGAGCATGGCTGGAACAAAATAGAGCGGATGCAAACCCTCTAGAAGGCCTAAGCCTCATTCACAGCCGTTGGTTGAAACCGCCACGATTGGTGGCCGACCCACGTTCATCAGGTCATGCATGATCCCCGCTCCGCCCTGTTGCTGCACAACAAGGGGCTATGGAAGGGATGTTTTATGCGTCTCAACAGCAGCGGCGTCGAAGACGATCGATTTCTCACGTCGCTGGAGGTAGAAGAAAAGGATGGTTTGATTGAAAGCTGCCTCACCTATAAACGCACAGGCCAACAGCGGTCGATGAACTTCGAGACCGTACCTTTCACGATGCAGGTGAACTCCGCAGGTGGATGGTCACTGGGCCCTAGCTCTGTCACACCGTTTGGTTGGGTCGGAGAGCTGAGCGTTGTTTCTGGTGAAGAACGTCGGCGAGTCGTTGCCCGCTACGGACACCACGGTGTTGATCAAGTGGTTTACATCATTGAGACCAAAGGTGGGGGCGAAGCCATCCCTCCTTCACAGCCAATTCAATGCGAAACAGTGCCTTGCGGAGACTGGCTGATTTGGATGCCGGAGCCTGGGGTGGAAGTGTTAGTTGATCCACGGGACCGACAGATGAGTGACTGCACGGTTTGTGGGTTGCGATGGCTCGACGTTAATGGCCAACACCAGCAGATCGTGCGGCGCTACGACAACACCGGACAGCTCGAATCCCTTTCAGACCGATGGCCATAAAACAACCTCTTTCACAACATTTATCTGACGATTCAAATCGATAGATCCGACGCCATACAATCACATTATTACATATAACATCTATACCAAATCAATACTTTTATCGGCAAAAGCTATGTTCAGAATGCGATGGCTTTCTGCGCATTCGCATGAACGTGATCCGACTCATCTTTCACAATAGATTCAACAACTTCCCTCATTGAAGCAGGTTGACGATCACCTCTCACCCTCCACATGCTGTTCGGCTTATTCCAATAACGAAGGGCTGTGGGTACGGCGGGTTGGTTCAACCACTCATCCGACTGCTCAATCAACATCCTTCTGTATGTCTTTACTGCCTCAACCTCGACCGCTTCCCCCAGAAGAGCAGCCAGTTCATGGTCGATGAGGGTTGTAATCGCAAAAATCCAGTAGATGATGACAGCAATATGACGCGCCAAAAATCTGTCACCCCAGTTTTTCAAGCCGTTGAGATCTCTTGCAAAAATGTCTTCATGGGTTTGCTCATTTGTATCTTGATAGCGTGCCAATTCCAACGTTTCTCGAATACGACCTTTTCGATCAAGGCCGATGGTTTCTAAGTAATGACAAGCACTCTCTTCTGCGGTGTATGCAGTCCGAGCAATGATCTCAAGCGATGCTGCCCTTCGTTCATCAGCCCTGTACCAGACAATATTGAGAAGGCTTTCGCCAGTTTCAATAAGCTTGTGTGCAACTTCTGCTTTCCGTGTTTGCGTTTCCAATCAGATACCTCGCTTCCATATTTATTTCTAGATCTATAAGAGGACGTATGCTTTAATTTATCCTTAAATTTCTACGATCATCCAATTCCTAGGTTCATTGCAAGACGATCAAAGCAAGATGCTTCATAGATGGCCCAGTGACAACAACAAAACTGAAAAGCGATCCACAACGAAGCTAAGACTAGTCGTGAAACTCACGGTCTACCAATAGCCTTCACGCGTTGAGCTTGACACGTCGCATAAAAAATCTGACATAAAAAAACCAGCTGCAAAATTAATTACAACTGGACATTCAAGGAACGGACGAGAACTACAGACATCAGCCTGGTTCAGCAATCAAACACCTTGCACATGGGTGAGCCAGGATGCGTATCGCAGATATCATCAAGCAGCTTGTCTTTGTGACGGTTCGCTGGATTATCCAAACCACCATTCTCCTTAGGATCAAATTCATCAGGAGAATGCTTTTCGTTGGTGCTGTAGGGGACCTTGTACTTTTCGTACTTGTCTGTGATGTCTGTCATGACTAAATATCTAACAAATTAACCCTATCAAGCGGTTATGCAAAAGTCGTTAAATGAATATGTTATTCATGACTGAAGGCATCAGCAGTCAGATTCTGACGTTGTGAGCCTGCAACGGTGAGGGTTTTAGCACTGAAGTGATATCCCTGCAGCCACTCAACAACGCCCCAAGTGCACTATCCCAACCTGCTGCTTCATCCACAGCACAACGTTGGGTCGACGCATGAACGTCGTTCAGCTTCCTAACCTTGCGCCCAATGAATCCAGGGCCAAGCCATGCAGGCGATCTTCAATGGAACTGTGCTGGCTGACAGCGATGACATCGTGATGGTGGATGGAAATCCTTATTTCCCTCGCGCTTCAATGGCGGCGGATCTCTTTCGCGAGTCAGATCTCACAACCGTTTGTGGCTGGAAGGGCACAGCTCGTTACTGGGATGTGGTGGTTGGGGATCAAGTGATCAGCAACGTCGTTTGGGCTTATGACACTCCCAAGCCCGACGCTGAGTCGATCCGTGAACGCTTTGCCTTCTACCGCGGCAAGGGTGTCGAGCTGCGATAACACGTTTTGAGAATCCCAAAGTGTTCAATGCCGACGTCAGCAAGAAATTTGTACGACGATCATGCTTCGATGCGAAAACCTCTTTACACGATTTGCATTTTCTTGCTTGTTTCGGCGGGAGCGGTTCGGGCTGCTGAACCCATCCGTCTTGTCGTTATTCCATACGACACCTCGTGGGGGACTCGTCGACTTCCAGTTGCTCCATTCCCACAGCTGCTTTCTCCACCACCACCGGAGATAACACCGACAGCTGCCAACCAACGATCCGTTCCCCCACCCAGCAAAAAATGGTGCCGAGGCGGCTGCTGAGTTGATTATCACAAGTGTTTTCCATGGTGAGAGCAACGATCAAAGCTGGTATCTCATATGGGTCACACTGGATCAATCCTGAGAGCCCCGATGAAACATCTTTTACTGATCACACTGGTTCTGGGGGCACACTCACTCCTCGACACCACCAAGGCTGATGCGGCGTATGTATCTGAGAAAGTTTTTAATGAAACATACGATAAGGCGCACGCAAAATGTGCCAATGTTGATCTGAATTTTTTAAATGAATTTCGTTGGTGCTTAAATCGAGAGTTAGAAGATATTTATATTGATAGCAGAGACATTTAGTAAAATGCTAAAAGTTTCAACTTTGCGTAGCTCTAAAGTCTTGCACCGCTATGATATTAAAAAATTAATTCAAGAATGAGATCTTTCCCCACAGGCCAAAGTCAGCAGATGTCGAAGAACCTACTAGGAATAACTGGATTGGCGGTAGGTGGGATTGTGATTCTTTCAAGTGTATTTGTTGTTCCTGCTGGACAGGTTGGTGTTGTTACAACCCTGGGAAAGGTCTCAAAAACCCCAAGACTTCCAGGCCTGAATATTAAACTGCCCTTTATTCAAAGCTCACACCTCTTCAGTGTAAGAACACAGGTTGTGCCTGAGAAATTCTCAACACTCACTAAGGATCTTCAGGTGATAGAGGCAACTGCAACAGTTAAATTTGCAGTCAAGCCCAACGAAGCTCCACGTATTTACAGCACAATTTCCAGTAGTGATGCCAGTATTTATGGTCGCGTCATTCAGCCCTCGCTTCTCAAATCTCTGAAGTCAGTCTTCTCAAAGTACGAGCTCAACACAATTGCGACAGACTGGAACACAATCTCGACCTTAGTAGAAAAGAGCGTGGCAAAAGAGCTCAACAAATTCGACTATGTGGCGGTCAAGGGATTGGATCTTACAGGCCTTAAAATTGCGGAAGAATACCGATCAGCTATTGAGCAAAAACAAATTGCAGAACAACAATTGCTAAGAGCTAAAACCGAAGTGAAGATTGCCGAGCAAGAAGCTCTTAAATTTGAAACTCTCAACAGAGGGTTAAATAATCAGGTTTTGTATAAATTATTCCTCGACAAATGGGACGGTACAACAAAAGTTGTGCCTGGTATTCAGGGTGGGACTCCACCAGTCATCGTGGGTAATTGATCATCGCCTGTACTACACATCAATGCCTCATAAACACTGATAGGCAGGACTTAATCAGTTGACCTACCGAAACTTCTCTGCATGCCAAACAAACCTTGGTTCCAAGCCAACATCCACGCTCCCGGCACAGGCTTTGCACTGTTGATGATTGCGTTCTGCATGTTGATTCAGACCATCCCTTCGGCGATCTGTGTATTGACCCCGAGAACTGGTTGGGATCCACCGTTGTCTCCGGAGAGAGTCAGGTATTGCAAGGGCGGCTAATTGGCAGACTCTTTTGACGTCATTATGCTTGCAAATAGTGCTAGGAACAATTGCTCTTCTTCGGAGGCTTATTGTTACCTGCGATACGCACTGATCGTGATGCAGTTTACGAACAAAATTGATTAAAACGACTTTAATTAGGTATTCGAAAATTTGGAGTGAAACTAAAACTTCACGACTTTTCTGGAGAAGCGAAGACTCTTTTTGTTTTTTTGTTCTGCTGGTATTTATTTGCCCCAAGTTTTAAATATCTAATGCTTGCAGGGTCTTATCAATCCCACTTCATGATCACGGTAGAGACAGCTCAGGCTTGGTACGAGCGTACACTTAACTAGGTAGTTTGAATTAAGCTTGACTGTCGAACAATCTTCATGCGACGTGTCCTCCAATCGTAATCAATACTATATCAATTCTCTTTGGATTTATCCACAGACCCGGACATAATCTCGACAAAAACTTATGAATCTTTGTTCATAATAAATAGGAGGAATCAATCCCCTGCCGTCCGCATTAGTCGATCAAAGTCGACCTTACACAAGCTACTTTTATTTTCTTGAGCAAAAGTATTTGATCTTAAAAAATTCACCAGCAAACTTACAAGGGAATGGTTAACGATTTTTGTAAATTTCCATCTGATCTGGGCAAACAGACAAGATATAACCCGTTAACTGAGAAGTAATTCTATTTCGTTCTGAGTCTGAAGGTTCTATCGGAATATCCTCGTACTTCATCGATGTTTGCTCTTCAAAAAGAGCAGCGATCTTATCCTCGTCTGCTGCGTAAAATTCGTTAACGCCCATCTTGCAGATGTTCTTTGCTGTCCATTGAGCAATAATTGATTGCTGTTCTCTGGTTGTACTGCTCAAGGCTCCTGGGCAATACGCTGATAAGATTAAAAGAACCATTAAAGCTCTCTTCATACGATTCTATTCAAGGAACCTTAATTATAATCCAAACAGAGAGGATTGTGATTACGAATTGTCTAAATACGTAGCATAGCCTTGAGAAGGATATTTAATCGTACTACTATCAAAAAATATAGACTCGAGCTTCCTATTGAGACAGTCGCGGATTTTTTGAAAAATCCATGCCAATATTTGTACATTCTGCAAGTACCCTGTCAACCTTCCCCTTGATTTTTTCAGACAAACAAACTGGATTAGTCTTAGCGGGAATTAAATCAGATCAACTCCGATAGTTACCACAATTATTAGATATAATCTATTCATCGACATGCCATGGCTTTACAAGCACGGCTCATATAGTCATAACAGACCTTACGTCGCATTCATTCGTCAATGAACTCTGTTGTAGGTAAGCCTTCGGCAGAAGCAACTGTTACCCATACAATTGTTGCTTCTTTGCCGACGTTTTCAACATAATGAGGCTCATTTGCACCTTCAATAAATGCCTCACCTGGCTTGAAAATAGTTTTAATTTCAGTCCCGTCAGGCTGTAAGCGAGTGTTGAGTAAAGAACCAGACCTCACGCCTTGCACGTAAACCATCATTGGGGCGGGGTGAGTATGGAGTGGAATCTTGCCTCCAGCAGGAATTTCAACGCGGTAAAGGCGCAACTCTGGCTTTCCCGCAGGGTATTCAAGAGCAGTTCCGTTCAGAGTTTCAGAGCTTTTAAACACCTCTTGGATTGAAGGCTTGGTTGTAGTGCTCGCCGTCTCGGCCTTTTGATTAGGACTACATGCTGCCAATATCAGGGCAATGGTGCCGAATGCAAGAAGGCGCTTCATCCAAGGAAAAATGCTGGATGCATTCTGGCTGAAACGGTCGAAATAACCATTATGGCGATTCATTCAATGACACCAAAATGCTGTAATGCACAACACATGGGTTCCATAAAGACGTGGGCTACAACTTAGAAGTCAGGCGAAGATTGCACGCTTCACCTGACAACGGGAACGTAGTCCGCGCTGCGTTCCCGTTTGGTAGGGGCTTGTTCAGCCAAGTCATAACGAATTGGTGTCTTGGGTTTGCCGCCACATAGAGAGCCATTGCGGAGTTACTGGCATATCCAATCGAACTGGCGCCTCGAGATCGACCCATCTCCTTGCTGTTGGTGGGTAGTCCATTTCAAAATGGGATCCTGACTATCCGGTTCAGAAACCTATTTGACTGAGGATTCCCTGGCCCGTTAGCAGTTCGGTGCCTAAGCCAATGACAAAGCCCAGCATTGCGAGGCGACCATTCCAAGTTTCAGCAAAGTTGCTGAAGCCGAATCGAGATTGAGTTGAGTTAGTCATGTCATTTATTAGGTAATGAAGCCCCACAAGGTGAGGCTTTGTTTTACGGCGATCAGCCAGCTACAGCAGAGATGCTGTAAGGAGCTTCAGGGTGGCTTGTTGGCATTGGATCAAGCTTCCCTTGCGCTAGAGCTGCTGCGCGGATGTACATCTCACTGGAAGTATTCCCAGCAGCCTCCAAGGCTTTGGCGACGACATCCCAATTGCGAATTTCAGTAGACATTTGAGGCTGGTTGAACGATGACGTAACCATCGCCAGCCAACTGATTTGGTCGTGACGGTGAAATCCGCCAAGGAACCGAACACGCGTATCAAGTCGGACCTCGATATGGCCCACCCGGCTCGAGCGCAGTCAGATCAGCAGGGCTCAGTAGATCAGTTTGTTCTAATAGTTTATTTATGAGCCCTATGGCATAAAAGACTACATTTTGAAAATTTCAACTTCACTCGAAGTGTCCATTGCGAACAGGGTTTAAGTACTTATTTGCAGGGCATAGTATTTAATATTACAGGAGTTGCTAAGCATGATGGCTATAACCACAATAGTCGCTTTCATGTCATGCCCCAGAAGCAAGAGTTATTGGCTTTTGTTGAAAAGCAAGCAGCCAAGTCATTGGTGAACAGTTGTCCAAAATCGCCTGTCTTGTTGCCTAAGCCGATACGCAGGGAATTTAGCGACAAGCTCAGTTATTGGAAGTACCAGTTTGATGGAACTTTTTAAGACCTTCTTGGAACTAAATCATCACCTCACACAATTTAAAGCGCTTAAAGCTGTTATCCATCTGAGATCACCGCCGTCTGCAATGTTCATTTAAAGAGAGCCAAGGCGGGTATTTCGTTCAATACCCGCTGAACCCAGAAGTTCCCTCATCCGAAAAGGCAAGAAGTGCTGATCTTCAGGTCAAGAGTTGACTGCCCTGAGCATCGAAGAATTTGATCTTGAGGGATCTGACCTTAGTGGCATATCTCTCGCCTGATGTCTTGCGGGCATGTCCTGCGAAAAAACCGTGCAGCAGAAATATGCAGAACTCCAGAGGGATTGTATTCCACCAAAAGATTGAAGGACGGGGGGATTGTGTAGCTGCGCTCCTTGGCCTAACCAATGATTGCTTGAAGTAGATCTATCCCAGCTATGGAGGTTTGCAGTCGCAGTCAGTGTGGCTCCGTATTGCGCATTGTGTTCAGCCCGATCACATAGCCGGTATTGACGTTCCAAGGACTGTTCCCACGGCGATTGTTCCGAGTACCAGGATCAACATCAGCTTCATGGTTGGACCTCAAGGAAAAACCTCACTGGAAGGGGAGGTTGGTGAGAAGTGTTCTGGTCATGTTGTGTATGACGAGCCGTAAATGCTGATCAGATTGTCCTATGTCATCGCTCCATAACTATCTTCTTAAAGATGCTATCTGCATGATGCGTTTGAAAATTCCATCATCAGAGCAAGAGCACCATCCTCGTCGCCTCGATCCAATAGCCATCCAATCCGCAGCCAAATGAATTTGTTCAGTCGCTCAGCCTCTTTGCCGTTTTGTCCTGTTGCAAAACATACAGGAACGGATTCATCGTTAAAGGGCGAATGCATAGATCACATTCAGGGTGTTCTTTTTTGATAGTCTATGTCAAATAACATTAGTGATTCAGGGTGCTATTCGTGTTGAAAGCGAATGTGTTGCTGTCATGTTTATTGGCTATAGATCTCATAGGAAATCAAAGTCATCCTCTCTATCACCCTCATACGACTGAAGAGATAATGCCCAGACAGGGAAGACAAAGCAACAGGCTGCAAGAAGCAATTCCATCCTTGAAATGCGAATGTCAATACCGTGCACCAAATGCGTTGTGTTTCCTGTGTAAATCAATTCAATTCACTACAAATTTCGCAGCTGTTAATACATTGTCGACAGATTGAGTGAGATTGCCTAGTCGGTAAATGGTTTTAAAAACTACATTTTTAAGCGATTTTTGCTTTTGCGTAGCAATAGATACTCTGTCAGGCCGTGTGTGTTGTGAGCATGGAGTTGTTTCAATTATTCCAGCCATGAAAGCCAGTAGCAAGCACTGCCAAGATCTCAATAAGCAGCTCGCCATGTATCGCGCCTTTCGCAATATTCATGGTGCTGCAGCTGTTACACGTCAACTGCAGTTAGCGGTCTGTCCGATTAACAGCTGACACCTGAAGGTTGTACTCGGTTCCGTGCGGCAGTGCTGGTCAACGTCATAAGCGAAGTGCGTCACGGCACGTCTCAGGCCTTCCTGTCATTGCTTAAGCCGAGTCATCACACCATCAGGGCAATCACGTTCAATTTCATTCCCCAAAACAAAACCCCCGCCGAAGGCAGGGGTTCTGAAAACTCAGTGGGAGTGTGACCTTGTTTCCACCCCGTGAGTTTTTTTCCTCACCACGGAAACTTAACGCAGAAAATTGGCACAGTGCCAGTTAGGAGTGGATAGTCCCATCTCGATGATCATGCAAAGCACCAACCTTGATCCCTTGTTTTTTTAGAGAGTCATGAATTCTCTTGATCTCATCTTTATTAGTGAAATGAAATGCGAAATGAGGGCCAGCAGCTTTATAGCTAGGGCCAAGTAAAGCTAAACCATCTTTACTATCCCCCGCCTCTAAGTAGCACCAATCAGTATCATCCCATATGAGCTTCATTCCCAAGCTCATATAAAAGCTTTTAGCTCTGTTGACATCCTCAACTCTTATAGCAACATGACCGAGTCGATGAACACTTTCAATATTTAATTCAGACTGTTTTTTTTGCATTACTTTTGATTGAAGGTTCAAATTTTAGTAATTTTCTTAATCAACTTTATTATTCTTTTAGCCATCCTGCGGCATCACATGCGTGATATGTAAGGATCAGATTTGCTCCTGCTCTTTTAAAACTAATTAAACTCTCAATAATAACTTCTTTATGCACAAATCCTTGATTTATAGAATTAGCCAACAAACTGTATTCACCCGATACTTGATAAGCCATAACGGGAATTTTAAAATTTTCTTTAACTAATTTAATTATGTCTAAATAAGGAAGACCTGGTTTAACCATTACCATATCTGCACCTTCTTTAATATCTAAAGCGACCTCTCTTAAAGCTTCATTACTGTTTTTAAAATCCATTTGATAATTTTTTTTATTTCCTTTTAAAAGACCTTTTCATCCAACTGCATCCCTAAAGGGTCCATAAAAACTTGAAGCATACTTAACTGCATAGGAAAGAATTTGTGTCATATGGTGTCCGTTATTATCTAGAGCTTTTCTGATTTGCCCAATTCTGCCATCCATCATATCAGATGGAGCTAAAACATCACAACCCATCTGTGCCTGCAAGAGAGATTGATTAATTAATACACTTATAGTTTCGTCATTTAAAACATATCCAGATTTTAATAAACCATCATGACCATGAGAAGTGTAAGGGTCTAATGCTACATCACACATTATTCCAATTTCATTTTTATATTTTTTTTTAATTTGTTGTACTGCTTTACAAACCAGATTATTTTCGTTTAAAGCTTCAGTTCCTATTAAATTTTTTTTTTTAGATTGAGTAAATGGAAATAATGCAATCATTGGCAAACCTATTTTTATGGCATTATCTATTATTTCATTAATTCGATCTAACGAGTACCTATAAACCTTTGGCATAGATTTAATATTTTGTTTTTTATTTTTTC
>ERZ802822.438-NODE-438-length-29740-cov-5.849206_pt1 | contig 29740 bp, 27 predicted proteins | sample MGYA00345649_ERZ802822 | MGnify/ENA primary metagenome ERZ802822 (study PRJEB30503, sample SAMEA104212359) | marine metagenome | biome: Westerlies Biome; feature: [SRF] surface water layer (ENVO:00010504) within the epipelagic zone...; material: water...
TGCCAGCAGCTGCGGGTGAGACGCCGAGAGGGATGGTCGTTGCACGTAAGAGATCAGCGGTTACCGCGCCGAGCAGTGCCCCTATTCAATTGCTTAGGAGCCCGCGTTATTGCGTAGCATCACCCCGTTGCGTATTCCGGTTAACTCGTTGTTTTCTAAAATGACCTTGCCATTAACCAGAGTTTGGCGATAGCCCACGCCGCGTTGAATAAGTCTTGGCGCATTTCCAGGGAAGTCCTCCACTCGCACCGGTTGGCGCTCTTCCACTCGGTTGATATCAAGGACGTTAATGTCCGCTTTTTTGCCTACAGCCAGTGCGCCCCGATCGGCCAAACCCAGTACGCGGTTTTGCTTGGCGGTTAACATGTGAATGGTTTCTTCCAGAGAGTAGGTGCCGGTATCTCGGTACCAATGTGATATGAAGAAACTGGTCCAGCCTGCATCCATAATCATACTAACGTGAGCGCCTGCGTCGCCGACACCGGGTACAACCCAATCAGCGCCCATATAGTTAGGCAGCACAGTTAGGTCTTCATTAACGAATCGAACGTGGAAAAAACCCTTGCCCTCAGATTCAAGCTGTAAGCGCAGCCAGGTTTCCACGGGGTGTTCGCCAGCTGCCGCGGCGATATGCGCTAACGATTGATCCGGCTGGTGTGCGTAGTTAGGTCGGTCCTCGTTGCCCATCCAGAACGTCTTCGTGCAAGGTAGGCCAAACTTCGGTGAGGACAGGGTCTGGCCGATGTGCTCTGCTAGCTCCATGGCCTTGCCGTCTTGAATGAGTTGCTCCCGGAAAGCCTGATCTTTGATTAAAGCGAGTCGCTCGGATACCGGAGTGCGCTGCAATTTTTGCCAGCTCTCACTTTTTGATCGAAGGCTAAACAGTATGACCGTGTTTAGGCCGGACAAAAATCCAGCGGCACGAGGTTGAGTGGTCCCGGTTATATTTAGACCGGCCGCGCGCATTGAGTCGATTGCAGGTTGATAGGCACTGGCGCCGTCCGCGCCGGGCAGCCAGGGCGCGCTAAAGAGCATGTGAGTGCCAGCTGCTTCTAATTGCTTATGCATAATGCGCATTTCTTCGTCTAACGGATGTGCTTCGATTACGCTTTGCATAATGCCGCCGGCGGCCCCAACTTCTTTCGCAATTGCAACCAGCTCCTCTTCCGGAGCAAAGGTGCCTGGAATGCAGCGCCCATCTGGAAGTCGGTGAGCCTTTAGGCGATTAACAGAAAATCCGACCGCGCCCTGTTGTATAGATTGCCCGGCAAGTTTAGCTATTTGGACGATGTCCTCCGCTGTTGGAGCCTCTTCAACAGCGCGTTCACCCATAACGTAGAACCGAGTGGCAGCATGGCCAACTAAAGCGGCGACATTGACTGCAGGTTTACATTGCTCAATTGCGTCAAGATATTCGCCGAAACTAGACCACTGCCAAGAGAGTCCGGATAAAATCGCTTGGCGTGGAATGTCCTCTACCGACTCCATCATTGCCGCCAAGAGTTCTTTATCCTCTGGACGCACAGGTGCAAATGAGACCCCGCAATTGCCCATTAAAATCGATGTCACGCCATGCCAAGATGCCGGGGTGACTAGTGGATCCCAGCCAATCTGCGCGTCCATGTGAGTGTGTAGGTCGATAAAGCCAGGGGTAACAACAGCGCCTTCAGCATCTATTTCCCTAGCCCCGCTGGCGTCGACTTTGCCTAATGCAGTGATGGTATCAGCGTCGATGGCGACATCGCCTAAATAGGCGGGATTGAGTAATCCATCGACGATCAGGCCGTTGCGAATAATGAGGTCGTGCGCCATCGGTTCTTCTCCCAAATATTAGGTGGCTTTAGTCATCAGCATATTGCGGCAATCGAGTGTTCGCCCGTAAAATCGTTCACAACCAAGGATAACCTAAAATGAAAGCAGTAGTTTATAACCAACCCGGAGGTCCCGAGGTGTTCCGTTACGAAGAAGTAGCGGATCCACTGTGTGGTCCAAAAGAAGTCAAAATTGAAGTTAAGGCCATCTCGATTGAAGGGGGTGACGTGCTCGCCCGCGCATTTATCGATACCGGTGGTAAAGATCAGGTAGTCGGCTACACCGCCGCGGGTGTAATTGCGGAAGTGGGCGAAGAAGTGGACGGTTATAGCGTGGGTGACCGCGTTACCACGCTCGGTGGGGCTGGTTCCCACGCCGAGCAACGCGTGGTGTCGAGTTTCGCTTGTTGGGCTTTGCCGGACAGTGTCTCCTTTGAGTTAGGTGCGTGCATTCCTGTGACCTATGGCACCGCGCATGACGCATTGTTTGAATTTGGTCGTCTTCAGGCGGATGAAACTGTGCTTGTGCAAGGTGGCGCGGGCGGTGTCGGGATCGCTTGCATTCAACTGGCAAAACAAGTCGGCGCAACGGTTTACGCCACTGCCTCGTCCGACGCACGACTGGCGCGTCTTGCGGATCTCGGTCTCGACGAAGGTATCAACTATGTTACCCAGGATTTAACCCAAGAAATCATGCGTCTAACCTCACGCAAGGGTGTGAATTTGGTGGTCGATCCGGTTGGCGGGAAGGTGCTTGAGCAGAGCATTGCTTCGGCTGGGCGTCGCGGACGCATAGTCAGCGTAGGTACAGCCAGTCGAGACTTCAGCAAAATCGATATCGCTGGTCTTGCACCGGGAAATAAGAGCCTCACCGGGGTATTTTTGGGCGCCGAGATGGCGACGCCCCGTGCTCAGGAAATGATGCGCGGTCTGCTCGCACAAATGGGCTCCGGTAGCCTGAGTATGCCGATTGATCAAACTTATCCTTTATCTGAAGCGGCTGCCGCCCACGCTTACATCGAATCTCGACAAGCCGTAGGGCGCGTGATACTGATACCTTAAAGAAATATATTGAAGACGGGGGGAACATGGCGCTTGCAGATTTCTCGCTAGCAGGGAAGAAAGCCATTGTAGTTGGTGGTCGACGTAATATGGGTAAGGGCTTCGCTCTTGGTTTCGCCGAAGCCGGCGCGGATGTAATCGTTACCGACGTGAATAAAGAAGATGGGGCGCTGCAGTCTGTTGCTGACGAGATTGCAAGCATGGGGCGGCGCTCGCTCGCAGTTAAAACTGATATCTCCAAAAAATCTGAAGTCGACGCTCTTGTGGCGCAGGCAATGGATGAATTGGGCGGTATCGATATCCTTATGAACGTGGCGGTTCGCTATCACCGTAAATCTCTCTTGGATCTTGATGATCAAGGCTGGGATGAATTAACTGACGTTAACTTAAAGGGGTATTGGAATACGCATCAGGCCGTTGCGCCGATCATGCAGGCCCAGGGCAGCGGCAGCATTATCAATCTGACCTCTCGCGGCGGTCTGAAAGCGCACGCGGATAAAGGTATGGGTAACTACGCTATTCTCAAAGCGGGTATTGCTATGATGACACGCCAGTACAGCCGTTATCTTGGCCCATCCAATGTCCGCGTTAACGCTATTGCGCCGTCGCTGGTTGAGTGGGAACAGCACCCGGCTGGCGACTTTTATCGCGACAATCCGGATCGAGCGCCCAAACAACCCGCACCGCCGCGGCCGGAAATGAGCGAGCAGGAAAAATTCGAGGCTTGGTCCACCGGGCCAGAAAGCCTGCCGTTGGGGCGCGTGGCGACCTTCGAAGAAATGGCAAATGCCGCGGTATTTTTGGCTTCTGATGCGGCGAGCTATGTCACGGGAGCTATTCTCTGCGTCGACGGCGGCTATATGGCTTAGTTATTGAGGCGAGTTGGTGATCCATTGGCAGCACTTGCTAACAGCTCGCTTAGCAATGCAGCCTTGATAGCCATGTGGAGTTGACCAGTAACGCATCGCAAAAAGAGGTTGAGCATGGGCGAAGATTGGGAACTTAATCATGTAGGCATGACCATCGGTAACCGTAATGCCACCTTGCGGCATTTCCAATCGATGGGTGTTGGCGTGAGCGTTGGGCCGCAGCCTTTACTGCCCTTTGAGTCGGGCGAGGGTTCGCTGACTTTCTACCGAACCCTTGACGGTGATCCTGTAACAAACACCTATACGACCGGGGGTGCTCACACCTTTAACGATGGCGAAAGCCAAATTGGCGACTGCCAGCTGGAGTGCTATCCCATGCGCCCTGGCCCAGGCATGTTTCTGAGTGAGTATTTGGCGCGGAAAGGCCCGGGTATAAATCACATATGCTTCAATACGCCCTCTGTAGAAACGGATACCGATTTTTTTCTCGGAAAAGGCTGTGACCTAATGTTTAACGCTTTGGTCAATGGCAAAACCGTCGAGAATTACCTCGATACTCGAAGGCATGGAGATTTGATGATTTCTCTGCGCCCGCCCGCCACCGACTGGGAAAAGGCTTGGAAAGCTAACAACGAATCACACCCGCTGGTTAATCCATGGCGCTTTTTGGGCGTGGGTATTGGCGTCAAAGATCTTGCTGCCACGGTTGGCTACTATGCAGAAATCGGTTTTCCGGAGGCCAGCGATGTCGTCAGTGATACGAAGATAGGCAGCCGTTCCCAGAGTGTTACGGTAGGCCCGTTGGTGTTCGATTTTTTCGCCGCCGCAGCAGATACCAGCATCTATGCCGAGTCTTTAGGGTTACGGGGTGACGGGGTGAATGACATCGCGTTTGCTGTAACCGACCTAGCTGAAGAGACTGACCGCTTGCAGGCAAAGGGAGTAAATTGTTTAGCTACGAGTGCCGATGGCTGCAGCAGCTATTTTGATACGCGTGGAGAGGGCAACATCATGTTGCGCTTGGTCCAGTATTAGATCGCTTTAACGTGAAGATTAGTGCCCAGAACTTTCGTGAGCAGAAGCAATCCAGCGACTGTCAGATTGGCCGACGCTAGTATTGAGAGCTGTAGAAGTTGGCCAGAATCGCAAGCATTTTAGAGGTCAGTAGCGCCAATAGTTAAAGGATCCCGGTAAGATTCACTTAGTCAGCATGGGGTAGACCAAAAGGGAGCACTGAGGTGAAGCCTGAAGAGCTGAAGGTGATGCGAGCCGCTAGGCCTTTTCCATTTTTACAAACAGACTCGATTTAGGCATTGTTGGGCCCAGCTTTAGATATTATTTTTGAAGGTCGTATCTTTCATCTTTTTAGAACATATTTATTAAACCGGAAGATTTACATTAATTATGGATGCATTAACGCAAACAAAAATCCTCTCGCAGCTTTCCAGTCGATTCATAGAGAAGACAAGCGCCTCGGCGAAAAATGCCGTTAGGGTTCCTGTTCATGAATTTACGGATAGAGAGCGACTGCGGCAGGAGAAGAAAACATTTTTCCGCGACACGCCGCTTTTGCTGGGCTTAAGCACTGACTTACCGGAGAACGACAGCTACCTCGCTACAAATGAAACTGGGCAACCGCTTTTGCTGACGCGAGACGCAGATGGCAGATTTCGTGCATTTTTGAATGTCTGCAGGCATAGAGGTGCGCAGATTGCCGAAATAGGCCGGGGAAGGAAGCGACGCTTCACCTGTCCTTTCCATGCTTGGAACTACAGCAATACCGGCGAACTGATTGCGATAAATCGAGAGTCCAGTTTTGGTTGCGTAGATAAAGACGGCTTAGGTCTAACCGAACTGCCCTGCCTTGAGGCCAATGGCATGCTTTGGGTTCGTCCGACGGTAGGAAATTCATTCACTGAAGCCGACGTCATGGGCGGTCTTTCCGGCGAGTTTGAGAATTGGCTGAAGCACGAGCACCTTTTTTCGGAGGCCCAAGTCATCGAGGCCGACATCAACTGGAAATTAGCGATCGATACTTTTGGCGAGAATTATCATTTTGATGTTCTTCACAAATCGTCGTTGGCTAATGACATCGTGGGCAACCTGCAGACCTGGGACCGTTTTGAGAGAAATGGGCGGATGGTCTTCGCCGGTAAGGAGGCCTTTCAGTATCTGCATGAACAGGAGATACCGATAGAAAAATGGCCCTATCGCGACGTAACCCTTAACGTTTATTTTTTCTATCCCAACTGCATCTTTTTGGTCGACAGGGCGGGCATCGATATTCTCAAGATGTATCCAGATCCAGAGGATCCGGCAAAATCAAAAACCCACCACAGCTACTATATGCGTCCGGAATTGCTTGACCACCTGCAACAGGAAGGCAGAAATACCCTAGAAGAAAGCAGGTTCGTGGGATTCAATAAAATCGTCGTCGACGAGGATTATGCGGCAGCAACGACGGTCCAAGCGGGCGCTGCGTCCGGAGCACAGGACCATTTTGTTTTCGGCAAAAATGAGCCTGCGTTGCAGCACTATCATAGTCGTCATCGCGAGGCTTTGGGTTTGGCGCCCCTAGAGGCTTTGATGAACTAAATCTTATTGTCCTGGGGAGCACGGCATGGCGACAGCGGAATTTCGGCGCGAACGAGAGCGCACGGGCAAGGTCCCCCTGAAGACCAAGATAATTTACGCCTTGGGAGAGATGCCTGGCAGCCATATGAATGGTGCAATAGGCGGTCTGCTGGCGCTTTATTACAATCAAATTCTCGGGGTTTCGGCCAGCACGATCGCCATTGGAATGGGGTTGGCGCTTCTTCTCGATGCAGTTTCAGACCCCATCGTGGGTGCTTACTCGGACAACTTTAAATCGAAGCTCGGACGCAGGCATCCATTGATGTACGCAGCCGCGGTGCCTCTCGGTATATTTATGGCTCTGCTTTTCTCGCCACCGTCAGGATTGGATGAGGCGGAATTGATCGTGTGGCTGCTCAGCTTCCTGATACTTAGCAGACTCACGTTTACTTTTTTCAGTGTCCCGTGGAGTGCGATGACGGCAGAGTTGACTGACAGCTACTCTGAACGATCCGTGATCGTAGGTTGGCGCCAGCTTGTTGGCTACTCTTTAGCAGGCTTATATACATACCTTGTCTTCAACTTCGTATTCAGCGAATCGGAGGCGTATGCGCAGGGACAGCTAAACCCTGAAAACTATACCTTCTTCGCGCCAATGCTTGGCGGACTAATTACAATGTGGTGTTTGATTACTACTCACTTCACTCGAGACCAGATTCAATACTTTTATCAAAATCAGCATGCTGAGGTTTTCCGTCTAGGCTATCTCCTCCGTTCTATTCGATCGGCGCTAAGTAATCGTAATTTCGCATTGCTCTTGACGGGAGCCCTCGTAAATTTTGGAGTAATCGGCGTTCTAGGTTTTTTCGACATGTATGTGAACACCTATTTTTGGGAATTAAAAGGCGAAGATCTTGGGCTGATCTCGTTGTTTGCGCTTATCGGCCCCTTAGGTGCTGTGCTGCTGGCAATCAATTTTCAAGGACGTTTTGAAAAACACCACGCGCTGGGGTTAGCGTTAGTTGGCGGCATGATTATGAGCATGGTTGGGGTAACCGCTAGATTGAGCGGGCTTTTCCCTGAATATGAAAGTCCGGTTTTCTTACCTGCAATTACGATGATTGCGGCGGCAAACGCGTTCTTTGCAGTGCTAACAGCAATTATGTTTCTCTCGATGATCTCTGATTTAGTTGATGATCAGGAGTTAAAAACGGGGCAGCGTCAGGAGGGAGTGTTTGCAGCTGGCGTCGCTTTTTCTACGAAGGCCGTCGGCAGCCTTGGAGTCATCATCGGTGGCTTCTTATTGGAGTTTTTTATTGGTTTTCCTGCCGGCCAAGGGCAGTCTGAAATCAGTGAAGATGTGTTGTTTCGCCTCGCGATAACCGATGCGATTGTCGTGAACTCGCTGTTACTCATTCCTGCTTACTTAATCAGTAAATATACGCTTACCAGAAGTAACTTCGCTGTCGTGCAGGCGGCTTTGCAGGAACGTCGCGAGCGTATGGCTGCATCGGGGCCTCACGCTGATTAGACAGCTGATCATGACAATAAGGCATAAGGTTGTTACTTCATTTTGAACGCAAACATAGCGGTAACTGAATTCGTCTTATTTGGAGCCGCGTTAGGTCTTAGGCCTTACAAACTGATTGAGGTGTCTCGTTCAGTCAGAGGAATGGGATGGCTGCAATTGGGTGAGGACGTAGGAGGGGTAGAATGAAAATCTTAGCCGGCACATCAAAAGGCCTATTCGAGATCGAAAATGGGTCGGCAAATCTGATTCTGAATTCGAAAAGTGTTCGGGAAGTCGTTAGGTTCGATCACGATATTTTTGTAGGAACAGGCCAAGGCTTATTTGTGAGCAAAGATTTTGGCGCTCATTGGTCAGCCCCTAAACTAGTCGACTATACCGTATGGCAGGTGCGTCGCGCTGTGGACGGCACTCTCTATGCGGGGACTTATCCGGCAGCGCTTTTCAAAAGCAGCGACGGTGGTGACACTTGGGTAAAACTTGAATCGTTCTCGCGAGTCGTCGCAGAACAAGGTTGGTGTATACCTGTTGAACCGCCAATGGCTAGCCAGGCCAGAGCAATCGTAACGGATGCTGACAACGCGGATGTGCTTTGGGTTGGCGTTGAAGTGGGTGGAATTATGTACAGCGATGATGCCGGCGCTACTTGGACGTTCACTGCCCCAGGCGGTAACCCGGATCTTCATATGATTTCCCCTCATCCCACCAAGCGTGGGGTGTTATTCGCTTCGACCGGCTACGGAAGATTAGATGGAGTTGCCGAAATGGTTGAAGGTAATGCCGGGGTCTTTAGAAGCGAGGACTTTGGTAATAATTGGGACTATGTTTGGAACCGCATCACGCCAAGATATTCACGCCCCATGTGCGTAGATTCGAGAGATCCGTTTAGCTTGACTGTGGCCAGTGCGCCGACGGCTTTTTCGAGTTTTAAGGATGAAGGTGGTGCTCAGGCCATGTTGTTTCGATCCGACAACGAAGGTCGGGATTGGCGATCGTTGTGTGATAAAAAGCATTCGCCGTCTGCTGCCAATTTCCATGGATTAACTGTTGATCCTGATGAAATAGGAGGTGTCTTGGTTGGCACCGATACCGGGGAAGTTTGGTCTGTTTCCAAGGAAGCGACCTGGACCCTCGTAGCAGAGGGCATGCCGGCGGTTTTATCGATTTTCGCTGGCGAAGAAGCTTTAAGTGAAAAAGTCAAATCGGTAACCTGATACGCTCTGATTATAGATTTCTGCAGCGAGTAACTTTTTTCTTGGACGGGGTCCTTTGGGGGGGTAGTTATGAATTTTGTTAAAGATGATAGAGACAACCGTGTTGCACCGGGGTCCGAAGCTTTTGTGCCCGAACTGCAACTCACGGCTGGGCAGGCTTTGCCTATCGCGGCAAACGGTGGGAGGTCCTATCTTTCAAAGGACGTAAATGGCGATGCGGGCACCGAAGCAGCGACCGAAGATGCGTTACTACAAATTGCCTCTGGGGAGGGTCAACAAACAATTGATCTCATCGAGAATGCCCCGCCGGGTCCCATCGACACTAAGTGGGGTAAAGGATTTCGTAGATATGCTGAATGTATGGAGTATATCCAGGCGGCCGCAATTGCCGTGCCGGAGGGTGGTGTAGCGCTGCCGCTGAAATATACGATATTCGAAGCACCTTCTTACTCGATAGTTTCATCAAACGCGTTGTGGAAAGACCCTTCTCGGCAAGGCGATGCGGCCGCTTTGGCTAAGGATGAGCGCGATAACGCAAGAAGGAGCCTCTACTTCCCACAGGTTTTGCGCGACGCTCGGCGCATCTCCGAGTATCACAATGGTCTGAACCCGATGACTTCCGAATGCATGGATAGGTTGGGGTTGTCTTTGGCCCATTGTGAGTCCAAGTGCAAGAATTTCTACGATGCCGAAGAGGTGGAACGTGTCTTTTACCCGGAGATTGAGAGATTGCTTCTCGAGTTCTTTCCCGACGCAGTAGATGCCTTAGTCTATAACCACGATGTCTTTGATAAAGAATACCAAGGCGATCGAACGGAAGATCAGGACAAAAAGAATCCCGGTGTGAACGCGAGCTACGCGAATCTTGTCCATAATGACCTGAACGATAATAGTGGTCGGGTCCGGTGTCGGGAATTGCTAACGCAGAATTTGAGAAACTTCGGTAGAACGCAGAATTTCACACAAGCGCAAGCAGATAAGAAAATGTCGCGGAGATTCATGTCAATCAATCTGGCTAAGCCAATGGAGACGGTGGAGCAAAATCCCTTCGTATTGTGCGCATGGCCCTCATTTTCCGACCAACCCTATATCAACAATTATCGTGTCTATGACGACAGGGTAGGCGAGACGACGCGCTTCACTTATCGGCCTGAGCATGAATGGTATTGGTTGCCGCAACAACAGCCTAACGAGGTCTCAATGCTGAAGTGCTACGACTCAGTAACCGATGGTTCTGTGTCTCGGTGGTCTTTTCACTCCGCATGTGTTGATTCCACAGCACCTGAGGATGCACGGTGCAGGAAAAACGTTGTCGTGAGATCGTTCGTATTCTTTTAATTTCGAATCTAAATCAAGCCTGCTGGCGTGCGTCCGCACAAGACTCTATAGCGATCGGCTCTAAGGGCTGATAGACGGAGGACTTTATGCAGTTTGACCGCGACTAATTCAGTTCGAGACCTTCCAGCGCGCCATCTTCTCGCCACTGCCTCAGCAATTTCATGTAAGCGCCAACGCCCTTGCTGTAAGTCTCGCGACGAACATTGCGGTAACGCTTAGCGGCCCCTTCCTGGTTGTAATAGCCTGGTGTACAGGTGTCTGGCGACCCCCCAAGTACGAAGCCGCCGCCCTTGGTTTCAAGCTGATCGGCAATCCAATGCTCCTCGGCTGCAACCGATACGTTTGCAGCTCTGATACCGCGTTTGCCCAACTCGCTGATTGTATAAGCGACGTGTCCAGCTTGGACATCGATGCCGTGTGCGTAGTTGGCGCCAAGTTGAAAGACAAAACCGCCGCCGCATAAAAACAAGTTCGGGAAGTCGCTAACCATTAGACCATGCATGGTGCGCATACCGTCTTGCCAATGTTCGTAGATCGATTTGCCGCCGATGCCAAAGATTGGAATGCCAAGGCGCCGCTCATAACTTGAGGTGATTTCAAAACCGCTGGCATAAACAATACAGTCAACAGAGTACACTTTGCCGATGGCTACGATACCGTACACAGCGATCGCCACTACGCCCTGTGTGGTGCTGACATCCACCAGTTCCACGTTGGGCCGATTGAACGTGTCGAGATAAAAGTCATTAAACGTAGGGCGTTTGCAGAATTGGTTGTAGTAGGCCTTCAGTTTGTCGGCAACCTCAGGGTCTTGCACGGCGTCATCAACCAGCCCTCTGATTTCTTCCATGGTTTTGAAATCGGCAATTTGCACCAAACCGGGAATTTTTCCTTCGGCTTGGCTGGCTAAATCCTTCAGATTACGCGTCAGCCGGGTCCAGCCGTCATCGGCAAAAGCTGGATCGATCGGTCCGCCCAAAAATGCCTCGCCGAATTTCTTCTGTCGCTCTTTTTGCCAGCCAGGCTTGAGGTTCTTGGCCCACTCTGGATCGGTTTCTGCGTTATTGCGCACGTCCACCGACGATGGCGTGCGCTGAAATACATAGAGTTGCTTCGCGCTCTCACCCAATGCCGGAACACATTGCACTGCCGTGGCGCCGGTGCCGATAATGGCAACGGTCTTGTCGGCCAGACCCGTAAGCCCGCCGTCCGGACCGCCTCCGGTGTAGTCGTAGTCCCAGCGACAGGTATGAAATGAATGGCCTTTGAATTTCTCAACACCCGGGATGCCCGGCAAACGCGGCCGGTTCGCTGGACCGGTACCAAGGCAGACATGGCGCGCCCGCATCTCATCGCCGCGATTGGTGGTTACCAGCCACACCGACTCGTCATCAAGCCAGCGCATCTCCGTGACCCAGGTTTGGAATACCGCATCTTTATAGAGATCGAAATGCCTGCCGATTCTCTGGGCGTGCTCGTAAATCTCTGAGGCGTAGGAAAATCGTAGTTTGGGTACATAGCCGGTTTCTTCCAGCAGCGGCAGATAACTGTAAGACTCGATGTCGCACTGTGCGCCCGGATAGCGGTTCCAGTACCAAGTGCCGCCAAAGTCACCGCCGCTCTCAACGATGCGTATATCGCGTATACCGGCCTGAACCAAGCGTGCCGCGGTGAGCATGCCGACCCACCCGCCGCCGATCACGATCACCTCACGCTCATCCTTAATGGGCGCACGCTCCAGCGGTTCGCAGTAGGGGTCTTCTTCCAGATATTTATTCGTAAAGGGCGAATCGTGCGCAAGCTGCACGAATTGTGCTTCAGCATCTGGGCGGATGCGTTTGTCGCGTTCTTCCGCGTAGCGCTCGGCAAGCGCATTGGGATCGAACCCAAGTGTCTCGTTGGAAATTGCGTTGTCAATTGTGCTCATAGTCGGCCACCCCCAGAAACTAGGCCATAAGCATACCCCATGGGCCGTGCCGTTTGAGCCGGTTATTGAACGGGTTTATTGCGATCAAACCACTGCGGCTGAGGGCACCTATTGCTCGATAAATTTGGCTAATTCCTTGATCTAGCGAACACCATTGCATGAATAGACAGTCCTTAATAGGCACAGTCCACTGTGGCAGAATTGCGCTTAGTTTCTGACAGACAGGCTTATGGAGGTGATCTAGTGAGTACGACGGGACGTGATGAAATTGCCTTAATTGTGGGTGGTGGCCCTGGTATCAGCGCGAGTTGCGCCAGACTTTTCACCGAAAGTGGTATGCGCGTGGCAGTGGCTGCGAGAAATATCGAAAAATCTGCTTTGGCACGCCTCGCAAGTGACTTCGACGTGCAATTAATTCAGTGCGATGCGGCCGATCCTAGCGCTGTCGAAAATTTGTTTCAGACCGTAGATGAGACGTTAGGCACGCCACGGCTCGTGGTGCACAATATCGACGGTAGGTCGGCAGAAGTTTTCCGCAAGCCGATAACGGAAGTCGATCCTCACCTCGTGCTTGAAACGTTGAAAAATTCAACATTCAGTGGCTTTTTGGTTGCGCAACAAGCCGCTAAGCGCATGCTTGCGAACGATTCTGACGTGGAGCATCGCGGATCCATTATTTTTACGAATGCCAGTGCTGCCTTAAAAGGCTATCCACTTAGTGGGGCTTTTGCTGCGGCTTCGCATGGTAAGTCGGGTCTGGCGCAAAGTATGGCAAGGGAACTCATGCCGAAGGGAATCCATATAGCGCACGTGCCAATTGATGCGGCGATCGGTTGGGAGCACGAGGATGGTTCGCGAGCGCATCGTTTAGCCGGCGAAACGGTGGACGACAATATGGCCCATCCTGATCGCATCGCGGAAGTTTATCTGGATCTACATCGACAACACCGATCGACTTGGGCCTTTGAGGTCGTCTTGCGACCTTGGACCGAGAATTGGTAGGCGGCTTAACTCAGGCGAGGGCGAGTAACAGTCGATCGCTCTGTGCTGCAGCCTAAAATCCTGTAATGCGGATCAATTCAGTGCGCAGACCCTTAATGAGCGCACTAATCCTTCGCCATTCCGCCATCCACATTAAGGGTTTGTCCCGTAATGTTTGCAGCTGCATCGGAGGCCAGAAATAACACCGCTTCGGCGATATCCGCGGTGGTTTGCTCGCGTCGTAGCGGGGTTTGGGGCATACCTTCACCGGCATATCTGCCTTCGGCAACGCCTAAAAACCACTGGCGTGGATCCTCACCTTTGTACTCCGGGTGATTTGCGACCATTGCTTCGGAAAGATCTCGCCAACCGTCTGTATAAATTATTCCGGGGCAAATCGCATTCACGTTGATGTTGTGGCGACCCAGTTGATCCGCAAGCAATTGGGTGTAGCGAATCAATCCGGCTTTGGCGCTGTGGTAACTGGATGATAAGGGGACAAGGTCGACGTGAGGCATTCCCGGCCGGCCGGCCAGAGATGACATGTTAATTATTTTGCCCGACTTTCTCTCGATAAGGTGAGGCATCACAGCTTCGCACATCAGCACTGGCGCTTTCAGACTCATGGCATAGGTGCCGTCCCATATCGCCTCTACCTCGGCAAGAGGATTGTCTTGGTCGACAATTTCATCGGCCGAACCGCCACCAACATTGTTAACTAGGATATCGATCTTGCCGAATGCGTCGATGCCGGCACTGACCATTTCAAGGATTACCGAAGACTTCGTTATATCGCCTGCCACAGACACTACCTTTGCGCCTAATCCTTCGATCTCGTTCGCGAGCGCTTGAGTGTTCTCACTGCTGAACGAATTGATTACGACATTAGAGCCTGCTTTAGCCAGTGTTAATGCGACCTCTTTACCTATACCTCTGCCGCATGCAGAAATGAGTGATACCTTGCCGTCTAATTTCATGGGTTGATCCGGTTATTTTATTGAGTTCAGTTCCGTTCCGATCAGCAGTCGACCATCGCTTTCGAGTTGGGTGTTGCGTGATGCGTACTCAAGTGCTTTTTGTGGCGAGCTCAAGTCCTCACCTAGGGGCAATGGCGGCGTGAAATATCCAAGCGACGGGCCGGCTACGGCATAGCCTAGCAACTCTTGAAGCTTAGGGTCGAGATCCTTGGCGATTGCCGGCGGACAAGACAAATACTGGTTGTCCTCTTGGCGAAGCCAGCCAAGGGTATAGTCGATATTAAGTCCTATTCGATCATTCTGACTCGTATTGGCACCGGCACCGTGGATGACCGAGCCGGAAAAAATAAGCATCGAGCCGGGCGCCATTTCGGCCGCAACGAAAGCCTCTTCGGGTAGCTGTGCGTCATCCGGAAGGCCGGGTGACCCTGGCGCTATACGCGTGGCTCCGTTCGCCTCGGTAAACTCAGTGAGGGCGAGCATTATGTTGAGTTGCGGCTCGATTTTGCTCATGAGTTCGGCAAGCACAGGATTCACTCTGGGTTCAACGTCCGGCGGCAGTTGGATTTGACTCCAAGCCCAGCGGTCGCGGTGGGGCATCTGGGCCGTCTCGCCGGGCAGCACGCGAATCACTTGGGTGAGATGCAATTGGAAAGTATTCGCGTAGGGTGCCAGAAAGGTTTCTACGAGATCCAGTATCCGAGGGTCAATGGCCAATTCACGGCAGCGCGGCGAGCGCGCGATCAGAGCGCCGGTCCGGGTAGTTTTGAACCCGCTAAAGTCGCTTTTAGACTGCATTGTGGCGTCGATAAAGGGGCGCAGTTCATTATTGAGGGCGTCTACTTGGGATTTCGAAGCAAAGTCCTTTAGTACGACACAGCCGTCGCTTTCAAGGATTTTTGCCAGGTCCTCACACGGCGCGTCCGCAGGACGGATCTGTAGTTCGCGCTGAGTCATAGGTCTGCCCCCCCCCTCTTTGGCTCGGATAGAACCAATCTTTAAGTAGGCTACTTTGCTATGAATATGCTGACAAGCGTCTACTTAGAATGCTAGTTTGCGAGTAAAGCTGAAAACTGAGGGGGGATCTATGAACGTAGCAGGGCAAAACTTACCCGATTATCAACATCCTGAAGGCGACTATCGTCACATCTTTTCATACCATCCGATGAATGTGCAGATTGCGCGTGCCGAAGGGGTGTACATATACGACGATCAAGACAACCGATATTTCGATGCGTCTGGTGGCCCGTTTGCGGTCAATCTGCCGCACAACCATCCACGCATGAAAGCCGCTATCGCGAATCAGTTGGACAAATACGCTTATACCCATCCAGTTCTTGCTGATCCGCTGCGCGCGGAATTCTGTAGGAAGCTGGCTGAGATAACGCCTGGAGATTTAGATCATATCTTCCTAGTTTCTGGAGGCTCAGAAGCGGTTGAGACGGCCTTCAAGGTGGCACGTCAGGCGCAGATTTCACGCGGAAACCCCGATAAGTACAAGATCGTCAGTGTCCACGACAGTTATCATGGTATGACGTTGGCCACGCTGGGTGCCTCAGGGTCGCCGGGTTCTCACAAACCGTTTATGCCGATGATCCCCAAATGGCCGCACATTCGGCAATATTCAGACTTTGACCGACCGGAAGGTGTGAGCAGGGAGGAGTGGGGTGTTGAGTGTGCTAAAGCTCTGGAAACGGCGATCCATTATGAAGGGGCTCAATCCGTTGCCGCATTTCTTGCGACACCGCACGGCTGCGGTGCCGATTATGCGGTGGTGCCGCCCGCCAGCTATTGGCAAACAATACGCGAGATTTGCGACCGCTATGATGTTCTGCTGATCGCTGATGAAGTCGTCACCGGCTTTGGTCGAACGGGCGAGTGGTTTGCTATGGATCACTACGACGTTGTGCCAGACATTATGACGCTGGCCAAGGGTATCGCCAGCAGTTATATCCCTTTCGGTGCAGTGGCGGTTTCTGCTGAGATTAATGCGCCTTTCGAGGCCGGCGAGACGCATTTCATCCACGGATTTACTAATGGTGGGCATCCCTTGGGCTGCGCGGCGGGCGCCGAATTGATCGACATCATTCGTGACGAGGAACTGTTGGAAAATTGTCGAAAGCAAAGCGAGGTTCTATTTTCCTACAGAGATACGCTGCTGGCACATCCAACGGTCAGAGATGTACGCGGTTGGGGTTTGATGATGGTTCTGGAGTTAATTAAGGATAAGCAGAGCATGGAGTTTTTCGACCCCTCACTGCAAGCTGAGAAACTTTATTCGGCGATTACTTTAAAGCATGGATTAGTCATGTATGGGAGTTTATATGGTCCTCGAAGGCAAGCCGCATTCAAGCGCGGTATCCCCTCGTGGCTGTCGCCGCCGCTGACCATTACTACCGACGAAGTGCACGACATGGTAGGTCGATTGGATAGCGCTCTAACTGAATGGGAATCAATTGTGCTCTAGTCCGTTGCATTTGCGCCGATGCGTTTCTGTCTGGCTCGGTAAAGGGCTTTGGCGCATTGGGCAAATTGCTTGGAGGGGCTGCAACAATCTGCGAGACGGCCATCGGCCTGCGCCCGTTGGATGTTGCTACTAACATTGCGCCTCCGTCAGCAGGCTACGGTGACAAAGAATCATTTTATTTTGCATAGGAGCGGCGGAAATGCTTATCAACGGCGAAGTTAAACCGGCTTTTGAGCCTGTGCGCCAACTTTTTCAGCAGTCTCTGACGGCCTCTAGAGATAAAAACGCACAACTTTGTATTTATTTGGGCGAGGAGCGGGTGGTTGATCTCTGGGCCACGTCCGGCGCCGACGAATTTTCGGCTGATTCCCTAGTAAACGTCTTCAGCAGTGGCAAGAGTCTTGAGTCAATTTTGATGGCTATGCTTGCTGATCAAGGATTATTGGATTTCACCAAGCCTGTATCCGCGTATTGGCCAGAATTTGTTGGTGCAGGTAAAGACACGCTGACGGTAGCCGATGTGATGCGGCATGAGGGAGGGCTTGCGCAGTTAAACGTAACATTATCTGCCGCCCAGCTAGAAACGTCAGCGCTGCGTCAAAATAGTGTGGGCAGTGTTTTAGAGCAGCACCCGCTGCAGTTTCCTGATGCCGAGTCTGCCCGAGAATATCATGCGATCACTCGTGGCTGGATCGTCAATGAGATTTTTCGTCGCGTAGAGCCGAGCAACAAAACCCTCGGCGAGTACTTGCGCGCGCAAATCAGTGAGCCACTTGGTGTAGACGTATACTTCGATGTCACCGAAGACGAAGCGCGCAGAGTCTGCCGGGTGCAGCCGCGTAGTCTTATGGCGCAGCTTTCAGACAGTGTTTCGCCGGGTTCACAGGCCCGCAAGATTGGTCTAACACCTTCGGAGTTAGTCAACAGGGCGCGTAGATTAATCGCTGCGTTCTCAGGCGGTGCCCGTGCCAAGCTGCCAATGCCGCTGGATGGTATGAAAGAAGAAAATTTTGGGATTTTTGATTCACCCGCCTACCTGCCTGCGCAAATACCCTCTGCAGGAGCCAAGTGTTCGGCGCGGGGACTTGCGAAACTCGCCGCGGCCATGGCGAACGGCGGGCAAATTCAGGGGCAAATTGTGCTGGGGAAAGCGGGGCATGATGCGCTGCATGCAGCACCAATTGAGCGAACGATGATGCTAATGAACACCCGTTTTACGCAGGGCGGGTTGGCTTCTTTTAATGAGTCTGATGCTGCCAAAGGTACGTTCGAGAAAGGCCTCAACGCGGGGCGCGGCGGTTTTTATGGTTGGATGGGTCTGGGTGGCTCGCTGTTTCAGTGGCACCCCGAACATCGAATAGGCTTTGCCTATGTGCCGACTGCCCTGAACCCGATCGATCTGCTTAACGAACGCGGTAAGTCGTACCAACGAGAAATGCTTCGGTGTGTTGATACCATCGCATCAACCTAGACTGGCTCGCGGTTAGGTAACCATTTGATATGAGATGTTGGCTATGAGCGACCCCTTTGATTTAAAGCCCTATATTAGAACGGTAGAGCACTATCCCATCGATGGGGTGACGTTCCGCGATATTACCAGCTTACTTGAAGCACCAACTGCCTTTGCGCGAGCGAGCCATGAAATGACTAAGCTCTGCGCTGACTTTGATCCTACAGTCATCGCGAGTATTGAGAGTAGAGGTTTTGTTTTTGCGGGACCGCTTGCCCGAGATTTAGCGCTGCCGCTCGTGCTGGCGCGGAAGCCGGGTAAATTGCCTAACGCCGCTTTTAGTCGGGCGTTCGATTTGGAATATGGCAGTACAGCGCTTGAGATCCAAAAAAATACGACGTTAACTCGTCAAGATAAGGTGGTTATTGTTGATGACTTGATCGCCACAGGCGGCACAGCGATCGCTTGTGCTGAGCTGCTGAACGAGCACTTCGCTGTGGCGAAGCAGAATATTCTGATTTTAGCCCTGATTGATCTACCTGGATTAGGCGGCAGTCAGTTGATTCGTGCCAACGGGTTCGAAGTGGCGTCCTTGGTCAGCTATCGCTGAGGGAGCTATTGCGCCATGATTGGGCCGCAGTATGGATGCGATACGAATGATTTGTGAATAACTTCTAGTTAGGCCATGAAGCTGAAAAAGCCCAAAGCGCATACCCTTATGCGCTGACTTTGGACCGTAGCGCATCCTACCAAGTGAAGGGGAACCATTTTGATTGATTATGCCCACCAGACGGTGTTGGTAACCGGCGCCGCCTCCGGCATTGGTGCCGCGTTGTCGGCTGCGCTCGCCGACCGAGGCGCTTATGTGATTTGCGCTGATGTTGATGAAGAGGGACTGGACCAAACGCTTAAGGCCCTAGGTGGCCAGGGCGAAAAAATAGTCTGCGATCTGGCAGAAACCGACGCGGCATCTACGTTGATTGCGGATGCCTTTGAATGTCGCGGGCCTCTTGCACTTGTGTGTTCGAATGCCGGTATCGGCCATCGGGCAAAAGTGACGGATCCCGATCTGGATTTCGCCGCAATCTATCGACTTTTTGAGATTAATTTTCATGCGGGCCTTAAAATTGCGAACGCCTACGCGAACAAATTGCGCGAATCGGCCGCCGAGGGTCGATTGTTGGTGACCACATCGGAAACTTCGTTGAGTTTACCCAGTGCTATCCGGAGTAATCGCGTTCCATACTACAGCGCGAGCAAACACGCATTAATGGGGGCGTTGGAGTGGTTGGCGATTGAGCAAACAACCGGACCATTGAGCATTCATGCGCTTATTCCGGGTGCGGTATACACCCCGTTGATTTCGGGTCGCTTGAAAGACCCGGCAAATGCATGGCCGGAATTGGAACTGATCATGCCTGAAAGGTGTGCCGAGATTGCGCTTAAAGGGTTGGACCTAGACTTATTCTATATTCCGACTCAAGCCCACATCTTGGATGATATGCAGCCGCGTATTGATGGCGTGCGCATGGCGCTGCAAAGCCTGGGCATTAAACCAACGGTGTAGACGAGTCGAGCAGCAATTTGATTGGCCACTTGCCGAGCAAGAGTGGCTGCGGGTGGTCGGTTAAACCAGCCGGAATTCAAAACCGCAAATGCTGAGGACCTCGCCCGCCCTACTGCGATCTGTGGCGAGCAGCTCGGCCGCAGCCAAGCCGTCGCCTCTACCATCGTTAGCTTGTACAAAGCGAATCTTCGCGTCGTCCAGTTCTATAACGTTGTCTTTTAGCGTCGCGCCAATGGCTTTGGCCCACCGCTCAGCCATTGTTTGAGGAACGTCGGCTTGGATGTCGATGGCTACGATCTTGGTCACGACGTCGCCGAGGGAATGGTACAGCCAGTCATGTCCGGCCCACAGCCAGCTTTCCGGCGGATCGGCCTGATCTAGGGATAAAATAGCGCCCCCGACGTCCTTGGGGTGCAGATGGATGCCGTGTATTGAGGTGTCGCGTTCGTTAACCTGACCATCGTGCACGATGCGAAGGCCAGCGCCTTCAACCCGCTCTTTGTGTTGTTCGAGATTGTCAGTCTGCAGCAGTACCATGTAGCCGCCCGCGCCATCGCGGCGCTCAAGAAAGCGACCTGCTGTGGTACCGGCCTGTTTAGGAGCGACTACTTCGAGTAATTGATCACCAATCGCATATAGGCCGTGGCGCAGGCCAAAGTGGGAAAGCCCAGGGTCTCGATAGCACACCTCTAAGCCAAGTTGATCACAGATTTTTTGTTCTGCGTCCCTGAGTTCTGCGGTTACTAACGCTATTTGTCTGAGTCGCATCATTGGTTCGGACCTCGGTCGTCGGGTGAGTGTTTGAGTCTAGCCAAATGCATTTTGCTTTTCGAGGGAGTCGTACGCTCGATCCGATATCTGCTGTGGTTTTCCAGCAAGTTCTCCCGAACCTTCGTAGGTTTAAGGGTGGCACCAAAGCCTAAATTGGCTTTTACTGTCGGGACGAGAGGGTAAATGTTCTAGGAGGGCGCTAATGAAAATTGGCATGATGCTGGGTTTTGAAGATTCGATTAAAACCATTACGACCATTGCACAGGAAGCTGAGCGGTCGGGAATTCACAGTCTTTATACCGTGGATGCCGGACGCAGTGCCACCATCACTGCCGCTGCGGTTATCAACGCTACCCACAGGGCCAAAGTAGGCACTTACATTGTTAATGCGTTTGCTCGGGAGCCGTGGATGACGGCGCTTGAGGCTAGGGATCTAAACGAGATCAGCGGCGGGCGCTTTGTTCTCGGTGTCGGCACTGGCAATCTGCATTTTAACGACCTTTATATGGGGATTGATTCGACCAAGGCCAAGGCGAAGATGCGCGACTTTATGCAGATCGTGCGCCAGGTTGTCGCTGGGCGCGCGGCGGAGCGAGTGCGCTATCAGGGTGATGTACATCGCATCCGCTGGCGCGCGACTTGGAATCCGATCGAGCCGACGCCGCCGGTATTTATGGCTGCATCGGGTCCGAATATGGTTAGGCTCGCCGGCGAAGTCGCAGACGGCGTGGGTGTTGGCATTATGTCGTCGGTTGAATTCGTACGTGACATTGTGCGACCGAATGCACGGCAAGGTGCGGAACAAGCGGGCCGAGATCCAGACGCTCTGGTATTTCCAACCGCCGCTACCATCAGCATTAACCAAGATGCGAACGCGGCGCGGCAGGCGAGTAAACGAGCCATATGCAAGCTCTATCACCCGATACCGCACCCTTATTACGATTCCCAGCTGAGGCAATTGGGCTTTGCCGAGTTCGCAGATCAAGCCACTCAACTGGTGCCAGCGGGCAGATTAGCAGAGGCCATTGACCTAGTGCCTGAGGCGGTAGTGGATACTATGACTATCACCGGTAACGTTGAACAATGTGCCCGGCGAATTGATGAATATGAAGGTGTGGCTGATGAATTGATTCTCGCTCGAACCGGGCAGCCTGGTGACACCAATACGTTGGCGGATTATGAGGATCTGTTCCAGTTGATGAGGGCTTCAGGCAGCTAATTCACGGGCGATGAGATTAGGGAGTCCCAAGATGATAAAGCAGGATTATCGGATAGCGAGTGCATCGGATGGCGACAAGGTTTTGTTGCGAAATAAGCGCCTCTCGGAAACTGAGCATGGTCGGTGTCGCAGCACCGTTTTGTTCGTGCATGGTGCGACCTATGGTTCGACGTACACGTTCGATTACCAAATATCTGGGCAGTCGTGGATGGATCATCTTGCGGCCCAGGGATTCGACGTTTGGTGTTTGGATCTCTTGGGTTATGGGTTGTCTGACCGGCCCGCGGTAATGGATCAGCCGGCAGAGGAAAACTCGCCAATCGTAGATACCGCGCATGCGATTCAGGAAGTAGATCATGCTATTGCGTTTATCCTCGAGCAGCGTCAGCTCGCCGCACTTGATCTGATTGGCTACAGCTGGGGTACCGCGATATGCGGGGGTTATACCGCTCAGCATCCGGACAAGGTCGCCAATCTGGTCCTAAGTGGTGCGTTATGGATAGAGGGCTTGGCGCCAACTGGTGCGCCTCAGGAAAATCTTGGCGCGTATCGTACGGTTGATGCCGAATCGATGATGCGGCGTTGGTCCACTGGGCTGCAGCAGCATGAAATCGAGCGCATTATCAGTGAAGACGACCGGAGAAATTGGTGTCAGCACACCGTTTCCTGCGATCCAACGGCGACCCAAACCGGTTTGCTGCGTGCGCCCACTGGGGTGATGCAGGACTATGTGCGATGCCGGGAGACCGGGAAAGATTGGTATGATCCAAGCCAGATCCTAGCCCCCGTGCAGATCGTTGTTGGCGAACTTGATCAGGAAACCACGCCAGCTCAGGGGCAGCAGCTGTTCGCGCGTTTGAGCGCAGCGAAAACTAAACAGCTGACTGTAATCGGCCAGGGCACCCATTCGCTGCTACTGGAAAATAACCGTCATCAGCTGTACCGCGTAGTCGATGCGTTTCTTGCTGACCAACGATCAGGTTGACGGCCAGGGGTGTTATTTCTAACGCGTGATAGGGGCTTTGCTTGGCTCGCATTAGTTTGTTCGGTGCGTTTTGTTTGACTGGTGATTGCGGTGGTTTGCGAAATGCTCGCGCGCTGGTGTTTTTTTGTGCACTGACATGGAGTGCACTTGCCGTCGCCCACCCGGAAGACGATTTGTGTGACCCTAGCCGCGACGCTATGGATCCGCAGCTTTGTGCCATGTTGGCGCAGCTCAATAGTGCTGACGGGGCCCTGAATCAGCAGTCAACATTCCGAGTCGCTGCCCTGCAAAGTCAGGGTGTTTTCGATACGCTAGGCCGATTCGTGATGATCGGTGTCGGGCATATTTTACCCGGCGGATTGGATCATATTCTGTTTGTGCTGGCGATATTTTTGGCTGCTCGGCGTGCCGCCAGTCTTATCTGGCAGATCTCTGCCTTTACGCTTGCACATACGATCACCCTCGCCCTCGCTGCAACCGGCCTAGTTAATTTGCCCAGCAGTTTGGTGGAGCCGGTTATCGCCTTTACCATCGCGTTTGTTGCGGTTGAGAATCTGTTGTTTAAGGACGTCGTTAAGTGGCGGCCTGTTGTGGTTTTTATCTTCGGCTTAATCCACGGGCTGGGTTTCGCGAGTTTTTTTAGTGCCTTGGATTTGCCGCCAGGATTATTTTGGAGCGCGTTGATTGGTTTCAATATTGGGGTGGAGGTCGGCCAGCTGGGCGTTGTTGTGTTGGCAGCAGTCGCAGTGCGGCTGTGCTTCAAAAAGCCGGCGCAGGATGTGCGGTATCAAAAATGGATTTTCCGACCGGGCTCAGCCCTTATCGGGCTGAGTGGTCTATGGTGGGGCTTCAGCGCAGCGCTAAATCTTTGATGGCTACTCTGCTTTAAAGCCGCGTCCCTCAAGTAGTGGTTCGATGCTTGGATCCTGACCACGGAAATTCCGATAAAGCTCGTCAGCGGGTTTCAAGCCGCCGGCCTCGTACACCCATTTTTGCAGCCGCGCGGCCAGCTGCGGATCCCAAATGTCTTCCGCCTGTTTGAATGCATCAAAACCGTCGGCATCGAGAATTTCTGACCACAGGTAGGCGTAGTAGCCTGCGGAATAGCCACCCGCAAAAATATGGCTGAAGTATTGTGAGCGGTACCGCGGCTCAATCTCTGGTATCAGACCGTAGTCTTCGAGCACTTGTTTTTCGAATGCACGAGCGTCGGTGATTTTGGCCGCTGCGGCTGGCGTCAGTGAATGCCACGCAAGGTCTAGGAGTGATGCGGCAACGTATTCTGTTGTATAGAAGCCTTGATTGTGATTTGCAGCCTGACGAATCTTCTTTACCAGGTCAGTAGGGATGACTTCGCCGGTTTCGTAGTGCGTTGCATACATTTCAAGCATTTCTGGTTGGCTTACCCAATGTTCGAGAATTTGGGCAGGGAATTCGGTGTAATCTCTTGGCCCGTCAACGCCGGAAAATGTTGGATAGTCTATTTGTGTCATCAAACCATGCAGCCCGTGGCCAAATTCGTGGAACAGCGTCTCTACATCAGAAAAGCGCATCAGAGTTGGTTCACCTGCAGGCGGCATGGGCAAATTCATATTATTTGTGATCAGGGGGCGAATCCGCTCGCCGTTGATATTCGAGGTGCCGCGGTAGCTGCTCATCCAGGCGCCGCCGCGCTTGGAATCGCGCGCATACATATCGGTCATAAACAGCCCGAGGTGCTCGCCCGCCCGATCTTTCACATCGAAAGAAACAACGACTGGGTTCCAGCCCTCGACATCAGCTTGTTCAAACGATAGGCCGAATAGCTTGGTTGCCATAGCAAAAGCGCCTTGTTGGACGCTTTCGAGTTTGAAATAGGGCTTGGTTGTGTTCTCGTCGAGGTCGTAACGTGCCAAACGTAATTTTTCTGCGAGATGCCACCAATCCCATGCGGCAAATGTTGCCTCGCCCATCAGGCCCTGCATATCAGCACGTTCTCTTTTCGCCTGGGCAAGACCTGGGCGCCAGACTCGAAGTAAGAAATCTTCAGCTCCCGCGGGGGTCTTTGCCATGTTGTATTCAAGGACGTAATGTGCATGGGATTCGTAGCCCATTAAGGCGGCGCGCTCGGCGCGAAGCTGAGCAATTTTAATGGCGAGCGGCCCATTATCGCGTTCGCCTTTGGAGGCGCGCAGTCGATAACCGTTAAACAGATCTTCGCGCAGGGCTCTGTTCGTAGACTGCACCATAAAGCTTTCATAAGCGGACCGATTTAAACCCACGATCCAGGCTTTTTGCTCCTCATCGTAAATTGCGGCTTTAAAATCACTGCTCAAGCCAGTTGTTTCTTCTTCAGTTTTCAACACCAGTTTGAATGCCTTGGTTTCCAGTAGCAGGTTCTGGGCAAACTGCGTGGTTAACTTGGAAATCTCTTCATTGATGGCGGCGATCTGATTTTTTACCTCTGGTGAAAAAGCCGCGCCGGCACGCAGGAAACCCCGATGACTGAGTTCCAATAGCCGTGCTTCCTGCTCACCCAGGTTAAGTGAATCCCGCGCATCAAAGACCGCCTTGACCCGTTGGTAAAGCACATCGTTTAAGGTAATTGCGTCGGCCTCGCGGGTCAGCATTGGATAGATTTGGGTCTGCAATGCGCGCAATTCGTCGTTGGTATCCGTGCCGGTAATATTGCTAAACGTATAGGCCACCTTGTTCAGCGAGTCGCCCGTTACTTCCAGTGCCATGATGGTGTTGTTAAAAGTCGCGGGTTCTGTGTTGTTGACGATCACATCGATTTCCGCGCGCAGTTCTAGGAGTGCTTTCTTTACGGCGGGTAAATAATCAGCGGTTTCAATTTCCGCAAACGGCGGCACACCGAACGGCGTTTGCCAAGTCGTGCGGAACGGATTGCCCTGAAGTTCTGCTTCGCTAACGGCAAGATCTCCTGAGGCTGAGTTGGCTGCGTTGGTGTCAGGTCCCGGCGAGGTCTTAGACTCTCCGCAGGATGCGCTTAGATTGGCAATAATTAGTAATGCTAATAAACGACGAATACTCAACATTTCTCTCCAATTCATTAGGGATAGGCGTGCCCGACCAGAGCACTTGAGATTTTCTGAGAGCTTATACAGAGGTTGAAAAAAACGCTATGCGCAAAGTGCGTCAACGCCCACGGCATTCCAGTTGAACATGGCAATTAAGGCCAACTGTGGGCTGCCATTGACGCAGTATGGTTATGGAGCGGTAAAAAGCGCGGCGTTGTTCACTAGTGGAACGAGATTCACTGTACGGAGAATTTGGCAAATAGTGCGGGGTGGTCGCTGAGAGGCTCTGAATCAGCGGTAAAGGATAAGTCCTCGCCCGAATCCAAAACCGTCAATGTGGTGCTCGAGCCGCTACGAAAATAGATGTAATCCAGGACTCTCCAGCCTCGCTTGGCCTGCAAACCCTGACCTGCGCGAGTGAGTTTCAAACGATCGCGAAAGTGCAGGAGTAGTGCTTTATCTTCAGGGGATTGCCAGTCTAGATTCAGGTCGCCGGCAAGGATAATGGCTTCGCCTTGTGCGGTTGCCTGCATTGCGGATGCGATCTGCTCGAGTTGAGACGCTCTTGCCGCTCGATCGTGTGCGCTTCTCCCTGCATCTAGGTGGGTATTAACAAAAATAATACGATGTCCCGCTGGCGATTCCAGAGTGCCGATTTGGAAGCCTTTTTGTGCGAAACAGTCGTTTAATTTTCCCAGCCAACCAGAACACTTATTGAACGGGGTAAAGGTCGTACTCATTTTCCACTCGTTGCTGGCAAAGGCGGAAATGGTCGTTAAGCCAGAGTTGGAACAAACAAGACATTTCCGCGTTCCGGGATTTTCGCCTCTTGAGGCACAGTGCGATTTTGGCAAATTTCGAAGCAGGATGTGATGATGTGCGAAGTCTTCTTGCAGCAACGCAAGCTCATAATTTTTTGTCAGCTGGGCGATTTTTGGAAAACGCTCGGTTGGTCGATCTCCAGCGATAATGGAGGGAAGTCCATGGGTGTTGTACACCAACAGATTTAGCTCGAAAGCGTCTTGTGGAGCGGCGCTGAAAGCTGCCAACGGCGAGCACAAGGCGAGAAATAATAATGCCCTCAACTCACGTGCTCGGTGTAATGATGACTGGAGTCAGACATTCGTCAATACTGCAAATAGAATTAGTATAACTGTTAGTCGTAGTTGGGGCTTGAGATAAGCACAAAAACCATTACGCAAGGTTTATCGCTGTTATTTCGCCACGCATGCGCGGTCGCCCGCTGCACAACGATATCTCCGGCGTTAAGATTCACCGACTCGGAATCGAGCTCTAAAGTTATTTGGCCTTGTAAAACAATGCCGTAGTCGATCGTCGGTGTTGTATGCATTCCGGGGCGTTCCTCCTCCATCGCGCCACCGGTATTAAACCGACTCGCCGCTGCGCGAAGTACTTCCGGATCATATCCACTGCCATCGTTAGGCTTGAACGTGAACACGCGCACGCGCGACCCACCGCTTGGTGGTATTAGATCGAATGAGTCTGCCGCAGCGGGGTCGATTACGTTGTTTGGATCGAATTCGGCGGGGTCATCGATCCAGATTTCTTCGTCTAAAAATGCGCCAAGATCAATAGTTCCTGGTGTCGGACCATCGTGTAGCAAGTAGGATTCGCCGTCACTGTTGTTCGCGGTAACTATTCTTCGTGCGGGCATATTCCAAAACCTCCGGCGCAAAATGAGTTCGCAGTGAATAATTGTTGTCGGTTTTTCAGTCTACCCATAACGAAAGACGATGCGTAAGCGTTTTTTGTCGGGTGATTATGTATTCCGTAGCCGGTTTTTGAAGAACTTAACTTAACTGACAGCGGTTAGTTCTTTCCTATTCGATGTTATCGGGTCATCAAACAGCAGCGAGCCAATTGATGGAATAGACCATATCTAGATGCATAATGGCCCATCGTAACTTCAGCTATGTGATTGGATGGAAAACTTGGCTAATCCCAGTGTTCTGTGGGTGCAGGGCTTGCCGCTACTGCTCGTGGCTTTGTTTTGGGTGCTGTGTTTTGTGCTGAGTATGCGCGCATGGCGTATGTATCGCTCGGGCTCGTCTGCACTGCATACAAATGGCAAAGCTGTCGGATCGCTCAATCAGCTATATAAACGTGCTGCTGTGCTGCTTCTGATCCTCGGCGCTGTTGGCGGTTTCTTGCCTTCGCTTTTTATGCTCGCCAAAACGGGTCAAGTTTGGTCCGTTAATCATCAGGCACCGCACTCGATGGTTGACCAATATCTGCTTGTGCATATTCCCTTGGCCTTTTTATGGGCGCTATTGGTAGGTGTGCAATTGTGGACTGGTCAGGTGCCGGGACGCAGAAAACTGCATATACGCTTGGGTTGGCTGAGCCTCGCTACAGGGGTTATTGGGGTCGGCGTAATTGGTGGTTGGGTTTGGCCTTTGATCAATGACTTTGCTGAAGGTTTCGACAGCCCCAATGCGGGTGCCGGCATTTATACAATGACCATGGGTGTTGGTGTTGTAGTGAATGGGCTGTTGGCTGGCTACTTTGCTCGTAAGCGTGATCTTGCGCGCCATAAAGATTATGTACTTATGACGTTATTCTGGACCATGGACCCGGGTATTCATCGACTCAATATGTGGCTGATGCGGTTGTTTGGCGGCGACACGTGGGCGCCTGAACAAACCAATGGGCTAGGGATTGCGATCGCAAAGCTTCCAGCAAACCTGACGTTAATCGTTTGGGCTTTTGCTGTGGCGATATTGGCGCGGCGCTTAAATACTATCTTCTGGGGCAACATCGCAAGTCAGGTCGCACTTTGGTGCTTAGGAACGTTTGCGGTGGTGGGTGTATTTCAGGGTTCTTTGATTGCTTGGAGCGTTGTTTGCACCTCGGTAGTGTTGTTTCTGGTTGCGTGGTACGCCGATCGTTTAGCTAGGCGCTGATTGATCTTAGTTGCGCCAAATGAAACGCTATAAACCAGCGCAGCGGTATCCTAGGACGGATCTAGCGGAGATCGTAACTACCCACTTGCACGCGGATTGGCAGCGCCCGATTGCTGCACATTCTATCGCTGCTTTTGACACCATTCGTGATCGGATTGAAGCATCAACGCAACCGTTAATCATTGACTCCTGCTGTGGCACGGGTGATAGCACGCGTCACTTGGCTGGCGCTTTTCCTGATTCGTTGGTGTTAGGCGTGGACAAGTCAGCGCATCGACTGGCGCGTCATCGATTGGGCGAGCAGGGCGATTATGTAATGCTCCGCGCAGATGTAAACGACTTTTGGCGCTTGGCTGTCGATGCTGGCTGGCGACCTGTTCGGCACTATTTGCTCTATCCAAACCCGTACCCGAAGGCATCACAGATCCGCAAGCGCTGGTATGCGTCACCGGCTTTTCCTACGCTGCTGAAGTTAGGTGGATTACTGACGGTGCGCGCAAACTGGCGACTCTACGTTGAGGAACTGGTGCAGGCTCTAGAGGTAGCTGGCTTTGCCGCATCGATTCGAAGATTAGACGTGGCTTCGGCTATTTCGGCTTTTGAACTTAAATATCAGCAACGCGGCGATGCTCTCTTTGAGGTGGCCACTCAGTTAAGGGGTTGTGCCGACCTGTAAAACCAGCTCGTGTTGCCCCTTGAGTTAGATTAACCGAGGGCTCGCTCCCTCATTGTAGGAGCCTCGCTTGTTCCGCTTGGATAAACAACGCGCTAAAAAAATAAACACGCTCGGCTGCGCGACTATATTAATGGTTTTCCATTGATCCTAACGCATAGTCATCGCGTACGATTTTTTCGAAACATCTCAGGTATATAAACCGGCCAACCGTAGGCTCGCGCTCCGCGACCAACGCGGTTCATAACGATAAAGTCGTCATGAATTTGAGTGTCTCGCTTGTCATTTATCAAACGAACGATATCGAGTGCGTCAGTGTGGAAGGTTCTCGTTGCAGACAATGAATGGGTTGAAGAAGGGCAGGAAATAGCTGTGCTGGAGGC
>ERZ802822.440-NODE-440-length-29680-cov-16.189575_pt1 | contig 29680 bp, 28 predicted proteins | sample MGYA00345649_ERZ802822 | MGnify/ENA primary metagenome ERZ802822 (study PRJEB30503, sample SAMEA104212359) | marine metagenome | biome: Westerlies Biome; feature: [SRF] surface water layer (ENVO:00010504) within the epipelagic zone...; material: water...
GACTGGTTGACGTAACCGATGGCACCCAGACGGTTCTGGATCACACCGGCAACACCGGAGTTGCCCTTGGCGCCAACGCCGGCAGGCCACTTGACGGACTTACCGGTACCCAGGGTCCACTTGGAGGAGAAGGCCTGCATGGAGTTGGTGAAGGCCTTGGTGGTGCCGGAACCGTCGGAACGGTGCACCCAGGTGATGGTGCCGGGCTGACAGCCGAGGTCTTGCCAGTTCCTGATTTTGCCCATGGCGACCTTGACGGCCTGCTCCTGGGTCAGCTTCAGATCGCAACCGGGCTTGTTGTACCCGAAGGCGATGGTGCCACCGACCATGGGGATCTGGACGACGCCGCGCTTGACCTTGGCCATGTCCTTCTTCTTCATCGGGTCATCCGATGCACCGAAGTTCACGGTCTGGTCGATGAAAGCCTTGCGGCCGGAACCGGAACCAACAGCCTGGTAGTTGACCTGAGGACCACCTTCCTTGGCCAGAGTGGCGAACCAACGCTGATAAATCTTGGCGGGGAAAGATGCACCGGCACCGTTCAGCTTTTCAGCAGCGGATGCAGACATGCCAGCCCCAAGGGCGAGCACGGAAGAGAAGAGAAGAGCCTTCTTAGCGAAGCTCATGAGAGGCCTAGGGAGAAACTGGCGACCTAGGAGTAGCTAATCAGCGATAGATACGTCGTTAGGGAACGGTTAAGGATCTACGAATTCCCAGGAGCGGAGTAGGTTCTTGCTCATTTCAACGTTGACTCAGCACCGGCCGTTGGTGTGATTCGAGGTCTTTGCTGTCTGTAATCGGGTGGACACTGAATAGCAATCAAGCCAACGGTTGACCCGCTGTCGATGAGTCGGGGGGACCTCCTCGATCAGTTGCGACAACTCCTGGGCACCCATCCGACGCAAGGCGCGGACATCAACATGCCAGAGAGCCTCCGCTTCCCTGATCAGGCGAGCCCAGGTGCGTACCTGCTGCCATTGACGCAGGCGACAGCGCAGGGGTCGGGTCTGATGGTGGATGAAAGCGGCCATGGCAACACCCTGATCAAGCCGACGGCCCTGATCTGAAAACACCCCAGTGGCTTCGGAGTGCTGAAGCAAAAGCGTTGAGTTGTCAGGCAGACAGGCGGTCTGGAACGGCCTCCACCGGCACGACAGCGAAAGGAAGCTCGGCCTCTTCGCGACGGGTGAGCCTGCGGGTCCAGGCACCCTTCACCGGATCATTCCAGCGGAACCCTGCCTCGCGGGCGAGATGACGATCATCGAAGGACACCCTGGCGCGCACCAGGCGTCGCGGCTCCAGAGCTTGGGCGATCAACTGCTCGAGATCTTCACAGCGCTGAAACACCTCAGCCAGATAGATGCAGTCCGTCAGGGCCCTGTGAGCCGCCCACACCGGAATGCCGTAGGCGAGTGCGAGATCCCGCACCGACGGACGTGCACGGAGCTGACGCTCGGCAGGCCAGCGCACATCCTCCATGGTGCAGAGCCACGGATGGGACACCGCGGGAAGAAGACCCTGGCCGAACCACTGTCGATCAAAGGCGGCGTTGTGAGCCACGAGCAGATCGGCTGCCTCGAGAAGGCTCTGGAAATACCGCATCGCCTCCTTCCATGGCTGGGGCAGGCGCGTCACAGCCGCGGGAATGCGATTGATGACCTCGGCGGCGTTGCTCTCCACGGGCAGCAGAAAGGACTGCTGGGCGAGAACGGCCCGGGACGGAACCGAGAACAGAATCACCCCCAGCTCGAGACACTGATCCAGCTCCGGATCCAGTCCCGTCGTCTCGGTGTCGATGATCAGCAGAGACGTCGGTCCTGCAGGCCCGGGATCAGGGTCGGAGAACCCTCCGAGCAGATCCAGCTGACCAGAGGCGAGATCTCCCATTCCGACAAGCCTTGCAGAATGATCTGATTGTCACGCCCGGGGCAAGCGCCCGATTCCTAGGCTCTTCGCTGCGGAAGTGTCTGAATGTCCCTCGGTGTCGGTGACCGGATCCCCAGCTTCGAACTGGCGGATCAGAACGGCGATCGCCACTCCAGCGCCTCACTGGGGGGACGCAGCCTGGTGCTGTTCTTCTATCCGAAGGACGACACCCCGGGATGCACCCTGCAGGCCTGCAGCTTCCGGGACAATCACTCCGAGCTTCGGGAGCTGGGCGCTCTGGTCTGGGGGGTCAGCGGCGATGACACCATCAGCCATCGTCGATTCGCCAACCGCCACAACCTGCCTTTCCCACTCCTCAGTGATCCCGGCAACACGCTGCGCCGGCGCTTCGGAGTGCCCCGCAGCATGGGTCTGTTCCCAGGCCGGGTGACTTACGTGATCGACGGAGACGGACTCATCCGGCATCGGTTCGACAACCTGCTGGATGGTCCAGCCCATGTCCGTGAGGCGCGTCGCATCCTGAACGACCTGGCCGGATCACGGGCATGAGTGACACCTGGCGTCAGCTGGGATCGATCTGGCAGCTCAGGCCCCCCCGTCCGCGGGCGCTGGTGGAGTTCATCGGCGGCAGCTATCTGGCGGCCACGCCGCAGTTGAGCTATCGGCGTCTTCTGGAAGGTCTGGTAGCCCGAGACGTCGCGGTTCATGCCTGGTCGTACGTCCCGGGCTTCGACCATCAGAGCCAGGCACGCCAGGCCTGGAGCGATCTGCGAACAGCCCGTCGCCACCTCGAGGAGCGCAGCGGCCGGCTGCCACCACCGCTGCGCCTCGGCCACAGCCTGGGTTGCAAGCTGCACCTGCTGGCTCCCGATGGCGGCCGCGGCAGCTGTGGGCTGGTCGCCCTCAGTTTCAACAACTTCGAAGCGGATCGATCCATTCCCCTGCTCGGAGACATCGCCCCACGCCTGGGAGTGGAGACGGAATTCAGCCCGGGACCGGCGGAGACCCTGCGGCTGATCAGCCGCCACTATCTGCAGCCGCGCAATCTGGTGGTGCGCTTCGGCAGCGATGGGCTCGACCAGAGTGAAGAGCTGATTCCGGCACTGAATCAGCGCAGCGACGATGCCACGGTGTTCCAGCAGCTTCCTGGGGACCACCTGACCCCAGCCAGCGCCGGACTTCGGCGCAGCCTGCTGGGGGCCTGGGCCGATGATCCGAAGCGGGCCGCCGTGCTGAGCAGGCTCACGACGACTGTCGCCGAATGGACGATGCCCGATTGATCAGGCGCGCAGGCGGTCCAGCACGGAGCGGTCCTCCAGGGTGCTGGTGTCGCCGCTGACCTCCTGACCTGCCGCCAGGGCACGCAGGATCCGTCGCATGATCTTGCCGCTGCGGGTCTTCGGCAAAGCATCGCTGCAGCGAATCTCATCCGGCCGGGCGATTGGGCCGATCTCCGATCCCACATGCGCTCTGAGCTGCTTGATCAGATCACCCGACGACTCGCGCCCCGCCTCCAGGGTGACGAAAGCAACGATGCCCTCACCCTTGAGGTCATCGGGACGCCCCACGACAGCGGCTTCCGCCACCGCGGGATGGCTCACCAGAGCTGACTCGATTTCCATCGTGCCGAGGCGGTGACCGGAGACGTTGATCACGTCATCCACCCGGCCCATCACCCAGAAATAACCGTCGGCATCGCGGCGAGCACCATCGCCAGCGAAATAGAGGTACGACCCATCCGCGGGGCGGATGTGCTCCCAGTAGCTCTCGCGAAAGCGCTGAGGGTTGCCATGCACCGTGCGCATCATTCCGGGCCAGGGGGTCCGCACCGCCAGATACCCACCTTCATCAGGCCCGCAGCTGTTGCCTTCGGCATCGACGATGTCGGCCTGAATGCCCGGCAGCGGCAGGGTGGCGGATCCCGGCTTGGTGGGGGTAGCGCCCGGGAGGGGGCTGATCATCACCCCACCGGTTTCTGTCTGCCACCAGGTGTCGACAATCGGGCAGCGGTTGCCACCGATCACGTCTCGGTACCACATCCAGGCCTCGGGATTGATCGGCTCTCCCACCGTTCCCAGCAGACGCAGGCTGCTCATGTCGAATTGATCCGGCACGTCCCTGCCGTTCTTCATGAAGGCTCGGATCGCCGTGGGGGCGGTGTAGAAGATCGTGATCCCATGCTTCTGGATCAGCTCCCAGAAGGCCCCGGGCTTCGAGGGGCGCGGCGCTCCCTCGTACATCACCGTGGTGGCGCCGTTGGACAGCGGGCCGTAGACGATGTAGCTGTGGCCGGTGATCCAACCCACATCAGCCGTACACCAGAAGACATCCTCATCCCGGATGTCGAAGATCCACTGAAAGGTGAGGTGAGCCCAGAGGTTGTAGCCGGCAGTGGTGTGCACCACCCCCTTCGGCTTGCCGGTGGAACCGGAGGTGTAAAGCACGAACAGCCGGTCTTCACTGGCCATCGGTTCAGCTGGGCAGACGTTGCTCTGCCCAGCCACCAGCTCATGCCACCACAGGTCACGGCCTTCCACCATCTCGACCGGTTGCTTGGTGCGCTGCACCACCAGAACTCCGCTCACCGACGGACAGGCACCACCGGCGAGAGCGGCATCCACAGCCGGTTTCAGGGAGACGGGCTTGTCCTTGCGGAATCCGCCGTCTGCCGTGATCACCGCCTTGACCTCCCCGTCGATCAGCCGATCCCGCAGAGCCTCGGCAGAGAAGCCACCGAAGACCACGGAATGCGGGGCACCGATGCGAGCGCAGGCGAGCATGGCGATGGCCGCTTCTGGAACCATCGGCATGTAGAGGGCCACCAGATCGCCCTTGCCGATTCCCATCGCCCGCAGAGCGTTCGCGGCCTTGCACACCTCAGCGTGCAGTTCGCTGTAAGTGAAACGCCGGACATCGCCGGGCTCTCCCTCCCAGATCAATGCCGTCTTGGCCGCGGTGGGACCCTCGAGGTGTCGGTCCAGACAGTTGAAGGAAAGATTGGTGGTGCCGCCCTCGAACCAGCGGGCGAACGGGGCATCGCTCCAATCGAGAACGGTGTGAAAGGGCTCGAACCAGTGCAGCTCCCGACGCGCCGCATCTCCCCAGAAGCTGTCGGGATCTTGCTTGGCCGCCTCCGCCATCGACCGATAGGCCTCGAGGCTGCCGATCCGCGCACCGGAAGCCAGCTCCGCCGGTGGGTCGAAGACTCTCTGCTCCTGAAGCACGCTTTCGATGGTTGTCTTGGAGTCGGTCACAGCAGGCGAGGACAGCGCAGCTCGCCCCGCAGGCTAAAGAGGTCATCGCCTCACGATCCGGCTCCCGTATCAAACCGTCGGCAAGTTCCCCTGCCCTGAATGAATGATGGTGATGCCATCCCGTCCCCTGGCCTGTCTGTTCGATCTGGATGGTCTGCTGCTCGACACCGAGCCACTGCACAGCAGGGGCTGGTCCGATGCAGCGGCTCATTTCGGCGGGAACCTGAACAGCGAACAGCTGCAGCAGCTCAAGGGACGGCGTCGGCATGACTGCGCTCGGCAGGTGAGTGCATGGCTGCCCGAACCGGTGGATCCGGACACTCTTCTCGCGGTTCAGCAGCCGATCGTGCGGCAGCTGCTGCCCGAGGCCAGGGCCATGCCCGGAGCGGAAGCATTGGTGCAGTACTGCCATCAAGCTGGAATCGCCATGGCTCTGGTCACCAGCAGCGCTGAGAAGTCGGTGCTGTTCAAGTCAGCTCCCCATCCCTGGCTGACGCAGATCGGGATGCGGGTCTACGGAGATGATCCGGAGCTGAGCGCAGGGAAGCCTGATCCAGCGCCGTTCCAACTCGGCGCCGCAAGGCTGGGCATTCCCGTTGACCGTTGCTGGGCCCTGGAGGATTCCCAGGCAGGAACGGCATCGGCACTGGCGGCGGGCTGCCAGGTCTGGACCCTGAACGAATCACTGACTACGTCGGAGATCGACGGAAACCCCGCACGGATCAACAGTCTTGAGGTTGTGCTCGAAACCTTGATCAGTACAGGCGACTGAGCACGAAATCAGGCAACTCCAGCAGTGCGCGTTTGCAATCCGATTCCGGCAGCCAGGCAAGAGACTCCCGGGATTCACGGGCGAAGGTCTCAGCCAGTTCACGGCTGCGTTCGATCGCACGGGAGGAGCGCACCATGGCGAGAGCGTCCTGTAGATCCGTTTCGCCGCTGAATTCGCGCTGGATGAGTGGTTTCAGACCCGGCTGTTCCTCCATGGCATAGAAGGTGGGAGCCGTGAGATAGCCGCTGGCCAGATCACTGGCAGCAGGCTTTCCGAGCTGCTGGTCGCTGCCGGTGAAATCAAGGATGTCGTCAACCACCTGGAAGGCGAGCCCGAGCTGACGACCGAACTGGTAAAGGCTGTCGAGCTGGATTTCATTGCAGCCACTCAGTACCCCCGCGGCACGGGAACTGTTGGCAATCAGCGAAGCGGTTTTGCAGTAGCTCTTCTCGAGATAGGTCTCGAAACCCTGAGCCGTGTCGTACCGGAACAGACCTTGCTTCACCTCACCGTCCGCCAGATCCATGATCACGCGGCTGAGCAGTTTCACGACGTCGAGATCGTCGAGATTGGCCAGATGCCAGCTGGCCTGTGCAAAAAGAAAGTCTCCGGCGAGAACAGCGACCCTGGCATCGAAGCGGCTGTGGACGGTGGCCACACCACGCCGCGTGGACGCTTCATCCACGACATCGTCATGCACCAGTGACGCGGTGTGGATCATCTCGGTGATCTCCGCCAGTCGGCGATGGCGGGGGGACAACTCGCCTCCCGCCGCCAGAGAACGCGAGATCAGCAACACGATCCCAGGCCGGAGTCGCTTGCCTCCCGCACTGAAGAGATGTTCCGCAGCAGCCTGAAGGATCGGATGACCGGCTCCGATCAGACTGCGCAGGTCTCCGAGCAGGGTCTCGAGATCCTTCTCGACCGGTTCCAGCAGCTCGGTGACGGTGATCATGAAACCCCTCGGCGCCGAGATCCTAATGGCCCTTCTCTCGGGACCGCAGCACGACCTCATGGACCAGAGGCCGCTCTCCGAGCCAGGGAGCGGCACGATCCGCGAAACCCTCGCCATCCGCCGTGACGCAGAAGCGGCAGCGTTCCAAAGCCGATCGGCCTGAGCTCAGCGGTTGCGTCGTCCCGAGGACGGCATCGAGTTCCCGGGCCACCCCCACCGCAGGATCGATCAGCTCGACGGTCTCCGGCAGCAGCTCCGTCAGCAGCGGTGCCAGCAGGGGGTAGTGGGTGCAGCCCAGCACGATCGAGTCAACGGAGGCCTCCAACAGCGGAGCGAGATAGGTCTCGGCGGCCTCTCTGAGCTCAGTGCAGGCAAAGTCCCCCCGTTCGATCAGCGGCACGAAGGAGGGGCAGGCCTGCTCCACCACCAGCGTTCCCGGACGCGTCGCCTCGATGCAGCTGCGGTAGACCCCGGAGGCCGCCGTTGCAGCGGTTGCCAGCACGCCCACCCGGGAGGTCCGCACCATGGAGGACGCCGCTTCAATCAACCCGATCACCGGTCCCGCCGCGACCGCTTCCGCCACATCCTTCGCCAGGGCATTGGTGGTGTTGCAGGCCATCACCACCGTTGAGACCTGTTGATCCCGCAGCCATCCCACCACTTCAGCGGCGATCTGGCGGAGCTCCTGGACGTCACGACCGCCGTAGGGAACACGGGCCGTATCTCCCAGGTAGATGCAGCTGACGGCACCGTGGCGTTCAAGCACCCGCCTCAGCACCGTGAGACCTCCAAGGCCACTGTCGAACAGACCGAGCAGCGGCTTCATCGCACCTCACGGTTGAGGTAGTTGAGAATCCCCGCAGCCAGAGCCAGAGACAGGCGTCGTCGATGGGCCGCCTGGGCGAGCCGCGGAGCATCGATCTCACCGGTGACGAAACCCATCTCCACCAGGGCGGAGGGCATCGTGGAACGCCGGATCACGAAGAAACGTCCCCGACGCACGCCCCGGTCGGGAGTGCCTGGAGAGACATCCATCATCTGCTGCTGCAGGTAGCCGGCCAGACGTCCGGAACGGGGATCGGAAAAGAAAAACGTCTCGATCCCGTTCACGTCGGGACGATCCATGCTGAGGGCATTCGCATGGATGCTGACCAGCACGTTCGCGGCGGAGCGATTGGCGAGGTGAACCCGGGGAGGGAGATCCACATCCACTTCGGAACTGCGGGTCAGCCGAACATCGACACCTCTTGCCCGCAGCAGAGCTGCCACCTGCAACGAGACATCCAGCACCACATCCGTCTCCCGCAGACCGCCAATGCCGACGGCACCGGGATCAGGCCCCCCGTGACCTGGATCAATCACCACCCGGTAGCGGTTGAGGGGAACCATCGGCAGACCTGAGGGATCAACCGGCGTCCTGCTGGGCGCGAAGCGTCCGGTGGGTCTCCAGGCCGTGGCCCGACCACTGAGATCTCCCTCCCCCAGATCAGCCAGACCCTGGGTGGGCAAGCCGGTGAAGGCCAGCTCCCAGCGATCCGGAGCAGTACCTCGCAACTGGAGCTGAGCTGGATCGAGCTCCACACCTGGGCGGAATTCGATCACCAGCCGCGTTGCACCGGACCGTGGTTTTCCAAGACGGATCTCCTTGACGGCGCCACGACCGAGCAGCTTGCGCGGGAAGCGAAGCTCACCGGGAAAGTCGATCCAGACCCGGGTGCCGCGGCCGTCACTCGGTTCCTGATAGAAGGCCTCCAGCCGTGCATTGCGAGCGGTGCGCAGCTGCAGCGTGCCTCGCTCGGTGAATGCCCAGGCGGACAAGGCGCTGGCTGCCCTGGCCGGCAGCGACGGCAGCAGCAACGCCAACTGGAGCGCCGCTGCCACCAGGCAGGAGATTCGGCGGGATGACGCCGCTGCCATCGGACTCAGAACAGAGCTGGCTGACGATGACGCAGGCTCGGCATCTGCGCACGGATGTGTCCGACGTGGGCGGAGTTGACCGGAGCGACGGCGGCTCCGGGCTGGACACCGGCATCAGCAAGCACCGTTCCCCAGGGGTCGATGACCATGGCGTGACCATGGCTCTGACGCCGCCCGTAGTGAAGTCCGGTCTGAGCCGGAGCCAGCACATAGGCCGTGTTTTCGATCGCACGGGCCTGGAGCAGTACCTGCCAGTGGTCCTTGCCGGTGAAGGCCGTGAAGGCGGCGGGGATCATCAGCAGGTCGGCGCCGGCATCGGCGAGATGGCGATAGAGCTCAGGGAAGCGCACGTCGTAACAGATGGACACCCCCAGCCGACAGAGACCGGGCACGTCCACCACTGGAGGTCGTTCCCCTCCGGCATCAACCGTCGCCGACTCCCGGTAGGTGTTGCCGTCCGGAAGATCGACGTCAAACAGATGAATCTTGTCGTACCTCGCCAGGAGCTGGCCGTCACGATCCACCAGCTCAGCCCGGTTCAGGGTGCGCTGCCCATCGCCGACCGGGACCGGGAAGCCCCCTCCCAGCAGCGTCACCTGATAGCGACGCGCCATGGTCACCAGAAACCGGCTGCACTGCTCCGCCAGGGTCGGTGCCAACTCGAGACGGCGGGCATCGTCCCCCATGAACGCGAAGTTCTCCGGAAGACCCACCAGCTCGGCACCGCGTCGTGCTGCCAGATCGATCTGCTCCTCGGCCGCCGTGAAATTGGCCTCCGGGTCCTGACTGCTCGTGAGCTGCACGGCAGCCGCCAGGAAATCGTTCACGATCCCACCTCTGTGAGCGCGACTTTAGAGCCGCTCATGCGGCCTTCAGAACGCCTGGTTCGATCTGAGTCGGAACGACGCTGATCTGGTCGAGACCAGCGCAGCAGCGGAAATCGGCATCGTGGTCGCCGAGACCGATCAGGCGCTGACCATGGCTCGCGATGCGCAGGCAGGCTTCCGGGTCTTGCCTCCAGTTCTGCCAGAGGGCGATGGCAGCGGAGAGCTCATCGTTGGCGATCACGGTGGCTGCCGGGTCCCGTTCCGTCAGAAGGGCACCAAGGGCTCCTGCCGCCAGGGAATCCTCCAGGGAGTACGAGCCCTCCCAGCCGCTGCCCACAATCGCAACCGAAGCGGGCCGCTTCTCCAGCAGCCGCTCTGCCACCGCTTCGCGGTTGGGCAGAGCAGCCGTGACCAGCAAGGGGACATCGCGGACGCGATCCAGAGCCCGCGTGCCGTTTGTGGTGCTCATGAACAGACGCTTGCCGGCCACCGTCTCGGGCAGCACGGCCACGGGTGAATTCCCGAGATCGAAGCCAGGCAGTGTCTGCCCGCCGCGCTCTCCCACCCGCAGTCGGGAGGATTCGGGCCAGAGGTCGGCCGCCTGACGGAGATCCTCGAGGTCCGCGAAGGCCTGCACCGCTTCAGCACCGTTCTGGAGAGCCCAGGCGATGGTGGTGGTGGCCCGGAGAACATCGATCACGACCGCCGCCTCGGGCCGGGCGTCCGCCGGCATCTCGGCAGGCACATGGAAGTAGGAGATCTGCATGGCCACGCTGGGATTCGGCGTGCGACACAGTACCGAGACCGACAGCGCAGCACCGTCGCCTTCATGCCTCTGTTCCAGACCGGCCCGGCAACCCGTGACCTGCGCGGCTTCCTTGAGCTGCTCGATCAACGCGGTCAGCTGCGTCGCATCACCGCTCCGGTGGATCCGGATCTGGAACTGGCGGCGATTGCTGACCGGGTGCTGGCCCAGGGAGGTCCGGCGCTGCTGTTCGAGAACGTGATCGGCTCCTCCATGCCTGTGGCGGTGAACACGCTCGGGACCGTCGAACGGGTGGTGTGGAGCATGGGTCTTGAGCGGGCCGAGCAGCTCGAGGAACTCGGGGAACGGCTCGCCCTGTTGCAGCAACCCAGACCACCCAAAGGCCTTGGGGAAACCAAACGCTTCGCCAGGGTGTTCTGGGATCTGGTGAAGGCTCGTCCGGATCGGGATCTGATGCCGCCCTGCCGGCAGCAGGTCTTCCAGGGCGACGCGGTGAATCTCGACAGCATCCCGCTGATCCGCCCCTGGCCCGGAGATGCCGGTGGGGTGATCACCCTCGGGCTGGTGATCACCAAGGACCCTGAGACAGGTGTGCCGAATGTCGGCGTCTACCGCCTTCAGAAGCAGTCGGTGAACACCATGACGGTGCACTGGCTGAGCGTGCGCGGTGGGGCTCGCCATCTGCGCAAGGCCGCCGCGATGGGCAGGAAGCTTGACGTGGCTGTGGCCATCGGCGTCCACCCCCTGCTGGTGATGGCAGCGGCCACACCGATCCCTGTGCAGCTGAGCGAATGGCTGTTCGCGGGGATCTATGCCGGTGAGGGCGTCCGGCTGACCCCCTGCAAGACGATCGACCTTCAGGTGCCCAGCCACAGCGAGGTGGTGCTGGAGGGAACGATCACCCCCGGGGAGGTGCTGCCGGACGGCCCCTTCGGCGATCACATGGGGTTCTACGGGGGCGTGGAGGACTCCCCTTTGGTGCGCTTCCACTGCATGACGCAGCGACGGGATCCCGTCTTCCTCACCACCTTCAGCGGCCGTCCTCCCAAGGAGGAAGCGATGCTCGCCATCGCCCTGAACCGGATCTACACACCGATCCTGCGCCAGCAGATCCCGGAGATCACCGATTTCTTCCTGCCGATGGAGGCGCTCAGCTACAAGCTGGCGGTGCTCTCCATCGACAAGGCCTATCCAGGCCAGGCCAAACGCGCGGCCATGGCCTTCTGGAGCGCATTGCCTCAGTTCACCTACACGAAGTTCGTGGTGGTGGTGGATCGTCACATCAATGTGCGCGACCCGCGCCAGGTGGTCTGGGCGATCGCAGCTCAGGTCGACCCTCAGCGTGATCTGTTCACCCTTGCGGACACCCCCTTCGACAGCCTGGATTTCGCCAGCGAACAGCTGGGGCTGGGGGGACGTCTGGCCATCGATGCCACCACCAAGGTCGGACCGGAGAAGAATCACGACTGGGGGGAACCGCTCAGCCGTCCGGCATCGCTGGAGCAGCGGGTCTCGGAGCGATGGCACGAGCTGGGACTCGATGACCTGGGGCAGTCCGAACCGGATCCGAGCCTGTTCGGCTATGCCCTGGATCGATTGATGCAACGGCTCAGCATCGCCCCATAGGATCAACGGTCGCTGTTTCCCCGAAGTCTTGAGCGCGACCGGCAGCCCGTCCACCCCCCGTGTGCTGCCGGCTGGAGGCAGCCTCTCCGGCCGGGTGACGGTGCCCGGGGACAAGTCCATCTCCCACCGCTCACTGCTGTTCGGGGCCATTGCCGAAGGCACGACAACCATCGAAGGACTGCTGCCGGCCGAGGACCCGCTGAGCACCGCAGCCTGCCTGCGGGCCATGGGAGTCGCCATCAGTCCGATCACCCCTGGCGCCACCGTCACGGTGCAGGGAGTCGGCCTCGAAGGCCTTCAGGAGCCCTCGGTGATCCTCGACTGCGGCAACTCCGGCACCAGCATGCGGCTGATGCTCGGTCTGCTGGCCGGTCGGAGCGGTCGGCATTTCATCCTGGATGGCGATGCCTCACTGCGGCGTCGCCCGATGCGACGGGTGGGCCAGCCCCTCTCGGCCATGGGCGCTGAGGTGCGCGGTCGTGACAGCGGCAATCTCGCTCCCCTGGCCGTGCAGGGACGACAGCTGAAAGGCACGGTGATCGGCACGCCAGTCGCCAGCGCTCAGGTGAAATCCGCTCTGCTGCTGGCCGCTCTGACCGCGGACGGTCCGACCACGGTGATCGAACCGGCCCAGTCGAGAGATCACAGCGAACGCATGCTGCGGGCCTTCGGTGCCGATCTCGAGGTGGATGGGGAAATGGGGCGGCACATCACGGTCAGGCCCGGTGCCAATTTGCGGGGCCAGTCAGTGGTGGTGCCGGGAGACATCAGCTCGGCCGCGTTCTGGCTGGTGGCTGGGTCGCTTGTGCCCGGTGCCGATCTCACCATCGAGAATGTCGGGCTCAATCCGACGCGCACCGGCATCCTCGAGGTTCTGGAACAGATGCAGGCCCGCATCGAGGTGCTCAACCGCCGGGATGTGGCGGGTGAACCGGTCGGCGATCTCAGAGTGCGTCAGGCGCCGCTCCAGCCCTTTGCGTTCGGGGAATCGATCATGCCGCGACTGGTGGACGAGGTACCGATCCTCAGCGTCGCCGCCTGCTTCTGCGCCGGCGAAAGCCGCATCAGCGGAGCCTCGGAACTGCGGGTGAAGGAAACCGACCGGCTGGCGGTGATGGCCAGACAGCTGAGAGCGATGGGAGCGGACATCGACGAACATGAGGACGGCATGACCATTCGCGGAGGCCGTCCTCTGCAGGGCACCGCTCTCGACAGTGAGACCGATCACAGAGTGGCGATGAGCCTGGCGGTGGCAGCCATGCTGGCGAGCGGAGACTCAACCCTGGCCCGGAGTGAAGCCGCGGCCGTGTCCTATCCGACCTTCTGGGACGACCTTGCCCGACTGCGCAGCTGACCTCGGAGAACTGCACGCCTATCCCACGGCGGACGGCAGCTTCAGCCTGCAGAGCGACCGTTTCGGCGAGGCCTTTCACAACTCAGCAGGAGCCCGCAACGAAGCCCAGGCGAAATTCGCCTTGCCGGCTCAGCTCGAGCGATTCCGAGACGGGACACCGCTCCGGGTGCTCGATGTCTGCGTCGGTCTCGGCTACAACAGCGCCGTGGTGCTGGAAGCGCTGCCGACACCACCTCCTGAGCTGGAGTGGTGGGGGCTGGAACTGGACCATCGCCCTCTGGATCTGGCCCTGGCCCGGCAGGACTTCCGCAGCAGCTGGTCGGCATCCGTCCTTCAGGTGCTGGAGCAGATCCGCGATCACGGCAGTTGGCGTCAAGGAGGCTGCAACGGCAGGCTGCTCTGGGGAGACGCCCGGACCATGCTGGGCCAGATCCCCGGCAGACAGAGCTTCGATCTCATCCTTCAGGACGCCTTCTCACCCCAGCGCTGTCCGGAGCTGTGGAGTGAGGAGTTCCTGGCGGGCCTGGCCGGGCGTCTGGCTGCCGGCGGACGTCTGCTCACCTACAGCCGATCGGCGGCGGTGCGGGCCAGCCTGCGACGGAACGGTCTGATGCTGTTCTCGCTGCTGCCGGCCCCGGGCGAACGGCCGGGCTGGAGCAGCGGCACGATGGCCGTGCGCCCGGGAGCGCCGATTCCTGATGGGGGGCCGGGCTGGAGAGCTCTGTCGCTGATGGAGGAAGAGCATCTCCACACCCGCGCCGCCGTGCCCTTCCGGGATCCCAGCGGCACCGACGACAGCGCTGCCATCCTGCGGCGCCGGAGCATGGAACAGGACGGATGCAGCCTCGAGCCGACCAACGCCTGGCAGCGGCGCTGGCGGCAGGACTCCACCGGCTGATCCCGGTAGATTCCGGCCGTTTCGATCACGCCCGACATGCTTGCCGTTGCTGTTCTGGCCGCTGGAAAGGGCACTCGCATGAAGAGCGCTCTGCCGAAGGTTCTGCAGCCTCTGGCGGGAGCCACCCTGGTGGAGCGGGTTCTGGCCAGTGCCCGGACGCTGCAGCCCGAACGACGGCTGTTGATCGTGGGTCACCAGGCTGAACGGGTGGAGGAGAAGCTGAGCCCGATCGGCGGTCTGGAGTTCGTTCTGCAGCAACCCCAGAACGGCACAGGTCACGCCGTGCAGCAGCTGCTGCCGGTGCTGAAGGGATTCGAAGGGGAACTGCTGGTGCTCAACGGCGATGTACCGCTGCTACGCCCGGAAACGATCGAGTCCCTGGTGAACGGTCATCGGAACAGCGGCGCCGACGTCACGCTTCTGACGGCTCGGCTTTCGGATCCCACCGGCTACGGCCGCGTCTTCGCTGATGAAACGGGACAGGTCAGCGGCATCATCGAGCATCGCGACTGCACTGAGGAGCAGCGCCGCAACACCCTCACCAACGCAGGCATCTACTGCTTCAACTGGCAAGCGCTGGAGGGGGTGCTGCCGCAGCTGAGCACCGATAACGACCAGGGAGAGCTGTACCTGACCGACACCGTGGCGATGCTGCCACGGGCCATGCATGTGGAAGTGGCGGATCCCGATGAAGTGAACGGCATCAACAACCGCAGACAGCTGGCGCAGTGCGAAGCGGTGCTTCAACAGCGGCTCAGGGAGCACTGGATGGCGGAGGGGGTCACCTTCGTCGATCCGGACAGCTGCACCCTGAGTGAGGACTGCCGGTTCGGGAGAGATGTGGTGATCGAACCCCAGACCCATCTGAGGGGATCCTGCCGAATCGGAGACAACTGCCGTCTGGGACCAGGTTCGCTGCTGGAGAATGCCGATCTCGGAGACGCCGTGACCGTTCTGCATTCGGTGGTGCGAGAGGCGACCGTGGCGGACGACGTCAGCATCGGCCCGTTCGCCCATCTCCGACCGGCGGCTGAGATCGGCAAGGGCTGCCGCATCGGCAACTTCGTTGAGGTGAAGAAGAGTCAGATCGGAGCTGGCAGCAAGGTGAATCACCTCAGCTACATCGGCGACGCGAGCCTTGGCGACAACGTCAACGTGGGGGCCGGCACGATCACCGCCAACTACGACGGCGTTCGGAAGCACCGCACGGTGATCGGCGACGGCAGCAAGACCGGGGCCAATTCCGTGCTGGTGGCTCCGTTGTCTCTGGGGAAGGAGGTGACGGTCGCAGCCGGTTCGACTATCACCAAGGATGTGTCGGATGGTGCCCTCGCCATCGGACGCTCCCGCCAGATGAACAAGGAGGGCTGGAGCCGCAGCTCCGGAGACTGACTCCACACCATCCACATGCCTTCGACCCTGGTTCTGAACGCCGATTCCAGCGTCTGTCCCGCGCTCGGGACCTGGATCGGCAACAACGCCGAGCTGCTGAAAGGGTTTTCGTTGCTCATCGCCGAGGACGTGCTGGCGGAACTGTCCAAGCGCAACACCCTGGGCCAGCTCTCGATCACCTCCTGCCGAGGCATCCGCAGCGGCGGTGACATCGAGATGGCCGCCACGATCCTGAAGGGAGAGATCAGCGGACTGATCCACTTCCCCTCGCCCACGGGCGAGCGGGCCGGAGATGTGCTGTCGGAACCCCTGGTGCGTGCAGCCCTGCTCAATGATCTGCCGATCGCCCTGAATCCCGCCTCCGCTTCCGCACTGGTGCGGGGCATCAAGGGCAGCCGGCGGGGCTATCTGATCTTCAATCCCGTGGCCGGCCAGGGGGACCCCGTCAGCGAACTGGCCGAGATCCGCAGTTATCTCGAACCCCAGATCATGCTTCAGATCTGGATGACCCAACCCAATCTCGACCCCGCCCAGCAGGCCAGGGAACTGATCCAGGAGATCAAGGCCTTCGAGCAGCAGGGGGAAGGCGAATCGCTGATCATCGCTTCCGGAGGTGACGGAACCGTCGGAGCCGTCGCCAGTGCTCTGGCGGACAGTGACATCCCCCTCGGCATCATTCCCCGTGGAACGGCGAACGCCTTCTCGGTCGCCCTCGGCATCCCAACGGGAGTGAAGGCCGCCTGCACCAATCTGCTGCTGGGCAACACACGCCTGGTGGACGTCGCCATGTGCAACGACCAGCCGATGATCCTGCTCTCCGGCCTCGGATTCGAGGCGGGAATGGTGAACAAGGCAAGCCGTGAACTGAAGAACATCCTCGGGCCGATGGCCTACATCTTCTCGGGAGCGCGTCAGCTGGTGGACCAGCAGCCGTTCAAGGCGACCTTACGGATCGACGGCGAGGAATATCACCTCGAAGCCAGTGCCATCACCGTGGCCAACGCCGCACCCGCCACCTCCGTGATGGCCCAGGGCTTCGGCCAGGTGATCCCCGACGACGGTCTTCTCGAGGTGATCGTCGCCTCCCCGAAGGACCGCATCAGTGGGTTTTCGGTGCTGTCGAGCCTGGCCTGGTCGGCGATCGTCAGCAACACCGCCAACCACGACAACATCGCCTGTTTCCGGACCCGCCAGATCGAGGTTGAACTGGAGGAGACTCAGAAGCTGGTGGTGGATGGGGAGATTCTTGACGCCGACAAGATGACGGTGTCCGTCAAACCGGGAGCCCTGCAGGTGGTGGCTCCGATCCGCCTGAAACCTTGAACCTCGCCAGCGACCCCACCATCCAGCGCAAGATCACCCGGATGGCGGAGCGGGTGCGCTGGAAACAGCCGGCGCTGACCAGCCGGGGCATCGACCAGACACGCCTGGTGCTCGAGCCGGATGGGGATCAGCCCGGACAAGAGGACCCGTTCCACTTTCTGGTGCTCGGGGACAGCGGCACCGGCCGTCACCGCTTCCACAGCCCTCCGAGGCGGATCGCCGAACGGCTGCTACCCCACAAGCCGGATGCGGCCTTTCTGCTTCACACAGGTGATGTGGTCTATCTGGTGGGAGCAGCGGATCAGTACCGCGACAATTTTCTGCGCCCCTATCGGGAATGGCTCCAAGACGGAGAGCAATGGTCCAGCCTGAGCCATGAGGGGATGGTGTTCAACCAGCCGTTCCTCCCGGTTCCCGGCAATCACGACTACTACGACCTCTCCTTCCCTGTGGCGCTGGTGGCAGGTCTGACCCTGCCCCTGCGCCGTCATCTGCAGTGGTTCCACGATGTCGACGCCGGCTGGCGCGGCTCAGGCCAGGGAGAGGTCTATGCCCAGGCGTTCATGGATGTGCTCCACCAGCTGCCTCCCTCCCGACTCGAGCAGCATCTCGAGACCCACTACGACGCCGTGTGGGACGGGCATCGCTGCCTCCACTACCGGCCGGGACGGCTCACCCGCCTGCCAAACCGTTATTACCGATTCCGCCATGCAGGGGTCGACGTCTTCGCGATCGACTCCAACACGCTGATCTCGCCCGTGGAGCCATCGCAGGATCGCCGCAGCCTGCAACAGGAGCTGCAGGCCTGCGAACACCAACAGAATCACGTCTACCAGTCTCTGGCCAGTGGTGGTGTTGATGAGGAGAGCCGCGATGCTCTGCTCGATGAACTGGAGACACTCCAGGAGTCGATTCTGGATCTGCGCCGCCGGATCGGGCAGGGGGCGACCGTGGACGAAGCCCAGCTGAAGTGGCTGATGGACGGCTTGATCGCCTCGCATCGGGACCCGACGGTGCGGGGAAGAATCCTGACCATGCACCACCCTCCGTACGTCACCGAAGCGACCAAGTGGACCCAGGCCGACACCATGGCGATCCGCCTGCGGCTTCGGCAGGTGCTGGATGGCGTCGCCGCATCGCTGGGCGACACCATGGCCGCAGCGGCTCCTGTGGACCTGGTGCTCAGCGGTCACGCCCACTGCCTGGAGGTGCTGCGCACCCACGACACCGGCCACGCGGACAGTGGGATCCACTGGGTCATCTGCGGCGGCAGCGGCTATGGCCTGCGCAGTCAGCGCCGCGAGGGATCACGACTGATGGAAATGAATGACGACGGCAGCGAGAAGCACGTAGCCAGCAGCGATCTCTACATCGGAAAGGATTGGCCGCCGGCGGAAGGACGCCATGCCTACAGCGGTCTGCGGGTGGACATCGCGGCAGGACGTCCTCTGACGATCCGACTGACCCCGCTGGTGTCCTGCCGGGCTGATCGAGGCTGGAGCGATCAGGACCTCGAGACGATCACCCTTTCAGGCCCGTCACACCGAAGGCAGTAACGGCAGCAGACGTTCCAGGGCGACACCGCGGCTGGCCTTCAGCAGCACCACATCACCGGATTGGAGCCAATGCCGCAACGGCTCGGCGGCAGCGTCCGGCCTCGACACCACCGCAAGGCGATCAAGCGATGCTGCGGCCGCTGCCATGGCGGCGGCCTCGGGATCTACCGCGACAACCACGAGTCCGTCCAGTTTCAGCTCCGCAGCCCGGGCTGCCACAGCGGCATGAAGCTCAACACTGCGGTCACCGAGTTCCAGCATCGTTCCCAGCACGGCGAAGCGACGGCCGGGCTGAACGGCCAGCAACTCAAGAGCGGCCAGGACAGCCTCCGGCGAGGCGTTGTAGGACTCATCGAGAACCGTGAGCCCGCCCTGACGCAGACGCCGATTGCGGCCGCCGGGAACGCTCACCTGCAGATCCTCCAGAGCCTCATCGGCAACACCCAGCTCCCGGGCCACAGCGACGGCGAGCAGCAGGTTGCGGGCGTTGTGGCGCCCCTGCAGCGGCAGAGACAGGGAATGGCCGTCAAACGTCAGGTGCTCCGCGGAGACCTCACCGGTCAGATCAGCTGCCGCCGTGGCATCCCCCTCCAGGCGGACCCGCAGCACACGGCCTGTCCAGACCTCAGCCAGCGCCGTTTCCAGAAGAGGATCCCCAGCGGGAATCACGACGACGCCATCGGGATGGAGGGCGGCCGTGATCTCGCACTTGGCGGCAGCAATGGCCTCACGACTGCCGAGGCGTCCGATGTGGGCCGTGCCGATGTTCGTGATCACCGCGAGATCAGGCTCGGCGCATCGCGACAGACGTGCGATCTCCCCAGGCCCACGCATGCCCATCTCCACCACGACAGCGCCGTGAGCTGCCGTGGTCTCCAGCAGCGTCAGCGGTACGCCGATGTCGTTGTTGTTGTTGCCTTCACTGGCCATCACCGGCCCCAGGGACGACAGCGTCGCCCGGATCAATTCGCGGGTGGTGGTCTTGCCCGCGGAACCCGTCACCGCCACCACCGGCAGGTCCAGGGCAAGACGATGCTGACGGGCCAGCTGCTGGTAGGCATCGAGAGTGTCATCGACACGCCAGTGCAGCAGTCCCTCAGGCAGGGGCTGATTCCAGCTTCTGGACACCACGGCGGCCTGAGCTCCGCTGGCACTGATCTGCTCCAGAAACGCATGGCCATCGAAACGTTCTCCCACCAGGGGAACGAAGAACCCGCCGGTCTGCATCCGGCGGCTGTCCGTGACGATCGAGCCAACCGTCTGCTGCGGGTCCAGGGATGCCCCCCGAGGCTGTCCCCAGAGATCGATCAACTGCTGAATCCGCAGAGTCATGCCGAGGCGGGGATGTCGTAGAGGATCATGCCGACGCCAACCCGGGCTGAGCGCCCGAGGAGACGGTCTTCCGCATCGACCAGACGCAGCTGCTCGTAGCCCAGCTCATTGCTGCGTTGCTGCCAGTCCTCTGCCAGCTGCTTTCGCATGGCCAGAGGCACGGCAGACCAGCGATCGGACAGCTCCAGCACCAGCTGGAGCGCCTGCCCATCCGGTCGGGCCGAGACCAGCAGCTGGCTGGGGGCGTCCGGTCCCAGCAGAAGCTCAAGCAGTGGATCCAGAGACGGCACAACAGGAGGCTTTTCAGTAACGCTCTCCGCCGGCGGCGCGACGGGAGGCGCGGTGAGTGAGGGGGGTGCTGAGGGGATCTCGCTGGACGGAACCGCTCTCGGATCAGGCGGGGGATTGCCGGCAAGGCTGCGCGTGAAACGCCCGGGCAGCAGCAGCACCAACCCCAACAGCAGCACCAGAAGGAGCGGCCAGAACCATGGGGCCAACCCCTGAGGCCAGAAGCCGGGAACGGACAGATCGCCCTCTCGATTACGACGCCAGACCTCCTGAAGCCGCAACCTCAGATCCGCCGCCATCGACCGCAGGTTGCGGGCGAACTCACGCCATGGACTGACGTAGGGGGCCGGCAGATTGGGCAAGATCAGCTGCGACGGCCGAACAGCCGGTTGAGCGGGTTACGCGGCTGCTCCGATGGAGACTCTGCTGCTGGTGCCAGTTCCGCTGGCGCCGGATCCTTCTGAGGTGCGCTCTTGTCTGCGGCGCTCCGGGACGGATCGGCATCCTGTCCCAGGGACAACTGCTCCACCATCGCCGCATCCGGAGTGGGGGTCTTGATACCGCACACATCGCGGTACATCGCGTCGTACTGCACAGCGGAACGATCCCAGCTGTAGTCCTGAGTCATGCCGCGGATCTGCAGCTGGTTCCAGCTGCTGCGATGGCGGTAGGCCTCCCAGGTCCGCACCAGTGCCGTGTAGAAGTCGACCGGTTCGAAACGATCGAAACAGAAGCCGGTGCCGGCGTCAGCTGCCGGGTCATGGGGGGGAACCGTATCCACCAGACCACCCACCTTGCGCACCACCGGAACGGAGCCATAGCGCATGGCATAGAGCTGACTGATGCCGCAGGGCTCAAAGCGGCTCGGCATCAGGAAGGAATCGCTGCCGGCGTAGATGAGCCGCGAGAGATCGTCGTCGTACGTGAGGAAGACAGCGCAGCGACCGGGATGACGAGAGGCCAGCTGCCACAGGCCTGATTCCAGCCCCCGGTCGCCGGTGCCGAGCACCACGATCTGGGAATCGGTGTAAGCCAGCAGGCGATCGGCGACCTGAAGCAGCAGATCGACCCCCTTCTGATCGACCAGGCGACTCACCATGCCGAGCACAAAGGCGTTGTCACGCACTTCCAGCCCCATGCGCTCCTGGAGAACGCGCTTGCATTCCGCCTTGCCGGAGAGATCCTCGGCGCTGTAGTTGGCGGGAAGAGCCCTGTCCGTGGCGGGATCCCAGGCTTTGAGATCGATTCCGTTGAGGATGCCGCGCAGTTTGCCGGAGACGAAATTCAGCAGTCCGTCGAGTCTCTCGCCGTATTCGGCCGTGCGGATCTCCTGGGCATAGGTCGGAGAGACCGCATTCACACGATCGGCATAGAGCAGCGCCGCTGCCATCGTGTGATCTCCCTGCATGTACCAGGGGCACCAGGTGATGCGATCCAGCTTCCAGCGCCAGGGCCCCTGGTACTTGAGGTTGTGGATCGTGAAGACCGTGCTGATCTCCGGGTCCTGGTGCATCCACACCGGAATCATGCCGGTGTGCCAGTCATGGCAGTGAAGCACATGAGGCTTCCAGACATTCCAGGCGAACTCGGCGGCAGCGCTGGCGAAGAAGGTGAATCGCCAGTCTTCATCCTCACCGCCGTAGATCCGCTCGGGATCGAACACGGGATGCCCCACCAGATAGATCGTCAGGCCGTTGGAGGGATGGCGGGTTTCGTAGACAGCGAACTCGGTGCCCATCGTCTGGGCGCGCCAGATCGGCTCATCCGGGATCGCGAGCTTGCTCCAGAGCTTCCCGTAGCCCGGAATGATCAGCCGCACATCGTGCCCGAGACGGGTCAGAGCCGGGGGCAGCGAACCGACGACATCGCCCATCCCTCCAACCTTGATCATCGGGGCGCATTCGGCGGCGGCGAACAGGATGCGCATCGATGGACTTCCGACTTGGCGCGGCGACTTTAGGGGCAACCCAGGCCCGCGCTGCATGCTCCGGCCGTCACGGCAGCACAGTCACCGGTGTTCCGAGATTCACCTGCCGGTAGAGGGATCGCACATCTTCGTTGTACAGACGCACACAGCCATGGGAGATCGCACGCCCCACGGTCCAGCGATGCGGGGTGCCGTGAAAACCGGTGGTGGTGCAACCCTCGATCGTGATCCAGGTTTCACCGTCGTGGGCATCACGCCCGAGGCAATCGCGATGGAAGGCGATCCAGTGGCTGCCGAGGGGATTGTCAGGCCCCTGCTCCTCCACGCGCTCTCCGGTGACCGGATGAACCCAGATCGGTTGGTCGATCTTCTCCATCACCCGGAAGCGACCGGTGGGGGTCTCCCAGCCGGGCATACCGACAGCCACGGGGAAGGCGCTGCGCAAACCGCCGTTCTCAAGGAGCAGCAGCCGACGGCGACCGCGCAGCATCACGATGTGACGCTCCTTTTTCTGCAGCAGATCCGAAGGCAGTGATGCCAGTGCCGCCATGACCGAATCCATCGACGCTGACCGCAGCAGCGGAGCCGGATCCGGGGGCGTCAGAGGAAGCATCGACGTCAGGGTAACCAGCCAGTCCCGGAAAAATCAGGGGGGCGTTTGCCGAGGAACGCATCACGCCCCTCCTGCGCTTCATCGGTCCGGTAGAAGAGGTGGGTGGCCTGTCCGGCCAGCTCCTGGATGCCGGCCAGCCCATCGGTTTCGGCGTTGAAGGCGGCCTTGAGACAACGAATCGCCGTGGGACTGTGCTGCAGCACCTCCCGGGCCCAGCGCACCCCTTCCGCCTCCAGCTCCTCCAGAGGCACCACAGCATTCACCAGCCCCATCCTCAGGGCTTCTTCAGCGCCGTAGCGACGACAGAGGAACCAGATCTCGCGCGCTTTGCGCTGGCCGACCACCCGGGCCAGAAAGCCGGCGCCGTAACCGCCGTCGAAGCTGCCCACCTTTGGACCGGTCTGCCCGAAAACGGCGTTTTCAGCAGCCAGGCTGAGATCGCACAGCAGATGCAGCACCTGACCGCCCCCCATGGCATACCCGGCCACCAGGGCGATCACCACCTTCGGCAGGCTGCGGATGATCCGCTGGAGATCGAGCACATTCAGTCGCGGAAGGCCGTCCTCCCCCACGTAACCGCCGTCGCCGCGCACGCTCTGGTCACCGCCGGCGCAGAAGGCGTGGACCCCGTCCTGGGACGGCCCCGCCCCTGTGAACAGCACCACGCCGATCTCCCGCTCATCGCGAACACGACTGAAGGCATCGCAGAGCTCCACCACCGTCTGCGGCCGGAAGGCATTGCGTTTGGCCGGCCGGTTGATGGCGATGCGGGCGATGCCTTCATCGCAGCGGTCGACAAGGATGTCCGTGTAGGTGCCCCAGGGCTGCCACGCGACGATCGATTCACCGGGAAGAACCCGCCGCGCCAGGGACATCGGCTTCAGAGCGTCATCGCCTCATTCTGAGCAGCGGAGTGCAGCTGTTGGCGCAGAACCGCATCGCCGCGTCGATCCGTGCAGGCCCGCAGCAGCGCGGGGCCCTGTTGCGCCAGACCCCAGTCCAGGGCGTCGTGCAGATCCTCCAGACAGCTGAGAGCCCGCCCGGGAATGCCATGGGCCGCAGCCAGTGCCAGCGGATCGACCCGCTGTGGCATGGCGAACAGCTGATCGAATCGCTCCTCGCCCTGCTGCTGGATGTCCAGCTGCTGGAAGATTCCACCGCCGCCGTTGTCGATGAGGATCACCAGCAACGGTGGCCCGTCAGGACCGCCGTGAAGCCAGCCGTTGGCGTCGTGCAGCAGGGCCAGATCACCCGTGAGCAGCACCATTGGTCCCAGCGACCAGGACAGTCCCATGGCCAGCGACAGGGTGCCGTCGATGCCGGAGGCACCGCGGAAGCTGAAACATCGGCGATCAGCTCCACCCTTACCGCTCCACAGCATCCAGTCCCGGACGGGGGAGCTGGCCGCCAGCATCACAGGCAGACCGCTGGGCAGCAGCTGACCAAGGGCGCGGGCGAGCGCGGGCTCAGTCACCGCCCCCCTGCAGGGAAGAAGCTCATCCAGCAGGGCGCCAAGACGATGGTCCGGCTCCGCCCAGGCGGTGCTCAGACCAGCCCGTCCGGGGGACTGCTGAGCCAGCCAGGCCTCCATCCCCCCGCTCCACGGCGCGGCTCGGCCGAGCGGGTCGAGCGGACGGGCATCGCCTTCACTGATCAGCACCTGAGGCCCCCTGGCGGCAGCAAGCCAGCGTTCCAGCGCCCGACTGGCAGGCATGCTTCCCAGACGCAGCACCTGCAGATCACTGCCGCCATGGAACTGATCGAGCAGCAGCGGCCAGTGATGCACCCGACCGGGCCACTCCACCGGCAGAGCGGCCAGCGGATCGGCCAGAAGAGGCCAGCCGCTGCGCTCCAACCAGTCCGCGAGCGCACCGCGATACCCCGCCAGATCGGAGCTCAGTCCCCGCCATGGTCCAGCCACCACAACGCCCGCCTGCGCGGGATCCAGGGCCGGAGCTGAGGCCTCCGGCGGATCAACGGTGGTGGTGCTGTCGGCGACGCCCACTGCAGGGGCAGAAGGGTTTCGCAACCCGCACAGCACCTGCTGCTGATCGGGGAGGGCGGCGTGGAGCGGCTCCTCGAACGGGATGTTCAGATGAACCGGACCGGGAGGTTGACCGGCCTGCCCCTGGGCATGGCGCCATCCCCGTAAAGCCAGACGATCGATGTCGGCAGCTGAAGCAGCGTGCAGACCAGTCGGGGCGATGTTGCCGACCCAGCGGCAGGCAGGATTCAGAAACTGCTCCTGGTTAACGGTCTGATTCGCTCCGCAGTTCTTGAGCCGTTCCGGTCGATCGGCCGTGAGCAGCAGCAGCGGCTGACAGCTGCGATCGGCCTCGACGGCGGCTGGCAGCAGATTGGCGACCGCTGTGCCCGAGGTGGTCACCACCGCCACGGACCTGCCGGCCGCCGTCGCCATCCCGAGGGCGAGGAAGGCTGCCGATCGCTCATCAATCGCCGTGAACAGCTGCAGCATTCCCTGCGACGCCATCAGGCCCGACGCCGTCGCCAGAGAACCGGAACGACTGCCTGGACAGAGCACCAAACGCCGCAACCCCTGACCGTGCAGGGCGCGGAGCAGGCCAAGAGCCGCTTCGAGGTTGGCGCGGGCAACCGACAGTGCAGGAGAGCACCACTGCAGGAATCCTGCTGCAGCACCATCTCATCCGTCCCTGATCAAAGCCCACCCGATGCGAGGGTGCGGCCATGAGTCCCTCCCCGTCCCCACCGGATCGCCCCCGCGAGGGTGGTTTCTGGCGCAGCCTGATCCTCTGGGCCCTCCTGGCGCTGCTGATCCGTTGGCTGGTGGTCGAGCCCCGCTGGATCCCCTCCGGATCGATGCTCCCCACGTTGCAGCTGCAGGACAGAATCCTGGTGGAGAAGATCCGACCTCCCCTGGAACAGCAGCGGGGTCGGCAGCTGCCTCTGAACAGCATCGTGGTGTTCGCGCCACCTGCTCAGCTGGTGGACGCCGGGTACGACGCCTCCGCCGCGCTGATCAAGCGCTTGGTGGGGCATCCGGGCGACCAGCTGGAAGTACGCGACGGCCTCCTGATCCGCAACGGTGAGCCCGTTCCGGAGCCCTGGCTGGATGAGCCGATCACCTACGCCATGGCACCGGTGACCGTGCCGGATCATCAGCTCTGGGTGATGGGCGATAACCGCAACGCAAGCCTGGATTCCCATCTCTGGGGTCCGCTGCCGGAAGCGAACGTGATCGGCACTGCGATCTGGCGGTACTGGCCCCTGAATCGCTTCGGCCCGATTCGGTTCTCCACCACCGACGGAATCGAATCGAACTCTGAGGCTGGGGTAGGGTCAGGGCCGTGATGCAGATAACACGGGATGTTTAACCCCGAGTTCCTGACCACCGATAACAACGACGGTCAAGCGGGGAACAGCCTGATCCAGTATCTGCAGGAACAGTCTCCAGACACCCTTCAGAGGGTCGCGAAATCAGCGAGCGGCGAGATCCAGGACATCATCCGCCACAACGTTCAGGGACTGCTGGGGATGCTCCCCGGCGAGCACTTTGAGGTGAAAGTCACCTCCAACAGGGAGAACCTGGCCAACATGCTGGCCTCGGCGATGATGACCGGTTACTTCCTGCGCCAGATGGAGCAGCGCAAGGAACTGGAGGAAACGCTGTTCGCCGATGATCAGATGGCGATCGAGCCCGACGACGAACTCAACCTCTGAGCTGCGGATCCGTCGGGACCACGCCGAGCTTCAGCAGACGCTGATCGATTGAGCTCAGAAACGCCCAGTTCGCATCACTGGGTGCCCAGTTGTCTGTGTTGAGCTGTGAGCAGAGCTCATCGGAGCGTTGGGGGCTGAAGGCAATCGGAGCGCTGTAGTGCGCTGGCACAAGCCACCGCATCCCATCGAGTCTCCCGATCTGCTGAAGCCATTGCAGGAAGGTCTCCAAGGCGCGCGGCAGCACGAGTCGTTCCACCACGGGCGCCACCTGAAGGAGAGGTTGATGGTCTCCGATCAGCCCCCTGGCCGCGTCCTGCCAGCCCTGCCGCCATCGGAATGGATAGAGGCCGAAGTGAGCGCGGGCAGTCCGTAAACCAGGCCGGAAGGCATGGCGCAGCAGCTCGGAAATCGGGGGAACCTCGAGCGGCTCCGGCCGCAGATAGGAGGCAAAGAGCACCAGCCTTGCCCAGCCGCGGCGGCGGGCCTCGGGCGTATCGAGGAGCGGCTCGTCACCCCGATCCCTGGCGTGGAACAGCAACGGCGTTGGATCGAGATCAAACAGAGCAGGTGGCTCAGCCGAAATGCCAACCAACGCATCGGTCACCATCAAGGCACCGGAAGGGCGGTGAAAACAGCTGATCTCTTGAAAGCGACCAACACCAAGATCGAGCGGTCCAAGCGTGATCCACTCACACACCTCGCCATGGGGGACGCCATCGTCGAGCAACACCTTGGTGCGGTGTGCTGGAACGCCCAACCAGGACAAGGGCAACTGCACCGGAAAACTCCACTGGCCCGGGCAGACCCAAATTTCCGCATCCGGGAAGGTGCGAGCCAGGGGGCCGAGGGGCAGCTTGTGCTCCAAACCAGAGGCCGTGGGCAGCACGATCGTGCGCACCGGGCCGTGCTGCTGCTCCAGCCCGGCAATGGCTTGGCGAAGCTCACCGGTGGGCGGCAGAGGGTTCACCAACATCAGGCCACCGGGGACCTTGGCCACTGTGAGCCGCACCGGCACGGCCACGTAATACACCCCCTGGAGTTGCTCCAGGCTCCAAAGCTGACCAGGGATCAGCTCACTGAACAGCGTGCGGCGGCGGCCATAGGGATAAAGCGGCAGCAGCGGCCACCAAGGCCAGCGCTGATCTCGCTGCTCTTCTAAGGACAAGGAATAGCGACGCTCCATCAGTCCATGCTTCAGCGCAATGCCAAGGGTTCAATCCGGCCATCCTTCTCGATACCGAGTTGAATCGGTCTTGGAGCTCCTAAACCAGGCAGTGTCACCTCAACCCAAAGGGTGCTGCCATCCGGTCGGATTGAAGGATCCTTGACATCGGGTGGAATAAAAAAGGCTAATTCTGGCCCAGGATTAACCACCAGCGATCCCTCAATCAGCCGAATTACTCCGCCATGGTTGTTTAATCCTGCTCCAACTTTCTGCACAGCCTGCAGTCGATCAGCCTCAACGCGAAGCTGCACATTTTGCCAGGAACCAACCAGGTCAACGGCAGAAACATCTGTCCTGGTGGGAACAAACGGCACGACCATATTCAAGGTGATGTAACGCCCTCGAATTGGCAGGTTTGGATCAACTGGTGCTGTTGGCACCCATGCTCGAGGACTGATCTGACGATCGAACCAAAACAGCAACCCAGTTGAAAGCATCAGGGCGGCTTGAACACCAGCCAGTCGAAGACCTGGTCTCCATCGAACACGACGATTCATGACATCTAGAACGGAGATTTGGGAGGAAGATTGGGAAGCAGAGCTTGTCGCAATCTGTTTAAGCCCCATCCACCAACCAAAAAGAACAAGCCAAGCCCCAAAAGGGAGAGTGAGCGATCAAAACGACCGATCACCTCGGTGAAATAGAAGCCAATCATTGTGGTTGCGAGCAGAACGGTGCCGAGGTTGACCCTCTCTGCTCTGGCCTCAGTACTTCCCCAAACCATCAAGCCCACAGACCCGACCCCCCACCAAGCAAAACTCAGCACACTGAATCCTTGAACCTGGATCACAAGATCGAGGACCATCCAGATCGCTGCAAGAGCCAGGGGCCAAAAGCGATGGGGTCGTAGCCACCAACCAAGGATGACCGGCCCACCCAGCGTCACGACCCAGACCAGCAATGACAACCAAAGCGGCTGTCCCAAAGCAGGCAAATCGAACCCCGTCGCCACCACAGCCCAAGTCACCGCTGCAGGCACCAGAGCAAGACCACCCATCCACATCAACACCGACCGAGCAGGGGTCAAGGGCGTTCGATCTGGTGCTGTGAAATACGTCAAAGCAGTCAGAAGTGCACCAGCAGCAATTGGAACGACGGCCCAGTCCGCTTCAGAGCTCGAAAACCGATCCACTTCGACGATGATCAGTGCGCTGATCCATCCAGGCAGAAGCAGTGAAAGTAAGGCCAATTGGGGCCACTGCCGCAACAACATCCACCCGGCTGCGGCTCCAAAGGTCCAGAGGAGTAGGCCCCAACGGAACGACCAGAGGACATCGAGGTGGAAAATCTGAGCGCAGAGAAACACTCCCGCACCAAAAGCCATCGTGCCAACTGCGTGCAAGCCAAGTGCCATCAGCTGAAAACGCTCAGCAAACCAAGCACCACCAGCGTGCAAAGCGATCACGATGAACAGAAGCAGGCTCACCCGCCACAACGGTGGCATCTGATCCCAGTGAGCTGAGACGAAAAGCAGTAAGCCAGCAGCCAACAGCAGTGAACCCAGCAGAATCGTTAAACGAATTGGCACAGTCAAATGACGCACCGATGAATGCTTTGACTGATTGAGCTGGGAGTCTTCCCATCGCTGAATCGCTTCGGCGACTTCGGCATCGATCAGCTCAGCTTGCAACCACCGGCGCAGCTGATCACTTAACGATTTGGAAGGATCCATTCAGAAACCACGCTGACATTCATTGTGAAAGCCCCGCTCAGCTGGCTTGACGAATTCTCCTGAAACTTGATGAACAGTCTTTTGCTATCAACATCGTTTCGGTAAAGATCCAGTCCTTGAAGGCTGATGACTTCAGGTTTCAAATCTCTGCCCTTGACGTCCTCAAAAATCAACAGTTGAAGGCAACGCTGGGGTTCAGTTGTATCTCAGCATTGCGCTGAGCTGATAGCCCGGCTCATCGAGATAGGTGATGTTGTTGATGCGCCAGCTGCCCTTGCAGTCTCGGTTCATGTCTTAAAGCAACGGGCGTGATGCTGAACACGTCGAATCGAGAAAGCGGCCATAACGCATCGGCGTGAGTGCTCGGGGCTGCAGTTGCACACACTCCTGCTCAGTT
>ERZ802822.443-NODE-443-length-29549-cov-10.471261_pt1 | contig 29549 bp, 29 predicted proteins | sample MGYA00345649_ERZ802822 | MGnify/ENA primary metagenome ERZ802822 (study PRJEB30503, sample SAMEA104212359) | marine metagenome | biome: Westerlies Biome; feature: [SRF] surface water layer (ENVO:00010504) within the epipelagic zone...; material: water...
GGAGAAACAGATGGCGCGCGACCCGAAAGAGACTTTGTCATTGTCATCTAGCACCAGCGTTTCCACTCCCTTTTGTGCCAGATCAACCGCCAGTGCCAGACCCACGGGTCCCGCGCCGACAATCACCACCGGATGACGGCGCGGGGCTTTGTTTTCCTGATCGGCATGACGCGCATAGGCATACAGTGGGGTGTCAAAGATAGACGTCATTTGTCAAATTGTCCGGTGGTGGGGGCGCGCTCAAACTGGAGGTGAAACGCGTCCAGTTGCGGCGGCGCGATCCCGGCGTCTTGTAATTGTACATGCGCCTGACCGCGGTGGTGGATCTGATGTTGAAACAGGTGCAGCAACAGCGCGGGCACGCTTTCCTGCGTGGGCCCGGTACGCCGTTCCACGCGGCGGGTTTCACCCAGTATTTGTGGGGTCAGGTTGCGACACATGTCCGTCAATTGCCTGTCGGCAGTATTTTGGGCTTTGGCCAGAGCGATATGGTCTTCAACGGGCGCGCGGTCAAACACGGCAAGGCCGGTTTGCCCCGCATTCAGCGCGTCGATGTAATATAGGTCAACCGCATGGATATGGTTCACTGTGGCGCAGAGCGACGGAAAGAACCCGGGCCGTCTGGCGGTAAACGCCTCCTTTGTCAGGGGGGTCAGCGCCGTGTACAAGGTGTGATTGGCCCAAGCGTTGTTCTGCGCCATAGACAGATATGGCTGGCCGGGGTTCATGACTGCAAGGCTGCCCACATGTCGAGATCGCGCTGGGCGGTCCAGATGCGTGGGGTTTCAATGCCGCGGGCCTCGTCATAGGCGCGCGCCACGTTGAACGGCAGACAGTGTTCATAGATTGCGTAATCCGAAAATTTCGGATCACATTCTTGGCGTACCGCCGCCCATGCGTCTTTCAAACTGCCATTGCGGGCGGCAACCCGGGCGGCGGGGCGGTAGGTGCTGTCGACAAAATCACGGGTGCTTTCAATCGCAGCCTCGACCATGGCCTTGCCGGTCAGCGCGTTGCCACGGCCCGGTGCGATGGCATCGACGTCAAATGAGGCAATATTATCCAGCGTGTCGCCCCAGCTGGAAAAATAGCCATCGCCGCAATAGCAGGCGCTGTGATATTCGACGATATCGCCCGTGAACATCACGTTCTGGTCGGGGACATGAATGACGATATCTCCGGCGGTGTGCGCGCGCCCCAGATGCATAAGGTCAATCCGGCGGTTGCCCAGATAGACCGTCATGTCATCGTTGAAGGTGGTGGTGGGATAGGTCAGCCCTGGGATACTTTCATGGCCCTCAAACAGCCGTGGGAACCGTTGAAATTCGCTGTCCCAATCCTCTTGACCACGTTCGACCACCATGGCGCGGGCCGCGTCCCCCATAATAATCTGGTCGGCGTCAAAGGCCGAAGCGCCCAGTACCCGCACCGCGTGATAATGGGTCAACACCAGATGGCTGATTGGCTTGTCGGTGACTGAGCGGACGCAATCGATGACCTTTTGGGCCAGACGGGGTGTGGCCTGCGCCTCGATGATCATCACGCTGTCATCGCCGATGATCACGCCAGAGTTTGGATCGCCCTCGGCGGTAAACGCATAGAGCCCATCCCCCACTTCGGTAAAGCTGATTGTTTTTTCGGCCATATCGCCTTGGGATGCGAATGCTTTTGCCATCAGGTGTCTCCTAAAAATTCAATCCTGTTTCCAACAGGATCAGTGGTAAAAAAGCGGTCCCGATCTGGGATAGATCTGTCCCATTGAACGGAATAGCCATATTTTTGTAATTTCTCGGCGAGGGTGTGAAGCCCATCGGTTGCGATGCCGGGGTGTGCCTTTTGGGCCGCTGAAAACGGCGTTTCGACGCCGAGGTGCACCTCGAGCGTGTCTTTCAAAAACCACGCACCCCCCCCGTGCCCTCAAAGGCTCGGGCTTCTCGATCTCTTCAAAGTGCAAGCACCCGATCCAAAATTGACGGCACTTGTTTTCACTACCCTGTGGTATTGCAAGTTGGATGTGATCGAGCCTCATCTCGCGTATGGATCCTTAAGCGCCGGCAGGATGGTGCCGCTGCAGTCGCCAAAGCCGATGGTAAAGCCGTCCCCTTGAGCGGCTCCACTGAGGGTCAAGGTGTCGCCATCCTCAAGAAAGCTGCGGCTTTCGCCGGTGTCGAGGGTGATTGGCTCCTTGCCGCCCCAGCTCAGCTCTAACAAAGCGCCGCGCTGGTGCTTTTCGGGGCCGGATATGGTGCCAGATCCAAGCAGGTCACCCGCTGTCATCGGGCAACCCGAGGTGCTGTGATGGGCCAGTTGCTGTGCCGAGGAATAATACATCTCGCGGTAATTGGTGCGGGCGATGGTGCTGCCGACTTTGCCCTGCGGTGCGAGGGTGACTTCGAGATCGATATCATAGAGCATTGGACCGGTGTCACGCAGATGTGGCAACAGTTCAAAATCGCGTGCGGGCGTGTCGCAGCGAAATGGCTCGAGCGCGGCTTTGGTGATGATCCAAGGGCTGATAGAGGTGGCGGTGGCCTTGGCCTGAAACGGTCCAAGCGGCTGATATTCCCAGGCTTGAATATCGCGCGCCGACCAGTCGTTCAGCAAAACATAGCCAAAAATCATCTGGTCGGCCTCATCTAAGGTAACCGGTCCAAAGCTGTCGGTCCCGACGATGGCACCCAGTTCCAGCTCAAGATCGAAACGGGCGCTGGGCGCAAATCGCGGCAGGGTGTCGTCGGGTCCTTTAAGCTGACCCCAAGGCCGGCGGATATCGCTGCCTGAGACCACCACCGACGAAGCCCGTCCGTTATAGCCGATTGGCAAATGAAGCCAGTTGGGTGGCAAGGCATTCTCGGCGCCGCGAAACATGGTGCCGACATTGGTGGCATGGTGCCGTCCGGCATAGAAATCGGTGTATTCCGACACCAGAAACGGCAGATGCATGCAGGCATCCGATTGCGCCACCATAAAGCCCTCAAGCCGGGACTGATCTGTGCTGCCTTGTCCGAGTAATTCCAGCAGGCGGTTGCGCAGATCGCCCCAAGCCTCGGGCCCCTGTTCCATCAATTCGTTCCAGAACGGCACATCAAAAACCGGTCCCGCGCCAAGGTCGATTAAGCCGGCTTCTTCACAGGCCTGTAGATCGAGGATCATCTGGCCAATGGCAACACCGCAACGCGGGTCGCTATGTGCGGTTGAGAAGACCCCATAGGGCAGGTTGTTCAGCGGAAACGGGCTGTCGCCATGATTGGCCGAGGCGACCCAACTGTGTAATAGAGGCATTCTTAGTTCCTTGTAGTCAGGTGTATAGGTGTCAACGACCGATTATTTGACCCCTGGCGTACCGTCAAATTTCTTTTCAATGTCATTCCAGCAGTCAATATAGTCATCCTGCAGCGGCGCTTCATTGGCGGCAAAGTTGGTCAGATGCTGTGGAAAGCGCGTCTCGAACATGAACGACATGGTGTTTTCCAACTTTTGTGGGCCAAGTGTCGCGTTTGAAGCAGCCTCAAAGGCGGTGTTATCGGGTCCGTGTGGCAGCATCATGTTATGTAGGCTCATACCGCCGGGCACAAAGCCTTTGGGTTTGGCGTCATACTGGCCGTGAATATTACCCATCAGTTCTGACATGATATTCTTGTGGTACCAAGGTGGCCGAAAAGTGTTTTCGGATACCAGCCACCGGTCGCGAAACAGCACAAAATCTATATTTGCCGTACCCTCAACCCCGGAGGGCGCGGTCAGCACAGTAAAGATCGACGGGTCGGGATGGTCGAACAAAACCGCCCCCACCGGACAATAGCTGCGCAGATCATATTTGCACGGAGCGTAATTGCCATGCCAAGCCACCACATCTAACGGGCTGTGGCCGATTGCAGTTTGATGGAACTGACCACACCATTTAACTGTCACGGTCGAGGCGGCGTCACGATCCTCAAACGCTGCAACCGGGGTTTTGAAATCACGCCGGTTGGCCATACAGTTGGCGCCGATCGGGCCACGCCCCGGCAGGGCGAATTTCTGCCCATAGTTTTCACACACAAAGCCCCGCGCCGGCCCGTCAAGTAGTTCGACCCGATACAACAAACCCCGCGGGATAATTGCGATCTCTTGCGGTTCAAGATCGATGATACCCAATTCGGTGGCAAAGCGCAGCCGACCGGCTTGTGGCACGACCAATAGCTCGGAATCTGCGGAATAAAAATAGGCATCCTGCATCGAGGCGGTGACCAGATAGATATGGCTGGCCATGCCGGTCTGGGTGTTTACATCACCGGCGGTGGTCATTGTGCGCATCCCGGTAAGCCAGGTCTGAGCCTGTTCGGAATGTGGCACTGGATCCCAGCGGTATTGTCCAAGGCTGGTGACGTTTTCGGCGAGATGCGGTGCGGTTTTCCAATAGGGCAGGTCGATGCGTTCATAGCGTTGCGAATGTTTGACCGAGGGGCGTATTCGGTAACACCAACTGCGCTCGTTCTGGTCTGTGGGAGCGGTAAATGCGGTGCCGGAAAGTTGCTCGCCATACAGGCCGTAATTGCATTTTTGTGGGCTGTTCATGCCCTGTGGTAACGCGTCGGGCAGCGCTTCGGTTTCAAAGTCATTGCCAAATCCAGGCATGTATTTTTGAGCCTGGATTGGCAAAATTGCCGTGTTGGGGCTGCGCTTGGGGTCGGCTTGCAGGGTCATTGAGGTATCCTTGCTTGTATGGGGTTTAGAATAATAGTTGTTTTTGTAACTAACAAGCCATAGTCAGGGCGGTATGGAAAATTCTGACACTTTCGATTTACAGCTGTTTTTACCCTATTTGCTCAATCAGGCGGCCGAAGAAAGTAGCCTGTCGTTTCAGCGGGTCTATAAAGACCGCTATGGCATGTTGCGTACCGAGTGGCGGGTGCTGTTTCATTTGGGCATTTTTGGTCGGATGACCGCGCGTGATATTGGGCTGCGGGCAAAATTACATAAGACAAAGATCAGTCGCGCGGTGCAAAAGCTGGCGGATCGTCGGTTTATAACCCGTCACCGCAGCGATACGGACCGTCGCCAAGAACTGTTAGAGCTCACGGTGGCGGGGCGAACAGCCTATCTTGATTTGCGCACCATCGCAGAGCGGTATCAAGCAGATCTGGGGACAGAATTTACCAAAGCCGAGCTGGCCCTTTTGCAAAACATGCTACAGCGTCTGGCTGGGAAGGCTTGAAAGACGGGCCATAAATCGCATTAAAAATCGACTGACACCTCTGGCAGGTTGAGCGCTTTAATCAGATCGCGCAATTCCTGACGCGCCGCAATGTTCGAAATATTCAGGTGTTTGACGCCAATATCTTTCAGATCCAACAGGGTCAGCCCCCGAGGGAACAGTTCGCGAAACACCACCCGTTCGTTAAAGCCGGGCGCCACCCGAAAGCCGATTCGTTTGGCGAGCTTATGCAGCGCTTTTTCCATTTTTTGCTTGTTTAGCATCTGTTGCGAACCAACCCGATTACGCAGCACGACCCAGTCGATCGGCTGCAGCCCAGCTTGGGCCCGCAATTGTCGCGCATTCCACACCATTTCGGCATAGACCGAGGGACCGACGATATTTTCGCCCTCATTGTCGATATGGGCCAGCAGGTCAAAATCGACAAAGCTGTCATTCATCGGGGTGATCAGCGTATCGGCGAGCGAATGGGCGACCTGACTAAGTCGGGTATGGGACCCCGGGCAATCGATTAATATAAAATCACTTGCCGGCTCCAGTTCGGCCACGGCGGCCGATAGGCGGTGATCATAGACATTTTCCCCGGGTTTGAGGCTGTCGGGATCAATGTCCGGCAGGGCGACAAAATTGGGACTGGGCAGGGCGATATTGTTTTGCGCAGAAAACTGTGTGCGGTTCTCGATATAGCGTCCAAGCGTTTTTTGCCGCAAGTCCAGATCGAGCGCACCCACCCGATGGCCCATACGCGCCAGTGCTGAGGCGACATGCATTGAAACGGTAGACTTGCCCGCTCCGCCCTTTTCATTGCCTACGGCAATTATATGCGCCATGTGTTTCCCCTTGCTCTGCCGGTAGAGCGATTGTTTTAATGTACCAATAGTAAAGCTTGTAATAATAATTTGAAAGGGGGCAGCCACGGATTAGAAATGGTAATCTGGCTCTACCCGTCTCATATGCTTACAGAATAAAAAAACGCCACGCCCGAAGGCATGGCGTGTGTTGAACAGACGTCTCCGTTCTGATCAGAAACCAAGGCCTTCGTATTTCTTTTTGAACTTGGATACGCGACCGCCGGTGTCGAGAAGACGTGAGCTGCCACCATTCCATGCCGGGTGCGCCGAGGGATCGATATCAAGCGCCAATGTGTCGCCTTCTGCACCCCACGTCGACCGCATTTTCAGGATTGTACCATCGGTCATTTTAACATCGATAAAGTGATAGTCGGGATGGATGTCTTTTTTCATCTGTCCGCTCCTTACGCCTGTGCGCCCGCTTTGGGTTTGTAATTAGTGACTTCGGTAATCCGCGCAGATTTACCACGACGCGACCGCAGATAATACAGTTTGGCGCGGCGCACACGGCCCCTGCGAACAACTGTGATACTGTCGACATTGGTCGAATGCAGTGGGAACACACGCTCCACGCCTTCGCCAAATGAAATCTTGCGAACCGTAAACGATCCGGCGATGCCATGGCCGTTTTTCCGACTGATGCAGACGCCTTCATAGTTCTGGACCCGGGTGCGGGTGCCTTCGGTTACTTTATAGCCGACACGGATGGTGTCTCCGGCTTTGAAATCGGGAATATCGTTCCCGAGGGCGGCGATCTGTTCCGCCTCTAGCTGTGCGATCAGGTTCATCGCGCTCTCCTATATTGCTTGCGGTTTTTTCCGCAAAGTTTGATGCCGCCTCAGAGCTCTTGGTCTTCATCCGGGTCCCTATCGTGCACCGCACAATAAGCCCGCCAGAGATCAGGTCGTCTTTCCTTGGTTAGCCTTTCAGCCTGCGCCTGACGCCAGTCGGTGATTTTGCCGTGATGGCCTGACAGAAGAATGTCTGGCACTGCACGGCCCCTCCAAACGGCAGGACGCGTATATTGCGGGTGCTCAAGCAGACCTTCAGAGAAGGATTCTTCCTCCGTCGACGCCTGATTCCCCAGAACGCGGGGTATAAGCCGGACCGTGGCATCAATCAAGGCCTGTGCGGCAATCTCTCCTCCGGTCAGGATGAAATCGCCCAGAGACACCTCTTGAATGGCGTATTCTTCAATCAGACGCTCATCCACACCCTCAAAACGGCCGCACAGCAGGGTGATACCCTCCGCGCGCGCCCATTGAAGAGCCATCGCCTGATCAAAGCGCTTGCCGCGCGGCGACAAATAGATCAACGGATAGCGGCCAGCAGCGCCTTTTCGGGTTGTGTCAATGGCCCGTCCCAGCACATCGGCGCGCATCACCATACCGGCTCCGCCCCCCGAGGGCGTGTCATCTACATTGCGGTGCTTGCCTTGCCCAAACAGCCGCAGATCGACTGTTTCGAGGGCCCAAAGACCGTTTTGCAGCGCCTTGCCGCTGAGGCTTTCGCCAAGGACACCGGGAAAGGCAGTGGGAAACAATGTCAGGACCTGTGCAGTCCAGGTGTCTTTGAGGCTGGGGGTGGGTGTAATCAGCGCGCGCGGCTGTGCCGAGGCCGAGATTGACAGCCGTCCATGAGATTTTGAGGCTTCGCCTGTGGTCATCATCGGGCCCTTTGTTTTTGCGGTCAGGGGTCGCTGGTTGCACCACTCGGTGCGTTGATATCAGCGATTATTTAGGGTCAGGAAAAGCGCCATCTGGAGGGTCTGTGATAACGCGTCTGGACGTCAGATCAACGGTCGGTACGACGGTGCGGGTAAACGGCAGCAGCACAGTGTCACTATGATCGAGGCTTTGCACTTCAAGCAGGTCGGTCGCGCCGTGATTTTGCACCGCTTTAATATGCCCCAGTTCAGTGCCACCACTGTCAAGCACTGCCATTCCGATCAAATCGCTATAGTAATATTCGTCATCGGGCAGTTGCGGCAGGCGTGCGCGGGGGACAAACAGCTTGACGCCGCGCAGCGCGTCTGCCTGTTCTTTCGTGGTGACCCCCGACAGCCGCACCGCCAACCCGTTCTTGATTGAGCGCAGAATACGAAGATCATAGTGATTGTCGCCATCCTCATCGCTGAGGGGGCCATAGCTGTCAATCGCATCAGCCTGCGCGGTGAAGCTTTTCACCCGCACTTCGCCCTGTACGCCAAACGCGCCGGCAATCACCGCCACACAGATCAAATCAGACATCTTTTGCCTCTCTGCAAACCCCGCCAACATAGGTGCCCTGTGCCTGCACGCAAGCCTCTCCGACCTGCTTGCGCTCAAACAGCACTCCGGCCGCAAAGGCAACTGTCAGCAGCACAATCAGTCGAATCGGACGAAATAACATACCAGCCTACCTCGTCTCAACGGGCAGATGGCCCCGACGCGTGTCCCATCCCGATGTTTCCAGTTCTGGCGTGGTGTCATTGGTCTCTGGCCAGCCCACGCAGAGATACGCCACAAGCCGCCAGTCTGTTGACACGGTCAGATCCTCCGCCAGTTGTGCTTGGTCCAAAATAGAGACCCATCCAACACCCAAGCCCCGCGCGCGCGCCGCCAGCCAGAACAGATTGATCGCGCCGACGACTGAATACCGTCGCATTTCGGGCATGGTTTTGGCACCAAGCCCGCTGCCTTTGTCGGTGGCCTCGTCGCAATAAACCGCCAAATGTACGGGGGCGTCCCGCATGCCGGACAGTTTCAACCCCGCATAAAGCACGGCCTTTTCACCGCTATAGCCCTGCAGGGCGTCTTGATTGGCGATTTGGAAGTTTTTGCACGCCGCTGCACGTGCCTCTGTGCTCTCGACCCGAATCACCCGCCAAGGTTCGGACAGCCCGACAGAAGGGGCAAACAAGAACGTCTCTAGACATTCTTGCACCAGCGCGTCGTCAACCGGATCTGAGCGAAAGCGGCGCACGTCGCGCCGCCACCGCATCAGATCGGCCAGATCGCTCTGGAAGGCTTTTGGAAAAAGGTCCATGCCAGAGCCAACCTTAGTTATTCCGCCGCGGCGGTCTCTTCTTCGGCTACAGCTGGCGCGTCTGCCTTAGTGGCGTCTGCGGCTTTCGCGGCCTTTTCCTCAGCACGGTTCACAGCTTTTTCACCGGGTGTGCCTTTTTTAGGGTTGTTGCGCTCTTTCTTTGGCACAACGCCGGCAGCTTCTAGCATGCGGCTGATCCGGTCGGTAACTTGTGCGCCTTCACCCAGCCAGTACTGGACACGCTCAAGGTTCATTTTTACCCGGTCTTCGCTGTCTTTGGGCAGCAGCGGGTTATACGTGCCCAGTTTCTCGACAAAGCGGCCGTCGCGCGGCATGCGGCTGTCGGCCGCTACGATGCGGTAAAAGGGGCGTTTTTTGCTACCGCCGCGGGCGAGACGAATTTTAATAGCCATTTGGTATTCTCCTTTGGATGGCACTAGGTGCGGTGGGGGATACCCACCTCACGTTTGATGTTGTGTGTGATGGTGAATGACTTCCTGAATGATGAAGTTCAGAAATTTCTTGGCAAATTCCGGGTCGAGGTCGGCCCGTCTTGCAAGATCTTCCAGCCGCGCAATCTGCGTGGCTTCGCGGGCGGGATCTGAGGGTGGCAACGCGTGCTCTGCCTTCAGTTTTCCGACGGCTTGTGTGTGTTTGAACCGCTCGCCAAGCGTATAGACGAGGATCGCATCCAGTCGGTCAATGCTGTTGCGGTGATCTTTCAAAAGTTCTGCGGCGTGGGTGACGGGATCAGTCATGTCTGGACCTCGTTTTGGCTGGGGTGACAGGCAGATAAAGGGGCTTTTGGCGGGCACATAAAAAGGGTTGAACGGGTGAAAATTCTGGAACGGGCAGAGCAAAGATCATGACAGCGCCTCCGGTGCCGGATGACGATAGAGCATGCCCTCGCCCATGTTGGGGTTGGTATAGGTGCGCTCGTACATGGCACCCATCCGCTCGGCCAGTTTGACCGATCTTGTATTTCCGGCAATGATATTGCTGGTCAGCGTGGACATGCCCAGATCGCTATAGGCCCATTCACGCGCCCGGCTGGCCGCCTCAAAAGCAATGCCACGGCCTTCAAAACCGGCATAGACAACCCAGCCAACTTCGGGCTCTGGCCAGCCTTCGGGGTTCCAGATGCCACTGATACCTGCGACATCGCCCCTTTTTGTTTCAATGGTGAAATAGCCATAGCCGTGAATATGCCAATGCCCAATGCTGGTAGCAAACCAGCGCCACGCCTCATCCCGTTTCAAGGCGCCACCAAACCCCCACGCGCGGGGCGCGTCGGCATAAAAGACCGCCAAGGGCTCGAAATCGCGCATCTCCGGGCCGCGAAGGATCAGGTTATCTGTTGCCAAAACCGGGGCATTGGTCAGCTGCATGGCGTCACCCCTAAGCTGTGGCGATATACGATTGTGTCGCTTGGGGTTTGCCCCTCGGGCAGCTCTGCTGCTGGATCATGCGTTGCACCGAGGCGGCTGGCCAGTGCGATTGAGCGTCGGTTCTGTGGATGAATATAGCTGACCAGCGAAGCCGGCTTGAGGATGTTTCGCGCCCAGTGAAGCGCTGTTTGGGCTGCTTCGGCAGCAAATCCTTTACCCTCGGCATTTATGAAAAACATCCAGCCAATTTCGATTTCCGGAAAATGTTCGGGTTGATTGATCCCGATCTGGCCGATTAATGTCGCATTTTCGCGCAATACAACGCCCCAACTGCCAAAGCCCTTGAGTGACCAGCTTCCAACTTCAGAGGCGAGCCAATACCAGCTTTGCTTGCGGCTGTAAGGCCCGTCCATAAATTCCGCCCGATCGCTGGCAAGTAGCGAATAGAGCGGATCAAAGTCAGTGATCATGTGATGACGCAAGATCAATCGATCGGAGGCTATAGTGGGCGCGCTGGACATTTATTTCTTCTTCCCGAATCCCGACAGGCCCGGAGGCAGGCTCAGGCCGCCGCCCAGACCGCCCAGACCGGGCAGGCCGCCGCCACCGGGCATTTGACTGCCCATCTGCTTGGCCGCCGCTTCCAGTGCTTTGGGGTCCATCTGCGACGGGTCCATACCCGCAGGCATGCCACCGCCTTTGCCGAACATGCCTTTCATGGCTTGTTTCAGCATGCCGCCCTTGCCCATTTTCTTCATCATGTCGCCCATCTGCCGCTGCATTTTCAACAGCTTGTTCAACTCGCTGACTTCCATCCCTGCACCTTTGGCGATGCGGCGTTTACGACTGGCTTGCAGTATCTGCGGGTTGGCGCGTTCTTTCTTTGTCATCGACTGAATAAGCGCAATCTGTTGCTTAAAGACCTTGTCATCCATTCCGGCGGCTGAGGCCTGTTTGGCCATTTTTCCCATCCCGGGCATCATGCCCATGATGTTTTCCAAACCGCCCATTTTCATCATTTGTTCGAGCTGTGATTTGAGATCATTCATATTGAACTGACCTTTTTGGAACCGTTTCATCATCCGCTCGGCCTGCTGGGCCTCGATGGTGTCTTGTGCCTTTTCAACCAGTGCTACGATGTCGCCCATCCCAAGGATACGGCCGGCGACGCGCTCGGGCTCAAAGGTCTCAAGCGCGTCCATCTTTTCGCCCAAGCCGACAAACTTGATCGGTGTGCCGGTGACCGCGCGCATCGACAGCGCCGCCCCCCCGCGTCCGTCGCCATCCATCCGCGTCAGGACAACGCCAGTGACGCCAATTTTATCGTCAAACTCAGTCGCGACATTGACTGCGTCCTGGCCGGTCAACCCGTCGACCACCAGCAGCGTTTCGCGCGGGTTGGCGATATCGCGCACGGCGGCGGCCTGTGCGATCAAATCGGTGTCGATATGCAGCCGGCCAGCGGTATCCAAGATATAGACATCATAACCGCCAAGCGACGCTTGGGTTTTGGCGCGTTTGGCTATGGCCACCGGATCTTCGCCTTTAACAATCGGCAAAGTGTCGACACCGATCTGGGTGCCAAGAATTTTCAATTGCTCCATCGCGGCCGGGCGGTTGACATCAAGCGACGCCATCAGCACCCGTTTGCCGTCTTTTTCGCTTAGGCGTTTGGCCAGTTTCGCGGTGGTGGTTGTTTTGCCCGAGCCCTGCAGACCGACCATCAGGATTGGCGCGGGTGGGTTATCGATTTTCAACGCGCCGGGGGTGCCTTCGCCAGCCAGTACATGCACCAGTTCGTCATGGACGATCTTTACGACTTGCTGTCCGGGAGTAACCGATTTTGTGACCGCCTGACCGGTGGCCTTATCCTGAACGGCTTTGACAAAATCACGCGCAACCGAAAGCGAAACGTCGGCCTCAAGCAGGGCGACCCGCACTTCGCGCAGCGCAGTTTTGACGTCATCGTCCGACAGAGCGCCCTGTTTGGTCAGCCGGTCAAAAACGCCGGACAGACGTTCGGAGAGATTCTCAAACATGCGTAACGCTCCTTTTTGCCATTTTGCCTTGCGACCAAGCGTGGTTTTCGATCTGGTAAGCCCTGTCCAAAAGCAATGGCCCCCGTGGGCGAAACCTCGCTGACGGGGGGCGATCCTTGCAATAGCGACAGGACCGGAAGCGCAGAACTTCCGATGTGATGCCGCGTCTGTTACAGTTGTAGGTATTGAGTGTCAAGGAATTTGGATGTGCAAAGCGATTGGGATGCCTCTGCCGAGGCGTGGATTGAAAGTCTGAAAACCGGGGGTGATTTCAGCCGTGTCGCGGTGCTGGATCGCCCAATGCTTGCCGCGGTGCACGCCAGTGGTGCGAGACGGGTGCTGGATGTAGGTTGTGGCGAGGGGCGGTTTTGCCGGATGATATCAGAGACTGTACCGCAGGTGGTGGGGCTGGATCCAACCGCGCGGCTGTTAAGTGAGGCGCGTAAATTGGGTGGAGCACAGTATGCGCAAGGCAGGGCAGAAGATATGCCTTTTGAGGATCGCGATTTTGATATGGTGGTCAGCTATCTCAGCTTGATTGATATCCCAGACAATGCCGCTGCGATCGCCGAGATGGCACGGGTTGTGCGACCCGGCGGGTATGTCTTGATTGCAAATCTGAACAGCTGGGTTACCGCGGCCCAAACCAAGGGACGCGGGGTTGTCCGCAATAAGCAGGGCCACAGCACAATGACAGTGGCCAATTACTTGACCCCGCATTGGTACTGGGCCAAATGGCGCGGGGTGAAAATCAAAAACTGGCACCGGCCTGTATCGCAATATATGCGCGAGGCTTTACAAGCGGGGCTGCGGTTGGAGGATTTTCAAGAGCCATTGGCCGATGCGGGATGGGCCCGCAGTGAAAGTTATAATCACGCGCCGTACTTTTGGCTTCAGCTGTGGGGCAAACCGGAATAGGCGCGCCTGAGCCTGAGCCTGAGCCTGAGCCTGAGCCTGAGCCTGAGCCTCCATATCCCGCCAAGCGCTTTGAATGCCGGCGCGGTCACCAAATTATCTGACCGTGTGCCTTCCGTTTACGGCGTCATATCGGGCCAAAACGTCTCGACTTTGATTGCGGCATTTTTTATGAAAAATGATCCGATCATTCTGGGGCTACGGGGCGTTTCATATTGCCCTTCCACCACGGTATACCTCTGGCCACGGGCGTCTGCACCGCTTTCGTCTCGCCCGGCTCCGCGTTTGTCGCATATATATGTGATGTAGCCATTGCGGGCCACGATCCGATAGCTGTGGTCCAGTTTCAGGGAAAAATAGCCGCCGTCATCGCCACTGCAGCGCCGTGACTCTCTGCTAAAGGAAAGCAAAACGTTCCATCCGGCTTTTGTCGGGGCAATCTGTGTCAAAGACAACTTCAAAAAGGCGCAGGCCAGATTACCATTGGTGATGCGGTATTCCCCCGCCTGCCCGATCGCCTCTAAGAGATCCAATCGATGCGGGTTGCGGTTGGCTTTCTCAATGACAAGCTCAAAGTTATTTTCTGGCGCAAATTGCGCTTTCCATTCAAACTGGGTGATCGCAAGGGTTTTGTCGCCGTTGCTCCAGGTGCCTGACCGGTCGGTCACGCGACCATCCGGGGCCGTCCAGGGGTGGGTGACTTCCAGCCGTTCCAGATACTCTTGGGCGGTTTCAAGGTCTTCTGTCTGCAATGTCTTGTCGCGCAGTGCTTGCATCAGGGCAGCATGGCGTTTGGGCGGGAATTGGAACAGGTCGAAAAAGCCATGGTGATACAGGCCGATGAGCGGTATTTTTTGCTGATGTTTGTCATAAATATACCAACCAGTGACAAACCCAACATTGTCATAACATCTGATTTCGTCGAATTTCAAACCCATCGTTATGGGGTATTTGTCGGCAATGCGGGCTGTTGCGATGCTTTGTTTGACAGATTGAAAGCTGTCAACCCGCATCACGATGCTATCATCGGCGCGGGCGAGCGTTGTCAGTATGAAAAACAGTATCAAAGTCCAGAGTTGTTGTTTCATCTTGCATCTGGTTTGCGGGTCCAAATATGGGCTTAGCCGTGGACCTTTAGTTGGAAAATGCGCTTGCGCCAATAGTTTTTATCGAATTACTGTTTGGTCTGTCGGTACTGAAATTATGGATTGACCACCCAAACCGCTGGTTGTCGGGGATCATAATATCGTGACGCGATGACGTGAAGAGGGCTTTTGCGGCGCATGATATTCCAAGAATCAGATGTTTGATTTCGGGCCGGAAGGCAACGGTTCAAAATAAATTTGTCCGCGTCGCAAACGCTGGGTAGGCGCGCGCCCACCAAAAGACAAATGGCGTCGGCAAACCGTCAATACGATGCCGTCTTATTCACAAGTAGGTCTTTGCAAATATTGGCAATATACGCTGCAAATAGGAGCATACTTACAGTTGAGAAAGCGCTTGGGCCAAAGATCAGGGCATACGCCAGCACTGGTCGGATCATGATTGCCGTCAACAGGCCGAAACCAAGCATTTGCAGCCTTGGAACCCAAAGTAACGCAGCGGCAGCAAATTTGATGACATAAGCATCTTGGTTCGTGGTTATAAAGCCGATATTTACACGTCGATGAAGTCTGATCCAAGCGTCAGGTAACGCAGAGTATCATGGTGTTGAACGCACTCCTAAGCATGTAGTGGGGTGGCTCTTTCTTATAACGGTGTTTTGGTCTAGGACTGCGGTCTAGGCAGTCTGCAAATTCAGTTGTTCCGCTAGGTCATGCAGCCCGGATCGGCGATCTTGCGCAAATTTGGAAAGGGTGCGGCATCGCTTTGACAGACCCAGTTGTGACGTTCCGCCGTCAGCTCGATCACATCCGTTACATCCGTTGTACAGCTTTGTTAAAAGCACGGTGGCGAATGTCGCAAGCGGGATGGTGCCTGTGACCGCGGCGCTGCGTGCGCATTTTGCTATGCTGTGCTTTTCAGCCCTAATTGCGGGATCTTTTTCGCTTGGGGGAATGGCTGCCAATTTTATTTCCCCACTGGCGTTGAACGGCATCCGCTTTATCTTTGCCGCTGCGATTGTCGGGGGGGCCAGCATGGTTATGGGGCAGATGTCGCTTCGGCATTTTCAGGCGCCGTGGCGCCATACAGTCCTGGGCGCCATGATGGCGTGCTATTTCGTCTTGATGTTCGAGGGCCTAAAAACCAGCGCACCGGTTTCGACATCTGCAGTGTTTACGTTAACCCCGATTATGGCCGGAATTGCCGGTTATCTATTATTAAAGCAGGCCATGTCACGTCGTGTCTTATTGGCGCTGGCCGTTGGGGGGGCAGGAGCGCTGTGGGTTATTTTTCGCGCTGACTGGCTGGCGCTTTTGCAGTTTCAAATCGGGCTTGGCGAGCGCATCTTTTTCTGGGGGTGTCTGGCGCATGCCGTCTATACGCCGATGGTGCGCCGGTTGCATCGTGGCGAGCCGGTGTTGGTGTTTACTTTCGGTGTCTTGGCTGCGGGTGCCGTGCTGCTGTGTTGGATCGGCTGGTCTGATCTGCTGGCGACCGATTGGACGAATTTGCCAATTATTGTTTGGATCACCCTTGTGTATGTCGCGATCATGGCCACATCGGTTACCTTTGTTTTGATGCAATATGCTTCGTTGCGGTTGCCGCCTGCGAAAGTGATGGCCTATACTTATCTCACGCCCAGTTGGGTCTTGGTCTGGGAGATTGTTTTGGGCCATGCAGTGCCGCCGGCTCCGATCTTAATTGGCGTTGCATTGAGTGTTATAGCGCTTGTCATCTTACTGAAAGAAGACCCAAAGCTGCAGCCGATGTGACCGCCGGTGCGTGACGACTGTCGCCTCACGGTGTCCGTTTTGGCGCAGATCGGCTGCACATATCAATTCAACGGTTCAGTTTCCTCGGCCTTGAACTTATTTGCTAAGCGTCATAAGTACCTCCAGTCCGTAACGCTAGAAGAGTCCGTTCCAATGATCAGCATGAACCCAGTTCAGTATATCCAGCAAGTCCGCGCCGAGGTTGCCAAAGTTGTATGGCCGACCCGCAAAGAGGTGTTGCTGACCACCGTTATGGTATTCGTTATGTCTGCAGTGACAGCTGTTTTTTTCGCAGTTGTGGACATTTTAATTCGAGGCGGCTTGCAAACGGTGTTGGGAGCCTTCGGCTGACGGGTCCAAAATTGGATAGATTGACGATTATGGGCTTGAATATTTAGGGTTATACCGTTACTTCATCATTATTCTGGGGTGAAGGCGTGCGGCGATTCGTGTTGCGCGCCGCTTTTTTTTCCTTAAGAGACGGTTTTTAAGCCGTAAAGGCACAGAACGTTGGTCGGCGAATCGACGAGACATAAGGGCAGACAAGGCAATGGCTAAACGTTGGTATTCTGTGAGCGTTCTCTCGAATTTTGAGAAAAAGATCGCCGAGCAGATTAAAACTTCTGTTGCCGAGGCTGGTCTGGAGGACGACATCGAAGAGGTGCTTGTTCCGACAGAAGAGGTGATCGAGGTGCGCCGCGGCAAGAAGGTGACTGCCGAGCGTCGCTTTATGCCCGGGTACGTTTTGGTGCGGATGGAAATGTCTGATCAAGGATATCATCTGGTTAGTTCCATCAATCGCGTGACTGGATTTCTCGGACCCCAGGGTCGGCCGATGCCGATGCGGGATGCCGAGGTGAATGCGATTTTGAACCGGGTGCAGGAAGGCGAAGAATCGCCGCGTACTCTGATCCATTTTGAAATTGGTGAGAAGGTCAAAGTGAACGACGGGCCGTTTGAAGACTTCGACGGCATGGTCGAAGAGGTCGATGAAGACAATCAGCGTCTGAAAGTAACCGTATCTATTTTTGGCCGCGAAACGCCGGTCGAGCTTGAGTTTACACAGGTCACTAAAGAGATCTGACGTGAGAGCCGTGGGAGGCGACGGCGCCGCAGTGCCGAGACCAGACCACGACAACAAAAGTCGCCCTAATGCGTTAGGGGATGTTGGCAAAAAGGAGAGGCCTCATGGCCAAAAAACTTGTTGGTAAGATGAAATTGCAGGTGCCTGCTGGTCAGGCAAACCCGTCCCCACCCGTGGGCCCAGCGCTGGGTCAGCGCGGCATCAATATTATGGAATTTTGCAAGGCGTTTAACGCTAAGACGCAAGAAATGGAGGCTGGCGCCCCCTGTCCTACGGTGATTACTTATTATCAGGACAAATCCTTTACGATGGAAATCAAGACGCCGCCTGCGTCATACTATCTCAAAAAGGCCGCAAAGCTGAAGTCCGGCGCATCCAACCCCGGTCGGGAAACCGCAGGATCGGTTTCTGTGGCGCAGGTGCAGGAAATTGCCGAGGCTAAGATGGTAGATCTGAACGCCAATTCGATTGAGCAGGCGATGCAAATCATCCTTGGTTCGGCACGGTCTATGGGCATCGAGGTAAAATAATGGCAAATCTTGGAAAACGCACCCGCAGTATCCGCGAAACTGTGAAAAACAAAGAAAACCTATCTGTTGAAGATGCGGTGGCTTTGGTGAAATCAAACGCCACGGCAAAATTTGACGAAACCATCGAAATTGCGATGAACCTGGGCGTTGATACGCGCCATGCAGATCAGATGGTTCGCGGCGTGATCGGTCTGCCGAACGGCACCGGTAAATTGGTTCGGGTGGCAGTGTTTGCCCGTGGCCCCAAGGCCGAAGAGGCCCAAGCCGCTGGCGCTGACATTGTGGGCGCCGAAGACCTGATGGAAACCGTCCAGGGTGGCACCATCGATTTTGACCGCTGTATTGCTACTCCGGATATGATGCCGGTTGTTGGCCGTTTGGGTAAAGTTCTGGGTCCGCGCAATTTGATGCCGAACCCCAAGGTTGGCACTGTGACCATGGATGTTGCCGCAGCGGTTCAGGCTGCAAAGGGTGGCGAAGTGCAGTTTCGGGCTGAAAAAGGTGGCGTTGTGCATGCCGGTGTTGGCAAAGCTTCGTTTAACGAGACGATGCTGGTTGAAAACATCCGCGCATTTGTTGAAGCGGTGCAGAAGGCCAAGCCATCTGGATCGAAGGGTGCCTACCTGACTAAAATTTCGCTGAGCTCAACTATGGGCGCCGGCGTGACGATTGATATCGCAGCGGCCACCGCGCGATAAAAAATTTGCTCCGGGCTTGCCCGGAGCGGATGGCGGAGCGGAAACGCTACGTCCTGTCCGAGACGGAGGGTTGGGCCGAAAGGCACGGTAATTCCTTCCTGAGATGGGGAACGAGACAAGATTTCCGACGGGGTAATACCTTCGGGTGATCGCGGCCTCGGGACCCTTTTATTGGACCCGAATGCCCTCGTACTTGAGGGTTTAATTGAGCCGGGGGGAAACCCCCAAATTTGGAGTGAAACTGTGGATAGAGCCCAGAAAGAGAAAGTGGTCGACGAACTCGGCCAAATCTTTGAAAGCTCTGGCGTTGTAGTGGTTGCCCGCTACGCCGGTCTTACAGTTGCGGAAATGCAGGCCCTGCGAGCGCGCGCGCGCGAAGCAGACTGTGGTGTTCGCGTTGCCAAAAACAGGCTCGCCAAGATCGCCCTTGAGGGTAAGCCATGCGCAAGCGTTGCCGACTTTCTAACGGGTATGACCGTTCTTACCTATTCTGAGGACCCAGTGGCAGCTGCCAAAGTGGCCGAAGAATTTGCCAAAGAGAATTCAAAGTTTGACATTCTCGGCGGTGCAATGGGTGATAACGGTCTGGACCGGGCCGGTGTCAAGGCCGTGTCGAGCATGCCATCGCGTGAGGAGCTTGTTGCTTCGATCGCTGGTTGTATCGGCGCACCTGCATCGAATATTGCCGGGGCCATTGGCGCACCTGCTTCGAACATCGCAAGCATCCTTTCGACCTTGGAAGAGAAGGCCGAAGCGGCATAAGCAACTATTGATCTGCGTGGGGATCCTCCCTGCACGTTGGAACACAACTTAAAAACGGAAAAGAGTCACACATGGCTGATCTGAAAAAACTTGCTGAAGAGATCGTTGGACTGACGCTTCTTGAAGCACAAGAACTGAAAACTATCCTTAAAGACGAGTATGGCATTGAGCCTGCTGCGGGTGGCGCTGTCATGATGGCAGGCCCAGCCGACGCCGGTGGCGCAGCTGCAGAAGAGCAGACTGAATTCGACGTGATCCTGAAATCTTTCGGTGAGTCGAAAATCAATGTCATTAAAGAGGTTCGTGCCATCACTGGTCTGGGTCTCAAAGAGGCCAAAGAATTGGTTGAGGCTGGCGGCAAAGCCGTCAAAGAACAAGTCTCTAAGGACGAAGCAGACGATGTCAAAGCCAAGCTGGAAGCAGTTGGCGCCGAGATCGAAGTTAAGTAATCGTTTTCGGGGCAACCCGAATGTGAAAATAGTGGCTGGGCGCGGAATACCGTGCCCGGCCAGACCTGTCTTAAAAAGGGCCTGCGTTGCAGACGTTTTTTAAGACGAGGTTATCGTGTCGAGAGGCCGTCATTGGGACGAGGGCCAAGAATGGACCGTAATCTGTTATCTCGGAGGGATGTGGTGCTGGAACCCCGACAGCAGGCACAGCCCGTGAGAATTGAAAGGTGATACCGACCATGGCTCAAAGCTTCCTTGGCCAGAAACGTCTGCGCAAATATTATGGCAAAATCCGTGAAGTCCTGGAGATGCCCAATCTGATTGAAGTGCAGAAGTCTTCTTATGAATTGTTCCTGTCTTCCGGAGATCAGCCGATCCCGATGGATGGTGAAGGTATAAAGGGTGTTTTTCAGTCGGTCTTTCCGATCAAGGATTTCAATGAGACCAGTGTGCTTGAATTTGTCAGCTATGATCTTGAAAAGCCAAAATATGATGTCGAGGAATGTCAGCAGCGTGACATGACCTACAGCGGTCCGCTTAAGGTGACGCTGCGACTGATTGTGTTTGATGTCGATGAAGAAACCGGTGCTAAATCGGTCAAAGACATCAAAGAACAGGACGTTTTCATGGGCGACATGCCCCTGATGACACCGAACGGGACCTTCGTGGTCAATGGCACCGAACGTGTGATTGTGTCGCAAATGCATCGCTCGCCGGGGGTGTTTTTCGATCACGATCGCGGCAAGACCCACAGCTCGGGAAAATTACTGTTTACTTGTCGGATTATCCCGTACCGCGGCTCATGGTTGGATTTCGAATTTGACGCAAAAGATATTGTCTATGCCCGTATCGACCGGCGCCGCAAGCTGCCTGTCACGACCTTGTTATATGCGCTGGGTCTCGATCAGGAAGGCATTATGGATGCCTATTATGACACGGTGTCGTTCCGACAGGATGCCAGCAAGGGCTGGGTCACCAAGTTTTTCCCAAAACGGGTACGCGGCACACGCCCAAGCTATGATTTAATTGATGCTGCAACCGGGGAAGTTGTTGCAGAGGCGGGTAAAAAAGTTACCCCGCGCGCGGTGAAAAAACTCATTGATGAGGGCACGGTCACGGATCTGTTGGTGCCGTTCGATCATATTATTGGCAAGTTTGTCTCCAAAGACATCATCGACGAAGAAACTGGTGCGATTTATGTCGAGGCCGGGGATGAGTTGACTTGGGAACTGGATAAGGCCGGTGATGTCACCGGGGGTACTTTGAAAGAGCTTTTGGATGCCGGTATCACTGACATTCCAGTACTGGACATCGATAATATTACCGTCGGCTCTTATATGCGCAATACGATGGCGATGGATAAAAACCTGAACCGTGATACCTCGCTGATGGATATTTACCGAGTTATGCGCCCGGGCGAACCGCCCACCGTTGAGGCGGCTTCAGCGCTGTTTGACACGTTGTTCTTTGACAGCGAACGCTATGATCTGTCGACCGTGGGTCGGGTGAAAATGAATATGCGCTTGGCACTGGATGCTGAAGACACCGAGCGCACGCTGCGCAAGGAAGATATTGTATCGTGCATTAAAGCGCTGGTCGAATTGCGCGACGGACAGGGCGACATCGACGATATTGACCATCTTGGAAACCGTCGCGTCCGTTCGGTGGGTGAATTGATGGAAAATCAATACCGGGTGGGTTTGTTGCGGATGGAGCGTGCGATCAAAGAACGCATGTCGTCGGTCGAAATTGACACCGTCATGCCGCAAGATCTGATCAACGCCAAACCGGCAGCAGCTGCGGTGCGTGAATTTTTCGGCTCGTCACAATTGTCGCAGTTCATGGATCAGACCAACCCGCTCTCGGAAGTCACCCACAAACGGCGTTTGTCTGCACTTGGACCAGGGGGCCTGACGCGGGAACGTGCCGGGTTCGAAGTGCGCGATGTGCACGCAACCCACTATGGTCGCATGTGTCCGATTGAGACACCCGAAGGGCCGAATATTGGTCTAATCAACTCGCTGGCAACCTTTGCGCGGGTGAATAAATACGGCTTTATCGAAACACCTTACCGGGTGGTGACAGATGGCAAAGTGACTGATGAAGTGCATTATATGTCGGCCACCGAAGAAATGCGCCACACTGTTGCACAGGCCAACGCAACGCTCGATGCGGATGGCAACTTCGTCAACGATCTGGTGTCAACCCGCAAATCCGGTGACTATACGTTGTCACCGCGTGAAAGCGTCAACCTAATCGACGTCAGCCCTAAACAACTGGTATCGGTTGCCGCCTCGCTTATTCCGTTTCTGGAAAACGACGATGCGAACCGCGCCCTAATGGGATCGAACATGCAACGTCAGGCGGTGCCATTGCTGCGCGCAGAAGCGCCGCTGGTCGGAACCGGCATCGAAGAGGTTGTCGCCCGGGATTCCGGTGCGTCTATCATGGCAAAACGCGCCGGTGTTATCGATCAGGTCGATGCCCAGCGGATTGTTGTGCGTGCAACCCATGATCTCAAACCCGGTGACCCTGGTGTTGATATCTACCGTCTGCGCAAATTCCAACGCTCGAACCAGAACACTTGTATCAACCAGCGTCCGCTGGTGAAAGTGGGTGACAAGGTTGGCAAGGGCGAAGTGATTGCTGATGGCCCGTCGACGGATATGGGTGAGCTGGCGCTTGGGAAAAACGTGGTTGTCGCGTTTATGCCTTGGAACGGCTATAACTATGAGGATTCAATCCTGATTTCCGAGCGCATTGCCCGCGATGATGTGTTCACATCGGTCCATATTGAAGAGTTTGAAGTCGCAGCACGTGACACCAAGCTGGGACCAGAGGAAATCACCCGTGATATTCCAAACGTCGGAGAGGAGGCGCTGCGCAACCTTGATGAGGCGGGTATTGTCTATATCGGCGCTGATGTTGAGCCGGGCGATATTCTGGTGGGCAAGATTACCCCCAAGGGCGAAAGCCCGATGACCCCGGAAGAAAAGCTCTTGCGAGCGATTTTTGGCGAGAAAGCCTCAGATGTACGCGACACGTCGATGCGGGTTAAACCGGGCGATTTCGGCACCGTTGTCGAAGTGCGTGTGTTCAACCGCCACGGCGTTGAAAAAGACGAGCGCGCACTGCAGATCGAACGCGAAGAAGTCGAGCGTCTAGCGCGCGACCGCGATGACGAAATGGTCATCTTGGATCGCAACACCTATTCGCGTCTGCACAGCATGATTATTGGCAAAACTGCCGTCAAAGGCCCCAAGGGCGTACGGTCTAATTCTGAAATCACCGAGGATGTTTTGGGCATGTTGTCCAAGGGTCAATGGTGGCAACTGGCGCTGGCTGATGAGGCCGACGCCCAGATTGTCGAGGCACTGAACGATCAGTATGAAGCTCAGAAGCGTCAGATGGATGCCCGCTTTGAGGATAAAGTTGAGAAAGTCCGTCGTGGTGATGATCTGCCCCCGGGCGTGATGAAAATGGTCAAGGTGTTTATTGCGGTTAAGCGCAAGCTGCAGCCAGGCGATAAAATGGCCGGCCGTCACGGCAACAAAGGCGTAATTTCCCGCGTTGTCCCGATGGAGGACATGCCGTTCCTTGCCGATGGTACTCCGGTGGATTTCTGCCTTAACCCGCTGGGTGTTCCGTCACGGATGAATGTGGGACAGATCCTTGAGACCCATATGGGTTGGGCGGCGCGGGCACTTGGTCTGAACATCGACGAGGCTCTCAAAGAATACCGCCGCTCGGGTGACCTGACGCCAGTGCGCGAGGCGATGCGCCTTGCTTATGGCGATAATGTCTATGACGAGGGCATCAGCGGTCTGGATACAGACGAGCTGATCGAGGCGGCTGGCAATGTGGCGCAAGGTGTGCCGGTTGCAACTCCGGTGTTTGATGGTGCGAAAGAAGGCGACGTCAACGATTCACTGCGCCGTGCGGGATTTAGCGAGTCGGGACAATCCATTTTGTTTGATGGCCGGACCGGCGAACAGTTTACCCGTCCTGTGACTGTCGGGGTAAAATACCTGCTCAAGCTGCACCACTTGGTGGATGATAAAATCCACGCCCGTTCCACCGGACCTTACAGTCTGGTCACGCAGCAACCACTGGGTGGTAAAGCCCAGTTTGGTGGTCAGCGCTTTGGGGAGATGGAGGTCTGGGCCCTCGAGGCCTATGGAGCCGCCTATACTTTGCAGGAAATGCTGACGGTCAAATCTGATGATGTGGCAGGCCGCACAAAGGTCTATGAATCGATCGTCAAAGGCGAGGATAACTTTGAGGCGGGCATACCAGAGAGCTTTAACGTTCTGGTAAAAGAAGTCCGTGGCCTTGGCCTAAATATGGAACTCCTGGATGCCGAGGAAGAGACGTGACGGGGTCGACCCCGTCACAGCCCTTCCCCTCTGCCCTAATTTAAGGATCTGAAAAATGAACCAGGAACTGACAAGCAACCCCTTCAACCCGCTGGCACCTAGCAAAACGTTTGACGAAATCAAAGTGTCTCTGGCCTCTCCAGAACGCATTCTGTCATGGTCGTTCGGCGAGATAAAAAAGCCTGAAACGATCAATTACCGGACGTTCAAGCCCGAGCGTGACGGTTTGTTTTGTGCGCGTATTTTTGGCCCAATCAAAGATTATGAATGTCTGTGTGGTAAATATAAGCGGATGAAATACCGCGGCGTTGTCTGCGAAAAATGTGGCGTCGAGGTTACGTTGCAAAAAGTGCGTCGCGAGCGGATGGGTCATATTGAGCTGGCCTCGCCTGTTGCCCATATTTGGTTTCTCAAATCATTGCCATCGCGCATTGGTTTGATGCTGGACATGACGCTGCGCGATCTCGAGCGCGTGCTCTATTTTGAAAACTATGTAGTGATCGAGCCAGGATTGACCGACCTCAACTATGGTCAGATGATGACCGAAGAAGAATATATGTCGGCGCAAGACACCTATGGCATGGATGCCTTTACCGCTAATATCGGCGCTGAGGCTATCCGTGAAATGCTGGCGGCGATTGACCTGGATGCAGAAGCCGAGCAATTGCGCGCCGATTTGGCTGTGGCCACCGGCGAACTGAAGCCGAAAAAAATTATCAAGCGCCTGAAAGTTGTCGAATCGTTTTTGGAATCCGGCAACCGGCCCGAATGGATGATCCTGACCGTAGTTCCGGTTATCCCACCGGAGTTGCGTCCACTGGTTCCACTGGATGGTGGCCGGTTCGCCACCTCGGATCTGAATGATCTCTACCGCCGGGTGATCAACCGCAACAACCGTTTGAAACGGCTGATTGAGCTGCGTGCGCCGGATATTATCGTGCGCAACGAAAAACGTATGTTGCAGGAATCTGTTGATGCTTTGTTTGACAACGGTCGTCGCGGTCGGGTGATTACGGGGGCCAACAAGCGGCCGTTGAAATCACTGTCGGATATGCTGAAAGGCAAGCAGGGTCGCTTCCGTCAGAACCTTTTGGGCAAACGGGTCGATTTCTCGGGTCGTTCGGTGATTGTGACCGGACCAGAGCTGAAACTGCATCAATGTGGTTTGCCAAAGAAAATGGCGCTTGAGCTGTTCAAACCGTTTATCTATTCGCGGCTTGAGGCCAAAGGCCTGTCGTCAACCGTGAAACAAGCCAAAAAGCTGGTTGAAAAAGAACGCCCCGAAGTTTGGGATATCCTCGATGAGGTGATCCGCGAACATCCGGTGATGTTGAACCGTGCACCAACGTTGCACCGCCTCGGCATTCAGGCGTTTGAACCCACACTTATCGAAGGCAAAGCCATTCAGTTGCACCCACTGGTCTGTTCGGCGTTTAATGCTGACTTTGACGGGGACCAAATGGCGGTGCATGTGCCGCTGAGCCTTGAGGCGCAGCTTGAGTGCCGGGTCCTAATGATGTCGACCAACAATGTGTTGTCACCCGCCAACGGTGCACCGATCATTGTCCCGTCGCAGGATATGATCCTTGGTCTGTACTATACCACCATCATGCGCGAAGGCATGAAGGGCGAGGGCATGGTTTTCAGTTCGATTGAAGAAGTGCAATACGCGCTCGATTCTGGTTTGGTACATTTACACGCCAAAGTCACAGCGCGCATTCCACAGATCGATGATGAGGGCAATGAAGTACAGGTCCGCTTTGAAACCACGCCGGGTCGTGTGCGTCTAGGGGCTCTGCTGCCGCAAAACGCCAAGGCGCCGTTTGATCTGGTCAACGATCTGTTGCGGAAAAAAGACGTGCAGCGGGTGATTGATACCGTCTACCGTTATTGTGGTCAGAAAGAGAGCGTCATCTTCTGCGATCAGATCATGACAATGGGGTTCCGTGAATCTTTCAAAGCCGGTATTTCGTTTGGTAAAGATGATATGGTGGTGCCGGATGACAAATGGACTTTGGTCGATGAAACCCGCGGTCAGGTCAAAGATTTCGAACAGCAATATATGGACGGTCTGATCACTCAGGGTGAAAAATATAACAAAGTTGTCGATGCCTGGTCGAAATGTAACGACAAGGTCACTGATGCGATGATGTCGACGATTTCGGCACCACGCCGCGATGAGGACGGCGCAGAGCTTGAACCCAACAGTGTGTACATGATGGCCCACTCTGGGGCGCGTGGGTCGGTCACCCAGATGAAACAGCTGGGCGGCATGCGCGGTCTGATGGCCAAGCCAAACGGCGATATCATCGAGACGCCGATTATCTCGAACTTTAAAGAAGGTCTGACGGTTCTTGAATACTTCAACTCGACCCACGGCGCGCGCAAAGGTCTGTCCGATACGGCATTGAAAACCGCCAACTCGGGTTATCTGACCCGTCGTTTGGTGGATGTGGCGCAGGATTGCATTGTCCGCATGTATGATTGTGGAACCGAAAAAGCCATTACTGCTGAAACAGCGGTGAATGACGGCGAGGTTGTGTTGTCTCTGTCCGAGCGTTTGCTGGGCAGGGTTGCCGCAGAGGATCTGCTCAAGCCGGGAACCGACGAGGTTCTTGTGGCACGTGGTGAGTTGATTGACGAACGCATGTCGGATGCCGTGGATGCGGCTGGGCTTCAAGTTGCACGTATTCGCAGTCCGCTGACCTGTGAAGCTGAAGAAGGTGTCTGCGCGTTGTGCTACGGCCGTGATCTGTCGCGGGGTACCATCGTGAATTCCGGTGAGGCCGTGGGCATTATTGCTGCGCAATCTATCGGTGAGCCAGGTACACAGCTGACGATGCGGACGTTCCACATCGGTGGTGTTGCGCAGGGTGGCCAGCAGTCTTTCCTCGAGGCATCTCAGCCTGGTAAGATCGCTTTTGAGGGTGAAAATACACTGAAAAACTCTTCAGGCGATGTTCTGGTTGTTGGTCGGAACATGAAGTTGCTGGTTGTCGATGAGCAGGGAGAACAACGCGCAAGTCACAAGCTGGGCTATGGCTCGAAATTGTTTGTGAAGGTTGGTCAAACAATCGAACGCGGCGACAAACTGTTTGAATGGGATCCATACACGCTGCCGATTATTGCCGAGAAATCAGGCGTGGCAAAACATGTGGATCTGGTAAATGGGATCGCTGTGCGCGAAGAGACTGACGATGCCACTGGTATGACCCAGAAAATTGTTGTCGACTGGCGTGCTGCGCCGAAAGGCAATGAACTGAAGCCAGAGATCATCTTGCTTGACGAGGCGGGTGACCCGCTGCGCAACGATGCGGGCAATCCGCTGACCTATCCGATGTCGGTTGATGCGATTTTGTCCTGCGACGACGGTCAGGGCATCAAGGCGGGTGATGTGGTTGCGCGGATCCCTCGTGAGGGTGCCAAGACCAAAGATATCACCGGTGGTTTGCCACGGGTGGCAGAATTGTTCGAGGCACGGCGTCCAAAAGATCACGCTGTCATTGCGGAAATTGATGGCTATGTGCGCTTTGGTAAGGATTACAAAAACAAGCGGCGCATTAGTATCGAGTCTGCGGACGAGAGCATTGAGCCGGTTGAATATATGGTCCCCAAGGGCAAACATATTCCGGTTGGCGAAGGCGACTTTGTTCAAAAGGGCGATTATATCGTTGATGGCAACCCTGCACCGCATGATATTCTTGCAATCATGGGAATCGAGGCGTTGGCCAACTATATGATCGATGAGGTGCAGGATGTGTATCGATTGCAGGGTGTGAAGATCAACGATAAGCATATTGAAGTGATCGTGCGCCAGATGCTGCAAAAGTGGGAAATCTCCGACAGTGGGGAAACCACACTGTTGAAGGGCGAACATGTCGATAAAATCGAGTTTGACACCGCAAACGCAAAGGCAGAACAACGTGGTGGACGTCCCGCGCAGGGCGAACCAATTCTGCTTGGCATTACCAAAGCCTCACTGCAGACACGGTCGTTTATCTCTGCCGCATCCTTCCAGGAAACCACGCGGGTGCTGACTGAAGCCTCGGTGCAAGGCAAGCGGGACAAACTGATCGGTCTGAAGGAAAATGTAATCGTGGGCCGTCTGATCCCTGCTGGAACCGGCGGGGCTGCTATGCAGGTGCGTCAGGTGGCGCAAGACCGCGATAATGTTGTGATTGAGGCACGCCGAGAAGAGGCCGAAGCCGCTGTGGCTCTGGCTGCCCCAAGTGGTGACTCCGATGTTTTTGGCGCAGATGTGTTCGATAGTAATCTGGTGGATACACCGGAAGGTTAACACTAGGGTGGCCTGATAGAAATAGAGAAAGCCCCGGTTGCCGCCGGGGCTTTTTTTGTGGACCAAAAACGGATGGTGCAGATGTTGGCCACAGGTGCAATGACAGGCCTACAAAGACCAGCCTTGTTTTGGGAGAGCCTGTGAACCTCAAGGAGCGTGCTCGTGACAGATAACACCCGTGGTGCGTTCTTGATGATGGCCAGCATGCTGGCCTTTACCGTCAACGATGCCTGTATCAAGGCAACAGACGGTGCATTGCCGTTCTTTCAACTCTTGTTTTTAAGGGGTGTTCTGTCAACATTTCTGATTGCGCTGGCTTTGTGGTGGCTGGGACATTGGCGATTGCCGGTGCCACAGGCGGATCGCAAGTTAATCACCCTGCGCTCACTGTCGGAAATTACGGCCACAATGTTTTTTCTAACCGCGCTTTTTAATATGCCATTGGCCAATGTCATCGCGCTGTTACAGTTGCTGCCTCTGACGGTGACACTGGCAGGTGCGCTGTTGCTGCGCGAAGCGGTTGGTTGGCGTCGGATGGCCGCGATTTTGATTGGCTTTTGCGGTATGTTGCTGATCGTGCGTCCGGGCAGCAGCGGCTTTAATGTCTATACTATTTATGCGCTTTTGGCAGTTGTGTGCGTGACCTTTCGCGACCTGTCGACCCGACGCATGTCTGCGCAGGTGCCCTCTTTGGTGATCACTTTCGCGTCTTCTGCAGGATTGACGGTGGTGGCTGCGGTCATCTCACTTGGCGAGACCTGGGTCTGGCCGGACAGCACGCAGACTGGCCTGATTGTCTTGTCGGCGCTGTTTATTTTTGCCGGCTATTGCACCAGTGTCATGGTAATGCGGGTCGGTGATCTGGGTGCTGTGACCCCGTTTCGCTATACCAGCCTGCTCTGGGCGCTGTTGCTTGGATGGTTGATGTTTGGGGAATGGCCCACGCCGTTGACCTTTTTGGGCGTCGTTATTATCGCAACCACTGGATGTTATATCTTCCCAAAAAATTTCTGTAGGACCACCATTTTATCACAAACTGATAATCCCATTTCTAATTCCT
>ERZ802822.445-NODE-445-length-29376-cov-9.805761_pt1 | contig 29376 bp, 29 predicted proteins | sample MGYA00345649_ERZ802822 | MGnify/ENA primary metagenome ERZ802822 (study PRJEB30503, sample SAMEA104212359) | marine metagenome | biome: Westerlies Biome; feature: [SRF] surface water layer (ENVO:00010504) within the epipelagic zone...; material: water...
TTTTTTCTTTTTAATTTCTTCAATTCGTATCTCCACAAATCTTGCAATAAAACATATTGATTTGCATTATAGCTATATAGACGCTTTAGAAGCAGTTAACAAAAATTCAATTTATGTGTGCAAACATTGTGCCAATTAAAATAAAAATATTTGTTCATATTTTATAAGACTGACGCTAGATGAGTTTGAACAGAAGCAATATTAGTTTATATGATAGAAATTAAGTCTATGTTAATTTTATGTAAATATTTAACAAGGAGTATTAGAGAATGAATATTAAATATCTAATTGTAATTATGTTTACAGGTGCTCTCAGTTCTTGCACTTTAACATCGACGTCTCCTTCAGACCAAGGTCCAAAGCAGGCCGTTGGAACTATAACTGGTATGGTGCTTGGTGGAAAAATTGCCAATGATCTTACAGAAGATAGTTCAAAAAATAATTTATGGACACTTGCTGGAGTTACACTTGGTGCCTTTTTGGGAAATGAAATTGGTGCATCGATGGATAAGACAGATATTCTGATGGCTCAGAATGCACGTAACTATGCTCTTGAGAATAATAAGGTTAATTCGCAAGCAGCTTGGAAAAATCCTGATAGTGGAAATTCTGGAGTAATTTATCCTACCAAAACATATAGTATTGGCGATCAACCATGTCGTGAGTTTACTCAAGAGATAATTATTGGTGGAAAAGTTCAGACTGGTTATGGCAAAGCCTGCCGGATGGCCGATGGCAGCTGGGACATTCAATAGACATTTTAATGAGTTGATAGGATACCTTCAAATACATGAAATCCCTTCTGATACTATGGGTAGTAAGTTTACTACTTTCCGCGCCTAATTTGGTTTATTCCCAATCCCTCAGAGAATTTTTCTCCAATAGAACAGAAGTTAATCGTGACGACTTTCCAGAGACAGAAGACGGACTTGAGGAACTGTCCTTTGATGAGTTGATATGTAAGGACAAAGAACTATTTCCAAAAAAAATCTACGGTAAAAAATATGCAAACTTTGTCGACTGTAAGTATAATTTGGATCGTATACAGGAAGCTACGTATGTAGACCTTACTTTTAGAATTCGCTGGGATAATGATCGTTTGGATTTATATAGAACAAATTCAAGAGAAATATTTATTTGCGACCAAGAAAATATGAGCGTTTACGAACACAGTGAGAAGAAAGACCCAGATTGGTGGATGATCGTCAGGAATTCGATCGAATTCATCGAATGTGAAAATGAAATATCAGTAGAGAGTATAGATTAAATAATGGAAGAACCGCTGTTCTTCCATTATTTAAATCAATCATTAAAGTTTTTCTGATATCGCTTCAGGTGTCACCATTGTTGATCCGCCATTATTTGAGCAAGCAGAAACAAACATAGTAGCAGCGACAGCTAAAATTACAAAAATCTTATTCATGGTTGGTCTCCTAGAAGGTTTTCTTACCTAAAATACGAATAACGCATAACGTTTTTTTTATCAACAAACAATAGCTATACTTTAATTACAGCCTATGAGACTTAGGAATAGAGTAAATATGCAAATAGAACTAGGGAGTAATAGAACTCAGGTAGTATTTTACTATTGTGTCTGCAGCTTCGTCTACGCTTAATTCAGCAGTATCAATTATAATTTCGGGTTTTGAGGGTCTTTCGTAAGGGCTATCAATGCCTGTGAAATTTTTTAATTCACCTGCCCTTGCTTTAGCATATAGTCCTTTGACATCTCGCTTTTCTGCTACCTGAAGGGGTGTATCAACAAAGATTTCTATAAATTCGCCGGCATCTACCAGCTCTCTGACCATATTTCGTTCGGACTGAAATGGTGAAATAAAAGCAGTTATTACTATTAGGCCGGCATCGGTCATCAGTTTTGATACTTCACCAATTCTGCGAATATTTTCAATTCGATCTGCTTCGGTAAAACCTAAATCTTTATTCAGCCCATGCCGTATATTATCGCCGTCCAAAAGAAATGTATGATATCCCTTTTGGGCAAGTTGTTGTTCGACGGCATTTGCAATGGTTGATTTTCCAGAACCAGACAAACCTGTCATCCACAAAATAGCAGGTTTTTGATTTAAAGCAGTAGCCCTTTGTATTTTTGAAATATCAGTATCTTGCCAATGTATATTGTTTGCACGCCTTAGTGCAAAGTTTATCAAACCGGCAGCAACTGTTATATTTGATAATTTATCAATAAGAATAAATCCGCCAAGATCACGATTTTCGCGATATGAAGTAAACGGTATTTCGTGAGACGTAGTAACGACAGTGACTCCAATATCATTCAATTCTAAGTTCTTTGTTGCAATGTGCTCATGAGTTTCGACATTTACTTTATATTTTGGCTGGGCACAGGTGGCTTGCAATTCTAAACTACCAATTTTCAGGTAATATGACCGCCCTGGAATTAAGGCGTCTTCATGCATCCAAATGATTGTAGTCTCGAATTGATTTGACATTTCTAAGGGCGCATTCGCAGACGATAGTATTTGACCTCGCGAACAGTCAATTTCATCGCTAAATGTCAAAGTGATAGATTCCGCTGGAGAACTTACTTCTGCAAAACCGCCTGGAGTAATTATCTCTTTAACTTTTGTTTTCTTACCGGAAGGAAAGACCGCAATTTCATCATTTACTGAAACATACCCACTAACTGACTTTCCTGATACTCCTCGAAAATCGGCATTAGGTCGATTTACTAACTGGACAGGCATTCTAAATGGCTGAGAACGAAAGTCCTGATTTTCACAGTCTACATTTTCGAGTAATTCAAGTAGAGAACCCTGATTATACCATTTCATATTAGTTGATAGTGATACAACATTATCCCCATTTATAGCAGAAATAGGTATGAAGCTGGTTTTATCGATATCAATATTTTCTGAAAATAGCATGTATTCCTTGGTGATTTCGAGAAACCGCAACTCGTCGTATTCGATAAGATCCATCTTATTGATGGCAACAATTATATGCTTTATTCCAAGTAGTTGGCAGAGGTAACTGTGACGTTTTGTTTGTGCCAGAAGTCCTTTACGAGCATCGATTAAAATTACTGCTGCATCAGCTGTTGAAGCACCGGTAGCCATATTGCGAGTATATTGCTCATGACCGGGCGTATCAGCCACTATGAACTTTCGTTTTTCTGTGGAAAAAAATCGATAAGCAACATCGATGGTTATACCCTGTTCTTGTTCTGCTGATAATCCGTCTAAGAGCAGAGCATAATCAATAGAATCTCCTTGTGTACCAAATTTTTTACTATCTATTTTTAACTGATTAAGTTGGTCTGAAAATATAGCCTTTGTTTCGTATAGTAACCGTCCAAGTAGAGTAGATTTCCCATCATCTACAGAGCCACACGTCAAAACCCGCAAAAGTCTTTTTTCAAGATGATTATCAAGATATTTTATTGTGTCATCTTTTTTAGTTATATCTTCAGGTTTTCTGGTATTCATCAGAAATAACCTTGCCGTTTTTTTTGTTCCATAGAGGCACCTTGGTCTTGATCAATGGCTCGACCGTCCCTCTCAGATTTAGTTGACGACAAAACTTCTTGAACAATATCTACTAAATTTGAAGCATTACTTTCTAATGCACCGGTTAGGGGATAGCACCCAAGTGTCCTAAATCGAACAGATTTCATCTCTGATTTTTCATTTTTTCTGAACTTAAATCTATCATCATCTACAACTATTAAGAGACCATCCCGCTTAACGACTGGTCGCTCCTTTGCAAAATATAAAGGGACAATTTCAATATTTTGCTGATAAATATAGTGCCAGATATCTAATTCAGTCCAGTTTGAAAGTGGAAAGGCTCGTATGCTTTCACCAGTTTTTTTACGAGCATTATATAATGACCACAATTCTGGACGCTGAGATTTTGGCTCCCATAGGTGATTATTTGAGCGAAAACTAAAAATACGTTCTTTTGAACGAGATTTTTCCTCGTCTCGTCGAGCACCCCCAAAAGCAGCGTCGAATTGATGAAGATTTAGTGCTTTTTTTAGTCCCTCTGTTTTCCAAATTTCAGTATGCTTCTCACCGTGATCAAAGGGATTAATTCCCAGTTTTAAGGCTTCTGGATTTTGAAATACAATTAAATCCATACCGGCGCCATGAGCTGATTTATCTCGAAGTTGATACATTTCCCTGAATTTCCAAGTTGTGTCCACATGAAGCAATGGAAAGGGCGGTTTACCAGGGTAGAAAGCTTTTTTGGCGAGATGTAGCATAACCGCGCTGTCTTTACCTACTGAATAGAGCATTACTGGGTTATCAGCTTGAGCAGTCACTTCTCTAATGATGTGAATCGCTTCTGATTCCGATTTTTGCAAGTGCGATAAGGAGTTTGTAAGCATATTGTTGAAAACTTATATTCTATTTTCGGCAGGGTTCTTTTCTTAGGGTCTACAAATTAACTGTGACAACTACAATAGTTTAGAATACACACTCAATTAAAGACTAATATTATTTAGTGCAAAAATTGAACCGTCGTGTTGACTACTGAAATAATTGATAAGTTATCAAATTTTTTGCTCACCTAATTAGTGCTCAAAAGGATAAGGTTTGCAACTAGGGATAGTCGTTTTATGCCTGGCCTATTTATTAAGCCAGTTTTTTAGGAGTTTTTTAGCAGTACTGTCTTCGGTTCTGGCAAGTGACATTGGTGCTCAACCAGATGACTTAGCATATGCTCTGGGCCTTCTATTTCTTGTTTTTGCTGTCATGCAAATTCCAGTTGGTTGGGGCCTTGATCGCATCGGGCCGCGCCTAGTGAGTTCCATTCTTTTATTAATAGGCGGCGGCGGCGGTGCTTTTCTATTTTCATATGCGCAAAACCCAACTCATATAAATCTATCTATGGCTTTATTTGGTATCGGGTGTTCTCCTGTTTTGATGGCGTCATATTACATTTTTGTAAGAAGCTACTCGCCAAAGGTCTTTTCTACACTGGCTGCAGCCTTCCTAGGTATTGGATCACTGGGTAATTTACTCGGGTCGTCTCCATTAACATATTTTGTTGGTATATTTGGGTGGCGTGACGTGGTTGCATTTATAGGAATTATCACAATTGTCATTTCAGTTTTTTTACTATTAGCAGTAAAAGACCCACCTGTTAAATATGAGAGGAATAAATCAGCAGGTGGTTTTTGGAGTATATTGAAATCAAGAGATATTTTACTCATAGCACCGCTTGCAATTATTTGTTATGCGCCATCCGCTGGTCTTAGAGGTATCTGGTTAGGACCTTATTTTGAACAAAAATTTGGAGCCTCCATTGATGAAATAGGTATGATTGGCTTGATAATGAGCTTAGGAATGATCTTTGGCACTTTCTTTTACGGCCCTCTGGATCGTATTTTCAAAACCAGGAAATGGGTAGTCCTGATTGGGAATAGTATATGCCTTGCAGCTATAGCAGTCCTGTCTTTTGTACCCGGAATACCTTATAAATCTGCTGTCATTTGCTTCACTTTAGTTGGGTTTTTTGGAATGTCGTTTCCCGTAGTAGTCGCACATGGTAGAAGTTTTGTTCCCACAGAGCTATCGGGCCGCGGGGTGACCCTTATGAACCTTTTTGCAATAGGTGGTGTAGGCGTTTTACAAACCATTTCTGGAATTGTTTTTGATCGTGCTGGTGATTTTGGATCGGTCTTCTCTGTTTATTTTATTTTGATCTTAATTGGTTTGGTTGTATATCTTTTTTCTAAAGATAATATGGCATAAAGCGGACATTATGGAATACAGCTATCAGTTCACACACGCAATAGTTCGCAAGCCAGCCAAGAGCATTAATAATGGATTAAGAGCGGTAGATATAGGTAAACCGAATTATGATCAAATGATGCTTGATCATTCAGATTATGTAGACGCGTTAATTTCTGCTGGAGCTCAGATAATTGAATTAAGCCCATTAGAGAAATATCCAGATGCACAATTTGTTGAAGATACTGCCCTTTGTTTACCCGAGGGTGTTATATTAATGCGACCTGGAGCGCCATCTAGGCTTGGTGAGGTTGAGGAAATAGCTCCAAAACTTAGGGACTTATTCAAAAAAGTTTATAAAATCGACGAACCTGGTCACGTAGAAGGGGGAGATATTCTTGTAACGGGCAAGGAAATCCTTATCGGGCGTTCCGCAAGAACTGACAAAAGCGGGGTTAGCCAGCTTTCAGAAATAATTACCTCAATGGGCTATGTTTTAAGAGAGGTTTTTACTCCTCCAGAAATTCTACATTTTAAAACAGATTGCTCGTTACTTGCGCCAGATGAAATTTTGACAACCAAACGCTTGCAAGCGTCTGGTTGCTTTGATGGATATAAAGTTATCAATGTGGCAGATGGTGAAGAAGCAGCCGCGAATGCAATTCGGTTTAATGATTACGTGATTATGCCTGCAGGGTTTCCCAAAACTAAAGTAATTTTGGAAGATCATGGCTATAGTGTGAAAGAAATAAACAACTCGGAGTGCGCAAAGTTGGATGGCGGTATGTCCTGTCTTTCTTTACGTGCTAATCTTCTATAATCCTTAGTCTAAGGAATTTTTGGTGAGGTTCATTTGGATTTTTTAATTGATGGTTTACAGTATGCAAACTGGTCAGAAAAAATTTTTAGACAGATGCGTGAAGGTAATGTAGATGCTGTTCACGTTACAATAACGTACCATGAAAACTTTCGTGAAACAGTTTTACAGATAGAAAAATGGAACCGTTTTTTTGAGCAATTTCCGGAGTTAATTTTTCAAGGTAGAACTGCTGCGGATATTAAAGTTGCTAAAGACACTAATAGAACCGCAATATTTTTTGGCTCACAAAACCCTTCGTGCATCGAGGACGATATTGGTTTGGTTGAAATCCTACACAGGCTTGGACTGCGTTTTATGCAGCTTACCTATAACAACCAGTCATTATTAGCTACTGGTTGCTATGAGGAAAGTGATATGGGTTTAACGAGGATGGGGCGTGAAGTAGTATCCGAAATGAATAGAGTTGGTTTGGTTGTAGATATGAGCCATTCTAGTGAACGCTCGACATTGGACGCTATCGATTATTCTGAGCGACCTATTGCGATCACGCATGCAAATCCTAATTTTTGGCATTCAGCGCTTCGAAATAAGTCAAATGAAGTTTTAAAAGCTCTTGGTGAAAGTCATGGCATTTTAGGCTTTTCCATATATCCTCATCATCTAAAGGATGGGAGCTTTTGCTCAATTCAGAGCTTTTGTGACATGATCGCAAAAACCGTTGATTTAATGGGTGAGGATAATGTTGGTATTGGGACAGACCTATGCCAAGACCAGCCGGATAGTGTTGTGGAGTGGATGCGAGTTGGACGCTGGACAAAATCAATAGACTACGGCGAAGGCAGCGCTGAAAAACCAGGTTTCCCAGATATGCCAAGCTGGTTTGGTGCCAACCTAGACTTTGAAAATGTTACTACCGGTTTAAGAAATACAGGCATGGATAGTTTGCTAATAGCAAAAGTGATGGGTTTAAACTGGTTTAAATTTTTTGAGAGCAGTTTCGAACCAAAAACTTAAAATTATCAATTCTCATATGATGCCAGGGCTCTCTCTCGAGCCCATACATAAACGCCTGCTCCCACTATAATGAACGATCCAAAAATAGTCCAAAAGTCGGGAAAACTATTAAATAATATTACACCCCATACAGTTGCAAATAATAAGCTCGAATAAGAAAAAGGGGCTACTAAACTTGCTTCACCCAGTGAAAGTGACTTTATCAACATGAGGTGTCCTATGGTGCCGATTAAACCTATTACTGCAGCTAAAATAATTGCGGTATTAGTCATGGGAACCCAATTAAAAATTATATATATCGAATAACAGAAGGCACCAAAAAGGGCTGCATAAAATAGCGAAGTCCAGGGACTTTCATCTACCCCCACAAATCGTGTGGCAAGATTATAGCCAGAGTAGCATACCGCTGCAGCTATCGGGAAAAGAGCGTAGATTGTAAAGACCCCACTCCCAGGCCGGATGATTATTAGTGCGCCCAGCAGTGAAACAGCTATTCCAATTACTCGCTTGGGGCCAATTTTTTCTCCTAAAAATAAAAAGGCACCAAGGGTAATTAATACGGGGCTTACATTAAATAAAGCCGTTGCTTCAGCTAAACCTAACTTGGATATTGCAAAGAAAAACAGAGTTGTAGCCATCATTAAAGCAATAGATCTAGACAGCTGGAGTTTAGGATATTTTGTTCTGGCATACACATTTATTCGTGGGAATATTAAGATAGTTACAAGTACCGCTTGTACAGTGTAGCGTGCCCAAATAGTTTGTGCCGCACCAATTTCTTGCATGAGATACTTTGCTACTGCATCCATTGAGGCAAAGCAAAATATTGCTCCAACCATCAAAGAAATTGAGAGAGATGAGTTGCTAAGCGAGGAAACTGCGCCTCTCATTTATAATCTTTCGTAAGGTAAATTTTAAAACGAGTGGCCCACTCAAACTTAAACCGGTAATAGTTGCAACCTAAAAGTTTTAAACATTGGCTGATTTAAATTTTGTAAAAACGACGACAGTTTTCTGCAAATATTCTTTTGTGATATTTTTTTGGAATTATATTTGATATTTCTAGATAAAGTTTTGAAAAACTTGAATAAAGAGAATCTACAGGAAAGTTTGAGCCAAACATTAATCTTGTGGGTCCAAATTGATCAAGACAATGTCTTATGATTGGTTCAATACTATCTGCTGTCCAATCATTATCGAACATGCCCAAACCGGAAATTTTGCAATAAGTGTTTTCTCTTTTGGATAGTTTTAATAAACTTTCAGCCCAGACTTCGATATATTCGTCAGAGCGTTCTTGAGGGCTTCCGCAATGGCAAACTACTACTTTGAGATCTGGAACTTTTTCAAGTAAAATGGAAATTTCATGATATAAACTTGGCGTAAGTTGAAGATCAAAAGTTAAGCCTAATTCAGAGATATACTTTAGGCCATCCAAAAACTTTGGATCATTTACCAAATTATTTGTTCCAGTTTGTGCATCTTCTTTTTCTGCTCTACCAACTATTTGTCTCACTCCACGTACGCTCGTCAATTTTGATAATTTATTAATTTGATCCAGAAAATCTGGTGCTGCTAAATCGCAAAAAGCAACTTGAACTAAATTCCACTTTTCTGAATTAGCTGCTATTTGATCAACCCATTTCGATTCTTGCCATGCATCTAATGCACCAACTTGAACATGTATCGAAGTATTGAATTTATATTGTTCAAGTTGGGAAATATGTTCATCAAGCAAGTAATTTCGTTGAATAGGAGTTGGGTCACCAAAAAACCGTGTTGCACCTCTTTCCATCAGCCAAGGGTAATCTACTTTTGACAAATCCCATAGGTGGTGGTGAGCATCGACAAACATACTTATCCTTTTTGTATCATTCGATTACGGTCTAAAATATCAACGTCTTGTTGGTAAAATATTGATAAAATATCAATGAAAACCCAATTTTCTGCTAACTTGCCTTCACCTCGGCGATAAATATCAATAACTTTAAACTCAACTTTGTAATCACTTTTAGGTAAACCCATAAAGCCACCGTCATGTCGGGCGGTAAAATTAGGCCATCCAAAGAAACCACCATAATGTCCTTCTGCCAGTCTAGCTATATGACCTGTGCCTGACCTATCAGAAAAGGCAGCCCTGAAAGGACCTGCATGTTGTTTTGCATATCTTTCAATAGTAAACGTTGATCCAATGCCGTGAGGACCCCACCACAGCATATCGTCTTGCCAGCTCAAAGCTAATTCTTCCTCTAGCGGTAAGGGATTTTCCCATTGACCTAAATCCGAAATCATCCTGTTAATGAGCTGCAAAGTTGCTTTGCTTTCTTCTGGATTGGCGTCCTTAAATAGAACTCCATCGTGGGTTCTGGGGCCTGGCTGCACAATGCTTGACCCGGTCTGTGAAGCAAAAGGGTTTTGATTGGCCTGTGACATCAAGTGCGGTATGTCGAAATAGAAGGCGGTCTGAAGAATTTTGCCATCATGAACAAGATTAAATTCGCAGTATCTTAGCATTACTATTTTGAAGTTTGGCTGGATACCAAGCCATTCGCGATCAAATAGACTTAAAAGGTGCCCCATTGATACAACCCAGATACCGTCCTCATTTTTTAGAGAATTTTTCCCAGCAAAAAAAATGTCCTGGCGGCGCTGGGTGCATTTGAAAGAATTGCGAAAAGGTTTCCAAAAATTAAAGACAACTAGATTTCTATCTATTATTTCACCAAATGGATGAAAACCTCTCCACAAGTAATCTACATCTGTATTTTTTTCAAAACAAAGCTTTAATTCATAGGTAGATTGAGCAGAATCAAGAATTTTATAATGATTTGAAATAACCGATTTTGCTTCCTGTAAACTCGTCATTTTAAGTGCTTCCAGGTTCTTTTTTCATAAATTTCATTACAACTCAAAAAAAGGCTTGCCATAGTGATGGAGCTTTGTCTAGTTATATTGAATACGTATGCAAAAACTTCGAAAGATTCGATGGCTGACATCCACTTGAATAATGTCTCAAAGCGTTGGGGTAGTTTTGTTGGTGTTGAAAGATTTAATCTTGACATAGCCGACAAGGAGTTCCTCGTTCTGTTAGGTCCATCAGGATGTGGAAAAACGACAACCATGCGCATGATAGCTGGTCTTGAGGATGTCTCGGAAGGTGAGATATTTATTAATGGCCAACGCGTGAATGACTTAGAGCCCAAAGACCGAGATGTCGCAATGGTCTTTCAGAGTTATGCTTTGTACCCAAATATGACTGTTTATGAAAATATCCGGTTTCCTTTGAAAATTAGGGGTACGAATAAATCAGGGCACGATGCTCGCGTGCGCAAAGCATCGGCAATGGTGGAGTTGGATGAATTTCTTGACCGTAAACCAGCGGAATTATCTGGCGGTCAGCGACAGCGGGTGGCGCTTGCAAGGGCGATTGTTCGTGAACCAAATGTCTTTTTGATGGATGAGCCGCTATCTAATTTGGATGCGAAATTAAGGGTGTCAACGAGGGCTCAAATCAAGAATTTAAGTCACGAACTTGCCGTAACAACAATCTATGTTACGCATGACCAAGTTGAAGCAATGACTTTGGCAGATCGAGTAGTCGTGATGAATAGAGGAGTTGTTCAACAAGTTGGAACACCTACAGAAATTTATGATTTTCCGGCTAACAATTTTGTAGCAGGTTTTATTGGTAGTCCATCGATGAACTTAATTGATGGATTAGTTTCAAAGGGTGTATTCGAAGCCACTAATACAATTATTTCTGGTCTAAAGATTAAGGATGGTCCAATCACCCTTGGTTTTAGGGCTGAGGATGCAACTGTAACAAAAAAGAAGTCTGAAATAAGCGAAAATGTCTATACGCAAGAACTTTTAGGTGATGCTACCATGATAACGGTAAAAGTTGGCACTGCTTTAGTAAGCGTTAAGGCTGATAAGAATTTTCGAGCAAGCATAGGTGAAAAAATAAATATCTCCGTGCCTGCCGGAATATGCCATCTGTTTGACACCCAGACAGGTGCTAGAATTGAGGTTTAGGGCCTTGAAAACTATAATTTACTGAATGGATGTAAAATTTCATCCTTTAACTTGGGAGAACTAAAATGAACAAAAAACTAATGGCTTTGGTGGGTGCAGTCTCACTCTCAGCATTTGGCACAGCGCATGCTTGTGAAATTTCTGCGCGTGTTAGTGTAGTGGGCAACGAATTTCCTGCTATCCAAACAGTTGGTGCGGGAGCGGAAGCCTGTACGGGTGCCGAGGTAACAACGAACCTTACATCCGAGCACCAGAAAATTAACGTGCCTGGAATGCAAGGTAATCCTGCAGAGTATACTTCAGCAATTGTTGCCAACTCTTCAATTGTTGCACTCATGAATGAAGATGTAATTCGTCCACTTGACGATTTGGTCGCAAAGCATGGTTCAGCTTTAAATCCAAACCAAGTAATCAAAGTTGATGGAAAAATTATGGCCGTTGCATTTATGGCTAATGCGCAGCATCTGATGTATCGAAAAGACGTATTATCTGACCTTGGTATTGATGTTCCAACGACATATGAAGAAATGCTGGCGGCAGCTGAAAAAATTCGTTCAGCTGGTGTAATGAAAAACCCAGTAGGTGGTGCTTATGCAGCCGGTTGGAACTTGGCACAAGAATTCAATAATATGTTTTTAGGCTATGGCGGCGCTCACTTTGAATCGGGCAGTGCTAACCCAAATGTAAGCTCAAAAGCAGGAATCGATGCTTTGAACATGATGAAATCTTTATCTGAATACATGAACCCAGATTTTTTGACGCATGACTCGAATGCTACAAATGCGGAATATCGTGCTGGGAACATAGCTTTGCTGAATATGTGGGGATCTCGTGCAGCATCTCAAACTACAGCAGAAGGTGTAACAGATGCTGTTAAAAATGGGCATGCTGTTGCAGGACCTATGACTGTGGGTGGTGGATCCACCGCAGCATCTACATTGTGGTGGGACGGCTGGACCGTAGCAAAAAATGTATCAGACGCAGAAGCGGAAGCTACCTTTATTGCAATGATGAATGGAATACGTCCTTCAATGATGGAAGATGAAGCTATTCGTACGCAGGCAGTTTGGCTAATAGATGGTTACACCCCAACTGATGCCGCTATTGGTGTTTTTGAAGCGGCAAAAATGGGAACTACACCCTACCCAATGCTACCTTACATGGGTCTTTTACATACAGCGTTAGGTGCAGAATTACCTGATTTTATGCAGGGAAAAGAAAGCGCCGAGCAAGCACTAGCTGACGTAGAGGCTGCGTATATTGCTGCTGCTAAAGAAAAAGGCTTCCTTAATTAAGCAAGCTTGATGTCAGGGACGTTCTCGTCCCTGACCTGAAAAAGTGATTTAATTTAATGAAGCATTCGACTTTTTTTTGGTTTTTTGTGCCAACAGGACTGGCAATGCTGCTATTTATTGCATTGCCACTAATATCTGTTGTCTTGCAATCAATATATGCTCCACATCCTGCTGTTTTAGTAGAGGTGGAAACATGTACACCCTTGGTAGGGTGCACTACTGAGACTGCTATTGACCAAGAAGCGACGGCAGATTTACGTGCCGCCAAACCATTGGGAAGGTTTGTGGGCCTAGAAATATTCAAGGACCGTGGTCACTTAGCTCTTTTAGAAGTCAAAGAAATATGGGGTGCTACGTCGAGCTTTGAAGAGTTCTTCTCTAGGCTTACAAATTTGCCATTTTATAGGGCTATGTATTTTACGCTTACATTCACTTTCATTGTTACGCCCTTAGTCGTGCTCGTTGGGTTTTTGGTAGCGTTAAATGTTAATGCTCTATATCAAAAATTAAGAGGATTTGTCGTTTTCTTATCGTTGCTACCATTTGTTATCAATCCATTAATTGGATCACTTGTTCTTTTTTGGATGATTGATAGTCGTGGTATTCTAGGAACATCTATTCAATGGATTTTTTCAGATCCTAATCTTTCATTAAAAGCGTCAACAGGCCTAATGTGGATTGCCTTGATTGTGTATGGTGTTTGGCATGCTGCGCCTTTTGCTTTTGTAATCTTTTATGCCGGGCTGCAAACTCTTCCGGAAGATCAAATCGAGGCTGCCCAGATTGACGGGGCTAGTCGTATTCAGCAAGTATGGTATGTAGTTTTACCTCACTTGATGCCACTTGTAGCATTTGTAGCTCTAATACAATTAATGGATAATTTTCGTGTTTTTGAACCAATCATAGGTTTTAATGCATCTGCTCATGCTACCAGTTTGAGTTGGTTTATTTTCAATGATTTAGGTGGTGAAACAAGGCAACTATCATCTGCTTCAGCAACTTCAGTATTAACGATTTTAGGAGTTACGATACTTTTACTTCCAGTCCTTAGGCGAACCTGGAAAGACTTTAGGGAGAAAAAGTAAATGAGTGCGGCCACAGAAAAACGATCAACTAAATTACGTGTTTTAATCTACGTATTTGCGATTTTTTGGTTAATTATATCTGCTTTTCCCTTTATTTGGACTTTGTGGGGAAGCTTCAAGGTAGAACTCGACTTCTTTTCTATTGCAGATTGGACTTTTGCATTAACGGGTGAAAGAACTACTGCAGAATATGGTAGAGCATTTACTGCAGCTGGATATGAGGGAGCGTGGGTAAAAGAAGAATTTTGGCGGAATGTTATAAATACATTCATTATATGCTTTTTCGTTGTTTGTACTTCTTTAACAATTGGTACCTTAGGTGGTTATGCCTTATCAAGGTCTGGCTACCGATACACATTTATTTTGTTAATTACGGCGCTAATATTTAGGGCAATGCCTCCAATCACTTTGGTATCTGGCTACATGCTTCCCTTTTTTGAGTGGAATGTATGGGGGAAGATACCTACCACTGTAATTGTACTGGTTGCTATAAATCAGCCTTTTACATTATGGATGCTTCACTCTTTTTTTCAAAACATACCCAAAGAGCTTGATGAGAGCGCAAAGGTCGATGGCTGTTCACAATTCCAAGCATTTAGAAATGTTATCATCCCCGTTATGTGGCCTGGTGTCATTACTACTGGCTTATTTAGCTTTCTTCTAGCGTACAACGATTTTGCAGTGACTTCTATGCTGTTGTCAGAAGAGAACAGAACAATGATGCCGAAAGTCGCTGCTTTTTTGGGAACTACATACACGGAAGGAAATGTTATGTTTGCCGTTGCCGCGGTTGTTTCGGCAGCAGCACCACTTTTCATTCTCGTGATGTTATTTCAACGCCAAATCGTAAGCGGATTGACCGCTGGTGCGGTGAAAGGATGACAATGGTTGATTTAAATTTAAAGGCCTTGATGTAATGAAAGGATCTCGCCCAAATCAAGCTTATCTTAGCGCAGAAACTGATATGAAAAAAACACCAGAAACTCAAAAAGTCATAGAGGAAATGGTTGACGGCCTAAACGACCATAGGATTGATGATATTGGTGAATTTTTTTCTGAAAACTTTCGATGGATGGGTAACCAAGGATGCGGTACCAAAAACGGCCTTCGCGAATTTCAACAAAATTGGCAGCGCCCGTTCCAGAAAGCATTTTCTGATAAGGTATGTGTAGATGAAGCTCGTTTGTTTATGGGAGAGTGGGCAGCTGCATTCGGCAGACAAGAAGCTGTTCATTCTGGTGATTTTATGGGAATTGCCGCCACCGGTAAAAAGGTTGAAATTCGCTACATGGATTTTTGGAAAGTCGTCGATGGGAAAATTACTGACAATTGGGTCATGGTAGATTTTCCCCATGTGATGGCTCAATTGGGAGTTGACCTTTTTCAAGGTAATGGTTGGGAAAAGTATGATAATGGGGAAAAGATACCCTTAGATCAAAGTAGTTAGGAAAATTGCTATGACTATTGAATACCTTAAACGGGGAATATCTGATAAAAAACGATCAGATGATGATGCAAACACCGCAAAAATTGTATCGCAAACCCTTCTTGATATTGAATCCCGAGGTGATCAAGCAGTTAGAGAATTAGCAATTAAGTTTGATGGGTTTGATCGTGAAAATTATAAATTGTCTGCAAATGAAATCGAGCAAATAATTTCTAAAGTATCAGACGATGATATGCGGGATTTAAAGTTTGCCCAGGAGCAAGTGCGGAATTTTGCTAAAGCTCAAAGAGAAAGTATGCTCGACATTGAGGTCGAAACGATGCCTGGCGTCATTTTGGGGCATAAGAATATCCCAGTACAGTCTGTAGGCTGTTATGTTCCTGGTGGTAAGTTTCCGATGGTTGCTTCAGCACATATGTCAGTAGCAACGGCATCGGTTGCCGGGGTTCCGCGAATTATAGCATGCACACCGCCATTTAATGGTGAGCCTAACCCAGCAGTTATAGCTGCTATACATCTTGGCGGAGCTCATGAGATTTATGTGATAGGGGGTATTCAGGCTGTTGGTGCAATGGCGCTTGGAACTGAAACTATCGAAGCAGTGCACCTTTTAGTTGGACCTGGAAATGCATTTGTAGCGGAAGCGAAACGGCAGTTATTTGGTCGGGTGGGAATTGACCTTTTTGCTGGTCCTACAGAGACAATGGTAATCGCCGACGAGACTGTAGACGCTGAAATTTGTGCTACTGATTTATTGGGGCAAGCAGAGCATGGGTTTAATTCACCTGCCGTATTGCTCACTAATTCTCGTAATTTGGCGGATCAGACACTAGCTGAAATAGACCGAATTCTTAAAATTTTACCAACGTCAGATACTGCCAGTGCAAGTTGGGAAAATTACGGAGAAGTAATCTTATGCGATAGTTATGAAGAAATGCTTCGGGTTGCCGATGACGTGGCCTCAGAGCATGTTCAAGTTATGACGGATCGGGATGATTGGTTTTTAGAAAATATGACTTGTTATGGTGCATTATTCTTAGGAGCTCGAACAAACGTAGCTAACGGCGACAAAGTAATTGGGACTAATCATACTTTACCAACAAAAAAAGCAGGTAGATATACGGGTGGCTTATGGGTTGGTAAATTCCTAAAAACTCACAGCTATCAAAAAGTTTTAACTGATGAAGCGGCAGTGAAAATTGGTGCTTATGGTTCAAGACTATGTCTGCTTGAAGGCTTTGTGGGTCATGCAGAACAATGTAATTTACGCGTCCGTCGATATGGGGGTCAAAATGTGCCGTATGGAGGCGCTGCTAAATGAATTCTGAAGAAAAATCAGAACAACTAAAGTGTGTCTTAATTAATTGGCAAAAATCCATGAGTGATTTTGATCAAGTTAATGTTAGGAAGGTAATGCGGTCTACGGCTAAATCCGATGTAGAGCTTATGATGTGTCATCCTTTTGGGAATTTAGAGAACTCAGATAATATTTACGAAAAAATCTACGATCCATTGAATGCTGCCTTGCCTGATTTAGAGCGGAGAGATCTTATAGTGTTGGCAGGTTGCACTCCTGAGGGGGAGCATTGGATTGGCTGCATGGGCAATTACATGGGTACTTTTCTAGCGCCATTTCTAGGTATTCCAGCTACCGGACGTTTGGCACACATGAGGTATCATGAGTTCTTTCGTATAGAAGAAGAGAAAATATCTGAAATGCATTTCATATGGGATATTCCAGAACTGATGATGCAGGCTAATGCATGGCCTATGGCACCACAATTAGGAGCTTATCTTTGTACTCCTGGCCCTATGAGTTGTGACGGTTTAAGCGTATCAGGGGATGGAAAGAAAGCTCTGTCTCATATCAAAGATATGGAAACTGCTCTTTGTATGCATCCAGCAAATCCAGATCCAAGTGTTATGAATCTAGAAAAATATTGGCACCCAAAGTTCAATTGGTATGGTCCAGCAGGGATCGGCACCAGTAGAGGGATTGCAGGCTTCCGCCATTGGCATCAAATTCCATTTTTGCGGGCTATGCCAGACCGCAAAGTAGATCCTACGGGTGATAGACTCGCATCTTCGGAAATGTATGATTTGCATTCTCATTACATCGCTCAAGGTGACTATGTTTGTGAAACAGGCTGGCCAAATATGAGAATGAAGCTGACTCATGATGGATGGATGGGAATTGCTCCAGCTGGTCGTGAGATTACGCTAAGGAGCCTAGACTTTTGGCGACTTGAAAATGGGTTGATAAGAGAGAATTGGGTGCAGATTGATGTTTTAAATACATATGCGCAGTTAGGAGTAGATGTTCTTGCGCGATTAGGTGAGTTCAATAAGTCTCGTAATCTTTCTCCGATAAGCTTTGAAAAGGATTACTGACTATGATTTTACCAGAAATGCCCTCAATGTCTTTGGATGGCAAAGTTGCTCTTATAACGGGTGCCTCATCTGGTATTGGCCAAGGTGCCGCTGTTGCTCTTGCTCAGGCAGGTGCTCGCGTTCTCTGTGCAGCAAGGGGTGAGAAGCGCTTGGGGGAGACTGTAGAACAGCTTTTAAGCAAAGGGTGGAAAGCAGATGCTTTTGTCTTAGACGTTACGGATCAATTAAAAGTTACTAATTTATTTTCTAAAAATAAAATTGATATTGTTGTTAACTCGGCTGGTCTTGCGCGTCACTCGCCTGCTTTGGAAACGCGTTCTGAGGATTTTGATGATGTCATAAACGTTAATTTAAAATCGGCCTATTTTCTGTCATCTATTGCCGCTCGATCGATGATTAACCGCAAAATAAAAGGTTCAATTATCCATGTTTCCAGTCAAATGGCATATGTAGGCGGTATTGATCGAGCCGTTTATGCAGCATCTAAGCACGCAGTTGAAGGGATGATAAAGTCAATGGCAATTGAATGGGGCGATAGAGGTATAAGAATAAATTCTGTGTGCCCCACTTTTATCAGAACTCCACTGACAGAGCCCACATTTCAGAACCCAGAGCGCGTTGAGTGGATTAAAGAAAAAATAAAGTTAGGAAGAGTAGGTACCGTATCTGACGTAATGGGTGCAATATTTTATCTAGCTTCTGATCTTTCAGAATTAGTTACTGGAACCTCAATACTTGTTGACGGGGGTTGGACGGCGGATTGATGGCTGAACGCGTTACATCAGTAATGGTTGCGGAAGTGGCTGGGGTTTCTCAGGCAGCTGTTTCTAGGGTTTTTACACCTGGCGCATCAGTGTCAACGAAGACTGCAGAAAAAGTTAGGAGAGCTGCCAACGAATTAGGATATCGACCAAATTCACTAGCCAGAGCGATGGTTTCAGGAAAATCCAGAATTATTGGTCTGGTAGTCGCTTATCTAGACAATCATTTTTATCCAGACGCTGTAGAAAAACTATCTAATGCGTTTCAGAAGCGCGGTTATCACGTATTGGTTTTTATGGCATCAAATACCGCAGATAAAATTGATTCTGTTATGCAAGAAATTCTAGATTATCAAGTCGATGGTATTGTCCTTGCGTCAGTCGCTCTTTCCTCAGAAATTACAAGGCGTTGTAAAGAGAACGGGGTTCCAGTTGTATTATTTAATAGAAGTCAAGACGATCCAAATATTAGCTCTGTTACATCAGACAATTATACAGGTGGAGCCGAAGTAGCAAAATTACTATTAAAAGATTGTCATGAAAAAATTGCATATCTTGCCGGTTGGGAAGGGGCGTCAACACAGCGTGATAGAGAAGCTGGTTTTGTTGATGTACTACATGAGGCAGGTAAAAGTTTGGTGTCTAGAAGTGTTGGTAATTTTAGAACTGAGCAAACTAGAGATGCCGCATTAGCCTTATTGAATGTAGAGGCATCGAAAAGGCCTGACGCAATTTTTGTAGCAAATGATCATATGGCATTAACAACCATGGATGTAATACGGTTTTCATTGAATTTATCCATACCCGAAGACGTGGCTATTGTGGGTTTTGATGACGTGCCTCCTGCATCATGGCCAGCGTACAATCTCACTACAGTTCGGCAAAGAGCAAATAAAATGGTTGAATGTACCGTAGATATAATTCTTGAGAAAATAGACCGGTCGGATCGCGGTAAATCTACTCAAATTAAAATACCCAGCCCAATTGTTGTGAGAGGCACAACACGCAATCTCGATAGGTGAAATATGAAAGGCTTTGATACTAAATTTTCTGACTTTACAGATTATATTTTGGGAATAACAAAAGAAATTTGGGAGGATCGTGGTCTCTCTACTTTGGACAATTATTATGCAGATGATATCATAGTTCGTTCACCCACATCCATCGTGGTGGGCAACAAAGGTGTTATTGGTGCAACGATGGCTACGTTGGCTGAATTTCCTGATCGTAGACTTTTAGGTGAGGATGTAATTTGGTCTGGAACCCCCGAAAAAGGAATGCTGAGTTCTCACAGAATTTTTTCTACCGCGACACATTCTGGTAATGGGATTTATGGAGAGGCGACTGGGAAGAAAGTTATTTATCGTGTTATTGCTGATTGTCATGCAATTGCTAATAAAATTAATGATGAGTGGTTAGTTCGAGATCAAGGCGCGATTGTAAGACAACTCGGTAAATCTCCAGAAGAATATACTCGCAGCCTAATTCTCGCAGAGGGTGGCCCAGAAAAGTGCTTAAAGCCTTTCAGGCCTGAGGATGATATAAAAGGCCCCTATAAAGAAATGGGTAACTCTAATGAGTGGGGTATAAAATATGCTGCGGTGTTATCTGATATTATGAAATCAGATTTTACTAGTATCAGAAAAAATTACGACCGCGCCCTTGTGGCAGAGATGCCAGGAGGTAGAACGTCTTACTCTTATGAGGGTATTGATGAGTTTTGGATGGGACTAAGATCGTCTTTTCCTGATGCTAAATTTGAGGTGCTCCATACTATCGGATTGGACGAAAAAATGCTCTCTCCTCGATCCGCAATTCGTTGGAGCTTATCGGGTAAGCACGACGGAATGGGCGCTTTTGGAAAACCAACAGGTGCTGATGTTTATATTATGGGTATAAGTCATGCGGAGTTTGGCCCTCGTGGAATCAGACGAGAGTTCACTGTCTTAGACGAAGTTGCGATTTGGAAGCAAATATTACTACACAAAGGGGAGATATAAAATTTGATGGATGATGTGGCAGAAAAATTGGAAAAGCGGCTCGTTCGCTACGGTGACTTGTTACCTTGCAAAACAGCATTTATTGATGCTCATACTCCCGGTTCAGATCAAAAAGAAAACTTCACGATTATTGGCGGTGGGGTTTCAGAAAGTGCTGATCAACACGTACATATAAATCTTTCTCATGGGTTTAATATTGGCGCGGCTGGTCAGCCTCCTAGATGCAGAAATTCATTACATTCACATCGAACCGCAGAAGTATTTTTTGTTCTATCTGGTCGTTGGCGGTTTTTTTGGGGCCGGTGGGGCACGGCAGGAGAGGTTGTCTTAGAGGCGGGTGATATAATCAATATTCCAACAGGAATTTTTCGTGGGTTTGAAAATATTGGCACAGATTACGGGATGATAATGGCGATCCTAGGAGGTGATGATGCCGGGGGTGGCGTAATTTGGGCGCCTCAGGTAGTTGAAGATGCGTCCAATCACGGTTTAATTTTATCCGAAAAAGGCCGGCTGTACGATACAAAAAAGGGTCAATTGCTTCCAGAAAACGAGAAACCAATGCCGCAGCTTACGGACAAGGAATTGTTAAGTTATCCTGAACCAACAACTTTACAGGTAGTTCCTAACCATGTTGCGCGATATTGGGATATGGTTTCTTTATCCGATAATGCACCAGCGAAAATCATTGGTGAGAATGGTATGTTGAGAGATAAACCAGGTTTTGAGGTTGAGTTTTTGACCCGTAACTCATGCGGTGATAAAATGGAAAAAATCGATGGAAGTGATGTTATTATGCCAGTGAGAGGGCACTGGAAGTTAGTGTATGACGGAGGATCTGTAACTTTAAATCCAGGGGATACTGTATCAGTTCCTAGTGGATTGGCGCATAGAGTAGAGCCAGCAATGACAGGGCATTGTTCGCTATATAGAATTCGAGCTACACTCGATCCCGCTGGCCCAACTTGGAAAGGGCATTAAATGAGTATCAAGACCACTCATGTAGGTTCCCTGCCAAGAACCCAAAAGGTAGTGGACTATATCTTTGCAAGAGAGAATAAGGCCTCATTTTCGCAGGAAGAATTTGACAAGGCAATGACTGAAGCCGTCTTGGCAACAGTTAAAAAGCAGGTAAATGCTGGAATAAATATTGTTTCAGACGGCGAAACGTCAAAAATTTCTTATGCTACTTATGTCAAGGATCGGTATACAGGTTTTGATGGTGACAGCCCACGTAATGCACCAGCAGACTTACAGAAATTTCCGTCCTTCCTTAAGCGTTTAGCAAATGATGGTGGAACCCCACAATATTCGAGGCCGATGTGCGTTGGAGAGGTGAAGTCAAAGGGACAGGGTGAGCTCGAAAAAGATATTGCAAATCTCAAATCTGCGGTTTTGGCGTCGGGAGCTGAACGGGGTTTTATGAATGCAGCCTCGCCAGGTGTTATTTCTCTCTTCTTACAAAATGATTACTATTCCTCTCGTGAAAAATATTTAGAAGCTTTAGCTAATGCCATGAAAACTGAGTATGAAACAATTGTTAGTGCTGGCCTAGATTTGCAACTTGATTGTCCCGACTTGGCACTATCGCGCCACATGCTTTTTAATGATTTGAGCGATGATGAATTTGTTAAGGTTGCAGGTTCTCATGTAGAAGCACTCAATTACGCTTTATCGGATGTACCTAAAGAGAAAGTCCGCGTTCATATCTGTTGGGGGAACTACGAGGGCCCTCATGTGTGTGATATTCCCATGTCCAAGATGTTTGATACTTTGATGGCAACTAAATCTAGTTATGTATTGTTTGAAACTTCTAACCCAAGACATGGACATGAGTGGAAAGTCTTCAAAGATCGTAAATCAGACATTCCAGATGATAAAATACTTGTACCTGGTGTCGTTGACACAACTACAAACTTCGTAGAGCATCCTGACTTAGTGGCGCAAAGGTTAGAACGTTTTGTAAACATCGTTGGCCGAGATAGAGTGATTGCAGGTAGCGATTGTGGTTTTGGTACTTTTGCAGGGTTTGGAACTGTGGATCCAGAAATTGCTTATGCCAAACTGGCCAGTCTTTCTCAGGGGGCCAAAAAAGTTTAGGAATGGAACAAGAGATATAGGGTGGTCTGAATGTCACGTATAGGTTCATTTAAATCGCGCGTGTTGTCGCGCGATCTTATGGTTGGTACCTTCCTCAAAACACCGCATTATGTGATGATAGAAGTCTTCGCTCAAAGTGAGTTTGATTTTTTATGTTTGGATGCAGAGCATGCACCATTCGACCGACGGGCGATTGATGAGTGTATGGCGGTTTCTCGTGCATTAGATTTTCCAGTTTTAGTAAGAGTTGGGGATACTAGTCACCGAGAAATTTTATGGGCGTTGGATTGCGGTGCAGTTGGCATTGTCGCGCCCCATGTTGAAACTGTGTTTCAAGCAGAAGAAATAGCAAAAGCCGCGAGGTTTGGCCTTGGCGGAAGAGGATATGCAGGTTCAACCCGTTGGGCTGGATACGCAACAAAAAAAATGCCAGGACTCTTGGCTCAGTCGAAAGATGAAACTGTAGTTATCGCCCAAATCGAAGAACCATCTGCAGTTGAGATTGCAGGAGAAATAGCAAGTATTGATGGGATTGATGGACTTTTTGCAGGTCCGGCTGATTTATCCGTGGGAATGGGTTTTGAAAATCAGGACACAAATGAGTTAAAGGCAGCGTTGAAAAAGACTGGGGTCGCGGCACAACAAAATGGTAAGGGTTATGCAAGCTTTATCGGTGACGCAAATCAAGCTAAATCTTGGACAGAAAACTACGGTGTGAATATGTTTTTTGTTGGTTCTGAACACAATTTCATACGCAATAAAGCAAATGAGATCGCATTGCAGGTTAAGGTAAACCCAGAAAAATAATAGGTTGTTTATGTATTATGATCCTAGTGAGGGACATGGGCTCCCCCATAACCCATTTAGTGCAATCGTATCTCCAAGACCAATCGGTTGGATATCAACTCGAGGTAAGGACGGTATTGATAATTTGGCACCATATTCTTTTTTTAATGCAGTGGCTTATACTCCTCCACAGGTGATGTTTTCGGCAACTTCCTCAAAAGCAGATCAGGGTGATACTAAAGATACGGTGGCCAATATACGTCAAACTGGTGTTTTTTGTGTCAATATAGTTTCTGAACAGCAAATTACTTTAATGAATAAATCGTCTCAGGCTCTGCCTAAGGGAATAGATGAATTTGAATTTGCCAGTATAGAAAAGAAAGAGTGTACGGTAATAAACTGCCCTTTAGTAGCTGGTGGGCCAGCAGCATTAGAATGCAAACTGACTGAAATAATACACCTTTCTGGTGAATCTAATTTTGCTGTTTTTGGAGAGGTTGTGGGAATTCATATGCGAGATGATTGTATAGTCAATGGCCGCTTTGACCTGAAAACGTATAATCCAGTTTCTCGTTTAGGTTACCGGGATTATGCAATAACAAAAGAATATTTTGAATTAAAGCGCCCAGATGAAACTTGAAGATACTATAGACTATCACGTTCCGCAGTGACTTCCTCAATAGCCATTGCGATATGTAATTGTTGTATATTGTAGGCTCCTTCGCGCACTCGTATTCGGTGAGCTCTGATCATTATATCGGCAACACGGCTACCTTCTGGAACTACAAATGTATAGTAAGCCAATTCTATGAGTAGGCCCAGTGGATCTCGAAAGTAAATTGATTTCATAAATCCGCGATCTTTTGGACCAGAAAATGCTATTTTTAGTTTTCTAAGCTTAGCCTCTACTTGCTCAAAGACTGCCTGGCTTAATTCAAAAGCTATGTGATGAACAGCACCGGTCTCTTGAGATACTTGTTTGCTGATAGTTTGCCGAGTCTCGTCGGTAAAAATAGTTATTAGGCGGCCATCACCTGGATCAAAGTAAAGATGAGATTCATCGGGATTATCTAAATTTGGTTGCTCGAAAATAAATGGCATTCCAAGAATTCCTTGCCAGAAGTCTATAGAAATTTTTCGAGAGGCCCCAACCAACGTTATATGGTGAACACCCTGTGTTGGAATCTTTGTTAAATTCTCGTCTTGCATTTTACACCTGGCGTACTCTTTCTGCTCAAAAGTAGAAAACCAAAAAGATAGTAAATCTTTTTTATTTTAATAATTCTGGAATAATTGTTACTATTTGTGGGAATAAGGCCAGTATTCCTAGCCCAACTAATTGAATGAGTACAAATGGTAAAACACCGCGATAAATTTGTCGTGTAGTTACGTGTGAAGGCGCAACTCCTCGCAAATAGAATAAAGCAAAACCAAAAGGTGGGGTTAGGAATGATGTCTGTAAGTTGATAGCAATCATAATTGTAACCCAGCTTGGATCAAACGATCCTCCATAGATCACTGGGCCAACAATAGGTATCACGATATATATTATTTCTAAAAAATCTAATACAAACCCGAGAATAAATAGGACAAGCATCACAATAAAAAATGCTGTCCACTCGTTTGAAAAACTTCTTAGGAACTGTTGGATGTAGTGTTCACCACCAAAAGATATAAGAACAAGATTTAGGATTTGTGAACCAATCAAAATTGTAAAAACCATTGAAGTAACTTTTGCGGTCTCACGTACAACGGGGGCCAAAATATCTTCTTTATAGAGATACCAACATGACCAAAAAATACCAAAGATCGTATAGATAAAAGCCGAAAATGCCACTATGAAAGCTATGGTGTTTTCTATCGACATGTTCGGCATAAGCCTCATGTCGAAATTTATTCCCACTATTAACATTACAACTATCGCAAGCGATATTCGTATTACTGGTGTTACAGCCAATCCATTGCTACTTAGTTTTCTAGCTGTTGCGAGTAAGATCGCCCCACCAGCACCAAGTGCGGCGGCGGGGGTTGGATTAGTTATCCCTCCAAGAATAGACCCAAGAACTGCAACAATTAAAATAAGTGGTGGGAACACTACTCGTATAAGATCATTCGCAAACAATCTGTTCAAAGCTTCTCGGGCACCATAAACGGCCATCAAGCCTGGTAAAGCTATTATCAGCGCTGTTATACCTGGTGTTGTTAGAGCAGATACGAAAAGAATATCAACGAGCAGGATCAGCACGACTCCCAGACCACCAATCAGTAATGGGCGAGTATCTTTTGTAAAATCTACTGCTCTACCAAACATAAGGGTTAGGCCTAGTAAAAAAGCGCCAAGACCAATCCCTGTCCCAATTGGTGACATTACCGAGAGCTTTTCATCAAGCAGTGCTGCGCGCTCTTGATCTGAAAGCTGTCTGGACTCCTGAACGCCGCCTGCCGCTTCAAGTGCTGATTGTTGAGCAATAGCTGCATCCCATGCTTCTTGCCCATGTAACTCTATCATTGATGCGGCGCATTCTGGATCTACGTTTGTTCGAAGTGCCGCACCCTCCATTATATCGGAATACGTATCAACGATAGTAGATTGACTACCGATTATGTTAAATTCAAATGATAAAAGAAATACTGCTAGTGCCCCAGCTGGTAATAAAAGAGACCACATCAGCAGCTCATTGCGAGCGACACCGTAATAACTGCCATCGCTTCCTTCAGCTTGTATTGCGGGCGCTTTTGTTGGATTCAATAGTGCAAAGCCGAAAGCGTACAGAGCATAAAGAAGTGCGAGCATAATTCCTGGAAGAAGTGCAGCTTGAAATAGGGTTCCTACTGAAACAACTGCGGGTTCACCTAAGTATGTAAGGGCATCGGTACAACCCGCTAGCTGGGCTCTATCTTCTTGTGCAGCAGAATAAATATCTCCCGTTAACGTCCCCAATAACACGATAACTATCGATGGTGGTATGATTTGTCCCAGCGTCCCGGAAGCTGCAATTACCCCTGTAGCTAGTTCAGGCGAATAGTTATTTCTAAGCATGGTCGGAAGGGCCAGAAGGCCCATTGTGACGACTGTGGCCCCAACAATACCGGTTGAAGCCGCTAAAAATGCTCCTACGACAACAATTGAGACTGCTAATCCACCTGGGAGAGGGCCAAAAATATTAGCCATCTTAGTCAGTAATTCATCAGCTATACGTGATCTTTCCAGAACAATTCCCATAAGTACGAACATTAAAACGGCGAGTAATGTTTCTATAGATTGTCCTGCGAACACGCGTTCATTCATGCGGTTAACGACGAATGATATGTTTCGGTCTAATGCAGTTTCCCAACCATTAGGAAAGACTGGATAAGCAACTGTAGGAAGTTCTGGGTGCGTAAAAACAGATATTGAATCGGGTTTTAAGCCCGAAGCTACAACATCTTTAAAAGCCTGTGATCCTGTATCAATGGCTTGGTGGATTAGTAGCCCCTGACCATCTAGAACTGCAATAATTGCGAATGCGATTACGCCTGCACCACCAATTGCAAAAGCTACGGGAAACCCAGAAAGTATAGCAGCGAAAAGTGTGACGAATACTATGATAATTCCAATTTCGACTCCATCTAAGCCAAACAACATATTATCGCTCCACTTCTTCTGAAGTACGTATGTCTAAGTCTAGGTGCTTGCCCTCTGACTCTTCTCCTTCACTCCACTCAAGAAATGAGCGGTAGAAAAAAGATATTGCATGAATCATTATTAAGCCCGTGTAGGCTAGAATTAGCATTTTGAATAAGAAATAAGCGTTAAATCCGTTTGGTGAAAATCCTATAGTTTCGACATTCCAACGTAGCGCACGAGCTTTCATGACTAACTTTTCGACAGTGTCTGATGCAGAAGGTTTCGGAACAATTAAATGTCTCCACATGAAAAACCAGCTATACATCCACAACAGTATTGCGGCTGGAAGCATAAAAAAGATACTTCCGAACATGTCTATAACTCGTTTGGTGCGGTAACTTACTACTGAGTAGACTAAATCAACGCGCACATGCCCACCTTGGACAAATGTGTAAGTAACACAGAGGGCTACTATCATGGCGTTGTATAATTTTAAACTCTCTGACCACCAACTGACATCAAAAGAAAAGGCCAAACCAAACCCGATTGTTATTTCTGATACTGCGAAAATACGTTGAATAAATATGATTACTATTTGGATCAAAACCATTGTCAGACCCGCCCAGGAAAAGAACCGGCCGGTAGTATTGGCTAATGTCTCAAGAGAAGTAACAGTTTTCCACATTAGAGGTCTGTAGAACACAGCTATAACTGTATAAAATATAAGAATTATGCTTAAAGCGAAAAATAATTCTATTGATGCGCCATAGTAAATAAAGCGCATTAAAGATTGTTTATCTTCGGTGGTTTTCTCCCAAGACACCCAATCTAACCAAAGAGTGGGCTGAGTTAGTGCGGCGAATACATTAGGAAATGCTGATAAGAAATTAGAGAATACCCACAGTAAGGGGCTTTCTGTAAATGAAGTAGCCGTTTCCATTGAAACCTCCCACGAACTACGGTTTAAAAATTTAAAGCGCAGCTACCGAAGACGAAACGGGCCATATAAAAACATGGCCCGCACAGAAAGCTTATAAATGTCTTTAAACTCTGAACTTGTCTCGTTTTTGAGCAAAAACACCATCTGACATGCTCATCCAAGAGTATGTTGACGCCATTGACTCTTCGTAGTTATTACGGATTGTTGCGAAAAGATCATCATCCATAAAACCATCTTGGGCTTCTTTTGAAGCTTTGCCAAATGCTTCCCAAATTGAGTCGTCAAATTCCAACACTTTGACGCCCGCAGCTTTTAAGCGTCCTAACGCTGTCGCGTTTCTGGCATTGGACTGAGCGAGATTCCAACTATGTGTTGCATGCGCAGCTGTTTCAACTACCGCTTTGTGCTGGTCAGAAAAAGATTCATAAACTTCTAAATTAAAGGAAGCAGTTAGGGCTGAACCAGGCTCATGAAATCCAGAAGTATAATAAAATTTACAAATTTCTTGAAAACCTAAACGTTCATCAGCAAAAGGGCCAATCCATTCGGCACCATCAATTGCACCAGATGCTAAAGCTTGGTAGATTTCACCACCGGGAAGCGCTTGCACTGATGCGCCTGTTAAGCCAAGTGCTTTTCCACCGAAACCAGGCATACGAAATTTGAGGCCTTGTAGATCTGCAGCAGAGTTAATTTCTCTGTTAAACCATCCACCAGGCTGGTGACCTGTGTTGCCGCAAAGAAATGATTTCAGATTAAAAATTGATCCGAGCTCGCTGTGAAGTTCATGTCCACCATTGTGATAGTACCAGCTCATAATTTCTGGTCCTGTCATTCCAAATGGCACAGAAGTAAAATAAGCAAAGCCAGGGTGCTGACCCATGAAGTAATAATCTGCTGAGTGATAGCAGTCAGCTTGACCAGCGCTCACCGCGTCAAAAACTTCAAAAGCTCCAACGAGAGTACCCGCCGGTTTTTTATCAATAGTTAATTGTCCGTCGGTCATTGCTCCTACGCGGTCAATAAAGTTTTGAGCCGCATCATCAAAAATAGCAAAACCTTCTGGTACAGACGTAACCATAGTTAGTGTGCGTTTGCCTTGAGCATACGCAGGAGCTGCAAGCGTTGCTGCTGCAGCTGTTGCTCCTACACCTACTGTAGAATTTTTTAAAAAAGAACGACGATCCATTAAATCTCCTCCCGAATTATAAATCTCGTATAAACTAGTTCTAATATAGTAAATTTGGTTCATTTCCAAGATTGTCAAGCAATCTGGCGGGTTCGATACAGCATCTTTTCCTACAAATAAAGGAGAAAATTGCCGCGTAAATTACAAAAATAGTCTCTTTGTATAGTTTTTCTTTGCTAAGACATTAAA
>ERZ802822.447-NODE-447-length-29332-cov-9.682550_pt1 | contig 29332 bp, 28 predicted proteins | sample MGYA00345649_ERZ802822 | MGnify/ENA primary metagenome ERZ802822 (study PRJEB30503, sample SAMEA104212359) | marine metagenome | biome: Westerlies Biome; feature: [SRF] surface water layer (ENVO:00010504) within the epipelagic zone...; material: water...
GGATTAATTCCAGATAATAAAGCTAATTCCTTATTATCAGAATAAGCTCTCATAGATTTCCCGGTTTTTGTTTTATTTAAAAACCAAAAAAGTAAAACAACTAAAATTATGCTTAAAACTATTGTTATACCTTGTGTTGTTTTTAATGCTAATCCTTCGCTTAATCCCGTATAGTTTTTAAAGGTTTTTGCCTTTAAAATAAATCTTTCGCCATCAAAGAAATTTTTATCACCAGGTCCTATTATGAACCTAATTAATCCACCTGTAAAAAACATTACACCAATAGAAACAATTAAATTAATTACACTCTTTGAGTTTTGTTGCCGAAAAAATTTAAAAATTATTTTATCCACCAATATGCAATAAAAAATTGTAATTATAATTGCAAATGGCAAAACTATAATCGCTGTTGGCAAGGGATTTAAGTTTATTTCAAGACTTAGAAATAACCAGCATAAAAGGATTGAAGTCATAGCACCAAATGACATGAATTCACCATGTGCAAAATTAGAAAATCTGAGAACGCTATAAACTATTGTTATGCCTAAGGCACCGAGCGCTAGTTGACTACCATAAGTTAGACCTGGTATTAGTATATAGTTTGATATTAATGTAATTCCATTTAGAAAATCCATCGAAATCTAACCTCCTAAAAAAGCTTGTCGAACTTCTTTGTTTTCTAAAAGTGAATTTCCAGTATCTGTAAAAAGGTTTTTTCCTTGATTTAAAACAAAACCCAAATCAGAAATTTTTAAGGCTTGTTTTGCATTTTGTTCAACCATTAAAACTGCAGTTCCTTGATTAGCTATTTCGGTAACTTTGTTAAATAAACCTTCCATAATAATTGGAGAAACCCCAGCTGAGGGTTCATCCAACATTAATACTTTAGGTTTGGTCATTAAAGCTCTTCCTACTGCAACTTGTTGTCTCTGACCACCAGATAATTCACCGGCCAACTGATATTGTTTATCTTTTAAAACAGGAAAGAGTTCATAAATATATTCTAGCATTTTTGTACAATCATGTTGTTCAACAAATGCACCCATTTCCAAGTTTTCTTCAACTGTTAATGAAGGAAATATATTGTTAGTTTGTGGAACGAAACCCATTCCTTTTAGAACTCGTTGCTGAGGCGGTATATTAGTTATGTCTTCACCGTCTAAAATAATCTTTCCTTGTTTTATGGGTAATAGTCCAAATAGTGCTTTCATAGCTGTTGATTTTCCTGCACCATTAGGACCGACTATTGACGATATCTCTCCTTCATTAACGCCGACATCGCAGTTAAAAAGAATATCAACCGATCCATACCCACAAGTTATATTTTCCCCAAATAGTAAGTACATAGCTTAAATATTATTCATTTAATTTTTACCTAGATAAACTTCTATAACTTCTTCATTTTTTCGTATTTTTGATATTTCATCTGTCATTAAGATGGATCCTTCAGCCATTACAATAACTGGGTCACATAATCTACTTATAAAATCTATATCATGTTCAATCATGCAAAAAGTATAATTTAACTCCTTGTTAAGTCTTAATATGGCGTCGCCAATTGTGTTTAATAAAGTGCGATTTACGCCGGCGCCTACTTCATCAAGGAGAACTATTTTTGGTCTTACCATCATTGTTCTTCCTAACTCTAATAATTTTTTTTGTCCTCCAGAAAGATTGCCAGCATATTCATTTGCAATATGTTTTAATTGTAAAAAATCTAAAACATCATTTGTTTTTTCCAAAATCTTTTGTTCTTCTTGTTTTATTTTATTTTGTCTGAACCATGTATTTATTATTGATTCACCTATTTGATTAGGTGGTACCATCATCAAATTATCTCTAACTGTTAGAGATGCAAATTCATGAGCTATCTGAAAGGTTCTAAGTATACCAAGGTTAAAAAGTTGATGAGGTTCATAACTAGTTATATCTATATTTTCAAGTTTTATACTTCCTGAATCAGGTTTAATAGAACCATTAATAATATTAAATAAAGTTGTTTTTCCAGCTCCATTAGGACCAATAAGTGCTGTAACTGTAGATTTTTCAATGTTTAATGAAACATTGTTTATGGCTTGTATACCACCAAAACTTTTGTAAAGATTATTTATCGAAAGCATATATATAACCAGAAAAAAGGCTTAAGATTGTATCTTAAGCCTTTTTAACTTTATCTATAACTTACTTTGTTAGTTTTCTCATTATCAATAAGGATTTCAGCAAAGCTTCCAGATGACTCGCCTGATCCAACAAGTTCTAGTGCAGTTGCTCCAACATAGTCTATTTCCTTACCTGCTTTAATTAATTTTAATGCTTTTCCAAGCTCACCAGGATATATTTTTTCCCCAGGTGCATTAGCTACATCCATAACACTCTTTTTAAAAGTATTACTTACAGTAGATTTAGACTTTTCCATTGCTAACATAATTAAAGCTGCAGAATCGTATGATTCTGGCCCATAAGGTCCAGATTCAAAACCTGCTTTTTTTGCTAGCTCAGAATATTTCGCAGCACCAGGACTGTCTGTTCCAGGAACTGATCCTATTGACCCATTAAGGTCTGGACCAATGGCTTTTGGTAATGAATCACCAATCATACCATCTGGTAAAAAGAATTTATCAAAAGCACCATTATCTAAAGATGTTTGAATTATTCCTTTTCCACCTTGATCTAAATAACCTGCTACAATTAGGATGTCACCCCCTGCTTGTGCTAATGCAGCAACCTCTGCACTGTAGTCAGCTTTACCATCTTCATGAGCTGCTGTTACAGTAATTTTACCGCCTCTTGAGATAAAGTTTTTTTGAATACTTGCTGCCAAGCCTTTTCCATAATCATTGTTAGTATGTGACAAAGCAGCAGATTTAAAACCTTTTTCTATTAATAAATCAGCTATTACTTCGCCTTGTCTAGCATCGGATGGTGCGGTTCTAAAGAAAAGTCCGTTATCAGGTTCAGTTGATAAAGCAGGTGAAGTTGCTGAAGGAGATATCATAACTATACCATTAGGCATTGCTACATTTTTTAAAACTGCTGTAGTAACTCCAGAGCAATCCGCGCCCATTATGGCACTGACTTTATCAGAAGTTATTAATCTTTCTGCTGCAGCTTGAGCCGCTGCTGCGTCAACACATGTAGAGTCTGCTCTAACACCTTCAATTTTACCATGCATAAAATTACCTGAATTATTTACTTCTTCAATAGCTAATTCAGCACTTTTTGCCATCACAGGTGCTAAAGATTCAATAGGACCTGTAAATCCTAAAATAATTCCAATTTTCACATTTTTTGCAAATGCTGGAAAAATAAGGAAAATTGATAGTATTAACGAAATTAGAATTTTTTTCATAAACGTTTCCCCTTTTGTTTTATAAATACATTTAATTTTATAAAGAAATAATATTATTAAGCGAATCAAATTTTAAGTTGTTATGCAAAATAACCTTTAGTAGGTTAATTATAGATTTACCAAAAAGAAAAGATATTTTCCATATGTATTACAATGTTCTTAAAATATTAAAAGAAGGTTTAAATGACAATAAAGGATGGAAAAAAACATGGCAAAACCCCGAGATAAAGAAAAAATATGATGTGATTATTATTGGTGGTGGTGGACACGGACTGGCAACAGCTTTTTACTTAGCTAAAGAATTCAAAATTAAAAATATAGCAGTGCTTGAAAAAAACTGGATTGGTGGAGGCAACGTTGGACGCAACACGACCATAATTCGATCAAACTATCTACTAAATGAAAATGAAGCCTTTTACGAATTTTCCTTAAAATTATGGGAAACACTTGAAAATCAAATTAACTATAATGCAATGGTTAGTCAAAGAGGAGTTTTGAATGTTTTTCATTCTGATGCGCAAAGGGATTCTTTTGTAAGACGAGGTAACTCTATGATAATTAATGGAGCAGATGCAGAGCTGTTTGATGTTGATAAAATAAAATCAATTTATCCTTTTTTAGATTATGACAACGCGAGGTTTCCAATTAAGGGAGGCCTTTTCCAAAAAAGAGGTGGTTCAGTCCGCCATGACGCTGTTGCATGGGGTTACGCTCATGCTGCAGACGAATTAGGTGTTGATATCATACAAAATTGTGAAGTTACAGGGTTCAAAATCAAATCTGGAACCTGCATTGGTGTAGAGACTAATAAGGGTGATATTTTAGCTAATAAAATTGGTTGTGCTGTAGCTGGATCGTCAAGTGTATTAATGTCTAAAGCTAATATGAACCTTCCATTAGAAAGCCATGTTTTACAAGCATTCGTAAGTGAAAGTTTAAAGCCTTTTATTCCAGGTGTCATTACTTTTGGAGCAGGGCACTTTTATATATCACAATCTGATAAAGGTGGCTTAGTTTTTGGGGGTGATATTGATGGATATAACTCTTATGCGCAAAGAGGAGGGATGGATATGTTAGAAGATGTTTGTGAGGGTGGTTTAGCATTAATGCCTACCATAGGTAAGGCTAGACTTTTAAGAATGTGGGGAGGTATTATGGATATGAGCATGGATGGTTCTCCAATTATAGATAAAACTCACATTAAAGGATTATATTTGAATGCGGGTTGGTGTTATGGGGGCTTTAAAGCAACCCCAGCTTCTGGCTGGTGTTTTGCTCATTTACTTGCAAAAGGTGATTCTCATTCATTATCTGAAAACTTTCAATTAGATAGATTTAAAAATGGCTATATGATTGACGAAAAAGGTCAAGGAGCCCAACCAAATTTACATTAAAGTAGAAACTAATGATTATTGATCACCCATTATTAGGTCCAAGGGATGCTAGTGAATTCATCTATTTGGGTGATGCGTCACTATTGAACAGACCTAACTGGGATGAAGAAAAATCAGAAGATAATTTTTACAAATACCTATATCTCAGAGAAAATGTTGCCGGAATGCATAAAGAACTTTGGTTTCATCAACAAGGAGATAGAAGTTGGCTCGTGATTTCAAGAAATACTGTAACTCACGAAATTTTTAAAGTTGAATTAGCTACTGAATTTAAAAAAAATATGGGAAAGTCTAATGACTAGACCAACAAGAACTAAATCTAGTCTGATCAATACAAATAAAAAATTAAGTTTTGTATTTAATGGGAAAAAATACGAAGGTTTTCAGGGCGATACCCTGGCATCAGCTCTATTAGCTAATGATGTTAAATTAATTGCTAGATCATTTAAGTATCACAGACCAAGGGGAATTTTTACATCCGGTTCTCATGAACCAAATGCCTTAGTTGAAATTATACATGATGATTATAATGAACCCAATAGCAAAGCTACTACAGTAGAATTATATGAAGGATTAGTGGCTAAAAGTCAAAATTGCTGGCCTTCCTTAAAATACGATCTTATGTCAATAAATGATAAATTTTCAAAATTTATTGGTGCTGGATTCTATTATAAAACTTTCATGTGGCCGTCTTTTTTTTGGGAAAAGGTCTACGAACCAGTCATTAGAAAAGCTGCTGGCTTAGGAAAGTTATCAAAAAATAAAAATAATAAAAATTCAGAAAAAGGTTTTTTATATTGCGATCTTCTCATTATTGGCTCAGGTCCCTCAGGACTAATTTCTGCTTATATTGCAGGTTTGTCGGGAATTAAAGTTATAATAGTTGAAGAAGATTATGTCTTTGGTGGTAGTCTCAACAATGAAATTTTCAAAATTTCTAATATGTCACCACAAGCGTGGGTTCAATCTATTTTAAAGGAAATTAGAAAACTATCAAACGTTAGATGTATAGAAAATACCTCTGTTATAGGGATGTTTGATCATGGTGTCTTTGGAGCAATCCAAAAATTAAAAGAAAGTAAAATAGAACAAATATTTTGGAAAATAGTGTCTAAGAAAGCTTTGCTGTGTTCAGGCTCACTTGAAAGGCTAATTCCTTTTCAAAATAATGATTTACCAGGAATTATGTTATCAGGTTCTATTCGTAGTTATTTAAATAGATGGGGCGTAAATAATTTTGATAAAGTTTTATTATTTACAAATAATGACGATACTTATGTAACGGCTTTGGACTTAATTTCGAATGGAATAAATTTAATTGGTGTTGTTGATACAAGAGATAATCCTAGAATTTTTGATCCTAAAATAAAAGTTTTTAAAAGCTCTCAAATAGTCAGTGCTAAAGGTAAGTTATATCTTAAAGGTGTTGATATAGTTAATAAAGTAGGAGAACTTACACATTTAAAATGTGACTATCTTGGTATTTCAGGAGGTTGGAACCCAAATATTCATTTAAGTTGTCATACTGGGGTAAGACCTGAATGGAATGAAAAGATATATGCATTTGTTGCTGGTAAAACGAATGTCTCAACACATTTAAAAGCTGTAGGCTCAGCAAATGGAAAGTTTTCATTATACGAGTGTATCCTTGACGCTGAAAAACAAGTATTAGAAATACTTTCAGATTTAGAGATGAAACCCAAAAAATATAGCCTCCCAAAAATTAAAGAGCAATCTTTTGAAATAGATCCTTTTTGGTTTGTAAAGATTGGTTCTCAAAGAAAATGGGTAGATTTACAAAATGACGTGACTGTAAAAGATATTGAAATGGCTTATGCTGAAAACTTTAGATCAGTAGAGCATTTAAAGAGATACACAACTTTAGGAATGGGGACAGATCAAGGTAAAACTTCTAATGTTACCGGGTTAGCTATTTTAGCCTCATTATCAAATAAGTCTATACCAGATGTAGGAACTACGGTATTTAGACCACCTTACATTCCATTATCCATAGAGGCTTTAGTTGGTTCGTCAATTGGTAAAAATTTTAAGCCAACAAGATTAACTCCAACTCATAATTGGGCTAGAGATAATGGCGCTAGTTTTACAGAAACAGGATTATGGCTAAGAGCTGAATGGTATTCTCAAAAAAATGAATATCACTGGAGAATGAGTGTTGATCGAGAGGTCAATTCTGTCAGAAATTCAGTTGGATTTTGTGATGTTTCAACCTTAGGAAAAATTGATATTCAAGGAAAGGATGCCCTGGAATTTGTAAATAAAGTCTACTGTAATGGATTTGCAAAATTACCAGTTGGCAAAGTTAGATATGGTTTAATGCTTAGAGAAGACGGTATTGTCATGGATGATGGAACAACAGCTAGAATGAGTGAAAATCATTTCATCATGACAACTACAACTGTCAATGCAGAAAGTGTATATAGACACCTAGAATTTTGCCATCAATGTCTGTGGCCAGAGATGGACGTCCATCTAATTTCAACAACAGATGCTTGGGCACAAATAGCAATTGCTGGTCCAAAATCCAGAAAAATAATTTCTAAAATAGTTGATAAGCAATTTGATGTTTCTAACAAAAATTTCCCTTTTATGGCTTGTAAAGAAATAACAATTTGTGGAGGTGTTTTAGCAAGGCTATTTAGAATTTCATTTTCAGGTGAATTAGCATATGAGTTATCTATCCCAACACAATATGCATCATCATTAGTGTCGTATCTTATGGAAATAGGAAAAGATGAAAATATAATTCCTTACGGTACAGAAGCACTTGGAGTTATGAGAATTGAAAAAGGACATGCTGCTGGAGCAGAATTAAATGGCACAATCTCTGCTCAAAATTTAAATATGGGCAAAATGGTATCCAATAAAAAGGATAGCATTGGCATGGTTCTATCAAAAAGAGAAGGCTTGAATACTTTAGATGGTTTGCGGTTAGTGGGCTTAAAACCCATAAAAGCTAACCATCAACTAGTATCTGGTTCTCATTTATTCAATTCAAGTGATACAATCACTCCTATAAATGATTTAGGTTACATTACTTCATCTTGTTATTCACCTACTTTAAAAAGTAGCATTGCACTTGGTTTTTTAAAAAATGGAAATAGTCGACACGGAGATTACTTAAAAGCAAGTAATCCTATTTTAAAAACAGAAGTTATAGCAGAAGTATGTAATCCTATTTTTGTTGATCCCAATGGAGATAGATTACGTGAATAACAAACAACTGCTTGAACCAATAAATTTTAAATCTGAAAGTATATTCTCTAAAAATGATTTACAGATTACTATAGATAACTCTAAAAATATTGTTTCCTTAAACCAAAATAGAGAAGAGCCAAAAAAATTTAAAACTTTATTCAAAAATTATTTTTTATTTGAACCACCAAAAATCTCTGAGTTACGTTTTAATAAAAAATATATGTCCTTCTGGGTTAGAACAAATAGTTTTTTTATAGTAGGAGATGTCAATCCAAAAGATTTAAACTCTGTTTTTAGTTCCACAGCATCTATTACAGATCAAACTGGTGGATGGATATCAATTCAAATAAAGGGTAAAACAAGTAAATCAATTTTTGAGAAATTAATAAGTGTTAATTTAGAAGAATTTATTCAAGCAAAAGCAATCAGAGCTTCGATAAATAAAATTAATTGTTTTATTTTATGTGAAAGTCAATTTAACAAATACACTATAATTTGTCCAATTTCATACTATGAAAACATGAAATCAAGATTAGTAAGTTTAGCTGAGTTAATTAACTAAATTCATGACATCATTAAATCAGGTAACCACGTAATGATTTGGGGAAACATTATCAAAACGAGAATTGTCAAAATATCTGCTATAAAAAATAAAGTCACGCCTTTGAATACGTCTGTAACAGGAATGTCTTTTCTAACTCCTGCCACTACAAAGCAATTAAGTCCAATAGGTGGTGTTATAAGACATACCTCAGCCATTTTCACTACAATAATGCCAAACCATACACTTACTTGATTAAATGTCATTCCAAAAGGGCTTTGATCAGCTGTAACATCTGGTCCACCATTTAGAAGAATTATAGCTGGGTAAACAACAGGCAAAGTAAGTAACAACAGACCTATAGCGTCTATAAACATTCCAAGTATGACATATCCGAGTAAAATTAAAATTAAAACAGTGTAAGGATCAAATGGTAGAGAAATAATCCAGTTTGCAAATGTTTCAGGTAAACCTGAAAAACCAAGAAATCTTACAAATATTAATACACCCCAAATAATAGAAAATATCATTGCTACTAGCTTAGCTGTTTCAATTAAAGCAAAATTGAGAGCCTGAAGTTTTAACCCTCTCATTATAGCTATTATTAAAACAACAAATGCTCCTAATGCTCCAGCTTCAGTTGGTGTTGCCCAACCAGCATAAATAGCACTAATTATAACAGTAATGACTATTGCAATAGGTATTATGCCAGGTAAAGCCTTCATTTTTTCATTAAAACTATATCTTCTGCCTGGAGGACCCAAATCAGGATTCATTTTTGCCCAAATTATTATTATTCCTCCATAAACAATGGCGGAGAAAATTCCGGGTAAAAAACCAGCTAAAAGAAGTGCGCCAACTGATTCTTCTACAATAATTGCATAAATGATTAATATTGCAGACGGAGGAATTAGTGATGCTAGAGTACCACCTGCGGCAACAACTCCAGCTGCTAATTTTTTATCATAACCTTCTTTCAACATCTCCGGAATTGCAACTCTAGAAAAAACAGCAGCTGTAGCAGTAGAAGCTCCGGATACAGCAGCAAAACCAGCTGTGGCAAATACTGTAGCCACTGCTAGACCTCCCGGTACAAAGCCAATCCATGCTTTTGCAGCTTCATAAAGCTGCCTTGTCATTCCAGCTTGATAAGCTAAAAAACCTATTAAAATGAATATTGGTAACAAACCCAAAACAAAAGTTACAGATTTAGAGTATGGAATTGCACCAATATTACCTAATGCTGGTCCTACACCTATTAATTCTACGAGGCCTATTATTCCTGCAATACTTGCAGCAAAAACGACTCTTACCCCTGAAACAACCATAATCAATAAAATAATAGTGCATATTATGCCAACCGTAGTTGGATCATCGTATCCTATGCCAAATATTCCTGATGGTTGCCCGGATAAAAGTTTTTCAAACATACCTAATCCTTAATTGCTCTAATTTCTTCATTAGCAAGTTCTTCTGGGGTTTTCATAATGGGAATAGCTATTGGCTCAACATCAGAATAAATAGTCATTCTCAGAAACCCAAATATTTCCAGAATGAGTCTTAGAGCCCATATAAAAAAAGCGATAGGAACTAATATTTTTGCAGGCCAAGTAGGATAAAGATAATCATATGTTGTGTCGCCAATTATATAAGCATCAATTGCGAATAATAAACTAAAATATATTAAAATCACTACAACTGTAAGTGAAAGTATTGTTGAAACTAGTTCAAGCAACCATTTTGGTTTACCACTTATGTTTCCAACTAGTAATTCCATTCTAATGTGAGTATCAAGTCTTTGTGCATAAGCGACACCTAGAAATGCAAATATGGCAATTGATAACTCAGATAACTCTAAATAACCTGGCCAAGGATACCCAGCAACACGAGATAGTATTTGAAATGAAGTTAAAATCATAACTATGAATAAAGAGATACCAGAAATTTTGATAAGGTTATCTTCAATAACTGATAAATACTTATTTAGTTTGGACAACAAATTCATGATTTTGAAAAAATTAACATGCACTTCTTAAATTAGAAGTGCATGAAAAAAGTTATTTTTTAGCTGTTTCAAATATTAAATCTAAAAGAGCTTGAGCATCAAATTTATCTTTATTTGCATCCACCCAGGCATCCCATACAGGTTTACCTGCTGTTTTTCTAAACTCAGATAAAGTTTTTTCATCATACTTTATCTCTTTAAGCTTTGATTTAAACATTGGTAAATTTTTGTCATCAGCTTTCTTGTAAGCAGCCTTCATAGACGCTAAGGCATCAGGTTTTAGGTCTTGAAGAAGCTTTTGATATTGTTTTGGTAATTTTCCATATGAAGTTTTATTTATAACATATGGGCAGTCAGATGTACCCGGTGATAAGTTTGCTGTATACCATTCTGCAACTTCATGTATTTTATAAGCAGCGTGGGCATATGTATATGGAAAAGAGACTGCATCAACTGCACCTCTTGAAATTAAAGTATAAACTTCACTTGCAGGAACAGTTTGTCTTATAGCTCCAAGCTTTTCCATTGCTTTACCAACACCACCACCAGCTCTAACTCTCATACCTTTAAAATCTGAGAGACTTGTTGGTGCTTTACCTTTACCTAGGAATTCATATTGTGGCAGATTAGAAGTCATATACAACATAGCGTTCCATTTAGCTAATTGTCCAGAAACTATAGGGTGATCATAAACTGCTTGTCGGATTTTAGCATCTTTATCAAAGTCTCCCATTGGTAAAAAAGGCATTGTTAAAACCATTAAACCGGCATTTTTTCCTGGATGATAAAAGTTACAAAATGCAGCCATTTCAAATGAATTAGCTTTTAAACCATCTAAATTCTCTTTGGATTTTGATAACTGACCACCATAAAAAATTTTTAATTGAAATTTTCCATTTGTTTCTTCACTTAGTCTTTTTGATAGTGTTTCAGCACCTTCAGTAAAAGCTCTTCTTTTTCCCCATAAGCTGAATTTCCAAAAAACACTAGGTCCATCAACACTGGCAAGAACAAGATTAGCTAAAAAATTGGACATTAAAACCATTAAAGAAACGGCAATAATTCTTTTAATAAACTTCATTAATTTTCCCCTGAATAATATTATTTACTATAACTAGGTATAGTTATAATACTGTAATAGTCAATTTTAAATAATTAACAAATTAAATAATGACTTAAGAAAACCACTTTTTTGAAAATCATTTAAAAATATTTGAGTAGGTAAACGGATTATGAATGATAAAAAAATGAAAAATAAAAAGCTCACTCTTAGCGAAATTAAAGCTTTAGTTTCTGATATATTAAAGAAACAAGGATGCAACGAAGAAAATGCAAATGCTCTTGCAAGAACTATAGCCAAAGCAGAAGAAGATGGTGCAGTTTCTCATGGATTATTTAGATTGCCGGGCTACGTAGCTTCTTTACAGTCAGGTAAAGTTAATGGTCAGGCTTCACCAAAAATAGAATATGTTTCCCCAGTAATACTAAAATGTGATGCCAATAACGGTTTTGCTTCTACTGCTCATGAATACTCTTTACCTATGTTAGCAAAGGCTGCAAAAAAAAATGGTATATCAGTTTTAAGTATAAAAGGGTGCTATCATTTTGCTGCTTTATGGCCAGAAACAGAATATTTGGCTAAACAAAATTTAGTAGGTTTTGCATGTACTGCTTTTAAGCCATCTGTTGCTCCTGCTGGAGCTAAAGAAGCTTTTTTTGGAACGAATCCTATTTCAATGGCTTGGCCAAGAAGTAATAATGATCCAGTTGTCTTTGATATGGCAACGGCAACAATGGCAAAAGGTGAGGTAATGATTGCAGCAAGGGATGGTCATTACTTGCCTGACGGAGTTGGTCTTGGAGAAAATGGAGAACCCTCAAATGACCCAAAAGAAATTTTAAAAGGAGTTTTACTTCCTTTTGGAGGTTATAAAGGCTCTGCAATTTCTATGATGGTTGAATTATTTGCAGCTGGTCTAACGGGGGATGTTTTTTCGTACGAAGCACAAGAAAATGATAATAATGATGGAGGTCCGCCAAGTGGAGGAGAATTTATAATGGCTTTAAATCCAGAAATTATAGCTGGTTCTAATTGGGAAAAACATTGCGATGATTTTTTTCAAAAATTATTATCAATTGATGGTGTTAGGCTTCCTGGATCACGAAGGCATAAAAATAGATTAGGAGACCAATATCGATCTATTAATGAAGAATTATTGTTGAAAGTTAAATCTTTTCTGTAACTTTTAATTATCTTAACCTTCATTCCTTTTAATTAAATTAAGATATTCTATTACATCATTAAACTTTTCGTCAGGTAAATCTTTGTAACTTGATCCAAAATTATTTTTTACTTTCAATGCCACATGAGCATATGGATTTCTTCCACTTGGATGATGAGGGTGATCAGGTAATTTATTAATCAAACAATCTCCAGTTAACTGAATTATTTTCCACAAATATTTCTTATTTTGATCATTCATTTCAAAAAACATTCAAAAGAAATAAAGTAATTCCAGGAAATGAGAATAAAAGAATAACCCTAAAAATATCACTTACTAGAAATGGTAAAACGCCCTTAAAGGTCTCTGAAATACTAACGTCGCCAGCCATTTTATTTATTATAAAAACATTTAATCCAACAGGTGGTGTTATCAAACCAACTTCAACAACTATAAGGGTTAATATTCCAAACCATATTGCTGTTTCTTCAGGTGTCATTCCAAATTCAAGTGTCATGATTAACGGGAAAAACACAGGAATAGTTAAAAGTATCATGGCTAAACTATCCATTAAACAGCCTAAAAATAGATATAGGACAAGAATACAGGCTACAATTAAAAAAGGAGAAAGATTATTTTCTAATGCTATTTCTCCAAGTTGGTTTGGTAGTTGAGTTAAAGCTATGAAAGAATTAAAAAACTCAGCACCTAATAACACTAAAAATATCATAGCTGATGTAATTGCTGTACTTTCAATTACTTCTACCAAGTCTTTAAGCTTAAAGTTTTTATTTAAAATGGCAATTAAACCTGCTCCACCTGCTCCTATTGCTCCTCCTTCTGTTGGGGTAAACCAGCCTAAATATATTCCTCCAATCATAGTCAAAAAAATTAAAATGATTTGCCAGATATTTTTAAATAATAAAAATCTTTCTTTCCAACCAACTCTATCTTTTGTAGGCCCGGAGTTTTTCACAAACCTTACGTATAATGCAATTGCTAAAATATATCCTAACGCAGCTAAAATACCCGGAATAAAAGCTGCTAGAAACATTTTAGCAATGTTTTGTTCAGTCAAAATAGAATATATTATTAAAATCACTGATGGAGGTATCAATATACCTAAAGTTCCACCAGCGGCTAATGTACCTGTGCTAAGAGCTCCAGAATATCCTAGTCTTCTTAGTTCAGGAAGAGCTACTTTACCCATTGTTGCAGCAGTAGCTAAAGAAGATCCACAAATTGCACCAAAACCTGCACATGCACCTATTGCAGCCATTGCAACACCGCCTTTACGATGACCTAAGCAAGCGCCTGTAAATTTAAATAGTGCTTCGCTCATACCAGCTTTTCCAGCAAAGTTTCCCATTAGTAAAAAAAGAGGTATGACAGATAAAGAGTAATTTGAAAATAAATGCCATGCACTTGTTTTAACTTGAGACAAAATTGGGAGCCAACCAGCAATTAAGATGGTTCCAGTACAACCAACTATTAACATAGATAGGCCAATAGGTATGCGTAGAGCTAGCATAGAAAATAATACTGGGAAAGCTAGTATACCAAGTGTAAATTTATCCATTAAAACTAATTTCCTAATATGTCATAGACTTTTAAAATAAAAGTATAAAAGCAACAAATAGTTAGAAGAAAGAAAGATGCGATAACAGGTAAAAATGGTACCCATATAGGAAATGCTAAAAGCATAGTTTCTTCTTGGTAAACATACATATCTTTTGCTCCTAAAATCATCCTTGAGCTAAAGAAAAGGGCTACAAATCCGAATAATAGAGAGCTAAAAGCATCTAAGAAATAGATTTTATTTTTAGGTAATTTAGCTGTTATAAAGTCTACAATGACATTTCCGTTTTTAAGATGACATAAAGGTAGAAATGAACCAATAGCAACTGCACACGCAATTTCAACTAATTCAAAGTCACCCAAAATGGGTGATGAAAATACAACTCGGCCAAAAATAGAGAATATACTGATCAAGGCAGCAATTAAAAGAATAAAACCTCCAAATATAGCAAAGTATCTAGAGGTTTTATTTAAAATACGACCAAAATTATTATCTGGCTTTATTTTTAAAGTTATTAATTTTTTTATAAAACTCATTAAAAAGTTTTATAATGTTTTTTCATATTTTGAAATTAAAGATTTAGCTGTATCATAAAGTTTTTGTCCGTCTAGACCTTTACTATTAGCATTTTTAATCCAATCTTGAATTACTTCATCGGCAGCTTTCTTTATTTCTGCCAAAGGTGCTCCCTGTAGAGTATGAAATTCACCTCCAGCTTTAACGGCTAAAGCACGCGCTGGACCTTCAAATCCATCCCATAAAACACCAGCTTGTTTTGCTAACGACATTCCAGAATTATTATCTATTACTTTTTTGTGTGCTGGAGATAATGAATCATATTTTGCTTTGTTCATAACAAACAGAAAAGGAGTAGTATAAAGTCCTCTCTTCCCAGCAACATTTGTATGGGATTTAGTTAGTTCCTGAAGCTTAAAAGATGGCATGATTTCCCAAGGAACAACCATTCCGGTAATAACGCCTTTTGATAAGGATGGCGCAACTTTAGGAATAGGCATACCAACTGGTGTTGCACCTAATTTTTTTAATAAACTAGTTGCTGAACGTGTTGGTCCTCTTAACTTAAGGCCTTTAAAATCACTAACTGATTTAATTAATGTTTTTTTTGTATGTATCATACCTGGAGCATGAACATGCACTGCAAGAATTTTATAATCTTTAAGATCTTCTGCTCCTGCAGTTTCTACAAACTCTTGCACTGCTTGCGCTGTTATTTTTGCACTCGTTGGCATAAATGGTAATTCAAAAACTGATAATCTTGGAAATCTTCCAGGAGTGTATCCAGCTACTGTCCAAACTATATCAACAACTCCTTCACGAGCTTGATCAACTAATTGTGGTGGTTTTCCTCCAAGTTGCATTGAAGGATACATCTCAGTAATTATTTCTCCATTACTTTCTGCTTTGACTTTATCGGCCCAAGGTTTAACAAATTTAGCATTTGAGTTTGCTGGCATTGGAACCATTGTATGAAATTTCAAAGTAACTTTATCAGCTAATGCTGGTAATGATAAACCAGCACTGATTATTGTAGTAGCTAAAAAGCCAATAACTTTATTCATTAATATTCCTCCATTTAAATAATTATAAAATAAGATAAATTTATTTATTACTAAATCATTAACTACATATTATAATAAATCAAATTTTATTTTGTAAATAATTTCATATTTTCTTGTATTTTGATAATTTTAGTAATTATTTGTTGTTAAATTATCATAATAATGCATAATCAAGTATAATTTATGTAGGAGTTTATACATGTCCATAAACGCATTAAGTTATATAGGTGTTAACTCGGATAAGTTAGAAGACTGGCAAAATTTTGCTACTAAATATCTAGGAATGCAATCCATTAATCATGGTACTAAGTCTTTATGTTTTAGAATGGATGATCAAAAACAAAGATTTGCTATATCAGGAGAGCCTGGTGATAAACTTGCATTTCTTGGTTGGGAAGTTGAGAAAAAATCTGACCTACAAATGTACGCAAAACGATTAGACGTTATTGGTGTTCCTGTTCAATTGGGAAACAAAAATCTTACGGATATGAGGTTTGTAGAAGAATTATTATACTTTGATGATCCAGCGGGTAATCGAATAGAACTTGTTTATAAACCGCATCTTGATAAAGACTCTTTCGTTTCAGGCAGGCCAATCTCAGGTTTTAAAACAGATATATGTGGACTTGGGCATGCTGTATTACATGTATCTAATGTTAATGATTTAATTCCTTTTTACAGAGATACTCTTGATTTTAAAATAAGTGATTACAGTCACGACCCTATTTCATTATGCTTTTTTCATGTAAATGGAAGGCATCACAGTTTTGCTTTGATAGGTACTGGTCAACAAGGATTTCATCATTTTATGGTTGAATATCAAAATTTAGATGATGTTGGTCAAGGATATGACTTGCTTCAATATAAAGAAGGCTCAATTGCCTATACTTTAGGAAGACATACCAACGATTATATGACTTCATTTTATGCTCACACACCATCAGGATTTTTTATTGAAAATGGTTGGGGAGGCAGAATAATTGATCCAAACACATGGATACCTCACGAAACAAATATGGGACCAAGTTTTTGGGGGCACGAAAGATTGTACTTACCTGATAATGAAAGATTAAAATTTAGAGAAAAACGTATGGAAACTGCTCGGGAAGGTAAGCAATCGCCAATGATTATTGATTGTCCTTGGCTTTATCAAAATATTAAGAACAAATAAGGATAAAATATAGTGCAAATGGATTTTGATGTTGTGATAGTTGGACTAGGACCTACCGGAGGAACATTAGCTAATTTATTAGCTATAAATAATTTATCTATTCTTATTTTAGAAAAAGAAGCAAGCCTATATAATTTGCCACGAGCAGTCCACTTTGATGATGAAGTCATGAGAGTATTTCAAACTATAGGAATTTCTGACAGTTTATCAAAAAAATTAATTATCAACAAAGGTACAAAATTTTTAGATGAAAATGGTAAACTCCTTTTAGACTGGCCAAGGCCAAAAATAATTACTGAAAACGGGTGGTATCCGAGTTATCGTTTTCATCAACCCGACCTAGAACGCAGTCTTCGTTATAAATTAAAAAAGTTTGATAAGGTTGTTTCTCTACAAAACTGTGAAGTTTTTAAAACCGTGAATAAAAAAAATTTTACTGAAGTTCATTATAAAAATACAAAAATTAATAAGATAAATTCAGTTAAGTCAAAATACATTATTGGTTGTGATGGTGCGAATTCATTCATTAGAAATGAAATGAAAACAGAATTAGAAAACTTGGGTTTTGAGCAGCGTTGGGCTGTCATTGACCTAATATTAAAAACAAAAAATGTAAATTTGCCTGATCGAACCATTCAATATTGTAACGCAAAAAGGCCTGCAACTTATTGCAGAAATGTTGGTAGGAGAAGAAGATGGGAAATAGCTTTAAAAGATAATGAGAGTTCTAAAACATTTTTTGATGAAAAAAGGCTTTGGAAATTCTTAAGTAAATGGGTATCTCCTGATGAAGTGGAAATTGAAAGAAAAACTGTATATACATTTCAATCGGCTATTGCAAAAAGTTGGAGAGAAGGCCGCATGTTTTTAGTAGGCGATGCTGCTCATTTAACACCACCCTTCATGGGACAAGGTATGTGTGCTGGAATAAGGGACGCATCTAATCTAGCTTGGAAAATAAGCATATGTTGTAAAAAGGGTCATAGTGAAAATCTTTTAAATAGCTATCAATCAGAGAGATCCTCAAATGTCAGAGATTATATAAACACTGCAATGAAAATGGGAGAATTACTTAATTCGATAGGGGGATCAGAAGTATCAGATACAGTTTTTGTTCAACCAGACGGCACTATTAAAATGAATACAATTAAACCCCAACTTGGAAAAGGTTTAGGTGAATGTGAAGACATAAATAGGGGAAAAATATTCCCATCCTTCAAATCTGATTTTGGTAGAGATATTGATAATATATTCGCATGTGACCCAATATTAATTACCAATAAAAAAATAAATAAAAAGGAACTTAGAATTAAATCTTATGATTGTTTTGATATACCTGGAATGGAGGTCATATTAAAAAAATTTAAAACAAACACCTTAATTATTCGTCCTGACAGATTTATTCTGGCTAGCACTCAAAAAAATGATTTATTAAAATTTACCAATACCTGTCTTAACCAAATTTATAGCTTATAAGGTTCTAGATGTCAGGTTTTACAAGATATAATAAAATCTTAAATCTTTTTTCAGAACAGAGAAGTTCTTGGACAGTTTTAGAAATTTCGGACGAATTGAAAACCCCTTCAAGTACTATTTATAGAATTGTTCGTGAATTAGTTCTGGCAGAATTTCTTGAAAGTGCGGCAGGGGCCTATTTTAGGCTAGGTCCTGCCTTTATCAAATTTAATAGAATTATTAATTTGTCAGATCCCCTAGTTAGAGCAGGACAACCATTTTTAAAAAAACTAGCAAATGAAAATCCTATTGAAAGTGTAAACGTTTTAGCTAGGCTTTATGGAAACAAAGTAATGTGTGTGGCAGATTATAAAACTCCATTTTTTAAAAATAATACTAGTTATCAAAAAGGAAAATTAATGCCTTTAATTTATGGTGCAACGTCAAGGGCAATAATTATGAAGATTGTAGGAAAAAGTCTAGAAGATCTTCTAAAGCAAGAAACATTTTATGATGATAATGACAAAGATACTTTTTTTAAAAATTTAAAAAATGATAATAAAAAAGGATATTGTAAAACTGAAGGTCAAGTTGATAAAGGTCTTATAGGTTTTGCAGTACCTATCAACAACAAAAAATTAGGTATAGAGGCATCATTGAGTTCGATATTTAATTCAATTGATTTTCTTCCTGAACATGAACCTATAATTTATGCTAATTTAACAAGCTATTCTCTATTGATAGAAAGGTACATAAATCAAATTTTTGATGATATTCAAAATTATCATCAGATATCTAGTTAAATAAGGAGAGTAAATGTCATTAACGGCAGTACAAGCGGACTTATCTTTGCATCATCTTGAAATACAGAGTAGTAATCCAGAAAGTTTGGCCAATTTTTATTCCAAAATTATGGATATGAAAATAAATAAACTTTCACCAGAGAAGTTTTTATGTGACGGGCCAGCTCGCAAAATAATAATAACTTTAGGTGAAAATAAAACGCTAAGTAACGCAGGAATGGTTTGCAGAAGTGAAAATAACTTAAATAGATTTAAAGAGTTCTTAGATCAAAAAGAACTCAAACTAAAGGAGCATAACTCAGAATTTTACAAAGCAGGATCTTTTTCAGTTCAAGACCCTGATAACAATGTAATATGTTTTGGAGTTTTAAAAGACAGTAGTCCTTCTCATTTAAAGGGAATTCATGCTCCATTGCAACATTTAACATTTGCTTCAGAAGATGTTGTTTCATTTCAAAATTTTTATCAAAACAAACTTGGTTTTCAAGTTACAGATAGAGTTATAAAAAATAATGGAGAGCTTGCAACTTGCTTCACTACTTCTAACCATGAGCACCACACTATAGCTTGTTTTAAATCATCTAAATCTGGAATAGATCATCACTCCTATGAGGCGGGTGATTGGAACTTTGTAAAAAATTGGTGTGATCATTTTGCATCACATAATATTCAATTGATGTGGGGGCCTGGTAGACATGGGCCAGGAAATAATTTATTTGTATTTATTGAAGACACTGATGGAAATTGGATTGAAATTTCTGCAGAATTAGAAACGGTTCATGGTCGACCGGTAAGAAACTGGCCTCAAGAAGAAAGAACCCTGAATTTGTGGGGCAATGCAATAATGAGATCTTAAAAAAGGATATAAAATGAAATTATTAAGCTTTATTAGGTTGGGTAAAACTGGATTTGGTGCAGTAGTTGACAATGGAATAATAGATTTAACAGGAAAGATTGATCCAGATGTTAATACTATAAAAGAATTAATATCTCTCAATATGGAAGATCAGGCTGAGGAGTATATTGAGGGAAAAACAAAAGATTTATCTTTTTCAGACATCAGTTTCTTACCCGTTATTCCTGATCCAGAAAAAATAATGTGTATAGGTCTAAACTACTTGGAACATAAAAAAGAGACAGGCAGACCCGATGTAGACAATCCAACAATATTTACAAGATTCGCTGACTCTCAAGTAGCTCATTTACAACCAATGATTAAACCAGATAATTCTGATCGTTTTGATTATGAAGCTGAAATGGCAATCATAATTGGTAAAGGTGGTAGGTTTATCTCTGAAGATGAAGCACTAAATCATATAGCTGGTTATGCTTGTTATAATGACGGTAGCATCCGAAATTATCAAAGACACACTTCTCAATTTACCCCAGGTAAAACTTTTCCAGGCACTGGTGGTTTTGGTCCATATATGGTTACCCCTAGTGAAGTAGGTGACTATACAAAATTACCAATTGAATTAAGACTGAATGGAAACGTTATGCAAAAAGCTACATTAGCAGATCTTATTTTTCCAATTCCGAGGTTAATAAGTTACATATCAGAATTTACTCCATTGTCTACAGGTGATGTGATTGTGACAGGGACTCCAGGTGGTGTTGGAGACAAAAGAAATCCCCCAGTTTATATGGTGCCTGGAGATGTTGTAGAAGTAGACATTGGATTATTGGGTGTATTAAAAAATCCTATAGTTGCGGCTCCAAAATTATAAGTTTTATTCTTAGGTCTAGAATGATGATAAATAAATCTTTGATTACAAATTTAGTATCTATTTTTATAATATTTATTGGTTATTTTTATAAAGATGAACATTCATTCATTTTTATGACAGGAGTTTTTGCCCTATCTGGTAGCGTTACCAATTGGATTGCCGTACATATGTTGTTCGAAAAAATCCCATTTTTATATGGTTCTGGCGTTATTCAAGATAGATTTGAAGATATTAAGATGGGAATAAAGAACTTAATATTAAAAGAGCTATTTTCAGTTACTCAAATAAATAAATTTTTATTAGATAATAAAGAAGTAGCGTCAGAAAAGATTATAGAAAAGATTGATTTCGATAAAGTTTTTCTGGGTCTTGTTGAAGCTATAGAAGGTTCACAGTTAGGTGGAATGCTTTCAATGGTAGGAGGAAGAAAAGCACTTGAACCACTTAAAGAACCATTTAATAAAAAATTAAAAATAATTATCGAAGATTTTATAAACAGAAATAATTCTGATGATGACGGAAAAACTACATCAGAGGCATTGTTAGTTAAAATTGAAAATATATTAGATGCAAGATTAGCTGATTTATCTCCTGAAGATATAAAAGTTATTATTCAAAAAATGATAAAAGAGCATCTAGGTTGGCTTGTGGTTTGGGGAGGTTTTTTTGGAGGGTTATTAGGACTTTTATTAAGTCCCATTGGCCTAGACGTACTTTAATAAAAATTAAGAAGAGCATGTGGTATACTCTTCTTTGTATTTTTTAAGATATTATACAACCACCATCTACATCTATTGTAGTACCAGTTATAAATTCGTTCTCAATTGCAAAAATTATTCCTTTAGCCACCTCGTCCGGGGTGCCGGCCCTTTTAATCAGATTATCACTAGTGGCTTTTTTGTAATACTCTACTCTAGCTGTTCCTTCAAGAGGGCTCATTGGAGTATCTATGATACCAGGAGAAACAATATTAATTCTTTTAGGAAGTATCTCAGGTGCAATGCCTCTTGCAAAAGCTTCAACTGCACCCCCTACAGAAGAAATTGCAATTTGTCCCGGACGACATTTTCTTGCAGGCGTCCCACTTACTAAAACTATGTTACCGTTATCTTTTAAAAATTTGGTGCCTAATCTTACTACGTTAGTGTATCCCCAAAGTTTATCAAATGAAGCTTTATAGCCGTCTAAATCCATAGAAAGAAATGGACCAACAGCTCTTTTCCCACCAGTAGCAGCGTTAACTAAAATGTCAAATTCACCTTCGTCCTGAAAAAATTTTTCAATAGCCTCTCTATCAAGTACGTCAAGTTTCTTTGTTGTCACATTTTTTGGAAGTTGACTTAATTTCTCTGGATTACGACTTACTGCAATAACATGCGCACCTTTTTCAGATAACATTTGAGTTGCAGAAAGACCAATTCCAGAAGTTCCGCCAAATACGATAGCTTTTTTGCCATTAATATTCATGTTTACTTTACCCTTTAAAATTTAAAAATAATTTATTAATTACTTATAACATTTTGGATATATATTTGTTAAAAAAGTTTTTGATATTTTATAGGTGTTTAAAATGACTTTGGAGCTATTTAGAAATAATTCTTATTTGAAGGAACATAATGCAATCATTTCTGACGTCATACCAGAAGGATTAGTTTTTAAGGAAACTATTTTTTATCCAGAAGGCGGAGGACAACCAGGAGATGTAGGTTCAATTAAATTAAAAAATAAGACAATAAATATAGTTGGGACTAAATATATAAATAATAAGTTAGTTCATCTAACTGAAACTATTGATGATATAAAAAAAAATGAGGAAGGTAGCTTAATTCTTGATTGGTCAAAAAGGTATAGCTACATGCAAGTCCATACTTGTCTTCATCTCTTGTGTTCAATAATACCATATCCTGTTACAGGTGGTTCAATTGGGGACGGTAGAGGAAGACTTGATTTTGATCTTGAGACCAAACCAGATAAAGAAGATGTGTTGAATAAATTAAACAACTTAATTCATAAAGATTATTTAGTTCACATATCGAGTATAACAGATCAAGAATTAGACGATAATCCAGACTTAGTAAGGACAATGTCAGTTAAACCACCAAGAGGATCAGGTCAGATTAGAATGGTAAAGATAGGTGATGATATTGATTTTCAACCTTGTGGGGGAACTCACGTAAATAAAACTTCAGAAATTAATTTAGTTAAATCAGTTAAAATTGAAAACAAAGGTAAAATGAATAAAAGAATAATTATAACTTTTTAAATGATAATTATTTCTTACACACTATCTCAAATGGCAATGTCCTATTTTCTTTAATTGATTGCATTGAGTTCCTAGATCTTTCATTCATGCTGTCCCCACCAATTACATGAATACCTAAGACAGGTTTTTTATTTTCAGATTTCAATTTAATAAGTTTTTCATAACCTGAAATATATTTCTCAGCAGTCTCAATAATTTTAATATCAGAAAAACCTGTATCTTTTAGTATTGAGATTGTTTTCTGAGGCGGTAATAAAAAGCTCATTTCTAAAGAATTAGCCCATGGTAATGGAAAAATTGGGTTACCCTCTGGGCCTAACCCATGTTCGGTAAAAGCAAAAAAACTATCTTTTTTTAAAACTCTAAAAGCTTCAGAAAAAAATTTTTCTCTATTTGATATATTCATTGTTACGTGTTGTGAATAGGCGCCATCAAAAGTTTCATTGTCAAAATCTAATGTTTCTCCATTCCCAACTAAAAGTTCAACATTATCTGACATAGAGGTGAGTTTATTAAATTCATTACCTATTTCAACAAAACTGGGAGTGATGTCAATTCCAGTAATAATGCATTCAAACTCTTTTGCGTAATATCTAGCTGGACCACCGAGGCCGCAGCCTATATCTAAGATACGTTTATTTTTTTTAATAGGCATTCTTTTGCCAAGATCAACTGTAGCTGCTATGCCTCGTGCGTGATATTGATCAATAGGAAATAAATCTTCAATTTCTAAATCTTTATTAACTAATCCAGATTCAGACATTGCTTGGCGGACTCTTGAAAAAATATCACCTCTTGTCCAAAAATTTTCTATATCAGACTTACTAATCATAGATTAAATGTATTACCTTTTAACTATTAAGAATAAAGTCGGCGCAACGTTCACCAATCATCATGCATACTGCATTAGTATTTCCTGAGACTAATGTTGGCATTATCGAAGCGTCTGCTATGCGAAGTCCTTTAAGACCATGAACTTTTAAGTTTTTATCAACTACAGATTCTTGATCAAATCCCATTTTGCATGTGCCAGATGGGTGATAAAGAGTTTCAGCCTTATTTTTAATAAACTCTAATATATCGTTATCAGAAGAAAACTTGTAACCAGGTTGTATTTCATCATCACAAAACTCTTTCATTGGTTCTGAGTCCATCAGTTTTCTTATTAATTTAACTCCAGCTATAAGTGTATCTTTGTCTAACTGGTTTGATAGAAAATTATATTTAATGCTTGGGTATTCTTCAGGGTTAGTAGATTTAACATGAATGCTACCTTTACTTTCAGGTAAGTTTTGATTAACTGTACATGTAATTCCAGGTTCTTTGCCTAATGTCCTTTTCCCATTATTTAAAACTACTTTATATGGAATAAAATGAACTTGAATATCTGGCACGGCAAGTTCTTTTCTTGTTTTAAAAAAACCAATCACTGGCGCTGATGGAAGGGTTAAAAATCCATCTCTTTGGAACACATATTTAAATACTTGTTTGATTAAATTAATGCCCCTAGCTTTGTCATTATATGCAATGCCTGGTTTTGTAATATTGTAAACTAACCTAGGCCCAAGATGGTCTCTTAAATTTTCTCCAACTCCGTTCAATTCATGAATTAATTGAATGCCTTTTTCTTCTAATATTGAACGGTTACCAATACCTGATAATTCTAAAATTTGGGGAGAGTTTATTGCTCCTCCACATAAAATAACTTCTTTAGTGGCACTATATTGTATTAGTTTATTGTTATTTTTTACCTCTGCCCCAATACATTGTTTACCTTCAAATAATAACTTAGTTACAAGGGAATTAGTGATAATAGTTAGATTTTTTCTTGATTTTATGGGTGACAAATATGCCACTTTGGCACTCATTCTTTCACCTTTATAAATTGTAGTTTGTGTATAACCTATACCTTCTTGACTATCTCCGTTGTAGTCTTTATTGACAGGTATTTTTATTTCTTCTGCAGCTTTAAATAAACCATCATATATAGGGTTTCTATCAGTTACTTCAGAAATTTTAAGAGGGCCATTTCCTCCTCTTATTTCAGTTAATTCACCTTGATAATTCTCCATTTTTTTGAAAAAAGGCAAAACATCATCATATGACCATCCAGTGTTACCCATTTGGGCCCATGTGTCATAATCTAACTTATTACCTCTAACATATACTAAACCATTTATAGCACTTGATCCCCCAAGTAATTTTCCCCTTGGGATAGGTATTTTTCTGTTTCCAGTACTTTCTTCTGGTTCAGATCTGTATCTCCAATTTGCTAATGGATTGTCAATTAAAAGTGCAAAACTTGCAGGAAGTCTTGTTACTGGATGAGATGCTCTTCCAGCTTCTATTAATAAAACATTATTTTGAGGATTTTCAGACAACCTATTTGCAACAGCGCAACCTGCAGAGCCAGCTCCAACTATAATATAGTCATAATTATTATTCATTTTACTTTCCTTGCTTCTAGATGGCCATATTAGCCATTTATATTTCATGATCAATTTAAAAAGTAATTAAATTTAGTTATTCAGTTAATTGATAAATAAATTAAACAGTGTTAAAAAACATCAAATTTAAGGAATATAAATTTGTTAGAGTTATTTTTAGATGTGTCACAAATAATAATAGCCGATATTGTATTATCAGGTGACAATGCCCTTATTATTGGTATGGCTGCTGCAACAGTTCCAGAGAAAAATAGAAAAAAAGTAATTTTTATTGGTTTAATGGCTGCTGCAATTTTACGTATTTTATTTGCTTTAGTTGCTTCTTATTTAATAAGTGTTCCAGGACTGTTATTATTAGGTGGCCTTCTTTTATTTTGGGTATGCTGGAAATTTTATAAAGATATTAAAGAATTCTCGTCTGAAAAAAAGGATGATCATACTTCTGGAGTTGACTTGTCTGGCAAAGGTATGAAAGCTGCCTTAACAACTATTATTATAGCTGATGTTTCTATGTCTTTAGATAATGTTATAGCTATAACAGCCATAGCCAGAGATAATAAAACTCTATTAATATTAGGTATTGCTTTTGCTATATTAATAATGGCGGTATTTGCAACCGCCATCGTTAAGTTATTGATAAGATTTAAATGGTTATCTTACTTGGGCTTAGCGTTTCTAATCTACTTGTCAGCTACTATGACTTTTGACGGTTGGCTACAGCTTGCACCATTTATTGTTATTGCTTAAAAATTCTTTTTTTATCCAGATAACATCTTAGGAAACCACAGAGCTATATCTGGAATAAACAATACTAACATCATGCCAATTATCTGTAATCCAATGAAAGGTAGCACAGCCATAAAGATTTCTTGTAACTCTATCTCAGGAGGAGCTACAGATTTTAACCAAAAACATGCTGGACCAAAAGGTGGAGACAAGAAATAAATTTGTATATTCATAACAAACAATACACCAAACCATACAGCTGCCCAGGCAGGGTCTAATCCAAGTTCAGGAGCCATGCCGACAACGACTGGCGCAAATACTGGAACTGTTATAAAAGCAATTGCTATCCATTCCATAAATGTACCTAATATAACTAATATAAGCATCATTAAAGCAACAACGGCTAATGGTGAAAGACCAAGTCCGGTGAATAAAGATCTCATAAAATCTGCACCACCAATTAGGTTATATATGCCAACAAAAGCTACAGCACCTAATATTAGCCAGACTATTGTTCCAACAGTCGACATTGTTCCTGCAAGAGCTTTTTGCAAAAGGTTCCAGCTAAATGAATTTCTAACGAAAGCCACAACAATTGCTCCAACAACGCCAACTGCAGCAGCTTCAGTAACAGACGCTATTCCAGCATAAATGGATCCCATCACACAAAAGATTAAAAATACACACATCATTACAGCAGATTTTTTCTCTTTATTTAATTTCATTTCTTTTCCACGAGCCGCAGCTACTTCTTCAGCGTTAGGGGCAAGAGACGGATTTATATAACATCTGATAAGAGTAAAAATAGCATAAAAAGTAGCGAGCATTAGACCTGGGACAGCACCAGCCATAAAGAGGTCGCCAATCGCAACATTTGCTGATAAACCATATACGATCATAATAATACTTGGAGGAATAAGAGTAGCCAATGCACCTGATGCACACACAACGCCAATAGCCAATTTTCTATTATATCCGAGACGCATCATTTGAGGAAGTGCTACTAATCCAAGCATAACAATCTCTCCACCCATAACACCTGACATTGCAGCAAGAATAACAGCAACAACAATTGTTTGAATTGCAACACCACCACGAAGTTTACCTGCAAAAATTTGCATAGCATCAAAAAGATCTTCAGCAACTCCAGCCTTTTCCAGTATAGATGCCATCAACACAAATAAAGGTACAGCGATTAGGGGGTAAGCTTCTAAAAGACCAAATGCATTTGTTGAAACTAGATATAATCCATTAAACCCAAAATAGAACAGTGCACTTAATATAGATACAAATAATGTTACAATCCCAAGAGGCATCCCAGTCGTCATCAATAAAATCATTAGCCCAACTATAAGTATACTTGCCCATTTAATGCCTATATCTCTTATATCTATATATTTAGTTGGCTCTAAATAAGCTGCTATAGAGCTAAGATGCTCGTTGATTGCTATAACCCCCTTTAACTCAAAGGCATGTTCAAAAAATACTAAGATTATTCTGAAAATAATAAAAGCGGCAATGCCAGAAATTATATTTTTTGCTACTTTAGAGTCAAAATGTCTGTAAAGGTTTACCAAAAGTTGAGTTAAATATACAGTAGCTCCTGTAACCAACATTGTTTTTAGTATTAAAGGTTGAGGTGAATTCCACGCACTACCTGCTCTTTCAACCATCATTACGGATTCTATTGCTCTTACAAGAGTATCGTCAACAAACATCCATAAGGCTATTACACCTATTACATAAGCAAAAAGGTCCAAATACCATTGTTTAGCTTTATCTACCATGATGTAAATAACAGTAATTCCAATATGCCGTTTATGAAGTGTGATGTAACCTGCAGACAACATCCATGCAGATGCGCACAAAACCATTACAGCTTCAAAAGCCCATTGTGTTGGTGCATTAAAGACATATCGTGATATTACTTCATAACATGTTATTAATGCGCAAAGAAGATATAGCTGGGAGACAGCTAGTCCTAAAAATTTACTGATGTGATCTACAAAGTTAAGTTTATCAACAGTAGGAGGAAAAGTATCCGAATTTAAAGGTTTGTTAATGTCCATTATTTCCCCCGAAATTAATTAAATATCAATGATACTCTAATATTTTAAAAATTAGGTAAAGGAAAAAATTATATTGTTTCGATTTTAAATATTTATACCATAGAAATTTCATATTTTCATAAGTAATAGTGCTGTTTTGTTCAACTGTTATGTGATATAATCCAAATGTTTCTACTATGGTTTTAATATTATTTGTTTTTAAATATAAAATATGACTTGGCGTTTTATGATGTGTTAAATATTTTTCTGAATTAAGATCTAATTTAATATCAATCAGTGATTTTTTTAGTTCAACATCTGAAATTTCCATCCAGACAAATAGAGAGGTTAATAAAATTTTGAAAAATATTTCAAATGAAAATGTTGATTTATTAAGTTCATCTAGTTCTAAATCAGATATTGGAAAAATAAGAAATTTATTTGCTGAAGTTCAAAAAAAAATAGTTGAAAATGAAGATGCATTTATTAATGGTGAAAAAATAGATTTATACAGAAGTAAAAGAGAAGCGAGTAAATGTGTAGAAAATTTGTATTCTTTAAATATTCATAATACGCCAAAGTCATTGAGAGCCTATTGTTTGTTGTTTATTTATATTTATCCACTAATATTTGTACCAAGTATAATAGCTAATTTGAAGCCTGAATTTGAATTATACAATATTTTTATATTTATTCTATGTTTGTTGGTTAGTTTTGTATTAATTGCTTTATACAATATTCAAGATTTTATTGAAAATCCTTTTGATAATAAGGGTATTGACGATATCAAATTAGAAAATTAT
>ERZ802822.448-NODE-448-length-29309-cov-7.737445_pt1 | contig 29309 bp, 27 predicted proteins | sample MGYA00345649_ERZ802822 | MGnify/ENA primary metagenome ERZ802822 (study PRJEB30503, sample SAMEA104212359) | marine metagenome | biome: Westerlies Biome; feature: [SRF] surface water layer (ENVO:00010504) within the epipelagic zone...; material: water...
TTTGTCTACATTCTCGTACTCGCCATGGTAGTTCGCACCGGCACGACGCTTTTTGAAGTGCCCTGCACGGCGCTACTGCCAGAGCTTGAGAAAGACTATGACCGTCGCAACAAGTGGCTGGCTCTGCGGCATTTTTTCGGTTGGACCGGCGGCAATGGCATCCACATCATCAACCTCACCTTCTGGATGGGTGCCTATGGATTCGCTGACACCACTGGTTACGCAATTTTCGGCACGGTGGGTGCGGGCATCATTCTGACCACGATCTTGGTGAGCTGCATTGGCACCCAAAAAGCAGCCATGAATATGCCGCCACCGAGTGAACCGTTTCGATTCAACGCGATAGGCAGCGAGTTCAAGCAGATCTTTGAGTCACTGAAAAATCGCAACTTTGCCGCGCTGTTTTGCTTCTCGCTGTTGGGCGGGGCCGCCGCTGGTCTGCATACCGCGCTTTACCTCTATAACGTGCGGTATTTCTTCATGTTCACCGGATTGGAGATGGCGTTCACCGGCGTTTGCCTACTCCTTGCGCCTGCGGTGTCTATGTATCTCTCCCCCAGAGTTGGTCTGCGCTATGGCAAGAAAAACGCTGCCATCGGTATGGCCTTGCTACGTCTGGTGCTTTTTCCGATGCCCTATGTCGCCGTGCTGACGGGGGTATGGCCGGAACTGACTAGCACCGCATCGATCATGCTTTACTCAGCCTTTGTCTTCGTTGAAGTGTCTGCTGTCGTCGTCTCGGCGACCATGATCGATTCCATGATGGCGGATCTTGCTGAGGACAGCGAAAAGAAAACCAGTCGACGGTCTGAAGGTTTGTTTTTTGCCACCAGAGGATTCGCGGGCAAGTTTGTCTCCGCCGCTGGCGTGATTAGTGCGGGCTTTATCGTGTCAATTGTCGGCTTCGACTCCATTACGAGCTTGGCTGATTTCACCGACGCCCACAGATACCATCTTGCGACATTGTTTTTGCCGGTCTACTGCACCTTGGTGCTCTGTGCGGTGGCCTGCATCAATTTGTATATGATCAATCGACAATCGCATCAGGAAAATCTGCAGATACTGGCGGAGCGATCGGTTGACGATGACGATAGACAAACCTAGCAAGCCATGAGGTCTGGGCGCAGGTTTTGGCATAACGCGATAGGAGCGAACAGATGAAGCTAGGACTTTCGTTAGGGTACTGGGGATCTACACCACCAACCCATCATGTAGGTATGGCCCAAAAAGCCGAAGCCCTAGGCTATGACTCGGTTTGGACAGCGGAAGCCTATGGCAGCGATGCCATTACTCCGCTTGCGTGGATTGGCGCGCAAACCAGCAAAATTCGACTCGGTACGGGCATCTGCCAAATATCTGCACGTACCCCAACTGCCATGGCCATGGCTGCCCTAACAATGGATCACCTGTCTAACGGCCGGATGATTCTGGGCCTTGGCGTTTCAGGGCCCCAAGTCGTTGAAGGTTGGTATGGCGGCCCATTCGCCAAGCCCTTGTCGCGCACCCGCGAGTACATATCGATCATCAAACAGGTACTCGCCAGAGAAGAGCCTGTGGCGAATGACGGTGAACACTACCCACTGCCCTATACCGGCGAGGGTGCTTGGGGACTCGGTAAACCTCTGCGTTCCATCGTGCATCCGCTGCGCGCTGACCTGCCCATTATGATGGGTGCGGAAGGGCCGAAAAATGTGGCCCTAGCGGCAGAGATCGCCGATGGCTGGCTGCCCCTGTACTACTCGCCGTTTCGCCAAGAGGTATATTCCGCTTCACTATCGAACGCCAAGGCAGACTTTGAAGTCACCCAGGGCATCGTCGTCAACATTACCGACGATGAAGAAAAAGGCCTGATTCCCGTGAAGCATATGCTGGCCCTGTACATCGGTGGTATGGGTGCCAAGGATCGCAACTTCCACAAAGAGCTTATCAGCCGGTTTGGTTTTGAAGCCGAGGCCGCGGTGATTCAGGAGCTGTATTTGGCGGGCAAAAAAGACGAGGCCGCCATGGCGGTGCCGGACAAGTTGGCGGACGAGATATCCTTAGTCGGCTCCCTCGACAAAATTCGCGACCGCTTACAGGCTTGGGACGAGACGCCGGTTACCTCGTTGAATGTATCCGCCAGAAGCCCGGCTGAGCTAGAGACACTGGCGGAACTGGTGCTGGATCGATAGAACCCGCGCGTGCTGCTGAGTCAGACACGCTAACCGCCAACTAGCGAGTCCTCTGTTTGTGAGGAAGCTTGCTCTTTTGATTGCTCTCGGGCTTCCTTGGCCGCCCGGCGCGCGGCTTTCTGCGCATCGCGCTGGGCAATTCGCGCGGCCCTTGCGGCATCCACCTTAGCCTCGACCAACTCAAGCTCGGCTTCACTCACCTTGATAAAGGCAGGAATCGAGCAGCGAGGGCCAGGAACAAGTCGATTTATACCCCAGTGCTCAAGCGATCGGATGCCATCCAACCGACAGAGCCTGCCACCGTGTATTTCGTAACTGATTGCCGAGTCACGCCGTAAACCGAAGCATTGGCGCTTAAATCTGACCACGTAATTGTCTTTGCGGCCCATGTCAAAAACCACAGTTTGATTGTCGAGCACATCCACACCACGAATGCGCCGTGACGGCAAACAACGGTCACTACCCAGTGCAGCCACGTCAGCCCCGTCAGCAAATATCGCTTCCACCCGCTGCTCGGCCGCTTGTTGTTCCGCTAATACCGGCGCCGCTGCCATGGAGGCTTCGGTAACCTGAGCATTGGGTGTATCGGCAAGCGTATTGGCGGCAAAAGAAAGGGCAAGCCCGCCAGCCAATAAGCTGGGGCCAATAATCGACCGCAAGAGATAAGACCGTTTGGTGAAATCTGTCGTTAGCATCATGCGTTCCTCCTGTTGGGATGACCCGATCCTAACGCTGGTTTTTCCCTAGGGCTAGCGCGCAATGATGGTATCCAATTGGTCTGCGGGTTCGGCAACTTTGAATGTAAACAGGTCGTCAGCGCGGGTTACTCCCTGATTGAGAGCAGCAACCGGCACATTGTTGGCATGCGCATGGCGGATAAAGCGAAAGCTTGAAAACACCATTAACGAAGAACCCACGACAAGCACGCCATCTGCACTCTCGACCTTGGCGCTTATGTGATCGACGATGCGTCGTTCAACGCTGTCGCCAAAGAACACCACATGGGGTTTCAAAATACCGCCGCAGGCATCGCAGTGTGGCACCTGGATGCTTGAGAAATCCATTTCCATATCTGCGTCACCGTCTGGAGCTGGTTGAAATGACTGTTCGTGCAGCTGCGGGTTTTTGTCCTCAAGCCACGCCTGTATGTCCCGCCGGGGCACAATCGCACTGCAGTCCGTACAAATCACCTGATCCAATCGACCATGCAGATCCACCACCGCTCGATGGCCCGCCTGTTGGTGCAGTCGGTCGACATTTTGCGTGACCAGACCGCATAACTTTCCTTGCTCTTCCAGCCTGGCAAGTGCCCGATGCGCTCGGTTGGGTTTTGCTCGCAAAAACGAGGGGTATCCAAGTTGGCTACGAGCCCAGTAGCGCTGTCGCCAAGACAACTGGCTCATAAAATCTTGATGCGTGACCGGTTGCGGGCGCTTCCACTGGCCGGCTTGATCGCGGTAGTCGCCGATACCCGAGTCGGTGCTGATACCCGCCCCGGTTATCACCAGCAGTTTGTTTCGCGTGAAAATAAACCGCTGCAGGCGCTCTAATGCCTCGTCAAGAGAGCCAATATCTTGGGTATGCATCAAAATCCTGTTTGCCGCGCAAGCCCTGCACAATAGCGTATTTAGCAACAGTGTTCGCTACACTGAAGCTAACCGCAAAGCAGAAAAAGGGGACACCATGATCAAACTATACGGACTTCGCATGAGTAACTATTACAGCTTAGTAAAGGCTGTAATGATCGAGAAAGGGCTGGAATTTGAAGAGGTGAAAGCACCGCCCACGCAAAAAGAAGACAACTTGGCCCGAACCCCAATGGGCAAAATGCCGTCAATTGAAGTCGACGGTGTCTACCTGTCGGAATCCATGGCGATCATTAACTATCTAGAACAGATTCAGCCTGAGCCGTCGTTGTTGCCAGCCAACCCTATTGAAGCGGCAAAAGCTGTGGAGCTGGCCCTGCACATCAAGCTCGATGTCGAGCTGGCCGCTCGACGACTGTTGCCAGCCGCGATGTTTGGCGGGACCGCGAGCGAAGAGCTGATCGAATCCACTCGGCAAGAAGTGCTGCGCGGTATGCAGGCGGTGTCGCAACTGCTGGTGGGTAAGCCCTATGCGGCGGGTGATACCTTCACCGTCGCCGACCTGTATTTGAACTACAGCATGGGCCTAGCGACTACGATCTCGAAAAAAATGTTCGACCACGACCTGCTGGCCGATCATCCGCAAATCAGTGAACTATTGGCGATGCTAGCCGAGCGCCCAAGCATTGCCCAAGTCACCACAGAGGCCGCTGCCAAGTAAGCCTTTCAATCGAAGCCCAGTGATGAAAGCCGTGCCCTAGCGCGGGCAATATCTTTTCGACCCGCTTATGGGCTACCTACCAACCGCGCAAGATCGACACGCTGTTCGCTAACCTTGGCGAGCAGCACGTAGACCAAGGTCGAAACTCCCAGCGCTGGGAATACTTCGTGAATCACCACGTTATAACCCAGCGCAAGCCATACCAGCAGGGTCAAGATACCGGCGGCCATCGATGCCAGCACCGCCCCTGCACTGCCCTTGGACCAATAAAGCCCCAGCACCACGGCGGGCAGAAAACACACCGCATACAAACTCCCCGAGAATATGGTGAGCTGTAATATGTCTCCCGGTGGGTCCAGGGCGATGCCTGCGGCTAAAATCGCCAGCACCACGACCATGCCCCGCGTCCATCGCAGTTGGCCTGTCACTGCTGTCTCATCGTTGTGATAGAACGGCTGTAGCAGATTCTTATACCCCGTCGAGGCGGCAACCAGCAGTACGCTGTCCATGGATGACATCGCCGCTGCAACGATGGCGACAAATAGAAAATCTCCCGCCCAGAGCGGGAATATCGACACATCACTGACCAACAGCGGCACGATCAAATCGGTGTCCTGCACGTTATCCAAAAGCAGGTGGGCATAGACACCGATGGGGTACAAACAGAGCTGCACCAGGGCCAAACCACCGATAGCCACCCACATGCCCTTGCGCAGCGCATCCTGATCCTTGAGGGCAAAAAAGCGCGACGTTTGTCTTGGATCAACGATCAGCTTCAGGGAACCCGATAGGCTAATGCCCAGCAAAACAACGAACGGAATGCCGCCATTTAGTTCAAAAACAAAGGCCGTCTGAGGTGCCTGCGCCAAACTACCCAGCGCTGCGACGCCCCCTGCTGCCGCGGTGACGAAATAAAAAATCATCATCGCGCCAATGATCATCAGCACACCCTGTAGCGCATCGGTTCTGACCACAGAGACGAAACCACCAATCGACGTGTAGAGCATGACGACGATCAGTGCGAGGCCAATGGCGATGTCATAGGGCAGATTGAAGAACTGCCCAAATAAATGACCCGCGCCCTTAAACACGGCGACGAGATAAAGAAGACTGCACATCATGACCACCCCAGCGGCGGCAATACGCAAAGGGTGTCGCGCCTGATCGCCAACCGACAAAAACCGCGCTGCCAAAAAATCTGGCAGGGTTAGAGCGTCGAAGTTGCGCGCGAGCACTCGGGTTCTTGGCCCGATCCACCGCCAAGACAGAAAGGTGAAGAGAATGAGCATAACCGGCATGGTCATCCACGCTAGGCCGTATTCGTAGCCCTTGCCAGCGTGGCCGATGTAGCTGTTTGTTGAGGCGAAGGTGGCGAAGAAGGAAAGCCCGATGAGCGGGCCAGACATGTTGCGATTACCGACGTAATAGCCGCCGAGAGACCTGCTGGCGCGAAGTCCAGCATAGGCGTTGGCCATCAACGCCCCGGTGTAGAGGACTAGCAGGAGGACTGCTAGATAGTGTTCAACCAGCCAAACGGTCATGGGTTACGCAGGGCGACGCATCCACGCCGCCTCGCCGGGCCCAAGTGTGATCAGGCGTAGACCTCGGCGTGGTGACGCAGCTGTTCTACCGCGCGATAAAACGCCTCTTTACGTTTGGCCACCGCCTGCTGCGCCAGTTCCAGTTCGCGCAAGATTTCTTGGCGACCTGCTTCTGCGCGCTGCAGCAGCTTGGACTGCTTTTTCAGCTTCTCAACATGAGCAAGGGCTTCTACCCACTCTTGCTTGAGTACCACTGCGGTTTTTTCTAGCTGCTCCCGTAACGCTGCGGCTTCACGGGTAATGGGCTGGAACATGCCTAGCTCTTCGAGCTTACGCTGGGCAATGATCTCAGCTTCTTCGTGCTTAGACGCTCGGTTCAAACCGCGGACCAAACCCAAGGCGCGTAAGGTCAAAATCGCGTAGCGCGTAGGGTCCAGCAGCCATCCGCTGATGCCGAAGCCGTTTCTGTAATCCCGAGGATAGTCGTGGTGGTCGCCATGGTGATTGCCTTCACCCAGTGGCCCAAGCCAGACGTAGTTGTTGGATGCAGAGCTTCGGATGCCCGGTGTCAAACCCCACATATGCGTGACGCTGTTGACCGTCCACGTGTTGTGCTGCACGGCAACGGTACCCAACATTGAGCCTGCTGCGAGGGCGAATAAGCCGGTAAAACCGCCGAGGGCAAAGCCGAGGCCCATGGGGAAAAAGAATATCCAGAAGGTCGTGAGCAACCCATACCACTTATCCTGCCACATGATCACAGCGTGCCGCTTAGCGTTGTGAGAGCGCTGATATTCTTCTGTTTCTGGGTGGTCATAGAGATGTGTGAGGATATGCGACCACAAGAAATTGCGCAGGCTGTCTGAAAACCAAGTAGCGCTGTAGGGGTCTAACTCTTTCTTGCCGTGGCGATCAACACCATGATGCAGCGAGTGGTTAGCAGACCAGCGACGGACGCTACCCTGTACGCTGAATATTTGACCAAACAGGTTGAAAAACAGGTGCACTGGCAGGCTGACATGCTTCACCGCGTTATGGGTGATTAGCCTGTGGCTGTACAGGGTCGTTGACAAGGAACCCAGCACAAAGTGGGCGATTAACCAAGCTGTACCTGCCCACATCCACTGCGCCGGCGCGGCCGCATACAGCCACACCCCTAAAACGAGTGCAGCAGTGTGAACGCTAGTAATAAATACACATATCCCTGGCGATAGAGTGAAGCCATCTGCCTTCAACTCGTTAAAACTATTGTAGATCGGCTTGTCTCGCTCAGACGCTGTCGTTGTATCCAACTTCATTGTCGCTATGCCTCCATGGCTTTTCTGTGTCGCGGCTCGTGCCTGATCTTTGCCCTGCTTGGCGCGAAGTTAGTCTTGAAAGGCGTGGATTGTGCGGTAACTTCCAAACAGATGCACGAGCTTTGAGCGGGGCAAATCGCTGGACTTTTTGACCATTTCACGACCAAGATTGTGCTGTCTTTTCATCGAAGATTGGACTCACTGCCGTGTTAAAGCTGTTCATTTCTGTCGCGCTGGTGCTGCTTGGGTTAGCGGCGACAACCTTACTCTTCAATCGCCCATTGCAAGCATCGCCAACCAATACCCGCCGCGTATTGCTGGCCGTGTGTATAGGTTGTGTCGCTGCCGGGCTGCTTGCCATGGTGTTATTTTGGTCATAGCTTCTTTTTTCAATCCTCACTCGTCCTATCTATGCCAGATCTGTGTATTTCAGCCCATGCGAATAACTTCGCAGCGTGCATTACCGGCATTGACCTGACGCAACCCCTGAGCGCTGAGCAAGCGGACGAGCTGCGCGCGCAGTGGCTGCGCTACCAAGTTCTGTATTTTCCAGATCAGCCCATGACTCATACTCAGCTTGAGCGCTTCACTGAGTCATTGGGGCCCTTCGGTCACGACCCCTACATCACCCCGGTGCCAGGACACCCCAATATTTTGGAAGTGCGGCATGATCCCGATGAAGCTGCGGTACCCTTTGGTAGCAGCTGGCATTCCGACTGGTCATTCCAAGCAGCACCGCCAAACGCTACCTTGCTGCATGCCAAGGTGGTACCGCCGATTGGTGGAGGAACGCACTTTGCCGATGGCATCAGAGCTTTAGAAACCTTGCCAAAGACACTTCGACAAGCCATTGAAGGCAAGCAGGCCGTTCACAGCGCGCGGCGGCCATATAGCCATGAGGGGTATCGAGCCGGTGGCAAACGCACCAGCATGAAGATCACGCCAAACGAAGACGCTTGGCAGACCCAAGACCATCCGATCATCCGCACGCATCCTGAATCCGGGCGGCAATCTCTGTTTCTCAATCCCGTATATACACTGGGCATCAAGGGCATGGATTCGGATGCCAGCAGTCAACTGCTGCAAGCGCTCTTTGCACATATGCTGCACCCCGATTTTGTTTACCAACACCGCTGGGCAGAGAACATGCTGATACTCTGGGATAACCGCACGGTCATGCACAGCGCACAGGGTGGCTATTCGGGTTATCGTCGCGTTATGCACCGCACGACGGTTGCCGGTTCGGTGCCCGTTTAAGCAAGGACGCCCCATGAATTCATTCGTACTGCACCCGCAGCTGGCAAAGGACACGGTATTCATTGGCCGTATCGCAGGCAGCCAACTGCTGCTCATGAACGATGCTCGCTACCCGTGGCTGATCTTGGTACCGGAGCATGATGATCTGCGCGAGTTGCATGAACTCACTGAAGCATCCTATGTCGAGGTGACCCATGGGATTAGGCAGATTAGCGAGAAACTGCAGGCCTTGACCGAGGCTCCGAAAATGAATGTTGCCGCCTTGGGCAACCAAGTGCCCCAGCTGCATATCCATATTATTGCTCGTCGGCATGACGATCATGCTTGGCCCGGACCTGTTTGGGGCGTTGGCGAGGCGGTGCCGTACAACGAGGAAGAACAGCGGATATTGGTTGCAACCCTGCAGGAGCAGTTGCTCGGCTGACGGCGGGCAAGCCGCGGATCAGGGCCGAGGAATGTCGTTTACGTACATAGGTTTGTCATAGCCTCGCCCCACCGCGTCACGCGTGGCAATGGCCTTATACCATCGACAGACATTGGCAAATTCTTCAAGGTCGATGCCCTGCCATTCGAATCGAGATACCCAGGGCCAGACGGCCATATCCGCAATGGAGTAGCTGCCAGACAGGTATTCGTGAGCCGCTAGTCGTTGATCCAGCACGCCATAAAGGCGCGTCGCTTCGTTGAAGAAACGCTCTTCGGCATAAACCGACTTACCCGCATTGTACTTCTTAAAGTAATGCACCTGTCCGAGCATCGGCCCAAGCCCACCCATCTGCCACATCAACCACTGCAAGGTGGTGTAGCGTTCATCACCCCAAAACTCGCCGCATTTGTCTGCTAAGTAAATGAGTATGGCACCAGACTCCATCAGCGACTGGCCGGTGTGGTGATCGACTAGGGCGGGAATTTTATTGTTTGGCGAGATCGCCAGAAACTCAGGCTTGAACTGCTCTTGTTCCTGCAAATTCACCCCATGACAACGATACTCAAGCCCCATCTCTTCCAGTGCGATAGAGACCTTGCGGCCATTTGGGGTGGGCCAGGTATACAAATCGATCATAGGGTGTCCTTCTCTGGGTCAACGCGTACGCGACGAGGCTGGCAAATTAACGCACACTGGTGCTTGGCAACAGTCGCTTGAGTCGTCATGACACCAACCGCCTTCACCACTATCACCGGCCCAGCGGGCACTCTTGAAGCGCTGGTCAGCGAGCCCAGCGGCGAGATGAGAAACGTCGCGGTGCTGTGTCATCCGCATCCACTTTATGGCGGCAGTATGCACGACGGTGTGCTGCAGATCGCCGCATCAGCCCTGCTTGAGCACAATATTGCCGTGGTGCGTTTCAATTTTCGCGGTGTCGGTCGTAGCCAAGGCATCAGCGGGCGAGCGACACCGGATGAAAAATCTCAACAGGCCTACGCACCACCAGAGGTGGGTGATCTCATCGCGGTAGCACGCTGGGCCCGGTCACAGTACGCAACAGCCACGCCACTTTGTGTCGGTTACTCCTTCGGTGCACATGTGCTTTGGCATGCCTTGGCGCTGCTGAGTGGCCATAAAGCCATGCTCATCGCCCCACCTTCCGCGGCCATGGATTTTGCTGCACGGGACAATGAGCGAGATATCGCCATTCATGCGGTGTGGTGTCAGGGCGATGACTTCGTGAATCCGGCGCGCTTCACCAAGGATACTCGTATCAGCATCACTGAATTGGCAGGCGGCGATCACTTCTTCTCCGGCCAAACCGAGGGTTTGGCCGACGCCGTCGCCTCAATGATCGCTTAGCTGCGTTTAAGTCAGAACAAATGCCGACATGGCGTCGAGCACCTGGTTCGGCTGCTCGCTCATCATCAGGTGACCGCAGCCTTGCAGGTGCATGAGGCGACTGTTCATGAGCATGTCAGCCACAGCCGTGCCTGCTCTCGGCGGCGTCATCTTGTCTTGATCGCCGGTAATGATCAGCGTCGGCGTATGAATGGCATCGTAGTGCTCGGTGCTAAAGCCATTACAGGCCGAGAAGTCCTTGAAATAGACGTCGTCACCCATCCTTTCCAGTAGCCGCTCACCCATGTGCAAATTCGACGTGCCGGGGTTATCACTGGCACCAAGCAAACTGCGCTGGCCGTGGCTCCAAGTATTGGCCATGTCGATGGCCGCATGGTCGTTATCTTGTGCCGCGTTGAGTAGCACATCGGCCACGGGCATGGGGGCAGAGGTGCCAAGCAGCACCAGTTTATCCGCAAGGTCGGGGTAGCGGGCCGCGAGGCTGAGGCAAACCAAGGTGCCCATGCTGTGGCCGACCAAGGTGACACTGTCGGCGCCACTTCTGGTCGCTCCAATTACCCCATAAAACCAATCGGCAAGAGCATCCACGTTATCCAATGCCGGTCCATCAGACTTGCCGTGACCGGGCAAATCCAGCGCCATCACGCGATAACCGTGGCGGGCGAAGTAGCGTGCCTGCATAACCCACACCGTATGGTCCATGCCAGCGCCGTGGAGAAAGTAAATGGCCGGCGCGTTGTGTTCTGGGTGCCCACTGCCGCTGCTGTAGGCGACGCTTTTACCGTGAATTTCAACCTTCAAGAGACTGCCTCCAGCGGTTTAGCCGCTTGGCTTGCGCGTTGTTTGTTGAACTTTTCAACCGCCCGCAGCCCGCCTTTCAAATCGTTGATTAGGTCCTTAGCGTCTTCAAGCCCAACGCTTAGGCGCACCAGACCCGGACCGATACCCGACGCTTTTAGACTGGCCTCATCCACGCGATGGTGGGTCGTGCTGGCAGGATGAATCACCAATGACTTTGCATCCCCCACATTCGCTAGATGAGAAAAGACGTTGAGACTTTCAATAAAGACGCGGCCTGCCTCGCGGCCGTCTTTAAGCTCGAAGCTGAATACCGCGCCACAGCCCTTGGGCAACATGGTTTGGGCAAGTTCGTAATCCGGGTGGCTCGGCAAGCCCGGGTAAGAGACCGAGGCAACCAACTCCTGCTGTTCCAAATATTTGGCAACTTCCATGGCATTGGCCACATGCTTTTGCATGCGCAAGGGCAGCGTCTCCAGACCCTGCAAAATCTGAAAGGCCGTCATGGGCGCCATGCAGGCACCAAAATCGCGAATGCCTTCCTTGCGCGCGCGCGTAATAAAGGCAGCAGGGCCAAACTCATCGGCAAAGACTAAATCGTGGAATCCAACATAGGGCTCGCTGAGCGTTGGGAACTTATCGCTGCTCTGCCAATCAAAGGTGCCGCCATCGACCACTACGCCGCCGACGACAACCCCGTGGCCACTGAGAAATTTGGTCGCCGAGTGCACGACCAAATCTGCCCCTAGCTCAATGGGCTGGCACAGGTATGGGGTGACAAAGGTGGCATCGATGAGCAAGGGCAAATGATGCGCATGAGCCAGTTCTGACAGCGTTGGTATATCCAGCACTTCCAGCCCGGGGTTACCCAACACCTCACCAAAGATCAGCTTAGTATTTGGCTGAATCGCATCGGCGAAGGCCCGCATGTCGCGAGGATCCACAAAGGTGGTTGAGATGCCAAAACGCGACAGGGTGTATTCGAGCAAGTTGTGCGTGCCGCCATAGACCGAGCGCGATGACACGATGTGATCACCCGCACTGAGAATGGTGGTGATGGCCAGATGTAGGGCCGCCTGACCACTCGCCGTCACCACGGAACCGACGCCATGATCCAGCGCCGCCATGCGCTCTTCGAGCACAGCATTGGTGGGGTTAGACAGACGCGAGTAAACGTGCCCTGCCCGCTCGATATTAAACAGGCCTGCCGCCGCATCGGAATCGGGGAAGACGAAGGCCGCACTTTGGTAAATGGGCGTTGCCCGAGCACCAGTGGTGGGATCTGGTACTTGGCCTGCGTGCAGCGACAGGGTGTCGAACCCCATACCTTGTGGGCTGCGGTGTTTGGAATCAGTCATGTGGTTTCCTTGTTACGGGCATCATAGTTACGGGCATCTTATTCGGATCGTTTGTTGATTTTGGGCGGCTTGGTGAAATGCCGACTACTTACCCATCAGGTAGTAATTATTCATCGGGTTTTCAATGTCGAGCAATTGGAATTCGCGAAACCCCGCCTGCTGCGTCATCGTCTTGGCTACTTGCTGAGTAAAACCCAGCGTACCCAGCCCTGCACCATCTGCCGTCGATAGGCCGCTGTTCATGCAGACCGTTACCGAGAAGCCATAGAGTAAGGCAGCCACCGGATGCTGCTCGAGGTTTTCTTCGAAAGATTCAAAGCCCTTTATGTCTTCACAAAGCCACTGGCCATCTGCCTTCAGCGCCGCATAGATCTGGGCAATCAGGTCTTGGGGATAGGGCGTATCGTGAATCACGTCAAAGGTGGTGATCAGATCGAAGGTCGGATCCTTGGGTAATGGTTCTGCAAACGGGTTACAAAAGCGCACGTTTTCCAGCCCCGCTTCGGCAAGGTTTGCCTTGGCACGCTGTAGCGCCACATCCGAGGTGTCATAACCCACAAAGGTGGTGGCCGGATAGGCTTGAGCCAGTGCAATGGTCGCAAGACCACCACCACAGCCTACATCGGCGACCATGGCGCCAGCGACCAATCGATCATGCATGCCTGGTAACAGCGGGATCATCTCTCCTACCAACCGATGCTTCTTCGTAAAAGCACCCATACGTTCGATACCGCATGCGCAATTGGGCCCGTGCTCGTCGTAGCTCATACCAATGCCGGTACGAAACGATTCTTCCAGCTTGCTTACCGCGGGAAAAACCGCGAGCGCGGAATCGAAACCACCCATGAGATAGGCAGGATGATCTTCATCGGCCAGCACCGCATAAGCCTCGGGCGAGATCGCAAACCTCGCTTGGTCGGCATGATATTCAAGTTGGCCGATGCAGGTTTGTTGATGCAGCCACTCTCGCACCCAGCGCTCATGCAGCTGTAGATGTGATGCAAGTTCACTACTGGTGCTCGGCCCAAGCTCACCCAAGGCTCGATACAGACCAAGACGGTCTCCCAGCACCGTAATAGCACAGTTGAAGCTCGCCGCTACCATGCCGCCGGTTTGTTTCAGCAGCAGGCCTAGCTTGTCGTCATCGATTTCTCGCACCGTCTTCTCCCCTTAGTCTGCAAACTGAGCCGCAGGTGTGTTGCGCTATGCAACGCGCTAATCTATCCCAATTCTGCGCTAGATAGGCCAACCCATGATGGATTTCCCCCAGCCCGAGATGATCGCTGTAAACGGTGTTGAACTTGAAGTGTTTTCAGCCGGAGCGGGCAAACCCCTGGTGCTATGCCATGGCTGGCCTGAGCATGCCTATTCTTGGCGCCATCAGATTGCGCCCTTGGTCAGCGCTGGCTATCACGTCATCGTGCCCAACCAACGCGGCTATGGTCACTCCACCAAACCAGCAGCGGTCACCGATTACGACATCGAGCACTTGATTGGCGACCTTGTGGGCTTACTCGATCACTATGGCTACGAAGATGCCTGTTTTGTCGGCCACGACTGGGGCGCCATCATCGTTTGGAATCTGGCGATGATGTATCGCCAGCGCGTTTCCCACGTGATTAACCTCAGCGTGCCCTTTATGGAGCGCGGCGCCAGTGAATGGGTCGGCTTCTGGGAAAAAATGCTCGGCCCAGACTTCTACATCGTGCATTTCAATCGCCAGCCTGGTGTCGCCGACGCGGTATTTGAAAATCACACCGAGCAATTTCTCAACAACATGTACCGCACCAATCAATGGCTGCAGCCCAAACTCGAGCTGGGCCCCGGCATGAACATGATCAACATGGCGCAAGACCCGGCACTGGCCGCTGGTGTACCCGGTGACCCCATCATGAGCGAACAGGAAATGCAGGTGTTCTTGGATGCCTTTGCCAGCTCGGGTTTCACCGGCGGCATTAACTGGTACCGCAACTTTTCCCGCAACTGGGAAATTATGGGGGCCTATGAGCAACACATTCACCAGCCCACGCTGGCCATCTTCGGCGACTACGACATGGTGCCGAAGTCGCCCTCGTTGGCGGATCACGTCAGTGACTTAGAGGTTGTCGACTTTCCTTGCGGGCACTGGATTCAGCAGGAGAAGCCCGCTGAAACCAATGCCGCCATGCTCGATTGGTTAAACAGGCGTTATCCCGCCTAGCCGAGGGCGGCAACACCCGCCATGTAGAGGGTCGACAAAATCATCAGCACGTTGGCGATCATGCCGATGCCAAATCCAACGCTGCGACTCTTTTCAGGATCTGTGTAGCCGCGAAAGTAGAGCCAGCGGCCAATCAAAAAGAACAATCCCATTACTGCCGCGAAAATCGCGTTGACGTAATACCCGCAGGCAAATATCGCTGGCAGGAAAATCACCAACTGTTCTGTGGTGTTTTGATGCGCTCGAAAGTAGCGCTCGAAGCCATCGCTACCCGATGTCGCCGGCACTTGAACCTCAAAGCGCCCCCTGGCACGACCCACCTCAATGCTGAACCAGATGTACTGCATCAGTGCGAGCATTACGACAATTGTGACGTATTCCATATTCCCCTATTATTTCTCGTTGGTCTGGTGATTAAGCCCGACTAGACGGCGATCATAAAGGCGCCGGAAGCTTGTGCCACCACGAAATCGTCTGCTTTGCGAATCAGCAGGCCTTCCATCTGTGCCAATCGGCCCTTGCGCTTGACACAGCGACCCTCGAGACGAATGGGGATACCCACTGGCAGCTCTGCGCGGTAGCGAATCTCGGCTCTCGCGGTAAAGCAGCGCTCGCCCTTGAGCCAAACCCAGTTCGCCATCACATCGTCGAGCAAACTGAAGACGATGCCGCCATGGGTAACTTGGTCGTAACCCATATGCTCGGGTCTCGGGGTAAACTCGCCGCGACAGACATCGCCATCTAGCGCAAACGTGACGCCGAGTCCGATTGGATTGGCGGGCCCACAAACGAAACACTGGTTGCTGCCGCTGGCCAATTGTCCTGCGCGTTTGCCCGCTAAGTCGGCTGTTAGGGCGTCATCAGTGCGTGTCTTATCAGTCATAGGATTCCCGTTGAGTTGATCGTCTTGGCCAGCGTTCTCCATCAATCCCACCAAGCCAGCTTAGTTCGTTATGATGGTGTTCTTTGCAAGGACAAGTATCCGGTGTCGGATTTGATCTCTCAATTACTATCCGCTCGCTGACACTACTGCATGTTCAACACCTCGACGGTTCGCGCCGCCATGAAGGCGCATACACCTACCCTCGTTAACCCAGGCGAAAAGACTCGTCAGGCCGCCGTGGCGATCATTTTGCGTGAGCCCCGCACTGCGGCTGCAGGGCAGACTGAGATGCTGTTTATACAACGCGCTGAGCGTCCCGGTGACCCATGGTCTGGTCAGATGGCATTCCCCGGCGGCCATCGAGAGGCAAGTGATGTCAGTCTGCAAGCCGCCGCCATGCGCGAAACCTATGAAGAAATTGGTCTGAGTTTGGCAAACGCTGACTATCTAGGCGCGCTGAATCACCAGCAGGCTCAGCCACGCGGGCGCGTGCTCAATATGCTGATCGCCCCCCATGTCTTCATCACCCAAGACACGCCTAACTTCACACCCAATCGCGAAGTGGCTGAAGTTGTCTGGGCGCCGCTATTAACCCTCGCAAGCAACACGCTGCACGACACCCAAACACTGAAAATGGCTGGCAAACCGACCATTTTCAACGGCTATCGACTCAGCGGCGGACATTTCGTTTGGGGGCTCACCTATCGCATCTTGAAGTCATTCTTTACCGCCGTGGACAGCACATGGCAGCCACCCGCAGAAATTGACTAGGGCTGACGACTAGCCTTCAAACCGTAAGCCACGATAGTTAGCAATGGCCAAGCCAGCGGCGACACTGGTAAAGGGGTCATGTTCGACGACCCGACCAGCAAAACGATCTTCCAGCAGGCCCTTCACAGCGGGTATCAGACTCGAGCCGCCGGTGCCCAAGACAATATCGATATCGTCGTGGTGCAATCCGGCTTTGCGCACGGTCTCGTCCAAGGCCTCGGCCACTCGCTGCAGTGGCCGCGCGATCATCTGCTCGAAATCATGCCGAGTGAGATCAATCTGCAAGTCGATCTCTGGCACGTCCAAGGTGGCCATCGACTGGGTTGATAGATCTGCCTTTAGGGTTTTGATGCGCGCAAAGATCAAATAGCTGAGGTTATGCTGGATGACATCCCGCAAACGTTCGAATTTTTGCGTGCCGGGACCGCCCGTTGCGATTCGCTCCAGCACCGGCGTGGTATAGCGGTTTTGGTTCAGCGTGTAAGTGACCGCCCAATTCACCAGCAGGTCTTCAAACTCTTCGAAAGGAAAACGTGTTTCGATCTCGCGATCAAAGCCCCGTCGACGCCAAACCTCGCCCTTGCCCAGCTCTGGGAACAACAGCTCACGAAACAGGATCTGATCGAGATGATCGCCACCTAGCCCAATGCCATGGGTGGCGACCACGGAGAAATTTTTGGCTTCTCGGCGCAGCACGCAAAAATCCAGCGTACCGCCACCGAAGTCTAAACACAGCAGCGTCTCGCCTTGAGCGTCAGCATTGCTGTGCAAAAAACTCACCGCAGCCGCAATGGGTTCAGGGTAAAAATGCTGCTCTTTGACACCGGCGTAACCAAAGGCCTCGCCCAAGCGGCTCAGGGCCAGCTGATTAGAAAAGGCATCGCGACCTTCAAAGTTCACGGGATAGCCGAGGTTCGCACCACGCACCGAGCCCACATCGGCCTCAATGCTCTGCCGTATGCGCAGCAACAGGGGTGTGATGAGCGCGACCAGCCGAAACGGGTGGTCGAACACCATCAGTCGGCGCACATCCTCATCACCGAGCAGCCGTTTGGTGCCCCGAAACAGTCGCCCTTGGAGGCTGCTATCGGTCACTGCCGCGCCATAAATTTTTTCCGTCGCGGTTTCGACCTCACCCGGGCCACCGCCGTCCCCTGCACCTTCTACGAACTGACTGGTTTCGCCGATAACCTCCGGCACCATCTCGACGGTGCGACCGGTATTGTCAGCAATGTATTGGTCAACGGCGGTTTGGCCAGTTTTCGATGTAAGCGCACGGTCGATGTAGGTGGCCGAGGGGATAATGGCATCGGCGGTTTCCAGCTGGACCAACCGCACGTTCTCGCCATCAAAGACAGCAGCAGCAGAGTTACTGGTGCCAAAGTCGATCCCGATACCATGTTGCGTCATTAAAGAGGCTCAATCATAAATGCGGCGGCATGTTACCTGCGACGTTCCCTACCGCCAACCGAGTTTCAATGACACCCCAAGCCGTTAAACTCCTATGCTGCCCCTATGCTGCCCCTATGCTGCCGAAGTGCCGCCACGGCGCGAGCGCTGAAGAGATCAAGATGGAAAAACCGACGGATCTGAATAAATTTCGCAAGCAACAACGCAAAGCGCGCGGTAGCGGCAGCACGCTATGCCGGTCCGGATTTCATCAGTGGCAGGACGAGCCGAAGAAACAGTTCGATGTGAAGCAGGGTCGGTTGGTGAGTGTGCAGCGCTGTGCGCGCTGCCATAAAACGCGCACTCGTGTGACCTAGGTCAGGCTAACCCGCACTCGTCATATTCAGCGTCGCCAGCGGCGCAATGTCGCAGCCAACCCCAGTACCGCCAAGCCCGCAGTAGCCGTTGGGCACTTTAGCTAAGTATTGCTGATGGAAGTGCTCAGCATAATAGAATGGCCCAGAAGCCAGAATTTCCGTCGTAATCTGCCCATAGCCTGAAGCCGTTAGAGCATCTTGGAACAACCTCTGGCTGGCCACTGCGACTTCTGCCTGTTCGTCATCATAGGTATAGATCGCCGAGCGATACTGGGTACCCATGTCGTTGCCTTGACGCATGCCTTGGGTTGGATCGTGGCTTTCCCAGAACATCTTTAACAGCTCAGCAAGGCTCACCGCTGACTCGTCGTACACTACGAGCACTGTTTCTGTATGACCGGTACCCCCAGAGCAGACTTCTTCGTAGGTCGGATTTTCGGTATAGCCGCCTGAGTAGCCTACTGCCGTGGTGTAGACACCGTCCATTTGCCAGAACTTGCGCTCGGCGCCCCAAAAACACCCCATACCAAACTGCACCCACTTGCAGTTATTTGGAAAAGGTTCGATAAGCGTCTGACCAAGCACAAAGTGACTGTGTGGCACCGGCATGGTCTCTGGTCGTCCCGGCAGTGCATCGGCGGGGTTTGGAAGCTGCATTTTCGCTAGGTATGACATTGACTGGCCTCAGTGAACTGACTGGATCAGTGTAACCACTGAGCCGAATGCCACAACCGATCTGTGACGCTGCGTCAGCCGAGTCGCAGTTTATGCAAACTAGCCATTGCTCACTCACCAACAGAACCATTCATGGCGACAATTTATGGCGACAGAGGCCCGTTTTACTCCGCGCAACAATGTCCGGTGCAGTGTTATTTCATCGGCGCGGTCGGGATGCTATAACTGTTTGATGTCTATCCACGTCGCCCCGGTTTTGCTTTCCCTGTGCAGCGCCCTGTTACTCAGCGCATGCGCGGCGACCAACGGCAATTACGCCAGTCAAACCCAAGGCGCTCCCAACGCCAGTGCTTATCTTACGCTGCCGGATTTTGCTGAGCAGTTGGGCTACATGACGTCACTGGAAACTCGCGTGCTGGCGCTGAGTGCTGATGAGCCGCTGGCCATGGGCGCGTTAGGTTCTGCTCTTATCGAGCGCAACCCGAGTAGTTTGACCGGCCATCACGCGCTCACCACCTTTTACCAGCACCTCGATGCCGCCGAAGCCCTTGAAACCCACGCCGACGCCTTCGAAATGCATAGACAAACGGTTCTCGCCAGCGGTGATGGCAGTCAAGAGCAACCCTACCGCGTCACCAGTCGCGCTGACGCGGTGCTCACGCTCACCCAAGATGGCCAGGCCGTGGTTGGCGGTATTTACCAAAGCAATGGCCCAACGCCACTCCAGCTATTGCTGCTCTACCGCGAAAACGCGACAAGCCCGGTAAGGAGCCGCTACTTTGACCTTTCCGCCCTCGCATCCGCGGTTGGGGCTGACGATACGGCTGATACAGAAAACCCATGGGAAACCCTGCGCATATTGGCAGACAGCAACGATTCCGCAGCGCGCGCCGCCATCGGTACCTATTTGGCTGGCCAGCGTCGCTACGAATCCGCCGTGGGGTGGTTGGAAATGGCGAGCCGAGAACCCAACCTACTGGCCCATACGCTGCTGGCCCGCATCTACTGGTATCAATCTGGTGTGATAGACAAAGAGCCCAGCGGCGATAGTGCACCGCAGGCGAGCGCCGAGGAGCTGGTCAGAAAAGCCATTGAGAACCATGTTAAGGCCATCGATCTCGGATCGACGGAGTCTATGTATACCCTCGGGCGCTGGCTGTTAGAGGACACCCATACCAAACCGTCTTCAGGCAGCGGTGACCCACGGCTGAGCCCGGAGAACAAGCAAGAACAGGCGCTGGCGCTGCTGCAGCAAGCCGGAGGGCTTGGTCATGCCGAGTCCTATATTTATCTGGCCAGCCAGTATCAGCGCGGATCAAGGCTGCCCAAGAGCGACGACTTGGCCAACCGCTATTTCGCCAAGGCGGCAGATTTGCGTAACCCCAAGGCCGTCATCAGCTACGCCCGCTACATTGCGGGTTCCGATCAGCGCGAGTCCCAAACACGACTCATGCCGCTGCTGCGCGAGCTTGCAGATGCCAATGACCCAGAAGCCATGGTGGTCATCGGCAACCTCTACGCCAAGGGCGTAGAGGTTAGGCGTTCTGCGCGTAAGGCCGTGCGCTGGTATAAAAAAGCGGTGGACCAAGTGCAAGCCAGTCACCACGGTAACGCGGCCATCGTCAACGAAGTGGCGTGGACGCTCGCGGTAACTGATCAAAAAGGTTTGCAGAAACCCGACTATGCCCAAGCCATCATGGACGAGATGATGCGCAGCAATAAGCAGGTGCAGACGCACCCCGAGTACCTAGATACCTGGGCTGCAACCTATGCAGCCAACGGTAACTTCCCCAAGGCCATCGAACTGCAAAAACGGGCACTTTATTTCGCGCGCACCCAAGAGCGCAGCGATGTCATCGACATACTGCAAACTCATCTGGAATCCTTTGAAGCCGGTGCCAACATCACCGACAACATCCCCTAGCGCTGCCGTTCTGGAGTTGCTGAAAACACAGCCACCGCTGTTGGACGTGCGTGCGCCTGTCGAATTTCGCCTGGGTCGGCTGCCCAACAGCTTCAATGCTCCGATCTTGACCGACGAGGAACGCGAACAAGTAGGCACTACCTACAAGCGAGACGGACACGGTGCTGCGGTAACACTCGGTCATAGGTTGGTCAGCGGCGGTGTCAAAGCAGCCCGCATTGCGCAGTGGCAGGAATACTGCGAAGCAAATACCGATGCCCAAATTATGTGCTGGCGTGGCGGACAGCGCTCGGCGCTGGCGCAACAGTGGCTGGCCGACCAAGGCCTGCAACGCCCACGAGTGGCCGGTGGTTTCAAAGCAATGCGCGCAGGCTCGCTGCACGTGCTGGCAAACCCAGACAAACAGTGGTGGCTGGTGAGCGGGCGCACCGGATCGGCAAAAACACCGCTGATTCAATCCTTGGCAAACAGTATCGATCTGGAGGGCTTCGCCAACCACCGAGGCTCAACCTTCGGTCGTCGACTGACACCACAACCCACGCCCGTCACCTTTGAATGCGCCTTGGCATCGGCCTACCTCAACCTTCCTGGAGAGCACCTGATTGTTGAAGATGAAAGCCGCACCATCGGTCGTATTGGGCTTCCTCACGCATGGCATGAGCAGATGCAGCAGGCTCCCATCGCCTTGGTGGAGGCCAGTTTTGAAGAACGTGTCGAGCACATCCACAAAGAATATGTCGCCGAGGCGCTTGCTGAGCACCGGCACGCTGGCCTGACGCCGACAGACCTCTTGGCCCGATACGAAGAAGCACTGCTGCGCATTAAGCGTCGGCTTGGCGGCGTGCGGTTAGCGGATTTGACCCTGCGTTTGCAGCAGGCGTTCGCTGGAAAAACCGATCACCGAGATTGGATCAGTTATTTGCTGCGCGAGTACTACGACCCAATGTACGACTTTCAGCTACAGCGCAAGGCGGCTCGAATTCAGTTCCGCGGCTGCAACGCGGAAGTGACCGCCTTTTTACACAGCAAGCGCTAGCGCTCACTGCACAAGTCTCGCCAGACTTATTGCCGGCGCAAAAAATCTTCCATCAACGTCGCTACCTGCTCGAGCTGGTCATGGTGTATCCAGTGACCCGCATCAGGAACATCATGCAGTTCAACCTGCCGAAAGTACTGCAACGTATCGTCCTGCCCAGTCCGATTTTGCAAACCGTTCAACGCATTGACTAGCAAAGTAGGCGCCTTAATGCTGCGCCACAGCTCGATAATCTCATCGATTGCCAACCCAACGCCGAGAAAGTTGTAGGTGTACTGATCGTACTTCCACGTGAACTGCCCGTCCTCGAGCTGCACCGCCCCATGCTGGGTGAGATGAAAGGCCTGCTCTGCGCTAAGCTGGGGATTGGCTTGCTGCATGCGCATATAGGCGGTTTCTAGATCTGCGTAGCGACGTAGTTCGCGCCCCGCAAGTTCGCGTGTCTGCCGACTCCACTCGCGGATTTGTGCCGCGATACCCGCATCTGCATCCTCACGCGACCATAGTCCAATGCCCTCGAGCAAAACCAATTTACTGACAAGCTCGGGAAAAACACCGGCGAAAAACGCGGCAATGGCACCGCCAAGGCTGTGTCCTACTAGCCACACAGGTCCAAGATTATTCTGTTCGATCAGTTGCTGAAGATCATAGAGATAGTCGAAGTAGCGATAACCCGAGCCTTGTACCCAATCGGAATCGCCATGACCCCGCAGATCAGGCGCGAGAAAGTGATAGTCGCCGGAGGCAGACATGCGTGCGATCAAGTCATCCCAAGTGCGGCTATGGTCACGCACCCCGTGTACCAACACGACAGTGGGCGCGTCACGATCTCCCCATTCGACAAAGTGCAAACGCAGGCGTTGAGAAAAGAAGCGATGTGAGGTGGGCGATAAAGACGGCTTTGACAGTTTTGACATCAAAATTCCCAAGTAAGGGGCAGAAAAAAGCAGGCAACCACAAAACTGTGTTACGTGCGGCGCTGCATTGTACACAGGGGTGAAAAGAAAAAACGCACAGTTTCGGTGCTAAAGCGCGGTACTAAGCCAAATTTTGTGGCCAGATATGGGTGAGGAGGCCTGTTTCTCACCAAATTAGTGCGATTTCGATAGAGATTCTTCGCATAATCAAAGAATAAAAAACATGGCTACTTTCTTACACAAAGGGGTTGCACTTGATGTTACCTTGGGTAACAATGGCTTCATTCAGCGGCCAAGTGGCAACACCCCGCTGGAATACGGGGGCTTCCGAAACTCCTCTCCCCTCCCCTCCTCGGAAGTTCCTATCCTTCGAAGGCGGAGACTTGCAAAAGTCTCCGCCTTTTTTATTGCTCACCAGATCAGCAAAAACAACACAAAGACTTGAGCGTTTCCCGAACCCCGAGCTGTTGCTGGGTTGTCAATCACACGCTTACATCCCCGAATTCTCATCGTAAGATGGCTCTATGAAAAATGATGCCATCGCCAACTACCAATATGTGACGTTGTCTCATGAAGGGTACGTCACCACCCTGACCATGCAGCGACCTGAACGCGCCAATGCGCTGAGTCATGCGCATTTAGCCGAACTCGAGCACGCTGCCCTGAGCCTGCGCGACGATCCTGATACGCGGGTCGTCATTCTCACCGGTGCAGGCAAACACTTTTCTTCCGGTGCTGACTTACAGGACAAACCCGCTGTTGCCATGCCCTTAGTGCAGCGTCGACGCAGAGCGCGCATGGGTGAACGGGCGATAGAAGCGATATTGGGTATAGACCAAATCACCATTGCGGCATGGCGCGGCGCAGCCATGGGCGGCGGTGCATGCGTTGCGACTGCCTGTGATTTTCGCATCGGCAGTCACTCTGCCTTCATGGAGTACCCAGAGGTAGACCTTGGCATCAACCTCATGTGGAAAAGCCTGCCCTTGATCGTTTCACTGGTGGGTCCCGCCAGAGCCAAACGCTTGGTTGCTGGCGCTGAGCGTGCCGATGCACAGACGCTTTACGAATGGGGCGTCCTCGATCACCTCACCGATGACCAGAACCTCATGGCCAAGGCGATGGAGGTCGCCGCCCTATACGCCAGCAAGCCGCCGATTGCCGCGCAGATGATCAAGCAGTCGACTAACCAACTGGCCTATGCCTTGGGCAGCTCGATCATGCACATGGATGTGGATCAAAATTTATTCGCGGCGACCAGTGAAGACCGTGGAGCGGCCATTACCGCCAAGCTCAATAAGGAAACTGGCTCGTTTACTGGCAATTGAACCGGCAATTTAGCTTGCCAACTCAGGCCCAGCGCAGAGTTACTGTACCCGCCTGCTCTGCGACCTTGGGCATGCGCCCAAATTGACAATGACTACCGCTGATGCATGCGCCGGTGCGCACGTCAAATTCATAGCCGTGCCATGGGCAACGCACGACACCGTCGACCAAGGGCGCACCCTCTAAAGAGCCAAGTTGATGCGGACATTGCGCCGGATAGACGACCCATTGGCCCTCCTCATCAGCATCCACGCCATCTAAACGATTTAGAACAAAACGCCGACCGGATAACGTCACCGTCTGGGGCAGCGACGCTGTGATGCTGGCATCCAGTTCCAACACCTGTGTTTCGTCGACGCCATCTAAACGCTGATCCAGCTGCCGCTGGCGCTCGGTCATCATTGCTACGTCTTCGTCATACAGACGTTCATAGGATGTTGCGTAGGCCTGACCAACTTTTGCTTTGGCCTCGGCAGGCACATTGGGCACAAAGAAGTCGACGACAATGTCCAAGACACGCTCGCTGACCACAAATACATGGGTCCAGATCTCTGCACCAACGTGGGGTCCTGCGAGGTTTCGCGTGATCCAGCGTCGCGCATCGCGATCAAGATTCAGTTCGATCCGGCTTGTGGCCGTTTGCTGTCCCTCGCCAGACGTCACAGCGGCACGCCACCCCCAAGCACCCGCAGACTCGATAGCAATAGAAGTAAAGCTTGAGCTATGCAGATGCGGCAGGTGCTGCCAATCGAGGGTGTTCTCGTACATGCGTTCAAGGCTCACCGGCAGTCGCCGCCGGTAGCTGCCCACATGGTCTAAGCGAGAATCTTCTGCCGCAGGCACGAACTCGTACTTCATGGGCAAACCCCAATGGCCTGGCGCATCGCCACGCTCAGCTTGCTCGCTCTATCTCGAAGCTGAAGGCTTGGCCATCGACCTCAGAGGTCACCGGCTGCGCTTTCGTGGCAGCATCCAGCTGCAGGCTTAGCGTCTCGCCCATAATGTAGTCGCGGTGCTCATCAATGGCCTGAGCCAGTTCACCATCGGCGTGAAAAGCCACGCTGATGCGATCGCTGACGGCGAAACCGCGTTCTTTGCGCTCTCGCTGAATACGATTGACCACTTCACGGCCATAGCCACTACGCACCAAAGCCGGGGTTAGCGTGCAGTCCAGATCCACACTGATCTCACTGTTCGACAAGGTGTTGGTGCCTTCTTTCGCCTGCTGCTTGATCTCGATTTCTTCCGCCGTAAACACTTCTGATTCGCCGTCGACCTGCAGGGTCAGTGAACCGGCGCTTTGCAGCTGTGCAATCTGCTCATCGGTGAGTTGGCCAATGTGCTGGCTAAAGGCCTTCATCCGCTTGCCCAAGCGCTTTCCCAACAGGGGGAAGTTTGGTTTCGCCTGCAGATCAATGTAGGCCGACTCATCAACGCTGTAATCGATCGCCAGCACGTTGAGTTCCTCGCGAAGGTAGCTTTCGAGTGAGCGCATGTCCTGCAGCAGCGTTTCGTCACGGTGAATGATCGTTAGTCTGGCCAGCGGCGTGCGCAAACCGATTTTGACCTCTTCGCGTTTTTGTCTGCCCAGCAAAATCACCTGCTGCATACGATCTACCGCAGTTTCAAGGTTGGGCTGAATCAAACCCTCTTCAGGCAACGGGTAGTCGCACAAGTGCACGGAACTGGGCGAGGCCGGTCGATCCGCCAAGGTTTCCAGTTGCTGGTAAAGATGCTCAGACAAAAACGGCGCAAAGGGCGCCATCAACTTCGACAGCTCCAGCAGCACTTCGTAGAGCGTGCTGTAGGCGGCGACTTTGTCCGGCGTAATGTCCTCGCCCCAGAATCGCCCGCGATTGAGACGGATATACCAATTGGTCAGATCTTCGATAAAGCCGAACAACTGTGGCACCACGTTATACAGCCGGTAGGCTTCCATCTCACGGGCCACATTGCTTTTAAGAGTTTGCAGCCGCGATAGCAGCCATCGATCGAGTACGTTATCGCCAGCTAACTGACCCTTGTCCGGTGACCAGTTATCGATCGCCGCGTAGGTTTTCAAAAAAGAAAAGGCGTTGTACCAGGGCAGCAGTGCGCGTCGCACCATGTCTTTCACGCCCGAATCGGCAAAGCGCTGCTCTTCACCCTTCACCAAGCCTGAATTGATCGCGTACAGGCGCAGGGCATCTGCGCCGTAGGCCTCCATCAGGTCATCTGGCGGCGTGTAGTTGCGCAGGCTCTTCGACATTTTCTTGCCGTCTTCGGCCATCACCATGCCGTTGACGATGACATTGCGAAACGCAGGCTTATCGAACAGGGCGGCCCCAAGCACGGTCAACGTATAAAACCAACCTCGGGTTTGGTCCAAACCTTCGGCGATAAATTCCGCTGGAAAACCCGCCGCAAAGACATCTTCATTCTCAAAGGGATAATGCAGCTGGGCATAAGGCATGGAGCCGGACTCAAACCAGCAGTCGAGCACCTCTTCGATGCGCTGATAGGTTCCCTGCTCACCGTCAACGCTGAACGTCACTGCATCGACGTGCTCTCGGTGTAAGTCCGTTACTCGCACGCCGCTCAAACGCTCCAGCTCTGCTACCGAACCCACACACAGCGCGTTTCCGGTCACGTCGTTGATCCAAACCGGCAGCGGTGTACCCCAGACGCGGTTACGCGAGACCGCCCAGTCGATGGCGCCGTCAAGCCAATTGCCGAAACGGCCGTCCTTAATGTGTTCGGGTACCCAATTGATCTGAGCATTGGCCGCCAGCAACTTATCCTTGATCGACGTCACGCGCACATACCAAGACGGAATCGCCCGATAAATCAGCGGCGTATTGGAGCGATAACAGTAGGGATAGCTGTGCTGAATCACTTCCTGCTTGTACAGACTGCCATTGCTTTTCAGCGCCGCAATGATGCCCTTATCGGCCTCTTTGACATGCTGGCCCGCAAAGTCTGGCACCTCGTCGGTAAACTCACCCGTCAGGGAAACCGGGCATACCAAGGCCTCTATGCCGTGCGCTTTGAGCACCCGATTATCGTCTTCGCCAAAGGCCGGGGCCTGGTGCACCAAACCCGTACCGCTATCTGTGGTGACATAGTCATCGCTCACCACCACAAAGGCACCAAGCTCTACCTGGTCGGTAAAGTAGGGAAAAATCGGCTCGTAGGCACGGCCTACCAGTTCACTACCCTTTAGCTCTTTGATCACTTCAGGGTTATCGCCCAGATAATGAGCCACCCGCGCCTTGGCCAAGTAGATGCGACGATCACCGTCTTGCACCAGTTGGTAGTCGATATCTGCTCCCACACAAACCGCGAGATTGGACGGCAACGTCCACGGCGTAGTAGTCCAAATCGCGAGATGTGCGTTTTCATCTTTGAGCTTGAGCAGCACGGTGACGGCAGGATCCTGCACATCTTGATAGTTAGAGGTGGCTTCAAAATTTGCCAGCGGGGTGCCCAGCGCCGTAGATAACGGCACGACCTTCACTCCCTGATAAATCAGGCCTTTTTCCCACAGCTGCTTAAAGACCCACCAAACCGACTCCATGTACCAGGTGTCCATGGTTTTGTAGTCATCGTCAAAGTCGATCCAGCGACCGATACGAGTCACCGTATGTCGCCACTCCTTTACGTAGCGCTGCACAATGGACCGGCACTCGTCGTTGTAGCCAGCGACGCCGAGCTTGGCCACAGCATCCTGCGCCGACATACCAAGTTGTTTGTCGATCTCGTGCTCAATGGGCAGACCATGGCAGTCCCAGCCAAAGCGCCGCATGACATAGCGTCCCTTCATGGTCCAATAACGCGGCACGATGTCTTTTATCGTGCTCGCAACCAGATGGCCGTGATGCGGCAGACCCGTCGCAAACGGTGGCCCGTCATAAAAAATGAAGGGCTTCTTGCCCTTAGTTTTTTCCAGCGATTGTTTGAAGGCGTCCGTTTCCTCCCACAAATTGAGGATCTGGTGCTCCATATCAACAAAGGAAAACGCGCTGTTTTCTGACGATTCCGACATCAAGTGAGGCTCAGGTAAAAAGACGGCGGTATAGTAACCGCTTTGCTGATGCATTGACGAATGTGGCATAGAACATCGGCAGAGAAAGCGTAACAACGGGGGGAATATGGATCTTAAGGGTATGCAGTTGGGGGCAGTGTTCCCTCATAACGAAATTGGCACGAATCCGGCCGACATCAAGGCGTTCGCTCAAGGGGTCGAGGCGCTGGGTATCTCCCATTTGCTGATTTATGACCACGTACTTGGCGCCGATCCAGAACGGGAGGGCGGCTTCCGCGGCCCCTACGACAAAGACGTCGCCTTTCACGAACCGCTGACCACGTTCGCCTTCATCGCCGCCGTCACCGAGCGTTTGGAGATGATCACCACCATCATGATTTTGCCCCAGCGACAGACGGTGCTCGCTGCGAAGCAAGCAGCCCAGGTCGCCCTGCTATCCAACAATCGTTTCAAACTGGGTATCGGCGTGGGTTGGAACGAGGTGGAATACGTTGGCCTCAACGAAGAATTTCGCAATCGCGGCAAACGCCAAAGCGAGCAAGTCGACCTGATGCGTCGACTGTGGAGCGAAGACTCACTGGACTATCACGGCGAATTTCACCGTATCGATAAGGCCAGCATCAAACCCCGCCCCAGCAAGGACATTCCCATCTGGTTCGGCGGCTCTGCGCCAGCACTGCTGGATCGCTGCGCCAAACTCGGCGACGGCTGGATACCGCTGATGGGGGCCAACGAAAAAGCACAGGCCTGCATTGATCGCATCAAACAGGGGCGAGCGGAGCAAGGTAAGAGCATGGATGACTTCGGCATTCAGGCCCAAGCTCAATACGCCGGTGGCTCCCCAGAGCGTTGGGTAAAACACGCCAAGGCATGGCAAGACATGGGCTGCACCCATTTAGCCATCGCGACCCACAACGCAGGCGAAACCAATGTTGACGGACACCTAGCGAGAATTGCTGAGTATCAGGCCGCACTAGCCGAATAGTCATTTCGAACTAGCGGTAGCGCCTATGCTGCTGCTTGCGCGCTATATGTGCTAAATCGCCTAATCGCGGCCGCCTCTATTCCGCTGCAGATTGATCCTTATCTCATGGGGCAAAATCTTGTGTTTAGCGAACCACGTCACGGCTTGACCTTTGCTCATTTGTCGCTTATAAACGACATTACGTGCACGGGGTATGAAATACAGAGCACGGCAGAATTTGATCAATGGCTGCGCAGCCTGACTGACCACCGGGCCAAAGCTCGAATTGTTAGGCGGATCGGGC
>ERZ802822.450-NODE-450-length-29205-cov-32.768608_pt1 | contig 29205 bp, 35 predicted proteins | sample MGYA00345649_ERZ802822 | MGnify/ENA primary metagenome ERZ802822 (study PRJEB30503, sample SAMEA104212359) | marine metagenome | biome: Westerlies Biome; feature: [SRF] surface water layer (ENVO:00010504) within the epipelagic zone...; material: water...
ATCGTTTGACGCGATTGAGTGAGCTCGATTACGCGGGATCTCTCACCGTTCCCAAGATCGCAGTGATGGCCAGCGTCAATTAAAGCAAGACGCAGCGGAATGTGCAGTGGCGGCTTGTCATCCTGACCCGGCGTGGGTGGATTGGCCTGCAAGAAGGTCAGTTCAAGTTTACCTGTCGCCTTGTCAAATGCTTTTTCAACCGTCACGACCGGCGTTCCCGCTTGTTCGTACCAGCGCCTGAACTGCGTAAGGTCTTTACCTGACGCCTCCTGCATCGCATCGACGAAGTCGTCACAGGTCACTGCCATGCCGTCAAAACGATTGAAATACAGCTCGGCGCCCGCATAGAACGCATCGTCCCCGAGCAATGTATTCAGCATTCGAACGACTTCAGCGCCTTTTTCGTAAACGGTCATCGTATAAAAGTTAGAAATTTCGATGAAAGAGTCGGGTCTAACGGGGTGCGCCATCGGGCCCGAATCCTCGGCGAACTGATGCGTTCTAAGGAACGCAACGTCTTCGATGCGCTTGACCCCCCTAGAATTCATATCTGCCGAGAACTCAGCATCTCTAAACACTGTAAATCCTTCCTTTAAACTCAGCTGAAACCAGTCTCTACAGGTGACACGGTTACCAGAGTAGTTGTGGAAATACTCGTGAGCCACAACGGATTCAACTCGCTGATAACCCATGTCTGTCGTGATATCCGGGTGTGCCAAAACACAGGAAGTGTTAAAAATATTTAGGCTCTTATTCTCCATCGCGCCCATATTGAAATCATCTACCGCAACGATATTGAAAAGGTCTAAGTCGTACTCCAAGTTATACCGCTGCTCGTCCCATCGCATAGAGGCCTTTAGTGACGCCATAGCGTGGTCGCAATACTCCGTGTCCTTTGCCTCAACCCAAATACGCAGATCGACATGCTTACCCGATCGCGTCGTAAAGCTGTCCGAGACAAGCTCTAGGTCACCGGCAACAAGCGCGAATAAATAACTCGGCTTTGGATGAGGGTCGTGCCACACAACTTGATGACGACCGTCATCCAGATCAGCTCTTGATACTTCGTTACCGTTGCTCAACAGCACGGGACAGGTCGCCTTATCGGCAACCAAACGGACCGTGTAGATTGACAAGACATCGGGCCGATCAAGACCGAAGGTGATTTTCCGATACCCCTCAGCCTCACACTGCGTGCAATACATGGTTCTAGAGCGATAGAGGCCTTCTAAAGATGTGTTCTGCTCTGGCTGAATCGTGACCACTGCACCAAAAACAAATGAATTTGGAACTTCTTTTACCGTGAGTTTGCCACTGCTGTAAGCATAGGCTTCGCTGTCGAGATCGTTACCGTCAATCGTTATGGCCTCAAGTTCGAGCTGCTCACCATCCAGTACTAACGGCCGATTGTGCTGACCCCGCCTGTCAATGCGCAAACTGCTGGTTACACGCGTCTTGCCATCTGATATCTCGAATGCCAAATCCACATGTGAAATGTGAAAATCTGGCTCTTGATAATCTTGTCGGTGAATCGTCTTCGGTGCAGCATCTCGCATCATCATTGTGTCTCTAGCTCCACGTGATAACCACCAAACTTTCTGATGTTTAGCACGCCAGTATCAAGTAATAAATATTGTCCCTTTATACCCATGAGTCGGCCTTCAACACGCGCCTGCTTATCGAAATTATGCGCACTCACTTTGCTAGGAAATTCGGTAACAGGGTAGGCAATCGCGACCGTTGGCTGTGCCTCCAGAATTTGTAGCGACTGGAGGCCAAAGCGATCCTGCAACGCCTCTACATCAGCCTCACAAAGTTCCATTAGTTCTTGTCGCTTTTCTTCCAAAGAGACATCAGGCCCGTTGCCCTTGAGCATGGTCTGCCACGCTGTCTTATCTTTGACATGCTTTGCAAGTGCGGTTTCGAGTAGGCCTGATAGTTGGCGATGTTGAACCCGAGCTATGGGTTGAGCCTGCGTTGCGCCCTGATCCATCCAGCGGGTCGGCACTTGAGAATGACGGGTTATGCCCACTTTTACACCCGATGTATTCGCAAGATACACAATGTGGTCTACAAAACAATTGGACTCGGCCCAATCTGGTTCACGGCAGGTACCTGCGTCAAAATGGCATTTTTCCGGACTCACGATGCAACTATCACAGGCGGCCAAGCGTCTGAAGCACGGGTAGCAGAACCCTTGGCTGAAACTTTTATTCGTCTTGCGATCACAGTGGATACAGTTGATCTGCCCGCTAAACTCCAGTGATAGCACTTTTCCGAGTAACGGATTCAGGTGAACTCTGTGCTCGCCAATCGGCAAATGGTACTGAACCTCACTATTTAGCTCGGTTACCATTTTTCGCAAATTCCCAGTCACTGTCATGGCCTTTTATGTCCTCTCACGTCCACTTCAGCGGAAGTGGATCATCGCAGCTACTTCCGGCCTTTGATCCTTTGTCAATGTAGCCAATACGTTGGTCCTCAGGCAGGTGTAACTGACCCCATAGAATGACCGCATCCATGGTTTGCGTTCGCTGCTGCTCTGTCAGCTCGCGACCGTCGGGCCACTTCCCGAGTGCCAGGGCGTCGACCATCCGTTGGTATAGCTCAACAGGCATCGCCTTTATCGCTTCTTCGTAGTTTTTCGACACGGAACTAGCCTCGAACAGAAAATAATCGGGCGATAATGATACCCGTTGCTATGCCCACCAATAAGCCGCCCAGATGAGCTCCATTGGCAATTGAACCTAAACCAACCCATTTTAATATGCCGGTAAATCCAACCACCAACCAAATCCACATAAAAGTGAAAATAGCCGGTGTGGCTATCGGCACGAAACCGGGCCGCCATCGCCAAAGCACCCACAGGCATCCCATTAAAGCGTAAACAACGCCCGACAACCCACCGAATATGGATGGACCACTCCACCAGCTTTGCAGGAGGTTGCCCCCGACCGCACCTGCGATAAAGAGGTTTAACATGAAGACCGAACCCAGCCGGAGTTCCAATCGACTGCCAAACTCCCAGATCCAAAGTCCGTTGAAAAGGATATGCATCAAGCCGAAGTGAATCAGCGCCGGCGAAACGTAGCGCCAATACTCCGCACCCGGGCTCACTAATTCGAAGCGACGACCATTGAACTCAACCTTGTTAAATGCCAACCAATCCAAGACAGCGGCGTCGCCCAGCAATCCCATTAATCCAAAAACCATGACCGAAACAACAAGTATGGCGATAGTGACCGGCGCCTGCCGCCATTGAACGGTGATATCAGGTCGTGAGGGCATCAGACCATCTAAGCTTATCTCGACAACTGGCATAGAAACTGTACCCCGGGGGGTGCAGTAAACGTAGCGCCCGCTCCTTTTTACGCACGACAACCGAGTCACCGGGACTCAAGGTCAACGACACCTGACCATCGCAGGTAACGAGCGGATTGTTTTTATTACGCGCAAGCGTATCGATACGAATCTGGCTGTCACCGTGGACCACCATAGGGCGGCTGTTGAGCGAATGGGGGAACATGGGCACCAGCGCTACGGCATCGAGCTTTGGGTTCATAATTGGGCCACCTGCGGACATGGAGTAAGCTGTAGACCCTGTTGGCGTAGCGATGATCAGTCCGTCTGCGTTCATTCGGTATACAAATTCGTCGTCCACATGAAGCTGAAATTCGATCATTTGCGCTGACGTACCGGAATTCACCACAACGTCGTTAAGCGCCTCCGCTTGGCCTATCTGACTGCCTCCACTGAAGACCTCAACATCCAAAAGAAACCGTTTATCAGTGGCATATTTCCCGTCTAAGACGTTTGAGACGTGTGCGACCAACTCATCATCTGGACTCACATCAGTCAGAAAGCCCAGTCTGCCTCTATTAACACCGATTACCGGACAATCGTGTTTGACGAGGGTGCGGGCGGCACTCAGCAAACTGCCGTCGCCACCGATGACCACCGCTAGATCAACATTGGCACCGATGGCGTCTCGAGGCTGCATGGCACGCGTTTCAAAATGTACCAGCGTGGCAAGCCGATCCTCCAAGACAACATCGATGCCACGGCCATCTAATAGGTCGAGAAGCTCAGATACGACATTAGCAACACCCGGATGCTCACGACGACCTAGAAGCCCTACTCGCTTGAACTCACTCACTATCCGACATCTCTCTCAACCAGAAGAAAACGTACGACTAAACCTGTATCAGTAAACGGCGCATTGAGTGCGCTACCTCATGATACGCTAAAAGTCGCGTTCCGATCTGCTCCGATCGCGCACTCAGCGCTTCCCAGAGTGTCGCCTCCGACAATATGCGGCGTAAATTCAAAACCATGTGCGCTGGACTATCGGCAACAGACACAGCATCCATAAGATTAAGACCAGCCCGCGTTACTGCTTCTCGTGTTGTAGCAAGCGGAACAGCTCGAACCATCGCGTTTACCAGCTTCGCTTCGACATGAAGCTCATGCAATAACGGCTCCACCATGACTCTGATACCGAGCTCGGTAACCTTTCGATCATTATTATCGCGGTGCAGTATTACGTCGCTTTGCGCGACTATGAACGATGCCACTTCCTCACTGACACCGCCACCGATGACGTGAAACTCAAGTCCCGGCACAGCTTCTCGAATAGCGCCCCACACATTTTCCAAAAACCACCTCAGACTCGCGGTATTTTGGTCATCCCCCAAGTATCCTGAGTACCCTATTCGCATGCGTGTCGATGAAAATCCGGAGACGATTGCGCTGGGCCTTGCAGCGCTAGGCCTCGTCGCTTCGTCGACCAGTTTGCCCAACGGCAAGCCTAGTTCTAGTAGAGATGAAGCTGTATCAGTTGTCGAAAAGACGCGATCGCAGCGCAGCATTGCCTCTCGCTCATAGGGCCTAAGACGCGCCACTCTGCGTCCCCCGAGCATCCCTTGCGACACGTCGCGAGAGTCGGAGGCAACTTTGTGAGCGAAAAATACAGTCTTACCCTGAACACCCAGTGGCAGGTACGGTATGGCTAGCAAATTATCGATGACCACTGATTCAAAATCAGCAGCGCGACGCTGAATAGCTGACTTCAACCGGCCACTCACCAAGGGAGTAACATTCCAACATTTATAAAGCGACTTGAGGGGTTCCTCGATGGCCGAGTCAGTTGGCTCATGGTCGAAACCGCCAGTAACGCGGGTAATACTTAGATGGGCTCGCAGGGCATTTAATTCGTCCGTGCTAACGGCACCTACTACTGCGAGCGATACATCGAAATCCCGCTTCAAAATACTGATAACGGCCTGCGTAGCTTCAGCGATAAACGTCGCGCTTTGGTGCTCTTGAACGGCGGTAATGTAAAGGAGCTTGCGTTTTACCACCGCTGTCACCTAGGTTGCTTGCAACCCCACGTTATTAAACTCGAGAACACGCTCGGCCCGGTAACTCGATCTGACAAATACTCCGGAAACCACCTCTTTAAAGCCCTTTTCCAAACCAATATCTCGATAACGCGCAAATTCTTCCGGTGTCACAAACCGCTCAACAGGCAAATGGTTCGATGTTGGCTGCAGGTATTGGCCAAGGGTTAAAACATCGACGTCTACTTTACGTAGATCGTCCATGCACTCCAAGAGCTCATCATCGGTCTCACCGAGACCCAGCATCAAGGATGTTTTAGTGATTACTTCCGAGTTTTGTGACGCGTATCTCAGTACGTTCAGCGTCTGCTCATAACCCGCCCTCGGATCCCTCACTGGGTGAGTGAGGCGCCGAACCGTCTCAATATTCTGTGCGAATACGTCAAGGCCCGAGTCCAACAACACATCAATGGCAGACTCCAGACCCAAAAAGTCGGGAGTCAAAGCCTCTACACCCGTATTGGGGTTCAGCTGCTTTACTGCACGGACTGTCTCGGCATAGTGACCCGCGCCCCCATCATCTAGGTCATCTCGGTTAACGGAGGTGAGCACCACATACGACAGCCCCATCAGCTGAACGGCTTTGGCCGTATTTAGCGGTTCCTCGGCGTCCAACCAACCCTTTGGATTTCCAGTATTAACTGAACAAAATCGGCAAGCTCGCGTGCATACATCTCCCATGAGCATGATTGTCGCAGTCCCTGCACTCCAACACTCACTGATATTGGGACACTTCGCTTCCTCACAGACGGTTGCTAACCGGTGTTGCTTCACGATGTCCTTCACCGATTCATATTTAGGGGAATGGCGAACTCTCATTCGAAGAAAATCAGGTTTTTTCGCACGCGGCTGTGTCGCTTTTGCTGACTTGATACCGTCTTTAATCGCGTGCACACCCGAGGCTGTGACGAATTTTTCACCACTGCCTACATTGACAGTAGGGATAATATTAGCGTCTGTTTTTTCAACCATGTTGGGCGCTCCTCCCCACTTAATCACAGCCCCAATGATCATTGAGCCCGCTCGGCATATATTACACCAACCGCGCGCCATAGGGCCGCCAAAAAAATATGAAAAGCGCGAGTAAACGCTGGGGCAGACCCTGCTAAAAGCCTCCACTGAAAAGCGCTGGCGTAGAGGGGAGCACACGTCGTATAACCCTTTCAGTTACCGCTGGTACCGTATGACTATACAAGGCATATCATAGCGAGAGGTCATCCATGAAATTCACCGGGCATTTTATTAGGCATTTCACTGGGCATTTCACTGGGCATTTCACTGGGCATTTCACTGGGCATTTCACTGGGCATAGAACAGAGCAAGTGGCGACTTACCGTGACTAAGAACTCAATAAGACGAAAAGCCTGTTCGAGTTGCCAGTCGCTATCAGACGTCTTGTACCGGTGTCGTGGCGCTCCAGCGAACACCTGGGAATTCAGATGCGAACCCTGCCTTGTCAAAATGAAGGAAACCGCCGGCACACTCTACCAATATGGAGGGACGTGGAAAGCCGCTAAGCGACGACCGTAAGAGCTGCCGACAGAGTACCACCATGTGACCAGAGTGCCTTCATGTGACCAGAGCACCTTCAGTTGACCAGAGTACCTTCATGTGACCAGAGTGGCTTCATGTGACCAGAGTACCTTCATGCGACTAGATTTCCTTTCCAAGGGCACTTGCTGATAGGGTGATGCTGTTGTTTCTGGGTGTTTGGCTATACAAGCTAGGTGCGACAGAGAGCAACTAAAATAAAGTTACAATAAGGATAATAAATATGAACATGAGTAAACTGTTGACAGCCTTGGGTGTTGTCGTTGCCGTTGCCGCCGTCTTCGTCGATCAAGTTGCTGCCTACTCAGCCCTGATTCTTGTGGTTTTGGGACTGGTGAGTGGGTTTATGAACCCAATGGCCGATGCGGCCAGTCGGATGGCGTACACGGTGGCTGCAGTGGCCATGCCTACACTCGCCAACTCACTCGATGCTATACCTGCGGTGGGTGCACCCATCAATGCGATCATTGACAACATCGCTATCATGATTGCCGGCATGGTCGTTGCTAACTTCTTACTGGCAGTCAAAGACGCAGTCATGCCTTCAGGCGACTAACTGCTTTTTTTACAGGCCCGGAGCGTCGCTCCGGGCTTTCACAGTACTCACAAGCCCTCGAGCAACCACACGCCGATCAAAGCCGTCGCAATACCTTTGAAATAAGCAAACCAAAGGCCTGCATAAGGCGACATGCCCAATTGATCAAGCCACCATTGTGTTTGCCGGCGGTGCCAACTAAAAAAACCCATTTTCAACTCCCAGGAAGTCAGCTGACTGACTCGGCTCTTTATTTATTTGACCAAGCGGGCGTGGCCGCTGGCCGCACGGATCTGTCTTCGTCAACATTGAGCATGTTTGTGGTTCAATTCCAACTCCACCCAGTCTTTAAGGCGTCGCGACTCGCACGGCACCCACCTCCTGAGCGTAAGCGCGACTTCCCCTGACGTAGGCGATTCCACCTACGACACTGAAGCTCACCCCTATGGCCAGCGCGTAGCGAACAGATTCAGTGCCATATCCGATCAATGCATCGCTTAAAAGACCCACCAGCAAGGGGCCTAAGCCCATTCCCAGTAAGTTAATCGCAAGCAACATAAGCGCAGAGGCCTGTGTTCGCCAGTACTGCGGCACTAGATTTTGTACGGCAGCATAGCTCGGTGCGATCCAAAAACTGGCAAAAATCGCAGACAGCCCCATGAATATGAGCGCGAATGGAATATCAATGGCGCCACCTACCACCAACCGGTGATCGACTGGCCAAAGTAGGAAGGCAAGCTGGGTTGGCAAAGCGATGAAAATGCCAATGGCCGGTACCCATAGCTGCCAACGGGCATCGCGTCGGGCGAGTGCATCTACCAAAAGACCGCTGAAAATAGTTCCGAAACCACCACCGAACACCCCTATTAGCCCCAAGTACAAACCTGCATCCACCAAACTCATACCATGCACTCTCACCAAAAAACTGGGAGACCACACGCCGAGCCCGTAACCCGCTATTCCCGTAAAACCAACACCGACCATAATGTGCGTAAAGGACGGGAGCCTGACAATGCGACCGAGTGCAGAAAACAGCCCTTGATCAACCTGTGACTGTGCTTCTCTCACCTTTGGTGGTTCTTTGATAGTAAGCTGAATCAGCACGGCTAGGAGCACGCCTGGGATACCGAAGATAAGAAAAACTGAGCGCCACCCATAGGCTTCAGCAATCAAAGCACCGCCAAACAATCCAACCAAAATACCGATATTAGGGGCAGTCGCGAGAACTCCCTGCGCAAAAGCCCGTTTTTCCGGCGGAAAGTAGTCGGCTAGTAACGATTGCGAGGGTGGCGTTCCGCCGGCCTCACCGATGCCTACACCTATGCGAAGTAGCAAAAGATGCCAAAATCCGGTGGCAGTCGCGCACAAGGCGGTGATTGCACTCCACGTGGTCATAGAAATAGCTAGGACATTTCGGCGAGACCACCGATCTGCGAGACGCGCGACGGGAATGCCGAGGGTCGCGTAAAAGAGCGCGAAGGCCAGCCCCGACAAGAGTCCCATTTGAGTATCGGTTGCACCGAATTCAGTTTTGATTGGCTCGATCAAAATTGTCATGACCTGTCTATCAACAAAATTGAAAACATAGCCGAGCGTCAACAGTGCCAAGACGTAGTAGCGGTAACGATTTGAATAGAGCGAGTGCGGCGACGCTGTTTCCGGTGTATCGGCGTGTTCAGTCACAAATAGAAAGTCCTTTATTATCGGACGCGCAGTAAACGCACCGCGGAAGTCCAAAGGGTATCTTGAAACATCACAGTTCCGAAATAGTCCAAATTAACCGTCAAAAAAGAAAGATTCGAAGTCCGTGATCACTGTTATAGTCGGTCAACTGCTTCCTGGAATACGCTCGTGATGAACAGCACCACCGAAACTCAAAACCAACCCATATTTGCGTCACGACGCATTCTTTTGAATTTCGTGTTGATCACACTGTGCTCGCAATTCACCTTTGCATTACTGGCAATGAAGGGCGTGCTTTTGCCGCAAATTCTTGAGTTATGGGACGTCTCGAAAACGCAGTTTGGCTTACTTCTCTCCATTTACGGGCTGGCCAGTAACTTCATGTACGTTTTACTGAGTTGGGCGCAAGACCGATACGCGCCACGCCAACTCATATCCATCACGATGATCATTGGCGGGATTACCACCTCGTTCTTGGGCAAGACCTCAGATTTCTATACCTTGTTAAGTCTGTTGTTAGTGCTGGCTATTTGCTGCGAGGGCGCCTTTTGGCCCGCGATTTTGTCATCGGTGAGAAAGTCATCCTCAGACCAGAATCAGCCAAAAGTGTTTGGCATTCTCGAAGGTGGTCGAGGCCTGATTGAGTTTTTACAAAACGCCATAACCCTAGGCCTTTACGCATGGCTCGGAAACAGCGTACTCGGGCTCGAAGTGGCCTTTATGCTGAACGGCGGCGTTATGGTGCTGTTGGGTGTTATTTGCTGGTTCGCGCTGCCTAGCGAGCCGCTTCTTAAGTCAAGCGAGTCCTCTGGCGATATGATGCAAGAGGTACGCGAGGGTATGAAGATTACGCTAGCGATGCCCGAGGTATGGCTAGCAGGCGTCAGTGGATTCTTTATCTACTTCGCATATACCAGCCTCCCCTACTATGTCACTTATCTCGATGAGAGCTATGCGCTACCTGCGCTCGCCGTGTCAATATTCGCGATTTTATCGACCTCGGTAGGCCGCATCAGCTCAGCGTTTGTCGCAGGCTTTGTAACGAATCGAATATTTGGCAGCTCTGCCGGCGGCATGCAGGCAGGCTTAGTTCTCATCGCTTTTTTAGGCACAGCTCTTGCGTTAATACCCACGACCCAATCATTGGTTTGGGTGGCAATGAGCTTACTCATGCCTCTCGTCTTTGTTATTTTCTTCATGCGTGCACTCTACTTTGCACCCTACGGCGAGATGGGACTGCCTCCGCGATTCTCGGGCTCGGTTATCGCGGTAGCCGCATTTGTCGTCTATGCGCCCTCTTCATTTGGCTATTTGGTCTGGGGGCTCTTACTCGATACCTTCCCGGGCGATACGGGCTATCGCTACCTCTTCACGACGCTTGCGGTAATTGGTACCTCAGGGGCCGTTTCAGCTATCTACCTGCGCCGACGTATGGGCGAAGGATTAAGAGAGCGTATTGCGCGTAAAGTAGCTGTGCTCGACGAAAATTTAGGTCTAGAAGGCGAAGAAAAAACCTTCGCCAAACTCTGATCTTCCAAGTGGAAATCAACACAGCCTGCTGATTTGCGGGCTTGGACTAAACAACTAATCACTGAACTTGTGGTGTTTGACTTCAGTCCTGGGCGGACCGCAGCCGCATACCCATTCCGACAGCTGTAGGTTGCTGGCGCCAGGCAAAGCAAAGTCCTAGCTCACTGAGCCGAACCCTGCCTTGCCTCAGAGTCACGCGCAGCGATAACCATCTCACGCACATCGGTTAACAGTGCCTTAGCGTCATAGACAACGCCGTCTTTTACTGTGTATGACACGCCACCTACGCGCTCGATCTCGCCCTTTTGGCGATTCAGTTTCATATGGCCTGTTCCGTAAAGGAGTTTGAAGTTAGATACCGGATTGCCCTTTACCAGCACAATGTCTGCCTGCTTTCCCGGCGAAATAGCACCAATCTCGTCTTCCATCCCTAGAAGCTCAGCGCCATTGCGCGTGGCTGCCTGAATAACTTCAAGCGGATGAAAGCCAGCTTCCTGGAGCATTTCAAGCTCACGAATATAGCCAAAACCGAAGAGTTTGTAGATGAAGCCCGAGTCTGAGCCGGCAGCAACACGCCCACCTGCGTTTTTAAAGTCGTTTACAAAGCTCATCCACCGCCGAAAATTATCACGCCAGGCGACTTCCATGCCCGTTGTCCAATCAAAGTGATAAGAGCCGTGTAAGCGCGGATCTGGCTCAAAAAACCGCATCAACGCAGGCAATGTGTAATCCTCATGCCAGTCAGCATTGCGCTCGCGCATGACGTCGCGATTCGCCTCATAAATTGTAAAGGTAGGCACCAAAGTGAAGTCGCGCTCAAGCAACTCGTCAATAGTGGACCGCCAGGTCACACTGCCGCGTGCTGCAGCTTGCTTCCAAAGATTACCGGCCTCTTTAAAGCGCCATTGCTCATCCGAATAATTGTAGTCTGCGGGATAGTCCTGAATAGTTCTCTCAATGAACATCGCTTCTGGAAGACCATACCAATGCTCCATACTATCGAGACCAAGGCGTGCACTGTCCAATGCGTTCATCTCATATACGCCGTTCTGATCGTGATGACTGGCGGTACCCAGACCCAACTTCTGGGCTTCGTCATAGACTGCTGCCAAAGCCTCTGCCGTGCCACCGCGTAATTTTACGCCCTTTGCGCCCCGTTTTTTCACTGCACGAACCCACTCGCGCGCACCCGCTTCCGAGCTGATTTCAAATTGCGCCACTGCAGTACCCGGAAACATGGCGTAAGGAATAATATCAGGGGCAGCAATCTCGTTTTTAGCCGCACGCTCAGCATGATCCACCGTCCACTCAAGCCCCATCACAGACCCCGTATCTCGGACCGTGGTGATACCGTGTCCAAGCCACAGTTTGAACACGTACTCAGGTGGTGTAATCGGACCCACAACGCCCTCGTAGGGATTGCCTATATGCACATGCGCATCGATAAACCCAGGCAAAGCGGTCATGCCTAGGCCATTGAGCCGGCGCTCGCCCACCCGGGGTTTGGGCGGATAGCTCGAAATGGCCTCAATAGTGTCACCTGCGATCACAATAGAAACGGGACCTCGGGGCGGCGCACCAAGTCCATTCACTAACATCACGTTCTCTATGACCAGACGGTCGAAAGGCCCCTCGCCCTCAGTCTCATTTCTGTCAGGCGCGGGCTCGGGGATAACGATACCCAGAGCTTCAAAGGAAGCCGGCCCCTCTTCACCCGGAACCACCGTATCCGCAAGCGAAGGCTGTGTAACACAACAGGTCAAAGCGAGGAAAAAGATAGAGACATTTTTCAATCGAAAACAAATAGACGTATTCAATAGTATTTCCTTAATGATATCTGCAAGCCGTTGCTTTTAGTCATTTCTGTTTACCGCGCCAACAGTAGCGCGCGCATGTGGTTACGTGGAGACGACATCCAAACTGTATTTCCGAAAGGTCGTATCTAATTCATAGCCTAGTTTTTCATAAATGGATTGAGCGCGAATATTTGTGTGCGCGGTCTCCAGATCAATACGAAACGCGCCCTGTTCTCTCGCCCATGTATGCGCATGCTGCAACAGTGTGCAGCCAATACCACGCTCCCGAGCCTCAGCTAAAACGTAGATATCGTAAAGAATATAAAAGGGCTTCATAGCGACGGAACAGAACGCGGGATAAAGCTGCGTAAATCCCAAGACCTCACGACCGTCAATAAAAATAAAAATAGTCGAGCGCCCAAGCGTCAAGTTTTCCCTTATACACGCACGCGCCGCGTCCAAATCGCTCGTCTCTTCGTAGAACACTCGGTAAGCATCGAAGAGCGGTGCGATGAGGTCCGCATCACTGAGAGACGCGCGTCGTACACTCATTACCTATTCCCTCATTAAGAGAAATCCCATGCGGGAAAGCGTACATCGGAACTAGTCGTCTAATCCAAACAAAAAAATCGCTTCATAAATAGCAACGCAAAGGCCACCACATGTTCGGACGCACAAGGAAGACACAAACCGTCGTCATTATCGGCATGGGCGATACGGGCGTTTTGGTGGCTGCGCGCCTCAGCAAGCACTTTCGGGTCATCGGTATCGCGACTAAGCCCAACTTAGTCAGTGGTCAGGAACTCGGGAAACGCTTAACTGACCTCAGCTGGTGGCAACACCACTACAACATGCCGCTTAACCGTTTTAAGGCCTTAAACGATGTGGCGTTGGTCCATGGCAGGGCCCATAGCGTCGACCCACCCACTAAGACCGTCACAGTCTGCGCTCCCGATAACAGCCAGCAAACCCTGTCCTATGACTACCTTGTTGTTGCGTCAGGTACATCCAATGGATTTTGGCGCGACGACGTTGTACGTTCATCGACGCAGATTAGTGATCTACTGACCGCTGACGCTGCACACATTGAGTCCGCGAATACGGTTGCCGTCATTGGTGGTGGACCCTGCGGGGTTAGCAGCGCGCTTAACATTCAGCGTGCCTATCCGAAAAAGAGGGTCTCCCTCTATTTGTCGGGGACAGCGCCATTGCCGGGTTACCACGAGCAAGCGCAACATTATTACGAAAATGAGCTGGTCACCGCCGGAGTGGAGGTGCTCAAGAACCATCGCGCCGTTATTACCGACGTACCCCCCAGAGCGGGCAACGTCGATTTTGAATCCGGTGATACTACCTCAGCGGATGCCATCATCTGGACTATCGGTAACCGCAAGCCACACACCGGATTTTTGCCGTCAGATTATCTTGATGAGGATGGCTTCGTTAACACCTTACCAACACTTGAGGTCGCGGGTGATGACACGATGTTTGCCATTGGCGATGTCGCATCAACAGACCCCGAACGATCGTCTGCCAGAAACTGGGCATACGGCATTCTTGTTCACAACCTGAAACGAAAAGCCACAGGGAAAGCCGCCGATAAAATCTACAGTCCGCCTACGCACCGCTGGGGATCCATAGTCGGCCCACAATATGACGGGCTAACACTGCATCAGGAGACCGGTAAGCGAATGCGGCTTTCGCGCTGGTTAGTAGACCATGTATTGCTGCCTGCTGTGGTTCAGCGATTAATCTACAAGGGCATTGATCGCGCCCAAGACTGACATTTTCTAGGCCGCGATAGCAGCCGGAAAGCGGATGTATTCGTTGACTAACAGTCGTGCGAACGCGGTTGGTTCAGGTCGTTCCCCTGTCAAAACACCTCGTACCCGCAGATCAGTATCGAGGGTGTCAAGAATGAAGTCTAAGGTGAGGTCATCGGACCGATCTGCCCACTTGGCCCTCTCCGCTTCATTTCTGAAGCAATAGGCTTTCCAAGAAATTGAATAGCGGAGATCCGTCCAACTGTACCGGGCGACTTCATCGCCCTGGGCCGATGCCAACGACCATTGATCCTCGCCCTCGAACGAGAGCGTAGCCCCCTTATCTATAGTGGGGAACAGCCCTTTTGGTGTCACACGCTCTACGCCGTGAAACACCGAATCGGTGTCAATTAAAAGTGCGGTATTGTGCGTCGCTGCCATTGACTCTCGAGCCGCCGTGGGACCCAGTGGATAATACGTAAACGCGCCACCCGGATTGGCTCCAAACCACGACACGCAGGTGGCAATGGGTACCCGGTAGTCGTTAAACAAACCGGAGTGGAGCATGGTTACTAGCAACCACTGCGGCATCTTTTTTCGGTCAGCGCCACGAAACTCGGGCACATCGGTATGGATTGCCAACTCTTGGCCGGGGGTGAGAATGTTGGCATAGACAATAGCAGGCACCACTATCGAACGGTCCATCACTTCTCTAGCTACAGACAATAAGTCTGGATGACTGAAAAAAGACTCGATCCCGGGGGCCTCGATATCGTCAGCGTAGGCATAGGTCTCTCGGAAATAATTTGTTCGTTGCGACGCAGTAGTGACATCGTCGCTGTTACCGTGACCATCAATTCCATGCTGAATGTAGTTAAAGGCGGCATCAAAGCGTTGTGGCAGGTCCTCTCCTATACCTTCATTCAGTGCCTCATCGGCATACGTCCGAAAAACACGGCGTGCTTCAGCTATACGCAACATCTGATCAGCTTCTTCCGGAGTCATGAACGGTTGCATTGCCTTATAGCGTGCTTGCATGGCCTGTCCCTAAAAACGTTTTAGCGATGTTGTAACCCGTAACATGGGTTGACTCAATACCTGAGCTCCAAAGCGCTAGGGGATCAGTAACGAACTGCCAGTTGTGCGCCGTCCCTCGAGATCACGGTGAGCTCGGACAACGTCATCAAGGGCGTAGCGCTGGTTGATGTCCACCTTTAAGCCCCCCGTTTGCATGAGTTCAAAAATACGATCGGCGGATGCTTGCATCCACCCCACTCTCGCCATGTGTGTAGCCAATGTCGGACGCGTGAAATAGAGCGATCCACCTAGCGCCAATTCGCTCGGCACGACAGCATCAATGGGCCCCGAGGCATTTCCAAAGCTGACAAAGGTACCCAGTGGCGCCAGCAGTCCTAGACTCATGCGGTAGGTAGCCTTGCCGACACTGTCGTACACAACCGGATAGCCAGCGGGTGCGCAGGCCCGCAAGCGGTCCTCGACATCGACTGAACCACTGACAAAACATTCCGTCGCTCCGTGACTCAATGCGAGCTCACACTTCGCCTCCGTGCTTGCTGTACCAATTAAACGAACCCCTATCGTTTTGGCCCATTGACAGGCGATCAAGCCAACACCTCCCGCTGCTGCGTGAAAAAGGACGGTCTCACCACCGCTGAGTGCAAATGTGTCGTTAAAGAGATAGTCCACGGTCATCGCTTTTAATAACCCCGCAGCAACCTCTTCGTCGGTCACACCTTCTGGGATTTTAACCACCGCGCCACGCGCTAAAACGATCGCCTCAGCGTATGCACCCATGGCCATCGCAAAGCCTACTCGATCCCCGACAATCAAATCGTCAACGCCATCTCCGACGACCTCTACAATACCGGCACCCTCGCAACCCAAACCTGTAGGCATTGATAACGGATAGAGCCCGGAGCGATGATAGGTGTCGATTAGGTTGATACCGCAGGCGCTCAAGCGAATACGAATCTCTCCCGGGCCCGGCTCTGGCCTTGGTACAACCTGAACAGACATCTGTTCCGGTCCACCACAAGACTCAACTCTTACTGCTCTCATTGTATTCATCTGATAACTCCTCGTTTCTTTCTAAACGCTCTCTCACGCCCTGCGCGCAACCCTGTCTTGCCACGTTCTGAACGTTTAAATGTCGATTTCTCAGAGGCAATAACGCCGTATCAACTCGCGCAAGGACGCCACCGCGGGTTGTATCTGGTCCAACGACATGTACTCGTTGGGTTGGTGTGCCACATCAATCGACCCCGGCCCCATGACAATGGTTTCCAGACCCAGTGACTGCAAAAATGGGGCTTCTGTAGCGAAGTTGACTGCGTCAGCCTGGTGACCCGACACATGTTCACAGGCAACAACGAGCTCGCTGTCCACGGCCTGCTCGAATGCGGGGACTGGCTCAACGAGTCGGCGCATGTCGATATCAATGCCATGCTGGGCAGTTATCTCCATTAAGCGCAAGTTCAGCTCACGCTCTACCTCTTGGTATTCGAGTCCCGGCAACATGCGCACATCAAAACTGAAGTCCAGCTCCCCACAAATCCGATTCGGGCTATCACCGCCGTGAACACAGCCAAAATTGACTGTTGGGGTCGGCACGGCCATAAGCTCACACCGAAACGTCTGCGCCAACTCCTCCCGATAGCGGGATAAAACCGACAATAAGGTAGGCAACGCGTCAATGACGTTATTACCCAAATCAGGATCAGAAGAGTGGCCGCTGCGCCCGCGCATCGTGACACCTTGCATCATAATACCCTTGTGCATTCGCATCGGCCTGAGACCAGTAGGCTCACCTACAATCGCCGCTCGCGCCTTGGGTAGATAGTCTTTGGTCAGAGATCGCGCGCCCCGCATAGTGCTTTCTTCGTCTGCCGTCGCGAGCAAATAAAGAGGCGATTTAAACTCTTTCGGATCGAATGCTGCCGCGGCTTCCAGCGCCACAGCAAAAAATCCTTTCATATCCGCACTGCCCAAACCATACAAGCGGCCATCCCGCTCATCCAGTATCAGCGGATCCGAATCCCAACCTCCGGCGTCAAATGGAACCGTATCCGTATGGCCGGACAATACCAAGCCTCTGGGCTGATCTGCGGTCTCACCGCAATCGCCCAGAGTGGCTATGAGATTGGCCTTTGTCTTTGCGTCTGAACCCAGCTCTTGAAGTTCTACCGCCCAGCCATCCCTTTTAGCGTAGTCAGTAAGATGGTGAATCACCTTTCGATTACTGCTGTCCCAGCTCGGGTCTGGCGAACTCACGGAGTCAGCCGCAACAAGTTCGGAGATCCGGCGAATGATGCGCTGCTCACTGGTTGGCATAAACCGCTCTTTTTTTAATCGCAGATCGCTAAGAGTAGCCGCATCTTGGCCCACCGTCACCACGCTAAAAACGCCGCTAACTCGGGTATGCTGACGTATGGCCTCGCAGTACGACATTTCAACAAAAACCCAACCTGACAATGTAGGGCTGACCGTCAGCTTATTACCGCGAGGCGCTTCCATCGCTGGCATTTCACTGCACCGAGGAGACGTCGAAAGAGAGGTCGTCCTGGGCTATCCTTCAGCAACAGACTATGTGTCGGATCCGTTTTACATGGGTTCAACCGTAGGACCTGTGGCAAACCGGTTGCGCAATGGACGATTTTCAATCGCAGGGGAATCATTCGCCATCGACATCAATGAGATTGAGCGGTCCAACGTACTTCATGGCGGAAGAAATGGACTCCATCAACGAGGCTTTCAAGCCTCGACCAGCCGTGACTATCGTTCAATTGAATTTTCGCTCACGCTTTCTCATCTAGAGGACGGTTTTCCCGGTGATCGGACTCTGACCGTGCGTTATACGCTCACCGACACCTTGAGTTTACAGATCGATTTTATTGCTAAGAGTGACCGCACCACGATCATGAACTTAGCCAATCACGCGTATTTCAACCTAGGCGGTGCACTCAGCGATCACGAACTCAAAGTAAACGCTGACATGTTCAGCGAGGTTGATGAACGTCTCTTACCGACAGGTGCCTTGCATTCAGTGATCGAATCGCCACTGGACTTCATGGACTGGCGAAGGCTCGATGGCGTAGCTATCGATCAAAGCTTTGTCCTGAATGCGGACTCAGCCTTGCGGCATGCTGCTAGTCTGCGCCTTGCATCCTCAGACCTTCAACTTGATCTATTTACGAGTCAGCCAGCGCTGCAAATCTACACCGGTGATGGTCTGTCGGCCCCCTTTCAACCGCGCGCAGGCGTCTGTCTGGAAGCTCAAGGGTTTCCCGATGCACCTAATGACACAGTGGCGCCCACTATAGAACTGGCACCGGGGCAGCTTTACCATCAGAGAACGGTATATCGTTTCGGTCACATCACCGAAACTGGCATTCCATTTGCCGACGCTACATTTACCGACGCTACTTAAAATCTCGCTCCTCCCACCAGGGGAAAAATTCGGGCATATCGGCACTCACTTTACCGGGGTAACTTGCGGACCGTTTTTCCAAGAACGACTTAACACCCTCTTGAGCATCCTCTGACTTCCCAGTGAAGTAGACACCTCGAGAGTCAATTTGATGCGCCTCCATGGGATGATCGGCACCCAACATTTTCCACATCATTTGACGAGCCATCGCGACTGATACGGCGGAGGTTTCGTTACAAAACTCTGCCGCCAAGGCTCGAGCAGCGGGGAGAAGCTCATCTGCAGCGTGAATGGATCGAACGAACCCTCGCTCTAGTGCCTCGTCAGCTTTGAAGATCCGACCCGAGAACGTCCATTCCAATGCCGTGCTTATTCCTACAACGCGCGGTAAAAACCAACTCGAAGCCGCCTCAGGTACTATCCCGCGCTTTGAAAAAACAAAACCATACTTCGCGTTTTCACTGGCCAGCCGGATATCCATAGCACACTGCATGGTGGCGCCAATACCCACAGCTGGGCCATTACATGCGGAAATAACGGGCTTTAAACACTCGAAAATGCGCAAGGTGAGCATACCGCCACCATCCCGGGGAATACCCTCGGTCTTGGGCTTATAGTTGAACGTATCGCCACCGCCGCCCAGATCCGCACCGGCGCAAAAGGCGCGACCCGAGCCCGTGAAAATAATTGCTTTCACATTATCGTCAGCATCTGCAGCGTCGAGCGCAGAGATGACCTCATCGCGCATCCGGTTATTAAACGCGTTTAGTCGTTCGGGACGATTGAGTGTGATCGTTAGGATCCCCTCGTCCACCTCGTAAAGAATCGTCTCAAACTTCATTGTTGTGCTTCTCCCAACTCGCCGCAGCCATACTTGTTTCGGAGCGTGCTCCTAAACTGTGTTTTTTTTGTCCTTCATAACAACGTGGCGCGCGATCATTGCTACCTCGTGAGCCCAGTGCCGAATTAGATCAGAGGCCAAGTAACTCTTCCAAGCGAGAAATGCACCCATCCATACTTCCTTTGATGAACGGTTCAATGGCCACCGGCGCGACCGTCGTTTCCCAATACAATCGGCACCCTGTCTCTGACTCAATGATCTCCATTCGCGCGTGGTGAGAATCAAGTCCTCCTGGGCTCTCAAAGCACGCGTATTCGAGAATGCGCTTCTCATTGTCGTGGCGAAGGATACGTTCTTTGATCGCACCCGCACCGGGTAAATCAAGTGACCGAACCTCACCATCAAATGAACAACTGGTAACGCCGGGAACCCAATCAACGCGATCCGGCGTCCCTAAAATACCCCACAGAACCGCTGGGGCGACGGCGAACTCATGATCAATCAAAATGGCCACAATGGTTTCTCACACCCATTACTCTCGGAACACAGTACCCAAAAACACCCAATACGAGCAATGCACATTGAACCCTTGCCTGTCAGAGTGATTATCAGTTTCGTATCATGGCAGCTAAAATAGTCGCTGCTGATCACTACCAACGGGAATTTGACTGGACCAAGATATGACTGACATTACTATTTGGCACAACCCCCGATGCTCTAAATCAAGAGCAACACTCCATCTGCTTCAAGAGAATGGTATTGCCCCAGCACAAAGAAAGTATCTTGAAGAACCGCCCTCTGCGGACGAAATCAAACATGTTTTGTCGGCTCTGGGCATGACTGCGAGCGAGCTTGTTCGACGCGGCGAGACTGTCTACAAAGAGCTCAATTTGTCGACTGCTTCATCAGAAGACGCCTTGATCACGGCAATGACCAACAATCCGATTCTCATAGAGAGGCCCGTAGTCATCGCGGCCAATAAAGCGGCCCTTGGGAGACCGCCGGAGAATGTGCTTTCCTTACTACCCTGAGCATTACCCTAACCCGAGTAAACCACTAAGGGGTCAGCGCAACTAACTCATCGAGCGAGTGCATGGCTTTCTTAAAGTCACCTCGGTCGCCATGCAGACGCCATTTGCTAAGAAAAACAATAATGCTGCTCTCGAGGGAAGAACGCTCTGCTTTGAGCATTTTTGTGCCTAGCACTGAATGAATCATAAGCTACCCGCACTGCACTTTTGAAGAATATGCTTACAACATAGCACCTTTCATCCACCGCACCATGTTATTCCTAACTTAATTCAGGTCTAGGCGCGATAGCTCAGGTGCTTGCGTCGGAACAAGTTGGCACAGACCGCACCATTGCACACCCCACCTTCCCATCGCACCGCGCCCGAGAAAACCAATTAGCGCAGCGTGTTATCCAATTGAGATCGATCTACAACCATCAAAAAACTGGGTGAAATTTTCAGCCTGTTCTATCGTTATGTAGCAACACCAAACAACCAAACGTCACTAGGAGACACACATGAAATTAGTCAGCTCACTGCTCATTTTGGTCGCAACCATCGTTTTCGCTCCCTTGGCCATAAGCCAAGATTTGAAAATGGGCGAATCTTTTGAGGGTAACTTCAATGTCGACGCCATGCACACTATGGATGGATCAAACTATCAAATTGCCGCGTCCGGCGAGGCGAGTGAATACGGCCGCGTTTACTTAAGCTACACTTTTTCAAATAAGCTTTCGTTGAATGAAATGGGCGAATTTACAGGCTACGCTTGGACTCAAAATGGGGAAGACATTGTGACGGCGACCCTACAGGGCGTCTGGAAGAAAAATGGTGCGGTATTCGACATGTACACCTTTGATGCCGTCTCCAATGGCGTCATTAATGTCGCAACGGGTGAGCTCGATCTCGTCAATAAAACAATGAAATTTAAAGTTGCTCCGCTCAAATAACAGCTGGTGGATTCATGTCCAAAAGCGCCTCATTAGGCGCTTTTTTTCTTCGCAATTGACGCATAGAACACCATCCTATAGCCGCCCGTTGCGACTTAGACAGCTTCAATCCCGCCACATGTTAAAGGACTTGCGACGTTCACCATCCACCTCGATCTCATCGGGTGAACCGCCATATATTTCGGTTTCAAACCAGCTCACAAACTCAGGGGTCTGATTACCCTTATAATGCCCCCAAACGCCGGCTCCCATCTTAGTTTTCATAAGACCCAGCTTTAAATTTCGCATCCGAAGCCTGAGGTGTTTTTCTTCAACCATCCCCGCGTTTACTTTCTCGTACGTATCGAAGACATCTACCAAACACATCATGACGAAGTGCATGACCCGATACGAGTCAGCCACATTTAGATCCTTTGAATCCCAGTCACGAGACAGAAACTGCGCAAATTCAGCGTCTTTTGCAGTCTCGAAGTACCGCTCATACAACCTTTCCGTGAGATGATGTCCGAACTGCGCTTTTGTGATGACGTTCTGCTGCCGGATTTGGACTCCCAAATAGACGACAGAGACAACTACGCCCAGCGCGGCTATTACCTGCACTCCCAAAATAATTGCTTCGCTATTCATGTAAGCGCCTCCTCGCGTATGACGAATTAGTCAAAATAACCCAAGTTTACCCATGATAGCCCAGCGCGTTTCAAACTGGGTTTGGTAAAGGCAGACTAGGAGCACAACTTGAAGCTCATTAGCTGTTCGTTTGTCCCAGAACCTGCAATAGCACCTGTCATAAAAATATCGGAATAGTCGGATACTTTGATGTCTGTTACTTTAATCTCACACATTTTCGGGAGTACGTCATGACAACAGCTATAAGACATCTTCTATTAAGTTTAGTTTTTTTGACGTCTTCTACCGTATGGGCAGCGCATCACGCAGAAACTCAGAACAACGGCTTCAATCCGAAGGAGATCACCTATCTCGTTACGATGAAGGTTAATAACAAAAGTGACGAAGCGATAAGGAACTTCTCTGCATTCTATCAAGCCCTAGTCGAAGGTAATGAGCCCTCAACATTAGCATGGCATTTCTATAGTGGACCTGATGGAAAAGTTCACTTAATGGAGCGCTACGAAAATTCGATGGCCGCATTGCAGCACGTGAAAAACATATCGCCGGGTGGCATTCAAGAAAAGGAGTTTGGAGACTTCACGGATCACTTTGTGATTGAAAAGATCGCAATATACGGAAATCCATCGAGCGCACTGGTCGATAGCTTAGAAGCCATCGGCTTACCATTGGAGTTTAGAGCTTCAATTGGCGGCTACAGCAGACGGTAGTGGGCTTTAGTATGATTTGTGGGCAGCATCATAAAAAATGCAGTTAATACCCCCTGCCTCTGGGGAGTAGGCATCACAATAATCGACCAAAGGGTAATGGGCTGGTGCTAAGCCGGAGGCGCTTGGGAGCCGTGATTGCCTTTTGCGACACACCACTCCTACCCTCGGATGTAGTAAGCAATACAACGGCAGACGTTGCTTATTCGAGCCATGTCAGAATCGTGCCAGACGCACGCGTCCGGTTTCAGACTTTTTTGAGGCCTGCTTCAGGCCCTTTCTCAGGCCTAGGTCTGTCCCATGTCAGGACCACTTAACCGCTGATAATATTTCTGTGAATCAGGTGTTCAACGAAAAGTAGGCAATTTCAACCGACTTATCCGCAAAATTGACATCCCATTTGACGAAGTTCATGTCACCGTTACTGACACAGTCAGTAAAAAAGAGCTCTGCCGTTGAGCCCATTCGCCTAAAGGTGCCACGTAGCGGCGAAGCCGCAAGGGTGCCATCATCGCCCAATATCCGCGCCTCGCCAGACATGGTTCCGCGGGTCTTTTCCGCATCGATGGCACGCCAGTGCTGGGTTATAAACGCGGTACCGTAACCCTCAACCGGACCTTCAAAATTGTAGGTCGTGCAATCTTCATTGATAGTGACACCCGTGATGCCAACCGAACCTCTGCCATCTGGATTGGATAGATCCATTGTATTCTCCTCAACTTTGACTGGAGCCCTTAAGACATTCGATGACCAAGCAGCCGTTATCGAATACGCAAGGACTTAAACGATAAATCATCTGCAGACCCGCATGCATCGACCATAGCGGCAAATATACGCTGCCATTCGGCGTCCGCGTCCTGCCATGCCGCAGCTTTTTCAAAAGCCTGCTGCGAACTGTGCACATCGATAGATGCTAAGGCACCGTCGTCATGGACAGCAGAAATAGCAGAATATGGGATCGGCGAGGCCCCACCCTCATAGGTATTCATTTCATCTAAAAGGGTCAAGCCAGCCTCAAGATCTTCGCATGGCCAGTGATACACCACCATTAACTGACCACTTTGCGCCGCTTCGCCGATCTCCTGCGCGCCGACAGCCGCGGAAAACGAACAAAAACTCAACACTGCTGTAATGACGTACTTCATGACTACAATCCTCTTTTTATCATGGCAGATGCTAATGCTCTGCACGGAACCCGTTCTCATACTTCAATGTCAAAACCATAGCCTAAGATAGGTGATGTCACATGAATAAATGATGAGCTGAGTCTATAGGAACGTTATTCGCAATAAAAAACATCGCCCGCAGTCATTGTGTCTATACTTCTCACGATTCACTAACCACTTGGAGCCCAAAAACATGAGACCACTTTTCGCGTACCTCGCTTTCTTCGCTGCCTTTTTGGCCCCGCTGACCGCGGTTGCAGGACACCATGAGGAGGCAGTCGTCTCCGGTCAAAAACCCTTTGTGTTAATAGCTCGGCTTCATTCACTGCCTAGTAAGAGCGCTGAGGTGTTGCGACTCTCCAAAGCGGCCGATATAGCCGTGAAATCAAGCGAGCCCGGCATGTTACTTCACACCTTTGATCAAGACCCCGGCGATCCGCTTGGCTTTGTATGGACAGAGGTTTACGAAAATAGTGCCGCGTTGATTTTTCACCTCGAAAATCCGCCGCTTCAGCAATACCTTGGTGAAGTGAGCCCGCTGCTGGATTCGTTTACCGTCGAACTTTACGGCGATGTTTCCGAGGAGGCGGTCAATCTGCTTCGATCAACCGGCACACCGACAGTACACTACGAGAGCAAATTTGGTTACATCAGGGACCTGACACCCTGACAGACACCTTAATAGCACCATAGCGAAAAGGGCATGGCGAACTTACGCGCTGCCTATACGTTTAATGCCCTATTTATCCTGGCCTTAAATGCCTCGGTGATGTCGTTGCTACAACGAACCCTTCTCTATTAGAGCCTCGCATGTGCTGCGAGGCTCGACGCTCACGATTAATCTCGTGTCTGCTCCACCATCCACAACTCGCGCCCATCACAATCGACAATGGTTTCATATCGTGCAAACAAAGCGCCGGTGTCTTCACCACCGAAAAACTCCATCATCGACTGCCCCATGGACTCTAAATTTGGAAAGGCTGTTGCCACAACGACATCGGCACTGTCTAAGTCGCTGACAAAATAAGGAGTCCACAGCCAAGATCGAAAGTTTCCGTTTGCCATGTTGTCAGATAACACATTGAAATCTTTATACCAGGCGCGAAGGTCTTCGATGGACTTTCCATCTTTATATTTACAAACCCAAAGTTCCACTGCCGAGGTGGATGCGGGCGCGTGGTCATCAGCTGAAGCCGCCATGGGCAGAGAGGCTAGAAATGCTAACGCGACAAGCAATGCTATATTTTTCATAGGAATCTCCTAAGTAACAGCCTGAATTGGCGTACCTAACCTCTCACAGTCTTGATGACGATCGTATGACACTGGCCCTTTACTCTGTTAACACGCGCACTAGCATGGCTCCTTAGCAACCGAATTTTCACTGCACAAAAACGCTAGCAGCAGTTGCTAGCGTGCCAATTGACCAAACCGGCGAATTATTTCCGCACTACTGTTTACTCAGCGTCCGGACACTTTTTCATCACATCGAACAAAGCATCCATAATATCGGCCACGTCGCCTGCCAATTCCTCGCGCTCATCGGGAGGCGCGCCACCAAAATCGATCGCTCCCTGTAACTTACGAAGCATATCCATCACGTCTTGAAGTTCCGCTTTCATGATTTTTTCCTTTTAAGAGAAATTAAAGACGCTCATCTATGTCCCTAATGTTGACATTACCATTATTAAAACTGACGGAGCATTGGTCTATACCTATCTCCAATGCCACTTACCGACTTCGATAAACCTCACGCTTACCATGACATCAGAGCGCTACTCAAACGACCCTACTTGTCATCACCGTCCTCAGACGTCTCATCATCAGCATCATCTCCAGGTGTAATGGCGTCAACAGCTGCCCCCGCAGCCTTTACTGGCAACGTAATAACTTTCGCTGTCGTAGAGACTACGGCTGACGTGGCGCCTATTACGGCGCAGCCTGTCAATCCGAAAAGTAAACCCAAACTAATTATGACTCTCAAAATCCACTCCTTTACCTAACTCTAATTCTCTAGCTCTGGGAGTGACCAAGCGCTTATGACTCGGCCCACTATCGTTAGCGAAGAATCCATCGCGTGGGGTACGCGTAACCTCACGACCGCGAGGGGATTCCTAAATCGCACTAAACAACATTGATCACTGACTTAATTGAGCAACAAACAAAGTCTTGTCAGCCGAAAGATGTCTCACTGCTCCACTTCCCGCGGGTCTGAGCGACCTACACATCCTGCAACTGCCAGAGCCGCACTATAGAGCGGCGCTCCTCTCTGATGAGAAGCAGTAGAAGCAATATGAATAGCGACTGTATCGACACGTAAATGCCCATAAACCAAGGATCATTTATCGCGCCGTCCAACGCAATAAGATTGCTGGTTCCCGACACTAATATGTAAGTCAGCAAACCGATGAAACACATGAATAAGGTCTCGAGACGCTGGCCAGCCAAGAGTCCAACGTGCACGATTGCCAGCATAATAAAGCCCGCAACAAACCGCAGTCGCGACAAATCGTGGTGCTCACGTAGCTCACTCCAGCCAAACGCCAAGTGGTTGTCCAGAGCACCAATCATAAAGCTCCCGACGTACAGCGCGCCAAGCATAGAAATGAGGTAAAAATAAAGCTTGAACAATGGTGTTTTGGTCGCAAATACCTTTTCGTAACTGCTCAACTGCAAAACCGTTCTCGGTTGCAGCAGCGCATCTAACTCCTCGTCCGTCACAAGCGCTTTCTCTTCATCGTGACGCTCAACCATCACTGCGCCTTCTGCGCGACTCCACCGCCATGTACGTGAGCGCGACGAGAAGGAATGGGCGAGAAAACTGGGTCAACTGACCAGAAAGCATCTCAGGTACAAAAAGCACATTGTCGAGCGCCAACGTATCCTCGATGAAAATAAACCAGGCCAGCACACAGCTGACGGTCAACAACTGTGAGCAATCTTTCGCTGTGATTCGGCAGTAAGCGTAGAACAAACCCAACGCCATAGTTAACCAAGCGCGATGCCCCATGAGCGTCTGTGACAAAAACAATGCGTCCTCTGTCGTAAGCGCGGGACCACCCAGCTGCCTTAAAAGCAGCGTGTGAACGGTAGCAAGGAGGATAAAAACAACAACAATGACCTCGCAAAAACGATATGTACCTGTCGGTGCATCAAGCAACTTCTTATTCATATTATGGCGCTCATCTGCACGCAAGTGTATCAGTTAGCAACTGTTTGCGTAATTTCACTCGGAGCCCGCGCAAATAGTGGCCTAAGAGCATTCCCGGCCGCCGCAAATTATGTCGATATAATCTGTTATGGCACTGTTTCTTGCGTGACTATGTTTTCAAGCGACAGTTTTTTGAGTGACTGTTAATTTGATTGACTGTTAGTTTGAGCGACTGCGCCGAGTCGCACCTCGGGGCTGACCCTGAACTAGTTTTGCCAAACCACTTACCCTCAAAATTAACGCGTCCGACGCTGAGCATATATTGGCTCGGACCGGTCACTCGGCTAGCTATTTGACTGTTATCATTTTGTAATCTAAACGTCTAATTTACGTAGCAACTTTGCCCTAACGTGGCTCCACATTTTCAGCAGAGCCTACTCATGTTGAACCGGGAAACGTTGTTTGTCGTCATAAACCCCACGCTACAAAAACACGTCGCCTTCGAGCGCGCCATCTCGATTGCAAACAGTCGGTCGATCAAACCCCACATCGTCACTTTTATTGGCGTCGACTCGACTAGAATCGATGACAACCCTGCGAACGCTGCGCTATTTAGAAGAGATCAATGGGTTGAAGAGCACATTCATGCGCCGCTCCGGCAACACAACCTGACCAGCACAGTCATCTACTCCTGGTGCAGCCACTGGGCAAATTCGATAGTTCACTCTGCTTCCGAATGTGATGCGTCGCTGATTTTACTCAGAACGGAACCCAACGTTGGGCCCAAGTTTACTTTCAATAACGCCAAATGGCGGGTCTTCAAAGAATCAAAATGTCCCGTTCTCTTGGTCAGAAGTGAGGAGAGGCCGCACTCCGGCGTAGTACTGGCTGCAGTCAAATGGCAGACACACAACGAAGAACAAAAAATACTGAATGCTAAAATTCTGCGACAAGCTCAAGCTGTTGCAGCCCAAACCGGCAGCCAACTGCACGTTGTAAATGCCTACAAGGACTCTATGTCCCACCCCAATAGAGGCGCATTGTTGGCGCAAGCAGACGTGCCGAATGCAAATGCGCATCTGCTTCAAGGAGATTCGACACAGGTTGTGGCGTCCGTCGCCAAAAGCTTAAAGGCCGACATTGTTGTCGCGGGTACCAAAGGGCACAGCTATAGCTCTCACCAAGTAAAAGTTGCGAAACTCGAGCAACTGATTTCGTTGGTGACCGTCGACTTATTAATAGTCAACCAAGACCACTGAATGTTTCGTCCAGGCCTCGCGTATCAGCTCAATCGTCTCTCGCTTCACTGTGCGCCAGTGAGCAGGTGTCGAGAAAAGACCAGGCATTGGCAATACCTAAATCGACGTCACCTCCGTATATGCCCTCCCCCGGAACTTGTTACACAAGCGCATTTACGGACCTGTTGTGCTTTTGTTCGAGATAGCTCACTCGCGTGATTGAAATTATGCGGCCACGGTCTCAGCATGGCTCACCGCCCGAAATGCTTTGAAAAGACTACACTAGGGGCGTCTCTCTAAGGTCATTCGCGCTGTGGCATACGAAATCGCAAAGTTTCTGCACCTAACAGGTGTGGTCATGCTCATGGGAAACATTACGGTTACCGCCATTTGGAAATACTTTGCAGACCGCACCGGACAGCCTGAAGTGCTTAGTTTTGCCCAAAAACTAGTGACTTATACAGATTGGTCGATGACCCTTTGGGGCGCAGTGTTAATAATGGGGGGCGGCTATTTTATGGTTTTTTTCGCGCAGTGGCCGCTCACATTATATTGGTTGCTTGCGAGCCAACTATTGTTTCTCGTAGCCGGCCTTATCTGGCTTTTTCTGCTTGTCCCAATACAAGTTCGACAAGCACGGTTGGCTAGAAGTTTTGCCGGAAGCGATGTTGGAGACGAGTACCGGAAACTCTCACGCCAATGGCTAATTTGGGGACTCATCAGCACTCTTCCACTACTGGCGGCAACTTGGCTGATGCTTGCAAAGCCGGTAAGCGCGTTTTACTGAGTGCCTTAGTGCCGTAGTTAGACGACA
>ERZ802822.452-NODE-452-length-29126-cov-38.183139_pt1 | contig 29126 bp, 27 predicted proteins | sample MGYA00345649_ERZ802822 | MGnify/ENA primary metagenome ERZ802822 (study PRJEB30503, sample SAMEA104212359) | marine metagenome | biome: Westerlies Biome; feature: [SRF] surface water layer (ENVO:00010504) within the epipelagic zone...; material: water...
ACGCTGTTTGACTTGATCGTTGGCGCATCAAGTGTCTGCGGCAGTACTTGGCTCGAGTCGGCTGGCGCAACCTACGCGGAAAATCAGGCTTTGCGCTGGATAGCCGACCTTGCGGGTTTCGGCGATGCAGCCGGCGGCACCTTTGTCAGCGGTGGTACCGCGGGAAACTTGTCCGCGCTCGTAGCGGCAAGACATCAGTGGCGCAAGACAAAACCTGAAAGGGAGGCCCTGAGAGGGCTGATCATCTCATCAAAAGGTGCGCACGCTTCCATAAAACAAGCGACCTACGTCATGGATGTCGATCTGCTGGAGGTCGGTGGTGATCGCTTGACCGGTGAGGATGTGCGCGACGCCGTTGCAGCCCTATCGGAGGATGAGAGGGAACGTCTCTTTGCGATCGCATGTACTGCGGGCACTACCAACTTGGGCATTATCGACGACATGCAGGGCATTGGTGAGGCGAGCCACGAGGTCGGAGTGTGGATGCACGTTGATGGTGCCTATGGTGGCGCCGGTCTCGCCGCGCCGAGTATCAGGCACGCGTTTGATGGCATTGAACTGGCGCACAGTTTTATTGTAGATCCACACAAATGGTTATTTGCGCCATTTGATTGCTGTGCACTCATCTACCAAGATCCCACCATTGCGCGCGAGGCACACCAGCAGCAAGGCGCATATTTAGAGGTTATATACGACGGTGTTTGGAACTCGGCAGACTACGCACACCACCTGTCTCGACGTGCTCGTGGTCTGCCCCTCTGGTTTAGCCTCGCGACTCATGGTACGGAGGCCTATGCAGAAGCCGTCGAGCAAACACTTGCCGTGGCGACAGAGGCTGCGATTCGTATAGAGAAGCACCCAGACCTCGAGCTGGTGACAGAACAAAATCTGTCGATTTGTGTATTTAGGCGCAAAAACTGGACGCCTGTCGACTACAGCCGGTGGAGCGATAAACAGCTCGAAACCGGCCAGTCCTTCGTCACGCCTACCAAACACAAGGGGGAAACTGTGCTTCGGTTCTGTATCGTAAACCCACGAACTACCGTGCAACATATTGAGGAAATTCTTGCGAGCCTCTAGGCAACCTTATGACCGCTAACGACGTCAGCACTCAAACACATCAACGCTGGGAGCAGTTGCTCCGCTATCGGTATATCGAGTTGGTGGTGTTGTGGGAAGGCAAGCTGACAACGCGACATCTTTGCGAGACATTTAGCATTGGTCGACAACAAGCCAACAAGGACCTCACCAACTACCGTCGAGCCCTAAACCATGGTTCTTTAGAATACGACGCAGTTGCAAAGTGTTATGCCCCCTCGGATAACTTCAAGCCGGTCTTGACGCAGGGATTGGCCTCGGAATATCTGCAACTCGCAGCTCAGCAAAGTGATGTGCAACAGATTTTGGGTCAGCTACCCGTCGCTGCTACGAGTGTTGAAGTCGTTAGCGCGCCATCAAGAGAACTACCAGCAGACCTCCTTCGACCGATCATTCGGGCTATGACTGAAGGTCGCCGAATCGATGTTGACTATGTTTCGCTAAACAACCCTGATCGAGAGGGGCGTATTATTGTTCCGCATACCTTAGTTTGGACTGGCTATCGATGGCATGTCCGCGCCTGGTGTGAAAAGAACAAAGACTATCGAGACTTCGTACTAAGTCGGTTTCGTGGCGAGGCCGACCTCATGGACATCAGTGACCGTAATGCTACGGGTGACAAAGACTGGCAACACATAGTAACGCTCGAAATAGAGCCTGACGCCCGACTAACACCCCAGCAACAGGAAGTGGTTGCTAACGACTTCAACATGACAGATAGCAAGCTCTATCTGACTGTTCGAGCCAAGCTCGCACCTTACTTACTCCAACTACTCAATGTAAATACGGGTCGCTTACATGACGACCCCAAGGCACAGCAGCTGATACTGACGAATCATCGCGCCGTTAATGATTGGCTAATCTAATATAGGAAAAGCCTGAAAGACCTAATCAAAATTTGTGATTTAGCTCACGCTTTGCTCATTCATACCATTGGCACCCGAATCAACCTTGCTATTGTAAGCGTAAGGTTAGATGAACGGCGATCACGGATAGAGTCTCGGTCATGAATGCAGCTCAATCAATCAACTCATCACAATCCAATTCGGTGGCAGAGCGCAGGATGCGCATGGCGCCTATTCCTGATGATTTTGCAAGCCTCATGTCGTATGAACAGAAGATCTCGCTTCATCAAAAGCAGCAATTCGGCTGGTTCGTTAAGTTCGTGCGTAGACCGCTGTTTCAACCCATAGAGGTAATTTTATCGAACCCCGACGGCAGTGAGTTTTTAATGCTGGAAACTGATGGCACGACCAGACCCTTCTTCAATGTTCGCACAGAAGATCTGAGCTAAAACCTTAGCCGATCCCCTTTTTAAAACGATGTTTCTCAGAACCAACCTGGGTCAGACACACCTATGCGTTGGCGCTTCTGGCTCTTTACAACTTTACCCTCAAACTTGGGCTCGTAGTCACAGTCACCCTCTTTGCTATTGGGTCTTTCGCCTACGGATGGACGGTTTGCGCATGGACGACTTTGGCATTCGCGGTAGCTTACCTGTCTCAACATAGCGATGAATCGTCTCCTGCGAGCGAAGCAAAGTTGCCTTTCCTGCCGAGTCGACCATTCGATTCGTCTGCTGCGCATCGAGTATGCGGGCCTTGCTGTTGTCATGCCATTGCTGGTCAAGGATGTCCTGCAACACAATCTGAGCCTGCTCATCTTTGACCGGACAAATGACCTCAACCCGATAGTCGATATTACGCGTCATTAGGTCAGCGGAACTGATATAGTATTTTGGCTTGCCGCGGTTGTGAGCAACGTAGATCCGTGGGTGCTCAAGATAGCGATCCACAATACTGATGGCGTTGATATTCTCAGAGATACCACTGACCCCCGGTAGTAGCGAGCACATACCGCGTATAATGAGTTTGATTTCGACACCAGCCTGACTGGCTTCGTAGAGTTTTAACGTCAATTGTCGATCGACAAGATTGTTGCACTTCAAAAATAACTGCGCTCTGAAACCCTGGCGGGCGTTGGCAATCTCATCGTCAATCAGCCGGGTGAGACCGTTACGAGACGTATGCGGTGACACCAAGAGATGTTTGTAGTCGGGGCGTCGATAATTGTATTTTAAAAACTCGAAGACTTGGTGCACATCCTCGCAAATCTCAGAATCAGCCGTTAGCAGTGTGAAGTCTGTATACAGGCGCGCTGTTTTTTCGTTTAGGTTACCAGTACCGATATGGGCATAGCGCACTACTGACCCCGCTTCCATCCGATCAATTACAAATAGCTTGCTGTGCACTTTCAGTCCAGGAATCCCGAAAATGACCTCAATACCCGCCTCGGTCAGACGCTCAGACCAGGCTATGTTGGCCTGTTCATCGAAACGCGCTGCGAGCTCAACGACCACGCGAACGCGTTTCCCGTTGTACTGCGCGTTAATAAGCGCATCGACAATTTGAGAGTTTTTAGCAACTCGGTAAAGACAGACTTTGATAGCGGTGACGGCAGGATCAATCGCTGCTGTTTTTAAGATATCCACTACATAATCAAACGGGTGGTATGGGTAATAAAGCAGGTAATCCTTCAACTTCAATGCGTCAAAAATATTATCTGTCTGATCAAGCTCGCGAATACGAACAGGCTGCATGGGTTTGAATTCGAGATATTTTGGACCGGCATTGGGAAAGCCAATGTAATCCTTCGAGTTGTGGTATCTGCCCCCTGGAATCAGGCTGTCATATCGCCCAAAACCCAGGCGCTTTCGTAAATGCTCCAACAGTGTTTCTGGCATGGTAGCGTCGTATACAAAACGCACAGCATCTGCCTTGCGCCGCTGCTTTAAGCTCGAGGCCATTTTTTCGATCAAGCTTTCATTGATTGTCGTTTCAATTTCCAACTCGGCGTCACGAGAAAACTTAAAACAGTACGCACTAGCGGCCTCAACGGTAAACACCCCTCGAAACACCTTGGGGAGGCAGGCCCGGATTACATCGTCAAGTAAAATAAAGACCTTGCCCTGTTTATCTCGTCCCCGAGGAATGGCAACGAATCTGCCCAGCGCGTCAGAAGGCACTTCCATCACGGCATACCGACTGCCCTCGGGCGTGGTCATATCGACGGCGAGATACAGAGACTCATCCGCAAGAGCGGGAATAGCAACTTCATCGCTCAACAAAATAGGTTCTAGTGCGGGTAAAACAGCCTGGGTAAAGTAAGACTCGACGTACGCCATTTGCTGCTTGCTGAGTTCAGTCTCGTCGATGATATATATGTGACGCTTTCTCAGCTCCGCCAATACCCTAACTTGAGTTCTATCAAACTCCTTTTGCAAGGCAGACACACGCTCTTGGATGGTCTCCAAAAGCTCTTTTGCGCGCTGGCGTTTGCCCCCCGTCGACACCGTAATCAGACGCCGAACTTCAGCCACCCGGACACGGAAGAACTCGTCGAGATTACTCGAAAAAATACCCAGATACCGCAGCCGCTGAATCACCGGTACTGACTCGTCTGCAGCCTCTTGCAGCACGCGCGCATTAAACGAAAGCCAGCTCAGTTCACGAGGCATGAATAAACGCTCGTCAAGATCGGCTAGTCGACCCTCGATCGGATTAATCATGAGATTGATATCCTCCACTACTGGCTATCAGTCACAGGGAATCAGCACAGCTCTGAATCCGAGTGTTGACCCAAGCAATTTATCACAAACCCGGCAGTCTCTTGGGGCTTTTCCATCGGTAATAAGTGCCCGGCATCAAGGGTGTGAAAGTCTATCTGTTTAATGGAGCGTAAGCGATTAGCCACCTTAGGGGTAATCACATAGGAGCGCTCTCCTCCCAACACGTGGACAGGTACTTTGGTGGTTTTGAGTGTCCGCCATAAATTAGGCGGTGATCGATAGACGCAGGCCTCCCAGGCGCCTGAGAAGCGCAATTCAACGCCCTCGGTAGTGGCTACATGAGCCGCCAAAACATAGTCCATGAGCTCTTTATCTGATACGTCGGTAAACGCGCGCTTACCTCGATAGAAATTAAATGCTGCTCCATGGTCGCTAAAACGGTGTGGTCTGCCGATAGCTCCCCTGATCATCTTCGGCCTGTCCGGCCACAACCTAAAGGCCAGTCGTGAAAACGCAAGGAACGAGGAGTCGATGGTAACCGGATCGAGAGCTACGACCCCTTTGACTAAGTCAGGTGCCGCTTTGGCGATAAGCAAGCTAATGGCACCACCCATGGAATGCCCAACCAGCCAAACAGGTGTCTTTGCCTCCCGCCTTAAGGTGGCAATAGCATCCGATGCATAAACCCCCCAATCTAAAAACTGCGGGGCTTCTGTTTGCCACAGGGGGCGATGCTCGATCGTTGATATCTGTCCAAGAGGACTGATGCAACTGAGGAATGTTGTGTAAGTATCAGGGGGAAATCCATTCGCATGTAAAAAGACAAGGTGCTCTTTTGGATCGGGTGAGTCATTAAATTTCGATAGTGTTTGCATGACGCCTCTCCAAGACAAACAACAACGCAGTGTCTATGATGACAGCGCGTAGAGCTCTGAAACGAGGCTAATTAACCCAAGTGCAGAGCACATAAAAAAGAGCACATAAAAGACAGCAAAGCGAGACCAGAGAATGAGCATCACAAAATCAACTCGACTCTTCTTCATGGCTGCGGTCATTAGCATATCTGGCGTACACGCAGATGCTAAAACATATACGTCTGAACTATTCGATACGGTTATCGAGGGGGGTCGGGTCATGGATCCTGAGACGAATTTCGATGCGATAGCTAATATTGGGATACGACGTGGAAAAATAAAGCGCATCACGAACCAGCCTTTAAAAGGAAAACGCCGAATTGATGCCAATGGCTTGGTTGTCGCACCTGGATTTATCGATATTCATTCGCACACGCCCACCCGCCTCGGAGAGCATTTGAGCATCTTAGACGGCATCACAACGCAACTCGATCTCGAGGCGGGCTCGTACCCACCCACAGAGTATGGCTACCAGTTCAAAGGCGGTGCGCAGCTTCATTACGGCTCATCGGTGGGACACTTCGCGATTCGCGGCCTAGTCATGGACGACTCCACCCAAAGTTACTTCTTCTCAGAAGACGGCTTCATTTCGCTGAGCGGTGGTATGTGGCGCCAAGCCGCCTCACCGGAGCAAGTCGAGGAAATGCGTAAACACCTAAGACACGGCCTTGAACTTGGCGGACTGGGCATCGGTGTCCTTTTGGATTACATGACGGAAGCGGTAACCGAAAGCGAATTAAGCATGATCTTTGAGACGGCCGCCGAGTATGACAAACCCGTGTACGTGCATGTCAGGCGAGGTATGCCGGGTGATCCAACAGGGCTCGATGAGGTGCTGGCACTAGCCGAGACGCACAATGTGGCCACATTGATTTGTCACATTACTCACTCCGCAATGGGAGGTATCGGGGTATGGCTGGCCAAGATCGATGCTGCCAATGCCCGCGGTGCACGAATCACTACCGAAACGCTGTCTTATCTGGCCGGTGGAACATCGATCGCCGCTGATGTCTTCGTTAATCGCGACTGGCGCGCAATTTTTGATATCGATTATGAGGATGTGCAATGGGTCCCGACCGGAGAATGGCTCGATGAAGAGCGTTTCTTGCGGTATCAAAACGAATATCCAACAAGCTCGATCAATCACCACTACGTTAAAGAAGAATGGCTACTAAGAGCACTTGCTTGGCCCGGGATGATGGTATCGACGGATGCGCTTCCGGCCTTCGACCTTGACGTAAAAACCAACCCCAATATTGCAGGCACCTATGCTCATTTTCTCGGTCGCTATGTGAGAGATCTGCGCTTAATGTCGCTCATGGAGGGACTGCGGCGGATAACGCTCCTTCCAGCTGATTGGTTAAGCTTGGCTTCTGATGCCTTTAATTCCAAAGGACGACTTCAGGAAGGCGTTGATGCCGATCTGGTTATTTTCAATCCAGACACGATCGCGGCACAGGCTGAGTACGGGGACCCCTATCAGTCTTCGATCGGGATCTCACATGTCCTAGTGGCCGGGAGACCCGTAGTCACCAACGGTAAGCAGGTTGAGGGTAGGTATCCGGGAAAACACCTGTTAACCCCTCTTTCAGACTAGCTTTCTTCAGCACAACATCAGCTGCGCAGTCACGTATTGATAACGTCTATGTTTTTTGGCTTTTTCCTTAAAGTTTCGAAAATTCTTTGTCCAGATCGTAGCGGCTGGAGGTCACATAGCGCTCCATAGCTGCAATTTTCCGCTCAGCCTCTCGCACGCGATCCCGCGCCTTAGCCATCCGTGTTGACGGCGCCTCGGAATAACGAAAAGCGGAACGCGGTCGATACTCCCGGCGGTCCTCGTCGTACTCCCTGACAACCTCGCTGTCATAGCGACCACCTTGCCAACGCGACGACCGCTTACTGATCAGAACCCAGGCAGCAATGTAAAACCAGAACATGATCGAACCCGTGAAGAGGAATAACGCAAATGCGGACAGGCGTGTTACCCAGGTGGGCACTTCCCAATAGTCCGCCAATCCGGCGCACACGCCACCAAACCAGCCATCGGATGGGTGTCGATACAAACCTATTCCCCAACCATTCTTTCGACCATGATCAAAATTGTGATAGCGATTTCGGTCTTGTTTACTCATCGATTCGTTTCCTTGTCATTGCGCCAATCGGGATGATCTGCATCCAAGATGGCTTCCAGATTAGTGATTCGATCCGTCATCCGATCGACAGATTCCAGCATCTCATCGAGTGCCTCGCGGTCATCGTCGGACAGAACACGACTTGAGTTCTTCAGGCTACGGTAATGTAGCGTAATCCAGATCGGCGCTACGACGACCAGTAGCAAGATCATGGGGACAAACATAAATTCTAAAAAATTCACTTACTTCTCCAAAAAGCATCTGAATCGTTAAATTCAATAGCTTACGCACTGTCTGTCACGCACTGATCACCAGGATACATTTTCCCCCCAATGATCATGCCCCAGCCCAGCATCTCAATGACCAAACCACCTTGTAATAACCACGGCATATCGCTGAACAAGCCAACGGCGATTGGACCAATAGCGAAAACTGCGAGCACGGTACCCCATCGACTGAGTCGTTGGAGATCAACATCTGCTCCGAGAGCATGTCGTATTTCCTCGCTGCCGACTGCATCTCCCGTAATCCTAGAAATCTGCACCAGTGCATCCAAACGCTTTTCCGCACTAATGCGCCGCGCCCTCACCACCATGTATATAATAAAGGCCAGAGATAAAATCGCTACATGACCCGTTGCGATCGCTAACATTCCTTCTGACATAACAACCTCCTTATATTACCGAGTAGAACTGACTGGCTTTGCCTGTCTTCGATCAGACGCACCCACCTGTTCAGCACAAAACATAGCGGCGTCATCAGAAGCTTTACCTCCCTCTTGCATCTTATTGACGCAAAAAACGAAATCGCTGACCTCAACTCGATCGGAGCTACTCACAGTGATACAACCGGGTAGGACGAGGATTCCAACGAGCAGCAGCCAAATCGTCCGTGACCGATTAGCTATCGATAAACGCTTCATTCGGCACCTCTGAAGTCGATATCCGCACCTGAAGACGTATCCGATTCAGCGACGGTAGGTTGACCGTAGACGTCAATATCAGCCCCGCTAGAGGCATCGCCGTAAAAGGCATCACTCACGTTGATGTTGATATCGGCGCCACTCGACGCATCGGCTGTAGCTGTTTTGAGTTCTAAACGCTTCAGATCGACGCCCGCCCCACTCGAGGCATCAATGGTCGCGGTCTGACAGCGCCCAATAACCTCGATATCGCTGCCACTAGACGCGTCTATCGAGAGTGTTTCGCAATTCACTCCCTCAACCAGTAGCTCAGCACCGGAGCTAGCCTTCAAAACGCTAAGGCTAGGCATTTGAATCATCACTGAAACGTCTGCAGAGTGCTTCCACCAGTCCCAAAAGCCACCTGAGCGATATTCTCGTCCAACCACCAGGACATCATCTTCAACGCGAATCTTTAAATTCTCGAGTTGCTCGGCACTCTCCGAACTCGCAGTCACCAAAAACTGCTTACCCACGACAACTCCAACATCGAGTCCTTGCACGGCCGCGACCCCATTAAAGTTATCCAATTCGAAGACCTTGTCTGCAGCCCATACGCTTGGCACCGTAGCGATGATACCCACTGACATCAAACCAGTCGCCAGACCCTTCAAAGCATTTCTAGCATCCATACATTTACCCCTCTTATTTACCGGTTTCTCTACAGTAAATCGACGTCGAACTGATCCATGATCGCGCCCAGATTTTCGGGATCGATGGAGCCGAGAATGTTTACGAATACTGCGTCGTCCGCGTCAACGGCCATGACTGTCAGACCCTGCACGCCCTCGCCATTGGCCTTGATGAAGACCTGAACGTTCTGACGGTCCTCGTTTACCTGAATTATTGGCTCCCAGTTCTGGTTTGAGAGCATATTTTTCGCATTCTGTAGCTGGTCTATGGCCGGTAAGACTTCGCCTCCCGTCGAGTACACATTAATGCGCACGCCCTCGAGACCCTCCAAAACAGCAGCCGCCTCAGGATCATTCTTCGCTGGCTTTGACATGAGACTAAGCAGGAATCCCCCAACGTTCACCCGCACCTTCGGCTCACCATAGACTTCGTCTAGACTTTCGAAGGCCACGTATCCTGGCATGGTCTTCAGTTCGTCTTCTTGTGCCACGGCAGAGAGGGCTAGCAACATCGTAATAACGCCGATCGTGAGCATTCTCATGGTGTGTTTCAATTTTTTCTCCTAGGTGCGGGCACCCTTGCAAACCAAGGCGCGAGACAATAGTGGCAAAGAAGTGGCAAGTGAGCGCAAGACAATTGCTGAGATCTCAAACGCCTTTTTCAAGCCCTGTTGACTGCTCCTGCACCTCCATTGATTGCTTGAGCACCTCAAGTTCCTCGCTCAGCATGTCCTCTGTGGCCAGTGCGTCGATTTCATCTGCGAGGCTTGGCTTGCCTCGACCCAAGTTCATTGCTTCAAGCTCGCCTTCCATTCCATCGACGCGACGCTCGAATCGCTCGAAACGCTCGAATGCATCATCGAGTTGGTTACGATGAATCTGGGTCTGTGTTTTGCGGCGCTGGGAAACAGAATCTGCACGCATCAAGATCGCCTTGCGCTTTGCACGGGCGTCGTCAAGCTTTGACTGAAGCTGAGCTACCTCGTGATATAGCTGCTCGATGTGTTCATCGGCCAACACCAGCTCGCCCTCAAGTGCTGCAACATCTGACTCGAGACGACGCTTTTCATGAAGTGCAGCCCTGGCAAGATCCTCACGGTCCTTGGATAACGCTAACTTCGCTTTTTCTTCCCAAGTCGTGGCCTGAGCTTTCATCGAACGTAACTGTCGCTCCTGCGTCTTTTTGTCAGCCAAGATGCGTGCAGAGGCAGATCGTACTTCAACCAGCGTGTCCTCCATCTCTTGGATAATCAGGCGAATCATCTTCTCCGGATCTTCTGCACTGTCACACATTGCATTCAGATTCGAATTCACGATGTCCGATAGCCTCGAAAAAATACCCATGTCTCTTTTCCTACTGTTTCGTTAATCCTGCGTCGTTATTGCCATTTACGCGCCATTTCAATAAAAGTGTTTAAAAACAACACTTTAAGCAAAAATTATGTAAATTTAAGGGTTCGTAGCGCTCGCAATAAAGGTAAATTTCACTCTTTAAAGGGCAATAAAAACCCAATTAAAAAGTATTATTAGCCTATAATTACCTCATGGAAACGATGCAAACCGTCATTGGAGAGAGTCATGCGCTGAACAGAGCGCTTGATCATGTTTCAAATCTCGCGGGTATTGATCGGTCTGTCCTGGTCACAGGCGAGCGCGGCACAGGTAAAGAAATCGCGGCCAATAGACTCCACTTTTTATCCCCCCGGTGGCAGGGACCTTTCATTAAATTAAACTGCGCTTCGCTGCCCGAAAACCTGCTTGATAGCGAACTTTTTGGGTATGAACCTGGCGCCTTTACCGGCGCTCGCCGCAGTCATGAAGGCAGGTTTGAGCGCGCTGACCAGGGGACCCTTTTCCTTGATGAGTTGGGCACGATGCCACTGGCGCTTCAAGAAAAGTTACTTCGGGTCATTGAATACGGCGAGTTAGAGCGCATCGGCGGAAGTGAGACAATAAGAGTAGATGTTCGCATCGTAGCTGCGACCAATGCGGATCTTCCATCGATGGCCGCCGGCGGTAAATTTCGCTGGGACCTACTGGATAGACTTACGTTCGACGTGGTGGACATGCCCCCCCTGCGCGAGCGAGGGGGAGACATCGCACTGCTCGCAGAGCATTTTGCGGTTCGGTTCGCCGCCGAGTCGGGGTGGCACCATTTCCCGGGATTCTCGCCAAATGCTAAAAGCGAGCTGTATCGTCACGAATGGCCGGGCAACGTTCGTGAACTTCGAAACGTCATCGAGCGTTCCCTGTACCGACAAGGTGAAGACGGAGAGCAAATTACTGATCTCGTTATCAATCCGTGGCCAGATAGACACACCGGAGCCTATGATGCTCCGCTCCCAGACACATCATCAAAAAACGAGTCGAACTCGGAACTACCTAGGGATCTGCGAGCAGCACTAGAGCAACAGGAAGCGTCATGGTTGGAGCAAGCGCTAGACCAAACGGGCAATAACCAAAAGCAAGCGTCAGCATTGCTGGGATTGAGCTACGACCAAATCAGAGGCCTCATGCGAAAACACGGGCTACGAAGCCGTTCACTCCGCTCTTAGCTACCCAGAACGGACTGATAAACCCTCAAATTCCCCTCGACCATGGCATCAATAGAGAACTCCGAACGAGCCAGAGTTCTGCCACCTGCGCCGAGCGTATTGCGGAGCTCTTGATTGGCGAGTAAGGCGTCTAGTGCCCCCAAGAGCCCCGGCTCATCGCCTATGTCAAACGTGATCCCATTCACGTCGTCCAGGACGATCTCAGGAATACCGCCCGCTCGCGCCGCCACCACGGGCACACCAGAGGCAGAGGCCTGCAATAAGGCAACGCCTAAGCCCTCGCGCTCCGCTGGGTGCACCACAGCGTAAAGATTGGGAAAGATACGCGCCAAATCGTCCCGAAAGCCGGCCATTTTTACTCGACCCTGAAATTCGGTTAGCGCTACTCGATTCGTTAGCTCTGCCTTGAGCGGACCCTGTCCGAAAATTAGCACCTGAAGCTCCGGGTGCGCCTGTAACAATTTAGGCAGGCTATTCAACAGGTACTTGTGGCCTTTACGCGGAATAAGCTGCGCAATAACCCCAAGCGTTTTTGCATTGCTCGGTAGCGAAAACTCGGTCTCGAACCAGTGATTGTCGGCCTCATTGTTGTAAGCATCCGCGTCGACCGCGCTTCGCACTGTTTCGATCTTTGACGCATCTATGCCTCCTGACACCAATACACTGCCAATAGCCTTGGAAATAACAATAACACGGCAGTACAGTGCGTATTTCAATGGTGCGAGCAGTCGAGACTCCCGATTATCAACGCGCCGAGAGAGAATGGCGGGGATACCCATGAAGCGAGCGGCGAGCCCGCCGTAGATGTCCGCACCCCGTCGGCTGTGAATGTGGACGATATCGGGTTGTTCCTTTTTTAGGATGCGTATGAGCCTTGGCACCACCCCAACGTCGAGATCACCGGACATGCCGACTTCGTAGACGCATGCGTTGTCGCCCACCGCGGCGGCGATATCAGATCTGTCAGGACAAACGAGAACATTCTCCACACCACGACGGGCTAGTCCTTCATTGAGCCAGACAACTTGCTGAGCACCACCGTAAAGATAACGCCCTGCTTCGACATGAAGTACTTTCACTGAGTCACTTACTCACCTAAGTCAGCAATTGCTCTTGCTTCGCAAAATCAAGGGTCGCATTGACGGCAATCGTCAGTTTACTAATCAGCTCGTCCACATGCTCACGCTGCAAAATCAGCGGTGGGCAGAGAGCGACGCGATTACCACCGAGCGGCCGAACAATGAGCCCCGCAGCTTCGGCGGCTTTCGCACAGTATTGACCCACGGCCATGCCCTCGAATGCCTGGCCTGTGGACTTATTGGCAACTAATTCAAGCGCAGCAATCATGCCTTTTCCCGACACCTCACCGACCAATGGGTGTTCCTTAAAGATTGCCAACCGCTCTTGCAGGTAGTCGCCGATCTTCGCCGCATGCGCAAAAATATGATCGCGCTCATAAATTTCCAGCACTTTGTGAGCAACCGCACAGCCTAATGGGTGGCCGCTGTAGGTGTAACCGTGACCAAAGACCCCCATGTCAGACGCAGCACTCTCAACCGCCTCCACGAAATCACCACTGACCACTGCAGCACTGACTGGCACGTAAGCCGAACTCAGCGCCTTGGCAAAAACCATCATCTCGGGACGCATGCCCATGGCGTTAGCACCAAAATCAGTACCGAGGCGACCAAAACCACAGATGACTTCATCGTCCCAAAGGGCAATTCCATACTTATCGAGAACCGCTTGGATCACTTCGTAGTAACCGGGCGGCGGTATCAGCACACCACCCGCACCTGATACCGGCTCAGCGATCATAGCTGCCACGGTCTCGGGCCCGGCTGCAATAATTTGATCCTCTAACTCGCTTGCTCGTCGCGCTACGAATTCGGTCTCGCTTTCACCCGGGTTCGCAGATCGATAAAAGTGAGGCGACCCGGTTCTGATAACGCCCAGTGCATCAAATGGCAGCTGAAAATGATTGTGGTTCGTGGGTATCCCAGTAAGAGAGGCAGACGCCACCGTCACACCGTGATAACCCTTGTCGCGGGCGATAATTTTCGTGCGCTGAGGCTGACCGGTCGCGGTCGCGTGATACCGAATCATCTTTACCAGTGTGTCGTTCGCGTCCGAGCCACTGTTCCCCAGAAAAACCCGTGCGCTTTTCATAGGTACCATCGAAGCGAGCTTGTCAGCCAGCATCATGGCACTGTCGTGTGTTTTGCCGCCAAACATGTGACTAAAACTCAACTCACGCATTTGGCGGGTCGCCGTCTCAATGATTTCCTCGTTTCCGTAACCCAGCGATGTACACCACAGGCCCGCCATACCCTCAAGGTAACGCTTACCCGAGCGATCGAAGATATACGGTCCCTCGCCTCGTGCAACCACCATCTGCTCCGCCGCCGATGGATTTGTTGTCGGATATAACATGGATGTCATAACAGCCCCCTGAAAAGTCAGTTGTAATCTGACTGTCATTCTCACGCAGTTTTTACAGTTAAAAATAGTACACGCTAGGGTTGGTTTTGTCCCAATGAACAGACGGCCGCGAAGTGATACCAGTCAAGGCAAGCCCCCTCGATTAGACCTTCTTGTATGACCCGACCTTATTGTATGAAGTACGTTGCAGTGAGGCCCATTCAAGCAAATCAATTTAACCGATGGTAGACAGGTGTTCTCACCGGCACTCACTGCACCTCGCCGACTACAAGATCTGTCTAACGCGCCTTTTTGCGTTCCTTACCGCAGCGTTCGCAGCGCTGACGTAGAAGGTGCTCCCCGCGCAGTAATGCGAGACTGTCTGGTTTCACCTGTCGCCATTTATGGCGTCCACGCGCGCATGAGGACAGACCTTTTTGCGTCATCGAAACGCGTTAGGTGTGGAGTGTTTTTGATACAGCCGACTGCCAGGAGGCCAGTCGCTGCTGTCGTTGCTCCGGACCCAAACCCACCTCAAATACTTTCTCCGCTCGCCACACGTTACTCAAGGCCTCGGGGGAGTCCCAGATACGTTCACCCAGACCAGCCAGAAAACAAGCGCCTGCAACGGTGGTCTCGATGACTTCCGGGCGGGTTATCGGACGACCTAGATAATCTGCCTGCAACTGCATCAGTAAATCGTTGGCAGATGCGCCGCCGTCTACTTTAAGCACCTGCATCGCTTGCCCGCTATCTGACTCCATCACCTTGAGAATATCGACATTCTGCAAGGCCATGGCATCGAGCGTGGCGCGGGCGATTTCGCCTTTACCAGAGCCGCGCGTGAGGCCGGTAAGAGTACCTCGGGCCTCCGGTGCCCAGTAGGGTGCGCCCAATCCTGCGAGTGCCGGCACAAACTCAACGCCGCCAGCGTCATCGACACTGGCAGCGAGTGCTTCAATGTCAGCCGCATTTTCAATCATGCCTAGCTGGTCTCGCAGCCACTGGACTGCTGCGCCACAAACGAATGCGCCGCCCTCGAGTGCGTAAGTAGCGGTCTCCCCTTCCAATTGCCAAGCCACGGTACTCAGCAGACCATGGTCAGATCCGACAGGTGTATCGCCCGCATTCATTAAGATAAAGGAGCCGGTCCCAAAGGTGCACTTGGCATCTCCAGGTTGAAAACAAGCCTGACCAAATAGCGCCGACTGTTGATCGCCCGCAACACCCGAGACCGGCACACCGTCGGGCAATCCTGGCACTGCTTCAGTGACCGTAAACCGACCGCTCGACGGACATATCTCAGGCAAAATTGCGCGAGGAACCCCGAAAATGGAGAGCAGATCATCATCCCAATCGAGGGTTTCTAACGCCATCAGCGACGTCCGAGACGCATTGGAAACATCCGTCTTATGAGTCTTACCGTTGCTTAGGCGCCACATGAGGTAGGTATCGATTGTGCCTGCTCTCAAGCGGCCCTCAGCAAGCAAGTTCTCGGCTGACGGCGAATGATCGAGTAGCCACCTGAACTTAGTCGCAGAGAAGTACGGGTCGAGCACTAAGCCACTTCGGGCTTTGATCAGGGCCTCGTGACCGGCAGTCTTCAACCTCTCGCAGACATCGGTGGTCCGGCGACATTGCCATACGACGGCATTGTGAACCGCCTGTCCTGTCAACGCGTCCCATAGCACAGCAGTCTCGCGTTGATTTGTGATACCGATGGCTAAAACGTCCGAGGCATCATATTGCCGCGATGCAAACACGGCAGTGAGTCCCTGCAGAACCGATTGCCAAATGTCCTCGGGATCGTGTTCCACCCAGCCCGGCTGAGGAAATAGTTGTTGGAATTCGTGATTTACTGAGGTTAACAGTCTCCCCTCAGTATCCATGAGTGCAATGGTGGAGCCCGTGGTGCCCTGATCGATAGCTAAGATGACCTCAGTCACACCACAGCCTCCTCTTTTTGCCCATCACATTAGGCGGCGGTATAACCCTCGATTGCTTTAATTTCGAGGTAATCGGTAAAGCCATGGGCGCCCCACTCTCGGCCGTTGCCAGACTGCTTAAAGCCGCCAAAGGGAATATCCGCTCCGCCACTAGCTCCATTGATGTGGATATTGCCCGCCCGAATTTTTGAAGCCACAGCACGCGCATGGTCGATATCACCGCTCTGCACATAACCAGCCAAGCCATATGGTGTGTCATTGGCAATCCGAATCGCCTCGTCTTCACTGTCGTAGGGGATCATTGTTAGTACAGGACCGAAGATTTCCTCTCGTGCAATGGTCATATCGTTGGTAGCTTCCGAGAAGATCGTTGGCTTAACATAATGGCCTGAGTCAACACCATCAGGAAGACCGGTGCCACCGCAAACGAGTTTGGCGCCCTCATCAATACCAGCCTGGATTAGACCTTGTATTTTGTCCCACTGCACCTTCGAAACAACGGGTCCCATGGTCGTCTCTTTACTGGTCGTATCGCCCACCACCACGGATTCTGAGACAGCGGCTGCAATTTGCTCTGCCTCGGCAAGCCTGTTTCGAGGCACGAGCATGCGCGAGGGTGCGTTACAGGACTGTCCCGTGTTGTTGTACATATGAAGGACACCGCCGGTAACGGCTGTTTGAAGGTCAGCATCATCTAAGATGATATTGGGCGACTTGCCCCCGAGTTCCTGTGTCACGCGCTTCACTGTGGGCGCTGCATTTTGCGCGACCAAGGACCCTGCACGAGTGGATCCAGTAAACGACATCATATCGACGTCCGGGTGCTTTGATAGCGCGGTACCAACGCCTGGACCGTCGCCATTGACCATGTTGTAGACACCTGCAGGCACACCTGCCTCGTGCATGATCTCAGTAAAAATGTATGACGACAAAGGCGCTACTTCACTGGGCTTTAAGACCATAGTGCAGCCCACCGCAAGTGCCGGCGCAACCTTACATGTCACCTGATTCATCGGCCAGTTCCAAGGGGTGATCAATCCACATACACCAATGGGTTCTTTAACAACACGATGCGCACCCAAGTCCTCAGAGAACGCAAAATTCCTCAGAACCTTTGCCGCTTCTGTGATGTGGGCGAGTCCAGCGTAAGCTTGCGCTGTCGAGGCCAGCGAGATCGGTGCGCCCATCTCTTCGCGAATCGCCTCGGCGATATCACCGATACGCGACAGATAAATCTCCGCAATCTTGTCGAGTAAAGCGGCACGTTCTTCGACCGACGTTTGGCTGAAGGTTTCAAATGCGGCCTTCGCGGCTGCGACAGCGCTGTCCACGTCCGCTTCGTTGCCAACGGCAATAGTCGCGCACTGCTCGAGTGTTGCTGGATTCTCAACGGCCAGTGTGGTGGTAGCCGAGGGCTCTACCCACGCTCCATTAATGTAAAACTTAGTGTACTCACGCATTGTATTTCTCCGGTGTTTAAAACGACGAACCATCGTTGTATATCGTTAGTGTTATACCGTAACTCTACTGCAGAACGCGACTGGGATGCATCCCATCAACATAACCCATAAACGGCGAGTGAATGGAGTACCCTAAAAGCGCTCGCGTTCGCTCTGGTAAGGCAACAGCGGCGTCGGGCGGCACGGCGAGAAGCATGCTCTCCAAGGGTCTTGCCCAGCCCGCGCAATATTGTGGCGTAACGATTAACCGATTGCTCTGACTATTGTTGGCGCCACCTCTATGCCAGACGTCACTGCGCATAATCATTACCGACCCTGCCGGCATCGTTGCCTTTATCGAAGCGACGGAGCCCTCTGAGGAGACGGTTAAAGCCTCTCTCTGATCAAAATGGGCGTCGTCCAGCTTGCCCTCAATATCGTGACTCTCCCATTGGTGACTGTAGGGAATAACCTCAGTTGCACCGTTATTTCCCGTAGTATCGTCCAGTGCCCAAAATGCAGACACACCAAAAATCCCATGCGGTTGTGGCACCGAAATATGCCCATCGTCAGTGTGCCAAGGTTGAACGGTCTCGCCAGGGTGCAAGTTGATTGATAGACAGGCAGACAGCAGACAACTCTCGCCCAAATAATGCTCTGCAAAGGCTAGGGCCAATGGATGCTGAATCATGTCAGCAAACTTGGATGACTTGGCTAACAGCGCGTACAGACGCTGACTATGAGTCCCCTCAAACACATTGCGACCCGATGGCGATCGCTGCATGTGACGCTCCAACACAGCGCGGTACAATTGGCACTCGTCCTCGGATATCGCGCCCTCAATAATCACATAGCCTCGGTCATACACGTCGTTAAGCGCCTGACAAAATTCAGTCTTTGACAACCACGGTGATACTGCTGCGAGATGGGTATTACTCGGCTCACTGGGCGCACAAGAGTTAAAAGCGATATCAGTACTTAACGTCATTTGGCTGTCTCGAGTTGGTGCAACATCCAGGATTGATTCATACTTAGGGACACTGAACATACTGAGGCTTTCAAAGTGAATCAAGCTGTAGACTTAGATGAATTGACACTCTTTCGCGATATGGCACGCAGAGCCTTCGAAAAAGAAATCGCCCCCTTCTATGAAGAGTGGGAACACGATCACATGGTACCCCGGACTCTCTGGAACACGCTGGGGCAAGCTGGCCTCCTGTGTCCCGATGTTGATGAAGCCTATGGCGGCGCAGGTACCACCGCCCACGTCACACTCGCCATGATCGAAGAGCTATCGCGCATGGGGTTTGGTGGCTTCGCCTCGGGATACGGTATTCATTCAAATATCATCGCGCCGTATTTAAGCCGACACGGCACGGAAGCACAAAAAGCGCACTGGTTACCCCGCATGGTTACGGGCGATGTCGTGGGTGCGCTGGCCATGACCGAACCGGGCGCGGGCTCAAACGTACAGGGCATTCGTACCAGCGCAGTTCGCGACGGCGATGAGTGGGTGCTTAATGGTTCAAAGATCTTCATCACCAATGGTATTCATGCTGACCTCGTTATTGTCGCCGCCATTACTGATCCGGGCAAAGGCGCCAAAGGCACATCACTTTTTTTAGTCGATGCTCACGCCCCGGGCTTTGAGAAGTCCAAAAAGATCGAAAAGATTGGTCAGCACACGTCTGATACCGCGCTGCTGTTTTTTACTGACGTCAGACTGCCAGCGGAGGCGCTCTTGGGCGAGGTAAATAAAGGCTTCGCCATTTTGATGGACGAACTTCCTCGAGAGCGTCTGGGCATTGCTGCGCAAGCCGTGGCGGCATCAGAGGGCGCCCTCGATATCACCATTGAATACGTCAAAGAACGCGAAGCCTTTGGCAAGAAGGTGGGACAATTTCAAAATACGCGGTTCAAGCTGGCGGACGTGAAAACACAAGTCGCCGTAAACCGAGCGTTTTATGAACAATGTGCCAATAAGTACGCTACCGATGATTTGAGCACCGAGGAAGCGGCCATGCTCAAACTAGCTAGCTGTGAAATGCAGTGCGATGTTGCGGATCAGTGCTTACAACTATTTGGTGGCTATGGCTACACGACTGAGTATCCCATCTCACGCTTTTACGTGGACGCGCGCATTCAAACCATCTACGGCGGCACATCTGAGATCATGCGCGAACTGGTGGCTCGATCAATACTGGGGCGCGAGTAACCCGATAGCGAGGCGAACATCATGACGTATCCAATACTTTGCCGGCTTTTGGTGCCGGCACTTTCGGTATTCCGTTCGGTTCTAGTCGGTCCGGTCGTGCTCGGTACCATTGCCCTCGGTTCTGTTGTGCTAGCTCCGGCAAGCGTATCGGCATCAGACGAGTCGCTCGATGCTGTTATTAGCAATCACTGGGACTGGGTTCTTGAGCAGTATCCCGAATATCGTCGCGAATACGGCGATATGTCCGGCAACCAGAGCTGGACCGATTTAAGTGCAGAGGCCATTGCGGCGCGACATGAGGCGACTCAAGCCTTTATTGCGGACCTCAATGATATCGATTCAGGTGCTTTGAGCGACATCGGTCAATTAAATCAACGGATGCTAAAAACAGCACTCGAAGAAGAAGTCGAATCGTTCAACAGTGGTCTCCACCTAATCGCTCTTAATATGCGAAGCGGGCCACAGCACCGTTACACCATGGTCGAGCGGCTACCGATGGTCACTGAGAGTGATTATACGGATTGGCTAGCGCGACTTGAGAAATTACCCGAGCAACTAGGACAGTACCAGGCCCTCTTGTCGGAGGGGGTCGATCGTGAGCGAACGCAGGCGAGAATTATCATCGAGCGGATCCCAAAGCAACTCGACGCACTCATTGTTGATAACCCGGAGGACAGCCCGTTCTGGGGTGTTTTCGACACTATGCCCGAGTCTGTCGACATACAAGCAGCCCAGGCGATAAAGGCTCGCGCACGCAGCGTTATCAGCGAACAGGTGACGCCCGCGTACGCTGAGTTTAAAACATTCGTTGAAGAGCAGTATCTGCCAAACACCAGAGAACATCCCGGCATCGGTACGCTGCCAGGAGGCAAGGCCATCTACGCCATGTTGGCGCGTCACTTCACAACGACCGATATGACCCCAGAAGAGATTCATAATCTCGGTCTAGCTGAGGTGGCACGAATACGCGGTGAGATGCAGGCGGTTATCGACGAAGTTGGATTCGAGGGCGATATCAGTGCATTTAACGATTTTCTACGAAACGACCCGCAGTTTTACTATGAGACTGCAGAAGAGCTACTGGAGGCTTATCAAGCTGTGTCGAAGCGACTCGATCCAGAACTGGTAAAGCTCTTTGGTAAATTACCGCGAATGCCTTACGGCGTTCGTCCAATCGCACCTGAGTTGGCACCCGATACGACGACCGCTTATTACATGCGACCAGCGTTAGATGGGAGTCGTCCTGGCTGGTACTACGTCAATTTGTACAAGCCAGAAGTTCGTCCGAAGTATGAAATAGAGGTGCTATCTGTTCATGAGAGTGTGCCGGGTCACCATCTGCAAATAGCACTGGCCCAGGAAATAGATGGCCTCCCTGAGTTTCGCCGTAACAGTAGCGTTACCGCCTTCATTGAGGGATGGGGACTTTACTCCGAGCGCCTCGGCTACGATATGGGACTTTATCAGGATCCCTATTCACGTTACGGACAGCTCATTTACGACATGTGGCGTGCCGTTCGACTCGTTGTAGATACAGGCATTCATTATTTCGGCTGGTCACGTCAAGAAGCGATCGACTATTTCAAGTTTAACGCAGCCAAAACTGAGGCCGATATCATCAATGAAATTGACCGCTATATAGGCTGGCCCGGTCAAGCGCTAGCCTACAAAATCGGGCAATTAAAAATGCTGGAATTACGCGCTAACGCTGAGAGGACTCTGGGAGAAAGGTTCGATATTCGTGCGTTTCACGACGAGTTGCTTGGTGCCGGGGCTATCCCACTAGATGCTCTGGAGGCGCGGATGGACCGGTGGATTGCGGCAGAAAAAGCCAAGCTGTGAGCAACCCAAGGTCTGAGCAATCCATGGCCTGGGCAATCCATGGTCTGGGTAATCCATGGCCCGAGAAAGCCATAGCCTGACAACGCCAAGCTCCGAAAGCCTAAAATCTTGTGCTAATGATCTGAGGGCAGGTACAGCTTGCCCTCAGCAAATAAGCTGCAACTCCCTGTTAATCGAACCCGGCTATCCTGCCATTCACACCTGAGCTGTCCACCGCGTTCGGAAAGTTGCTGCGCCGCAAGCGTTGTTTTATCGAGCCTTTTTGCCCAAAACGGCGTGAGTTGGCAGTGCGCAGAGCCGGTTACTGGATCCTCATCGATACCTAACTGTGGGATAAAAAAACGAGATACAAAGTCAGCGATTTCGCCCCTCGCGGTGATAGCCACCCCCAATTCTGTGGCTGCAATTAACGCCGAAAAGTCCGGGGAGCAGGCCTCGACCACCGCCTGACTTTCTACCTCGCACACCATTTGCCATGCCGATTGCTGGGGTTGATACATGCCTAGGACCGGGACACCCAGTGCCGCCTGAATCGCCGGCACTAGATCGATAGAGTCCATGAGTACGGCTGGGAATTCTATGGTTAGCCGACCATCTTGCCGTGTGACGAACAGGTCACCGCTCGCCGTCTCAAATCTGAGCTCATCACCGCACCACCCGCGGCAATAATCCATAGCATAAGCAGCAGCCAGCGTAGCGTGTCCACACAGAGGCACCTCTGCCGTCGGACTAAACCACCGTAATTTGTAGTGATCCTCGCCCAGCGCCTCGAGAAACGCCGTCTCACTTAAGTTGTGTTGCGCGGCAATAGATTGCATCAACTCGTCTGTCAGCTGTGTCTTCAATGGTACGACGGCAGCCGGGTTACCGCCGAAACAGGCATCTGTAAACGCATTCACTGTGTAAACAGGCAATGACGATCTGTGGTCCATATTGGTACTCCAAACTGTGACGTGTGATCCGCCTAAATACACCGCAAGCCCCACGACCCACTATCACGGTCACACAAGAGCTTCCGGACTCCTCCGGCACGACGAATTTACTGTAACGTATCGAGACAGTCAGCCAGTGTACCCACTAGCTGATCCATATGTGCACGCTCCATCACAAAGTGCGGCGCCATCTGAATGGTGTCGCCACCATAGCGTACTAAGACGCCTCGCTCCCACATGGCCATCGCTACGTCAAAGGGGCGACGCAGTGGCTCATCGCCTTTGGCTTCCAGCGTTATCGCACCGGCAAAACCGTAATTTCGTATGTCCGATACGTATGGCTTCCCGCGCAGCTGATCATGCAGTAAGCCTTCAAAATAGGGGGCCTCGCGAGCAACCCTGTCGGGCAAGTCCTCCTCGACTAGAATATCGAGAGCGGCAAGCCCAGCGGCACAGGCAACCGGATGCGCAGAATAGGTATAACCGTGTGCAAATTCGAGTACGTAGTCAGGGCCTGCGTGCGTCATAAACGTGTCGTGGATCTCGGTCGATGCAATCACCGCCCCCATGGGAACAGCGCCATTTGTTAGCTGTTTCGCGACGTTGAGAATATCCGGCACCACACCAAATGCATCTGATCCCGTCATCGCGCCGCATCGACCGAAGCCGGTTATGACCTCATCAAAAATGAGCAGGATGTTATGCTCATCACAGAGATGACGCAGCCGTTGCAAATAACCAACCGGTGGCGGCAATACGCCTGCTGATCCGCCCATTGGCTCGACGATCACCGCCGCTATGGTGTCAGCGCCGTATGTTTGCACCAACGTTTCGAGCTCATCAGCCATGTGCGCACCATGGCTTGGCATCCCACGGGTGAACACGTTCTCCGGAAGTACGGTGTGCGCGAGATGATCAGTTTCTAGCACCTCACCGAATAAGCGTTTATTTGCAGGAATCCCCCCTACCGCGACGCCACCAAAGTTCACACCGTGGTATCCCTTTTGTCGGCCTATGAACCGGGTCTTACTCGTTTCGCCCTTTAGCTGCCAGTAGGCTCTCGCCATCTTGAGCGAGGTGTCGGCCGATTCTGATCCAGAGTTGGTGTAAAACACGTGATTCAAGTCGGCCGGCATCAACGCTGCGATTTTCGTGGCCAACTCGAAGGCCTTGGGATGCCCAAACTGAAACGGGGGACAAAAATCGAGTCTAGCCATTTGTTGACTAACAGCTTCCGTAATCTCGGGCCGCGCATGGCCCAAGCCAGAGGTCCACAACCCTGAATGACCATCCAAGACCTTTCTACCGTGAGCGTCAGTAAACCAAACACCCTCAGCGCTTTCGATTATTCGAGGATCACGCTTGAACTGCCGATTGGCCGTGTAGGGCATCCAGTAAGCATCGAGGCTAAGTGTCATGTGCATTGCGTCCTGATTTTCAATGGCTCTGCGGTTACCCACATGGTGTGGATACCCATCTATTACAATCCTATTAAAACCACGTCACTACAACCGTGTCGGCATCCTTTGGCACCCGTTTGCACCCATTGGCACCCTTTTTAAAACCGTCCAACCGACGTTCAGGAAATACCAATCTATCCGTGTGCTGTTGGCGTACTGTATCCAAGAGCACGTCCTTATACCATGAGCCAAATACTATGAGCCAAGTCCAACAGTCTTAGGAGCTAACCACATGCGAAATATCAGCCCTCAGTCCATGCTAATCGCAGCAACCCTGTCGGTAGGAATCACCATCCCCGCCTTTGCACACATTGAGCGATCCGAGCCACTACAGTCATTGCGGCAATCGTTTTTTGCCTTAGTTGGCATGACATTTGGCCCTATGGGCGACATGGTTAAGGGCGAAATCGAATGGGATGAGGCGCAGTTTGCAGCGTGGGCCGATGATTTGGCCGCTGTCTCCTCTGTCAGTGTAGAGCGAGGTTTCGCACCCGGCAGTGATAAAGGAAAAACACGCGCCAAACCGGCTATTTGGGAAAATCCTGAGGACTTCGCGGCAAAGCTTGCCGACTTTAGACGAGAAGCGGCTGCACTGTCTGTCGCGGCAAATTCTGGCGATAAGTCAGCCGCCATAGCACAGTTCAAGCAGACCGGCGGTACTTGCAAGGCCTGTCACGACAACTATAAAAGCCGAGGCTACCTCTACTGAGCAGTCAATCAGCTTCGACATGCAGCTCACGTCGAACATGCGGCTAGGATCGAGAGAGCACCTCTGAACAAAGCGCCTCTGAGCAAAGGCAGGCAATAACACCGAAAATGCGCTCAGTAGTAACTGGGTGCCGCTGGTGCGACAGCAATAAGGGCCGCAAGCACCGCCCCGATTACCAGAGCAATGGCTATGGCCAGCACGCCGCTGATAGGAGGGGCCGCACCGATCCGCGTAGCGTGCCAGCCACGCCACATAGTTTGAATCAGTGGCTGCCGCTTGCGCCACTGATACCAGGCAATAGCACCAAGATGAAGGAAAATCAGCGAACGCAGAATTCCCCAGTTGGTGTCATGCCATTGCGTCGCGAGATCGATGAATCGACCACCAAATGAGTAGGCAAAGGGGCCATCAAACGAGACATCATCGACGCTAAAGAGGCCCGATACTCCCTGCGATAACAAAAGGAGTAGAAGTGCCATAGTGGACAGCGCCCCTAATGGGTTGTGTCCCACATAATCGCCGCCCTCGCGGACGTAGCGAAGCACAGTGCGTGGGCCAACCATGAAATTGACAAATCGACTGTGATAGCTTCCTACCAATCCCCACATCAATCGCGTAACAACAAGTGTGATGAGGACATATGCCACATAGCTATGAAGCTGCATACGGCCAGTCTCACCCGTCCACCACATTAGGCCAACACCGATGGGAAAGCACCAATGGATGACACGACTAGGCAGGTCCCAGACGGGTATCGCCATCATTTGACAGCCAAGACGTCCAGCAGTGCGCTTACAGACGCTTCGACGCCGAGCGTGACTGAACCCTCGGGCTCAATTTTGAACAAGGGCGAATGGTGCGATGGTATGGGCGCACCACCATTAGCAGCAGCCTCAAAATCTGCTTTTGGCGTTCCCCCGACCGCAAAGTACAAACTCGGAATATACGGGTCCGTCGTAAAATAGCCAAAGTCCTCGGCACCCATACCCTTGCGCTCTCCGTCATTGAAAATAGATGGGCCAAAATATTCCCGCCAGACGCTTCGCACGGCACCAACAAAGGCAGCGTCATTGACCGTTGGAGGCACACCCTCCCCCTGATTTACAATAACGACAGGGAGCATGTCGTCGGGTAATCCTGCGACGCGTCCCATATTGACAGCCACGCGCTCAATCCCCTCCAGTAACAACTGACGATCCTCGGGGCTCTCACTACGAACTGTCAGCTGTAGCTTCGCTGCATCCGAAATAATGTTGTGTTTTGTACCACTGTGAAACGAACCGACAGTGATGACGCCCGGCCTGCGTGGGGCGAGATTGCGGCTGACTACCGTCTGTAAGCCCATAACAATCTGCGAGCCCAGCACTATGGGATCTACCCCCGTATGTGGACTCGCACCATGCGCGCCAATGCCTTTAATCATAATGTCCACAGTATCCGCGCCTGAGTAGGCTGCGGTAGGAGGTGCAGCAATGGAGCCCGTAGGTAGTGCGCTCGTAACGTGAAATGCCATGGCAAAATCGGGCTGACCAACGCGATCCCAAAGGCCATCCTCCATCATGACGCGCGCACCAGCGACTCGCTCCTCTGCGGGCTGACCCAGCAACATCAAGGTACCCGACCATTGCTCCTTGCGATCGGCCATTAGCTTTGCCGTGCCAACGAGACTTGTGATGTGTACATCGTGTCCGCAAGCATGCATAACGGGTACGCGGTTGCCATCCCAATCCAGCTGTGTCGCTTCCGAGGCGTAAGGTAAACCCGACTTTTCCTCCACCGGCAGCCCATCCATGTCAGCACGGAACATAACAGTTGGCCCCGGTCCATTTTCAAGTAACGCGACAAGACCCGTACCACCAATACCGCGATGCAACGTGTAGCCGAGCGCCTCGAGTTCATCACCAAGACGCTTTGCTGTCTTGTCCTCCTTAAACGACAGCTCTGGATTTTGATGGAAATGAACGAAGAGATCTTTAAGCTTATTGTCATATAAAGAGCGCACGTCATCCGACAGCGACGCTGCAATCGACGCTGAGGTAGCGAGAACAAAAAGCGTCACCAAGACGGCTTGGGTTAAGACCTTGTAGTTTTTCATAGGGCGCATATCCTGCATGCATGAATTACGACAATACTGCATCAGATTTAACGGTCAGTCAGCCTTGAAGTGGCACATGCATTTGACTAAGGCCTTTTTGAGCGTCATCTTTTCCGCCTGCACAACCCTAAGCTGGGCGGAGGTCACACCAACATTGAACAGTGATGCCATAAAGAAGTCATTTGGCAGCTACGGTGTGGAAGTGTTAAGCCAAGACGACACAACACGCATCGCCAATTTGTTTAGTGGCGACAGCGAGTCAAAAATTTGCAGAACACTGGCAGTCACCGAATTTGTGCTACCCATGTCGCCACAATTGACCGAGCAGCATAGGGCTATTCGCGCCGGCGGAAGTATCGGTGCCACACTGCGTGCGGCCGGGTTTAGTATCAATAAAAAATTGCTCATCAAGACGGAAACACCCGCGGGAAAAGCCTTTTTGACTCTCACTGCCGACACTGTCTCGTTGGGAGCGCCTCTGTATACCAAGGTTTACGCTTTATTCGCGCAAAACGGCGATCAAGAAATTCCCTACGCCGTCATCGCTGAGGCCTACCACCCTGATCACTTCCCACCCACTCACGAGGAAGTATCAGATGAACCCCATTTGCAGGCGTCAGCACAGCGTGCCTTGGCGTCACTGCGCGCCGCTCTCGTCGCTGAGGGGTCGATTAAGACCCCAGCTGCATAACGAACGAGAGAGGAATACCAAATTGCTGGGCCCGTTCAACGGCAGCAGTGCGGGCATCGCCCGCTTGCGTCGCGACCCAAAGATTGGCGGAGCGCGCACCTGAGCGGCAGTAAGCAAGCGTCTTGTCACCGCTGTTCATTGCATCGTCCATCAGCGTGAGATCATCGCCGGGAAAGTTCAACGCAGTAACCGGATACCGAACAAAGGTCACCCCAACTTGCTCGCAGGCAGCGGCAACCGCGTCCATGGAAGGCTGACCCGACTCTTCATCGTCTGGTCTGTTGCAAATAATAGCGGTGTAGCCACTCGCCGCTAAATCAGCGACATCGCCAGGTTGAATTTGACCTGCTACTGACAGCACGTCCGTTAATTCTGCAACTGGAATCACGTTTTAACCCTCTAAGCTGATGGTGTAATGCAGTTGGGGCAAACATTACGTAATAAGCCCCAGCGTGTTGTTCAAGATATCGATAATATCATCACGCGGCCGATCTGAGACCCGCAACTTCCCGCCAGTAATTTTCTCGGCAATGGTCGAATACGTATGAGCCACATCCAACATCATTTCCGCGGGTAACAGGTTATCGCTCGCGAATTGATAGCGCTCCTGCATCCGATTTTTGTTTACCAGTAGGTCGGCGTCGGGGACAAAGCCAAGCAACGCTTGGCGGAATCCCTCTTTACTGTTTTCAACAATGTTCCCACGCCGATACTCCGCCGCGTCCCAAATGCGTGACGAGTCGGGCGTACCCACCTCATCCATGTAAATCAATTCTTCAACACCATGACGATTCATGGCGTAGCCGAACTCGAATTTTGTATCCACAAAAATCTGATCGATTGCACTGAGCGCATCTGCAATAACGGAAAAACCCGATGTCAGAAGACTTGCGTAGCGATCGACATCTGAGGCGGTGGCAAACTTAAATGCTGCCCAGTTGGCTTTAAGTATGTCCTGACTGACATTCGCATCATCCACTGCCGGTACGCCCGGGATATCAGGCATCACACCTTTAGTCGATGGCGTGATTAGCAGCGAAGCCAATCGCTGGTCGCGAGTCAGGCCATCGGGCAACTGTATTCCGCAAAAACTGCGCTCACCCTCATTATAGGCACGCCACATAGAGCCCGTGATGTACTGTCTCGCAATGGCTTCAATCATGACCGGCTTGGCACGCTGAACGACCCAGACCAACGGGTGTGGCGTCTCTAGAATATGACTCCGAGCTAAACCCTCTCGTTTGAACGCCGCGAACCAATGCCCAGAGATAGCATTTAGTGCAGCACCCTTACCCGGCACGCCATCAAGGCCACCCTCGGCGCGCCACATACATTCAAATGCCGATAAACGATCACTAATCACCATAACAGCGAGCTCGGCCGTTTCCGGAACATCGTAGTCACGTGCCTGAATTAGCCTCTGGCTGTCTTTTTTTGTTAGCCAGTAAACGGACCTAACTTTGCCAGAATGGACAGGCTGATCACTGCGAATGGGAAGATCATCATTTTTTGCGAG